>WNFT01012072.1_pt1 | contig 11922 bp, 8 predicted proteins | sample 5400191 | NCBI WGS metagenome assembly WNFT01 (sample SAMN13153359, study PRJNA577476) | soil metagenome | isolation source: 80 cm saprolite under Madrone tree | place: USA:California | collected 2016-06-14
AGACAAATGTTCCGGAGTTTGGCCTCGGGTCGCAAACGTTCAATCCGGTGTTTGGGCCGACGCGCAATCCTTACGATGTGACCAAGACTTGCGGGGGGAGCACCGGCGGCGGCTCGGTGGCGCTGGCTTGCGGCATGGTTCCTTTGGCGGATGGCAGCGACATGGGCGGCTCGCTGCGCAATCCGCCGAACTTTTGCAATGTTGTGGGCATCCGGACGTCGCCGGGGCGAGTGCCCAATGTGCCTACGCATCTGGGTTGGTTCACACTTTCCGTGCCGGGACCGGTGGCCCGCAATGTTACGGACTGCGCTTTTTTCCTAAGCGTGCTGGCCGGATACGATCACCATTCGCCGATTTCCATCGATCAATCCGGGGAGCAGTTTGCGCGGCCGTTGGAGCGCAGCTTCAAGGGCGTGCGCGTGGCGATGTTCAAGGATATGGGGCTGCCGTGGGAACCGGAGGTGAAGAGCGCCGTGGCGGCGCAGGGCAAAGTGTTTGAGTCGCTGGGATGCATTGTGGAGGAAGCGGAGCCGGATTTCAGCGACGCAAATGAATGCTTCGGGGCATGGCGGCACTGGTCGACCGAGCTGGCGTTTGGGGATTTGATCGCGACGCACGGCGATCAACTGAACGAATACATTCACTGGCACGTTGAGGAAGGGCGCAAGCTTACGGGGCCGTATCTGGCGCGAGTGGAAGCGAAACGCACCGCCTTGTTTCAACGCATGACGGCTTTCATGAGCAAGTACGAGTTTTTCATTTTGCCGGTGAATCAGGTGCTGCCGTTTGACGTGAACGTGCATTACCCGACGGAAATTGCTGGGACGAAGATGGAAAATTACATCGCGTGGATGAAATCGGCTTACTACATTTCGGCGGTGGGGAATCCGGCGATGTCCGTGCCGTGCGCGTTTTCGCAGGGTGGGCTGCCGATCGGGATCCAGATTGTCGGGCGGCACCACGATGACTGGGGCGTGCTGCAGATGGGCTACGCCTTCGAGCAGGCTACGAACGAAGGCAGGCGTCGGCCGGGCGTTGTCTGAACGATTGTGTTGTATGGCCCCCCTCCCCCCTGTTTTGCATAAGTGTTCATTCTAAAGGTAGTTAAAGTCCTTTGTTTTGATACACTTTTGCAAGTGTTGATTCTAAAGGTAGTTAGACAGGTCTGCGGCACGGCTGAAGCCGTGCCCTGACGAAAACCAAGGATTGCTACGAGGACTCAAGCACCCGCCGGTCTAAACACCGCCCCTACGTCAAGCTCGCGTCGGATGGTGGCGCGGGAGGGGGGCTGGAGGCGGTTCGGGGTCCGGCTGTGCCTCTGGAGTCGGGGATGGGGGATCGGGCTCCGTGTCATCGGCGAAATGATCGGCGGACTGTTCGTGGGACTCGCGGACGGTTTCGCGCCAGGAATTGGCGCCGTAGGCGTTGATGTATTCGTACTGAGCGAGCGGCAGAGTTTGTTTGGACTACAACGGCGAAAAGCAGGTCCCTCGCTGGACTCGGGAAGACACAGGGTGCTCGCGACCATCGCACTAGCGGGTCTGAAGACCCGCCACTACAATGACAGCGGAGAAGAGGCGCCCGAGGGCGGAGCTGAGATCGCAGGCGGACACAAAGCTGCCGGAAACGGCGCGCGGGGCCATCGCGCTGGCGGGTCTGAAGACCCGCCACTACAGCTTACGGGCATGGGAGGCCGGCCTCGCGGGGCATACGGCACTTGCGGCCATCGGTAAAAGTGAAAGCACACAAAGAGGAACGGTCCTTGGAGCGATCGGTGGACATGGAAGTCTCCAGAAAGAAAGACTAGATTTTGGATTTATTGGGGAGGAGTCTCGCGGAGGCGAGACGCACTTTTGAACAGAAAGAGTCTACCAGAGCGATAATTACCGTGTCAAGACAATTCTTGCGGTGGTGGCCAGCTTCCGATTGGGCGGTCGAGCACTTAGGCAGTCCTAATGTAAGGGTCTGCTGGAGTTAACGGCGAAGGCTGTCAAATGTTTCGCCACACGACGAAAACAGAGATTGGGCTGACGACCTCTGGCACTAGACTGGGCCAGATTCTGGTCTACGACAGCGCACTCGAGTCAACTTCACATTGTCAGAACGACGCGGAACTGCGCGTTGCCGCTCATCATTCTGCCTGCACGAAGGGCACGCTCTACTCAACAAGAATCTATCAAAAAATATCTGCTGCCGATAACAATGGCCGGTCGGGGGGGCCTACGCACCAGATGCGGATGCCAGCCGCCCGGGCTGCTTTGCCGGAGCCAGCACGATCAGGGTTGCGCCGATGATAGCAAGCACAAGCACGGCGATCAGGGAATCTATGCGTTCGCGACGTCCAGGCACGCTTATGGGATAGTGGCCGACACCTGGTTCGAGAAGAAGCTTTCATTCCCGCTGGAATCCACGGCGGTTGTTACGTAGTAGTAGGCGGTACCGCTCTGTACGCTGGAATCAGTGAAGCTGAAAGCAGCAAGGAGCGAGGAGTTGATCTTTGCGTAGGGGCCCGCACTGACCGTGCCACGGTAGACGTTGTACCCTGCGACGGTCGATGTACTGGCATTCCAGGTGAGCGCCACCGTGTGCTGTACGGGAGCAACTCCTGTTCCGGTTAGAGGGACGGTAGCGGGTGAACCCATGGCGTTGCTCACAATCGACAGGTTTCCGTTTGCGGCGCCTGCCACGGTGGGACTGAACTGCACAGACACGGTGACGTTTTGTGAGGGAGTGAGTGTCACGGGCGCGCTTCCGCCGGTCATCGCGTAACCTGTTGCGCTCAAGGTGATCTGCGAGATCAACATATTGGAATTGCCGGTATTTGCGATCATCATGCTTTGAGCAGCGGAAGAAGTGCCGGTGGTGACGTTGCCAAAGGTCAGGCTCGTTGGGCTGATGCCGAGAGTGAAAGTGGCAGCGATTCCAGTGCCGGTGAGAGTCAGCGAATTCGGCGAAGTTGGTGCGTTGCTCGCAATGGAAATATTGCCGGATGTAGAGCCAACCGCTGCCGGCAGGAAGGCGACGGTGACGGTCGTTTGTTGACCCGCGCTGATGTTCAATGGAAGCGAAAAACCACTGACGCTGAAACCCGAGCCTGTTGCTGTCATTTGAGAAATAGTCAAGGTGGATGTGCCGGTGTTATTGATGATTAAAATTTGGGACAAGTTAGTACCGACGACGACGTTTCCAAAGGTGATGGAGGTTGGACTTACCTGAATAGCTGGAGCGGGCGCTGAGTTCACCGTCAGCGTGGCCGCACTGCTGGTTGCCGTCCCCGCCGCGTTACTCACCACCACTCGGAATGTCGCACCGCTGTCTGACGTCGTGGTTGCCGGCGTGGTGTAGGTAGCGGCCGTGGCTCCGGCGATATTCACAGCGTTCCTCTGCCACTGATAGCTGAGAGGCACGGTGCCGGAGGCAGCCATCGAGAACGTAGCGGTCTGCCCGGCGGTAACCGTCTGGCTAGTTGGTTGTGAGATGATCGAGGGCGTGACCAATGTAACGTTGACGATTAGCGTGGCGCTGTTACCGGTCACACTGCCCGCTGAGTTGCTGACCACGACGGTGAACTGCGCGCCGTCGTCTGCGGTCGTCGTGGCTGGGGTTGTGTAGCTCGCCGAAGTTGCACCGCTAATAGCTGCCCCGTTGTTTTGCCACTGATAGCTGAGTGGAGCGGTGCCCGTTGCGGTAACCGAAAAAGTTGCCGTCTGTCCGGCCGTGACGCTCTGGCTGACCGGCTGAGCGGTGATCGAGGGTGGAATGGTCGGGCTGCTGATCGGTGCGTTCATGTCGCTTTGTATCTGGGTTGGGGTCAACGCTTGGCTGTACATCCGCACTTCATCGATGGTCCCGTTTAGGACCCGGGTCATTCCCCCGCGGTTCTGCCCACCGATGCGAAGGGTGTTGATACCGTTTTGGAATGGGTTGGCATCTGCCGCCGCGCTAAACGTCGCATCCAGATTGGAACTTGGGCATTACCGGAAACGAGGTTGTAGGACGGCTGCCCCCACACATTCCCGCCTGTGGTCTGCCAGGCGAAAGTGAGACGATTCCTGGAGTCCAAGCCGAACAGATACTCGTCATCGACGGTCTGGCTCCACTTGTTAATGACCGAGGAGATTCCGGTGTTAGCGGCTAGCACATTCACCCACGCTGAGAAGGTTGCAGCGGTTCCCGGGTTTAACGAACTGGAATTGGCCGCCTCGACGTAGGCAGCGGTCCCATTGAAGGAAAGGGCGTTTCCGGAGCGTCCCGCGGTGGTCCAGGACGGACCGGCCAAGGTCCCAGTGTTCCCCCCGTTGCCGGAGGCATCGGCGGAGGTATTGCCGCTCCCCTCATTGAAAGCATACGCAGCAAGGCCGGATGCGGCCCGCGCGTTGGTAGTTCCCAAGGTAGCCAAGACCGCCAGGAAGACAATAACTCCAACCAACCAGCGGCACCAAGCTCGATGCCCTTTTCCAGCGATTGAACACACCCGTATCGCGTCGATGAATTGCACGTATCCTCCAGGCTGAAAGCAATGTTGGGAGACAAACTTGAGGGGGGAGTAGGGGTCCCGGTGGTGTCTGCCCAAACTGCTGAGTTCCGACCTACGACCAGACTAGACGGAAGAACCCTTTCTTAACTACTGGTGACAAGGCCAGTTTTTGGCCAGTCCAAAGACCAAGCGCTTAGAGCAGTGACAAAGGCGAGTGAGTCAAGGCGGTAATCAACACAGAAGTATACTGTGAGCGCGGCATTGGGTCACGGCCACGCTTCGACGCGGAGTCTTCACCACCGTGACCAACTCCGTTCTTCCCCTTCTGGCATTTGAAAACTTGGTGGACGAGAGGGGATTCGAACCCCCGGCCTCCTCGTTGCGAACGAGGCGCTCTCCCAGCTGAGCTACTCGCCCACGAGCAGCAAAAGAAATTTTAGCAAACGTGGAGAGGGAAGCCAAACGAGTTTGCGATCTTCGGCCTTTCAGTACCGAGAAGATGTCCCGCGGAAGCCGCCCACGGCCAGAGCGCTCTCGTCAGTTTGGAAGGAATGTTGTACCCTCCTGGTGAGGTGGGGCATCAACTTATCCAATCCCGCGCGAGGTGTGGAACATGGAATCTCGATTTCGGGGAAAGGTCTAACTGTCGGAGGGGCACATGAGCAGGATTGCGAAACGCAACATCTGGATAGCGGGAGTGCTGTCTTTGGTTGCTGTAAGCGTGATTATTGGGGCGCTGCGGCCAAAGCACGTATCGGGAGCGCAGCCGAGCTCTTCGCCAGACGTTGAGGTCGTGCAAGTTGAGCAGAAGGATGTTCCGATTTTTGGCGAGTGGATCGGCACGCTCGACGGAATGACAAATGCCGACGTCAGGGCACAGGTCACGGGCTACCTGCTGCGGCAGGGCTACCAGGAAGGCGCATTCGTCAAGAAGGGCCAGCTACTCTTCGAGATTGACCCGCGGCCCTTCCAGGCGGCGCTCGACCAAGCGGAAGGGCAGTCGGCGCAGGCCAAGGCCGCGCTTGCCAACGCCCAGGCCGTGCAAGGCAGGACCGAACTTGATGTCAACCGCTACACCCCTCTGGCGAGGGAGCAAGCGGCTAGCCAGCAGGATCTGGACAACGCCGTCCAGAACAACATGGCGGCGAAGGCCACGGTGGCCACCGCTGAAGCCCAGATTAAGTCGGCTGAGGCTGCCGTCGAAACGGCCAAGATCAACCTCGATTTTACGCGCCTGGTTGCACCGATAGACGGCATCGCTGGGCAGGCTCAGCTTCAGGTGGGCGCCCTGGTCAATCCAAGCAGCGGGCCGGTGACCTCCGTGTCCACCGTCGACCCGATCAAGGTTTATTTTACGGTGAGCGAAACAGAGTATCTCGATTGGAACAAACGGTTCCCGACGGAGACGACTCGGCTTGCCGCTGACAAGAACCTGCGCCTCGAATTGATTTTGGCCGACGGCTCAACCTATCCACGTGACGGCACATTCTACTTTGCGGACCGCCAGGTCAATCAGAGTACGGGCGCGATTCGCATCGCTGCGCTGTTTCCGAATCCTGGAAATATTCTGCGGCCCGGCGGCTACGGCAGAGTCCGGACAGCGGTGCGCGTGCAGAAAGACGCGCTGCTTGTGCCGCAGCGTGCGGTGTCGGAGTTGCAAGGCGGCTTCCAAGTGGCGACGGTGGACGGCGAGAACAAAGTGAGCATCCGCTCGATCAAAGTCGGCGACCGTGTGGGCAGCGAGTGGATTGTCGCGGAAGGGCTGAAGCCGGGCGAGCGCGTGGTCTGCGAAGGAGTACAGAAGGTGCGTGCGGGCATGCAAGTGAACCCTAAGCCGTTTGCCGCGGAGACGAAGGCAAGGTAATCCGATGTCAAAGTTCTTTATCAATCGTCCCATCGTCGCCATGGTGATTTCCATTGTCATGGTGATTGTAGGCGCCATCACGATCCTTAGTCTGCCGATCGCGCAGTTCCCCAGGATCGCGCCTCCGGAGATTCAAGTCCTGGCCACCTATGTCGGCGCGGACGCGCAAACCCTCGAGCAGGCGGTAGCCACGCCCATCGAACAACAGATGAGCGGCGTGGACAACATGAATTATATGTATTCGCTGAACGCCACCGGCAATTCGAACACGACTCTGATCGTGAACTTCGACATAAAAACCGATCCGAACACGGATTTTATTCTCACTCAGTCGCGCGAAACGCAGGCCGCTTCTCAGCTTCCGGTGGACGTCAACAACTACGGAATTACCGTCCGAAAGTCGGTAACCGCTCCTCTGATGTTAGTTGCCTTGTACTCGCCGCATGGAACGTATGACGCCAAGTTTCTGGCCAACTACGCGTACATCAATATCAACGATCCGTTCACGCGTTCGCCGGGCATCGGCAACGTTCAGATATTCGGTGCGGGCCAATACGCGATGCGGCTGTGGGTAAAACCCGACCGATTGGCAAAGCTGGGCATCACCGTTCCCGAAATCGTCAGCGCTATTCAGGCCCAGAACACAGTGAACCCAGCCGGGAAGGCGGGCGGCGAACCGGCACCCAAGGGCCAGGAATTTACCTACTCGGTTCTCGCGCAGGGCCGCCTTGTGTCCCCGGAAGAATTCGGACAAATCGTTGTCCGCGAGACGCCCGACGGCGGGACCGTGCGGGTCCGCGATGTCGCCCGGATCGAGCTGGGTTCCCAGGACTACAGCGTCGCAGGCCGCCTGAATGGGAAACCGAGCGCCATCATTGCTGCCTACCAACTGCCGGGTTCGAACGCGGTTGACGCAGCCGCAGGGATCAAGAAGCTGATGGCCGAGATGAAGCAGCGCTTTCCGGAAGACATGGATTACGCCATCGCGCTGGATACGACGCGCGCGGTCACGGAAGGCATCAAGGAAATCGTCGTGACTCTTTTGATCGCCATCGCGCTGGTGATCCTGGTGGTCTACCTTTTCTTGCAGGGCTGGCGCGCTACGCTGATCCCGCTGTTGGCCGTACCGGTCTCGCTGGTCGGGACGTTCGTACTCTTCCCGGTGTTCGGTTTTTCCATCAACACACTCTCTCTCTTCGGCCTGGTGCTGGCGATCGGTCTGGTGGTGGACGACGCCATCGTCGTGGTCGAAGGTGTGGAACGACACATCGAAGAGGGGATGACTCCCAAGGCCGCCGCCTTGAAAGCCATGGAAGAACTCTCCGGCCCCGTTGTTGGCATCGCTCTGGTTCTCTCCGCCGTATTTGTGCCGACAGCTTTTATTCCCGGCATCACCGGCCGGCTTTACCAGCAATTCGCGGTCACCATCGCGATTTCGGTGCTCCTGTCTGCGTTTAACGCACTGACCCTCAGTCCCGCGCTTGCCGCACTGCTCCTCAAGCCGCGGACACCGAGCAGAGGATTACTGAGGCGATTTTTCGATTGGTTTAACCGCGTCTTTGAGCGCGCCACGGAGGGCTACGTCCGTTGGAGCGCAGTATTGGTCCGCAAGACCGTCGTGGTGGTTGTGTTGCTCGTGGCGTTTGGCTTGGCGGGTGGTTTTTTTGCCAACCGAGTCCCATCGAGCTTCCTTCCGGACGAAGACCAGGGCTATGCCTACATCAATCTCCAGCTTCCGAACGGAGCTTCGATGGAACGCACGACGGCCGTCGCAGCTGACGTTGAAAAAATCCTGGCAAATACACCGGGAGTTCGATACTCGACCAGTGTCGTCGGTTTTAGTTTGCTCAGCTTTGTACGCACCAGTTACAACGCGTTCTTTTTTGTCACGCTCAAGCCTTGGGATGAGCGCACCACACGAGCCGAACAATTTCAAGCCATCAAGGCGCACCTCAATCGGGAATTAAGCCGGTTGCCCGCGGCCATTGCCTTCAGTTTTTCCCCGCCGGCCATTCCCGGCGTCGGCACCTCGGGTGGATTCACTTTCGTCCTCGAGGACCGCGCTGGCAACGATGTCCAGTTCCTGGCGAAGAATTTGACCACCTTCCTGGACGCGACCCGCAAGCGCCCCGAGATCGCAGGCGTGAGCACTACCTTCCTGGCCAGCGTGCCTCAGGAGTTCGTCGAGGTGGACCGTGACAAGGTCCTGAAGCAGGGTGTGCTCCTCAATGATGTCTACCGGACCGTTCAAGCGTTCATGGGTGGATATTTCATCAACTATTTCAATCGGTTCGGCCGCCAGTGGCAGGTCTATATCGAGGCAGAAGCGGAAGACCGCGGCAAGGTGGAAAATGTCGGACAGTTCTATGTTCGCAATAACAAGGGAGAGGATGTTCCCCTCTCCACCCTGATAAGTGTGAAGCCGCGGCTCGGGCCGGAGTTTACGATGCGCTTCAACGAATACCGCTCCGCGCAAATCAACGGCAGCGCGGCGCCGGGCTATAGTGCGGACCAGGCCACGGCGGCGCTTGAAGAAGTTTTCAAGCAAACCATGCCGCGCGAAATGGGTTTCGATTACTTAGGCATGTCCTTTCAAGAGCAGAAAGCGCGGGAGGGAGTGCCCGCCTCGGTGATCTTCGGACTCTCGCTGTTATTCGTCTTCCTTATTTTGGCAGCGTTGTATGAAAGCTGGTCGCTGCCCTTCAGCGTGCTGTTAAGCACGCCAGTAGCAATTTTCGGAGCCTTCGGAATTCTTTTGTTGCGCCGGGTCATGCTCGGCCTTTTTCTGCCACCTTACATGGTCCAGATTGAGAACGATGTCTACTCGCAAATCGGACTCGTCATGCTTATCGGCTTAGCCGCCAAGAACGCCATTTTGATCGTCGAGTTCGCCAAGGACGAATACGAGAAAGGGAAGCCCTTGGCTGACGCTGCGCTCGAAGGCGCCAGGCTTCGTCTGCGGCCAATTTTGATGACCTCTTTCGCGTTCATTCTCGGTTGCGTGCCTCTCTGGACGGCAACTGGAGCTGGCTCGGTGGCCCGGCAAATCATGGGCACCACAGTGATCGGCGGGATGATGGCCGCCAGCGCGATTGGAATCTTCTTTGTCCCCGCCATCTTCTACCTCGTCGAGAAATGGTCGGGTGCCGGCAAGAAGGCCTCGGGAGATTTGCCGGCGGAGCCCGCGCCGGCACCGGCGGATTGATATGCACTTCAGCGCGACGAGTGCGCCGAAGCAGCAACGGAGCTGCGAATGAAGAACTTGGCAGTACGGTTGATTCTGATGTTGGCCCCCGGCTTCCTCGCCGGTTGCATGGTCGGACCCAACTACCATCGCCCCGCGGTTCAGACTCCGACCACTTATCGGGAGACAGGCGAAAATTCCCAGCTCCAGGCTCAGGCAGCGTCCTATGCTGATCTTCCGTGGTGGCAGGTCTTCCAGGACCCGCAATTACAAGAACTCATCCGCACAGCGCTGAAGCAAAACTACGACCTGCAACTTGCGACCGAGCGCATCAACGCCGCTCGCGCCCAGCTTGCGATCACTCGCTCCAGCCTCTTCCCGCAAGTGCAGGGCAACGCCAATTTTATCGGCGGAAAAGAATCCAATTTTCAAACCAAGTTCAACTTCTTGACCCTTGCGAGTGACGCCGCGTTTCAGTTGGACTTCTTCGGCCGTCTGCGCCGTGCAAACGAAGCCTCGCGCGCCCAGTTGCTGGCCACGGAGGATGCGCGGCAGACGGTCATTCTGACCCTCGTCAGCGACGTCGCAAGCGACTACTTCGCGCTCCTGCAACTCGACCTGGAACTTGAGATCACGCATGAAACGGTCAATACGCAAATAGATTCGGTCAAACTGACCAGGCTGCGCCTGGAACGCGGCGTGGCCACAAAGCTTGACGTTTTGCAGGCTCAGCAAGTCCTCGATACCGCAAATACGCAGATTCCCGACCTGGAACGGCAAATCGCTCAGGAGGAGAACGCCATCAGCATTCTCCTCGGCAATTATCCGCAGGCTGTGAATCGCGGACTCCCTCTGGTTGACCAACATCTTCCTCCCGACGTCCCACCGGGCCTTCCTTCTTCGCTGATCGAGCGCCGCCCCGATATTCGCGAGGCCGAGCAAGTCCTGGTCGCCGCAAACGCTGAAATCGGAGTCGCCAAAGCCCAGTTCTTTCCGCAAATCTCCCTGACGGGCTCGGGCGGCGGCGCGTTCGGGCGCAGCAGCGCTTTCTCCGGCCTGATGAGCTCGCAAGTCGGAACCTGGTCTTACGGCGCTCAAGTGAGTCAGCCCATTTTCACGGGCGGGGCTCTTCGCGGAAATCTGCGGGCAGCCCAATCGCAACATCAACAGGCTCTGATTGCTTACCAGCAAGCGATTCAGCGCGCGTTTGGGGATGTATCGGATGCGCTAATCGGCTACCAGAAACTCCATCAGGTCCGAGTTCGCCAGCAGGATACCGTTGCTGACTTGCAGGAGTCCGTGCGCCTCTCCACCATGCGCTACCAAGGGGGGACGACGACTTACCTCGAAGTATTGGACGGCCAGCGCTCGCTCTTTTCCGCTGAACTCACACTCGCGGGCGCACGCGGCACGGAGTACCAGAGTCTCGTGCAGCTTTACAGGTCACTCGGCGGAGGCTGGCAGCAGTAGGCCGTGAACATTGCGCCCGCAGGCAAAGTCATGAGCACTCCGGAGACTCCCTCGAAACCCGACTTTAGGACGCGGGCTAAGACGAACGATGTAGCGGTGGCCCGTCTGATTGGATTCGAAGCGCAAGAGATTGCAAATGGACGGGCCTTGGTCACGTTGGCAGCTGGACCACAGCACGCCAATCCGATGGGGACGCTGCACGGCGGAATTCTTTGCGACATCGCTGACGCCGCGATGGGAATGGCGTTCGCGAGCACACTTGCGCCGGAGGAATCCTTCACAACGGTGGAATTGAAGATCAATTTCTTCCGGCCCGTCTGGGGGGCGCGTCTGAAGGCCGAGGGCAAAGTGGTGCGCCGCGGGCGGAGTCTGGGCTATATCGAGTGCGAAATTACAGACGAAGGCGGCCAGCTCATTGCCAAGGCAGCGTCGACCTGTCTCGTGCTGAGAGGAAAGGACGCCAAGGGCCGCTGAGCCAACTCTTTCCTCTCTTGCAGGAATCGAATCGGCGGCTTGTTCCTCGAATGAAATTCAACTCTCCTGGTGACCGGGGACCTGCAACAACTGAAGACCTGCGGCAGGCCGACCGGGAAATGGTTTCTAAGGGTCCTTCTGGCGAGACGCAGCAAACCCCAACCGCCGAGTAATGATGCGAGGCATGCGTCCGCAGATCGCGGGGTTTAGGGTCGGTCGGGGGTGATGCCGGCGCGCTGCGCTACGATCTTGCGGGCGTTCTCGTAGAGGGCGCGGGCCTGGGGAATGGCTTCCACCGCTTTTTGGACTTGCGCGTCGGCCTCGAGCTGGACCTTGGTGCCTTCTTGCTCGCCGAAGCTGGAAAGGAAGACTTCCTGCTTGATCTTGCGCTTGATCCAGTCGAGGTTTTCGCTGATTTCGGGCTCGGTGTAGCGAACGTCGTGCTTGCTCATA
>WNFT01017567.1_pt1 | contig 11921 bp, 14 predicted proteins | sample 5400191 | NCBI WGS metagenome assembly WNFT01 (sample SAMN13153359, study PRJNA577476) | soil metagenome | isolation source: 80 cm saprolite under Madrone tree | place: USA:California | collected 2016-06-14
AAATCCGCGGCGCGGAAGGCTCGCTTCTCGCGGCGTGGGAATGCACGCAGCCGTCCTGGCGCGCCGAGGTTGAACGCGAAATCGATCTGATCGAGGAAATCGCGCGCATTTACGGCCTCGACAAATTTCCGCCGCGTCTGCCTGCAGCGCGGCAAGGCGCCACACGGCTTCCGCACCACCAAGCGGAAACGCGTTTGCGAGAACGGCTAATCGGTCTTGGCTACCGCGAGATTCTTACGATTCCGCATGTTGCCGAAGAACGCGACGCGGTGTTCCGCCCAGAAAATGTTGCGCCAGCTCGTCTTTCGAATCCGCTCTCTGAAGAAGCCAGTGTGCTGCGTTCGACCGGCATTGTGACCATGGCCGCAGCCCTCGAATGGAACCTCAATCATGGCCAGCGCAACGCCCGCCTGTTCGAAATCGGTCGCCACTACCGTCTGAACGGTAGCGAATCGGTCGAGACGCGCGTGCTCACGATTGGCGCAACCGGCGAAGCCCGCGAAAAAGGTTTGCACGATGCGGCGCGCGATTTTTCTTTCGCCGACCTCAAGGGCGATCTCGATTCCGTCGGCGAACTCTGCGGCGGTTTCCGCTGGGAGGACGGCGGCGGGGAGTGGCTGCACGCCGCGCGTCGCGGATCCATCCATCTAAACGCCGTCATTTCGAGCGAAGCGAGAGATCTCTCTTCAGTCGGTGTTGCAGGACAACTCGTGCGGCGGGTCGCCGAAAAACTAAAATTGCGGCAAGACGTTTTCCTCGCCGAGTTGCAGCTCGATCCGGTTTACGCCGCGATGCAGGCAGTCAAAGAAGCGCGGCGTTATGAGCCACTTCCGCGTTTCCCCGCAGTGGAACGTGATTTCTCGTTGCTCCTTTCCGATGGCACGAAGTTTTCGGACGTTTCGAAAACGATTCAATCGCTTGGCATCGCAGAAATTACTTCGGTCGAGGCGGCGGATCTGTTTCGCGGTAAAAATGTTCCCGCCGGAAAATACTCTCTGCTCGTGCGTGTAATTTTTCAGAGCCGCGAAGCCACGCTTACTGAAGCTCATATCAGCGACGCTTCTACGAAAATTATTTCCGCCCTCGAAAAACATCTTGGCGCGCAGCTCCGCGCCAGTTAACTTCCTATTCTTTCCGCCTCAGAGAACCTCATTTGTAGTGGCGCAGCATGCTGCGCCAGTACCAGCGCGCGGCATGTTGGGCGCCCTCTATTTATGTTATCTTCACGCATAGAGGAACATGAGCGCGCCGGTAAAAGTGCAGATTTTCGGGCAAACGTACTCCATCCAGGGGGAACTGGATGGTAAGTACGTGCAGAAGCTCGCGCAGTACGTGGACGAAAAAATGCACGCGATCGCCGACGCGACCAAGACCGTGGACACGCAAAAAGTCGCCGTGCTCGCGGCGCTGGCGATTGCCGATGAACTTCACAGCATTCAGCGAGACCGCGGCGATCACCATGAGTTGCTGCGCGAACAGGCCGAGCGTTGTCTGACGCTCGTCGAGCGCGCGCTGAAGCAAACCGCGTGAAGAGTTTTCAGGCATCAGTTTTCAGGGCTCAGTAAATAAAATAAGAAAAAGAATTTTTGTTTTCTGTTTTGCTTCTTCTTCCTTTCGCTTTTTTTCATTTCCTCAATTCAAATCTAATTTAGCTCCTCGTTTCATTGCGACCACGAAGTTGGATTGCGGTCCCAGCGGTGGGCGCGGAGCTGTTTGTGGAGGGGGGCGGGGAGGGGGCCCTGGGCGCTGGCGGCGATGTTGGCTTCGACGTTGCGGCGTTTGCGCATGCCGGGAATGATGGTGCTGACGTCAGGATTGCTGAGGATGAAGCGCAGCGCCATCTGCGCCATGGTGTTGCCGGCGGGAACGAGGGGGCGAAGCGCTTCAGCGTGGGCGACGCTGTTTTTCAAATTTTCCGGGACAAAGTACGTGTTACGCCAATCGCCTTTTGGCCAGGTGCTATCCACGGTCAGCGTGCCGGTGAGTGTGCCTTCATCGAAGGGGACGCGAGCGATCACGGCGACGTTTTTCATGCGGCAAATGGGGAAGAGCGCGTCTTCGGGATTCTGGTCGAAGATGTTGTAGATGACCTGGACGGCGTCGGCGACGCCTTCGAGGACAGCGCGAAGGCCGTTGCACGGCTCCCAGCGATTGACGCTGACGCCGACGGCTTCGGCTTTGCCGCTGGCGCGCAGCTTTTCCACGGCGCGCGGAAGGCGTTCGTCATTGAGCCAGCGGTCTTCCCAAGTGTGAAACTGGATGAGGTCGAGTTTTTCGACGCCGAGATTGGCGAGACTTTAGTTGACGTATTCTTCGATGTGATCGGGCGGATAGCAATCGTCGAGAGTGAATTCGCGGCGGCTGGGCCATTGAAGATTTTTGGGCGGAATTTTCGTTGCGACGTAGAGTTTCTTGCCGGCGTTGGCGCGCAGAACTTTTCCGAGGATCTGTTCGCTGCGGCCATCGCCGTAAGCCCAGGCGGTGTCAAAGAAATTGCAGCCGAGATCGACGGCGCGCTGCAGAGCGTCGTGGGATTCGGCGTCGTCGGAGCCGGTCCAGCCAGCCAGTCCCCACATGCCGTAACCAATTTCACTGACGTTCCATCCGGTGCGGCCGAAGTTGCGATAGCGCATGGTGTGCTCTCCTGAAGTGGAGCGCACATTATACGGGGAGTGGCTGTGTTCCGTGAGCCGTGACGCGTGGAAGAGCACAGCCAAGATTGGCTGTGCCACGCGGAGAGGTCCTTCACTCCCGATGGTCGTTCAGGATAGAAATGCTTCTTGGCATTTCTAGTTAACAATAACTGGACTCCCCTCCCCCCCTTTTTCATAAGTGTTGATTTTAAAGGTAGATAAAGTTGTTTAGAATGAACACTTCTGGAAGTGTTCATTCTAAAGGAACTTAGGTGCCGCCAAAATCGTGCGAAATGCCCGTTGATTCTAAAGAGCTTAGCGGCGAGGATTTTGCAGGAAACTGGGTGTTCACGGTCGAACTTCGAGGCGTAGAAAGAGAGCAAATATAGCGCGGAGACGCCCCGACAGGGTCGGGGTAGACGCCGAACACAGAGGTTTCGCAGAGAAGAATGGGGCGGGGTGAATCGAGCGAGTTGGCGACCGACTATCAAAGGCTAGGGTAGCACAAACGTAATGCAGTTGTCAAGTACGTACTGAATTAGCATTCGAATGAACTGTGGAAAACTTTTGGAGGGCGGCTCGGTTCTTTTGCGGGCGCGAAAGATGGGCACGCGAAACTTGATTGCTGTTGATCTGGCTGCCGCCGACCCGACAGGAATATAGACAATGTATATACCTGATTGGCTAAGCCCATCGTTCACTCTATGCTTCTTGATAGGGCGAAACCTAGATGGATCTTGGTGTCGAGGGACGCAAACTCTTAATCGAAATAATCGCGACCTTAGTGAACATTAAGACTGCGATGGCGACGCTCATCTAGAAGCCTGCTTAAATCCGGCGCAATAGACCACTCTGCCACTGCCACGGACCCGCCGCGAGACTGGCCGGGGAAAACCCCGGTTGACTTATGGTGGGGAGCGACAGAAGATACAGACGAAGCTACCCCTTGTGCTGAGCAAGTGCATCGGGACACGCTTTCAGAGGCTCGGGCCGTTAGCGCGGCCGCGAGCCTCAAACTTTTTACGGCATTTCTTCCTCATTTTCTGTTTGCTGAACTTCGGGATGTTCTTGACCATATTTTTGGAGCATATCCACAAGGGAAAAGAAAAAGTTCCGATCTTCAGCGGGCATCGTGAAGGGATTCGCGCTGATTGTAATGCTTAGCTGACCGCCACTGGCTAATCGGACGTTATGCGAACTGACACCCGGTACTGGGTCGTTTTGTTGTACACGCTCGGAAACTCCTCCGTTATCCTGATCTGTGCGTTGCTTGGAGCCGCGCTTCTTTCTGGGACCAACATTTCGCAGTTGTGATTGGAGATACGGCGAAAGGGGCATATCGGAAAACTTCGCAGCCTTCAAAAAGAATGTGATCGCTTTTTGCTTCGTGGCACCAGTAACCGAGAAGTGCTCTTCAAAGGCATCCTCTAGCATCTTCATTGTCATCTTGGTGAGGTCGTTCTTTTCCAAGATGTTGTCGTATTGAACCTCGATAAGCCCACGCAGCACCTCGGGGCGTTGTTCCGGGTGCTTGGCCATCGTATTCAATTCTTCGCTTGAAGCATCGCCCTCCGTTTCATCAACCAATCCAAAGAATCGATACGCATTCATAATGAGTCCCTGCATCAATCCAGACTGGCTGCGCCACAGTCCTCGGTCAATTTTCGGCGGGACGCCTTGAGATAAAGAATCCAGAGAACTGAGGAAGGTAGAAAAAGGCAAATAGGGGGCAACTATCTTCTTGGGTTCGACTCGCATAAATTCCTCCGCTGCTTACTGCATCAACTGAGACGCATGCAATATGCCATAAGGTTGCCAGAAGGTCCAGACTTTTTTTGAATTTGCGATTTATTTTCTGTAGCATGGCTTGTATGGAGGCCATGTTTATGAAAATAGGGGACTTAGTTATAGCTGAGACGATTTCTGAGGGCAGCGTAGAGAGGAGAGTTGTTGAAATTAAAGGAGATACGGTCTATATCTGCACAGAAAAGGAATGGCGCTCGGCGCGAGAACAGCACCGAGAGCCGATCTGTGTGGGATTCAACAAGCGGTACATTCGCCGTGCCGTGACAGGGCGATCTTACCATGCTTCTGTGTCAAATGCATAATCGCCAGATAAATCCTTTCTGATGAGCGACATGTGTGGCGCAGGCCTGGTGGCCCTGACAAAGCTTCCCTCGCGCTCAGAACCGTGGGGAATGCTAACGTCACAATTTGCGGCTGGACTCAGTGCTTGGCAGCGGCATTTGCGGTTTGGATCTGGGCAAGCAGGATGTCGCGGACGTAGTGCCAGTAAGGGACCAAGGCCAGCGCGGAGTGCGCGTATTGGTCGGCGGCGTTGAGGTCCGGCGTGGTGCGATTCAGGCTGGACCAGGCGAGGCTCATCAGCAACTCTGGCTCGCCCCAAGAGGGGTCGAGAGGAGCGCTGGCGGAACCTTTGAGCTTGCGCGCCGATTCCAGACCCTTCTGGTAGTTTTCGATGGCCTTGTCCTGGCCTCCTCCACGCTCCGCAGGGATATTCCAGAGGATAGGCCCAAGAACCCAAACGAAACGGGGATTATCGGGGGCGGAGGCCCGGAGTTCTTTAACAATCGGGCTGGACTGGGCGATCAGCTCCTGCACGCTGTCGGCATGGCCACGAGCCAGGTAGGCGAGATTGCCGAGGCAGGAAATGGTGCCGACTTTGGCGTCGACGAAGGCGGGGTCGGCGGCGGTGGACTCCTTGAACTCGGCGATGGCTTGGGTGAGGTCGTGTTCGATGTCCTTAGGGTCGGCGGATTCATTGAAGCCGTTGACGGCGCGGCGCCAGCGAGTTTTTCGTCAGTGACGAAAGGCTGGAGATCGGCGTAGAGATGCTGGAGGGCGGCGCGGTCGCCCTGGTAGTCTGCCTTTTGGATTTGCGTGACAAGTTTGAGAACGCTTTCGCGGGGAGTCTCGGCAGGAGATGCGAGAGCGGCAGCCGCCGAGACGGCCAACGTGGTGGTCAGCCCCAGGGCACGCCAACCCATGCGGCGCATGTGGTTTGGTACTTGCCACGCAGTTTTCAATGGCTTCAGACGAACAGCCGCCGCTTCACTTGCCGCATGTCTTTTCTCCTGTCCAAGCTGAATCTTCGGGCCGCGAGGTGGCTATATCGTTAGAGACGCAGCAGGGACGAAAATATTTCAGCGAAGAGGCATTTTGTACGTCTGATAGACTGGCGCTACCTTGGCGAGAATGAACAAAGGCGATTGTTCGCGCAGGCCGCTGGTCCGGCGGCTGGGGCTGGTGTGCGCGGCAGCCGCCGCGTTGTTTGCCGCGCAGGTGCGGGGGGATGCTGCCGGGGAGATTGGGCGGCTGGCGGAGTTGATGGGATGGAAGGCCGGGACGGTGGCGGCTGATATTGGAGCGGGAGACGGGGAGTACACGTTTGCGGCGGTGGAACGCGTGGGGGCAGCGGGAAAAGTGTATGCGACGGAGATTGATGCGAAGAAGATTGCGGCGTTGAAGAGCGAGGCGGCGAAACGGAAGCTCGAGAACGTGATCGTGGTAGAGAGCAAAGAGGCGGATACGAATCTGCCGGCGGGATGCTGCGACGCGATTTTCTTGCGGCGCGTGTACCATCACCTGACCAAGCCGGCGGAGTTCGATGCCGGCCTGGTGCGGTCGTTGAGGAGCGGAGGGCGGCTGGCGATTATTGATTTTCCGCCGCGCGCGGGGCTGGATCCGGTGGAAGGAGTTCCGAGCAACCGGGGCGGGCATGGGATTCCGCAGAAGATTGTGATCGAGGAGTTGACAGCGGCGGGATTGAAAGTCGAGAAGATTGTCGATGATTGGCCGGAGAATGATTATTGCGTTTTGTTTGTGAAGAGGTGAAGAAGAACGTTGAAACGTTGGAAGGTTGGAACGTTAAGACGTTGGGAAGAAACGAAAGGCCAGCCACAGAACGACGGGACAGAAGGAGCAGAAGGGCACGATGTATCGTGCCCCTGCAAAAGCAAGCGCACAGCCAGGATTGGCTGTGCCACGGGACCAGCAGAGAAAAATTCGCCGGGAAGGATACCGGCGTTCCAAGAAACACCTACGGGGAGATGGCGAGGACGCGAAGGGGGCTGCCGGAGCCGTTAGCGATTTTGAGGGGCGCGGCGATGACGACGGCGCCGGTGGGCGGCAACTGATCGAGATTGCAGAGGCTGGCGAGGCCGAACTTTCCGCTGCCGTGCATGACGAAATGATTTGAAAAAGGCGGGTCAAACTTGGCGGCTTGGCCTGCGTCGGTTCCCACCGTTTCGACGCCCACTCCGAGGACGTCGCGCTCACCCGCGAGGAATTGCGAGCATTCCTTGGCCCAGCCCGGAGTGTGCGGGCCGTCTTCCTTGAGATTGATGTATTGCGCGGGATCGCCGCGCTTGGACCAGCCAGTGCGCAGGAGCACCCAAGCGCCGGGCGGGATCTGGCCATGCGAGAATTCCCATTCCCGGATATGCGCGGAGGTCAGAAGAAAATCAGGATTTTCCTGCACGTCTTTCGTTACGTCAATGACACACGCGGGGCCGATGAATTTTTTCGGCGGTATGCGGTCCACGGTGGAGTCCGGCAAATCCTTGCCGCTAATCCAGTGAACGGGAGCATCGAAATGCGTTCCGGTGTGCTCGCCGGTTTCGAAGGCGTTCCAATACCAGAAGGGGCCGCGGCTGTCGTAGCGGGAGAGTTCGCGAAGGGCGAAGGGCGGAGTGTTGTTCCACTGTGTGGGGAGTGGTAGCAGGGGCGTGGCGGAATTCAGCGGAAGGGTGAGATCCACGACACGCAAGCGGCCGGAGTGGAGAGCTTCGACGAGTTGGAGAAGGATTTCAGACATGGCGACCCCCAGAAAGCAACGGAGAGTATTGCGCAGAATGGAATACTACGAAAGTGTGGAGGGGTTGAGATCCTTTCCGACAGGGTCGGAACCTTCGGTCGCTTCGCTCAGGATGACAGACATGGGGTGGGCGAGCCTTGGAAAAAGGGCAGCTAGCGTTTCGAGGCGAGGGATTGGATGTAGCGGCGGAATTGGAAACGGTTTTCGAGAAGGCCGAGATCGGTGACGAAGACTTTTGGCCCGGTGGCTTCGACTTTGGCGACGATGGTCTGCAAGCCTTCGCCTAGGATGGCACGGCGGACCACGGCGGTGAATTCCTCGACGGTGCGCACGGTGCAGGTTTGCGGAATGCCGGCGGCGCGAGCGATGCCTTCCAGGTCGGTGCCGGCGCTGGTGGCGGTGGGAAATCCGCCGACGGAGAGGAGACTTTCGTTGTCAAAAACAATGTGGAGGAGATTTTTTGGTTTATAGCGCGCGAGGGTGCTTAAGCTGCCGAGGTTCATGAGGAGCGAGCCGTCGCCATCGAGGACCACCACTTTCTGATGAGGCAAGGAGAGAGCGAGACCGAGGCCGGTGGAGGAAGCAAGCCCCATGGCGTGCTGGAGGTAAAAGAAATTGGGACGATGGTCGAGCGATTGAAGTTCGGTGGCCACCGCGCCCATGATAGTGACGACGAGGCAATTTTCAAGGTCGGAATAGATGGCGCGAAGGCAATCGAGGCGCAGCATCAGTCCTCCCACATCAGATCGCGCGTGAGGAGCAGAGCGACGGGCTGAAGACTGCTTTCGGCGAGAGTTTGAGCCTGGCGGATGCGCTTTTCGACGGATGCTGGGGCGTCGAGGAAAGAATGAGGAATGTTCATGGCGCGAAGGAGAGCTTCGGTGACATTGCCGCCTTGCGTCTGCCATGGATCGCGCTCGCCGAAGGTGCCGCGATAGGAGATGAGCATCAGCAGGGGGATTTTGTAAAGATGCGCGAAGGAGACGATGCCGTTGATGGAGGCGAGGAAGCCGTGATTCTGCATGAGCATGGCGGACTTAACGCCGGCGAAGTGCGCGCCCGCGGAGAGGCCGACGCCTTCCTCTTCCTTGGCAAGGCGGACAAGAGTCATTTGCGGATCGTCTTCGGCGATTTGAATGAGGTGCACGAGCCAGGTTTCCGGGAGGGCGGAAAGGAGCTGGATGCCGCAGGACTTGAGGGCCTGGTAGATGAGCTTCGAATTTTCGAGAGAGACGGGCACGGATTGGGATTCTACGTCAGAGGAGATGGCGACTCAAATTCGAGAAGGCTGCGAATCTGGCCACGAAGGAGGTACGGAACTTTCCCGGAGGCATGGCTGAGGAGTATGCTTTCTGGCGAGTCCTGGGACAAAGGAGATGGAGATGAGAATACTTGGGAGTTTGTTTGTGGCGGTGGCGATACTGATGGCGACGGGGGCTGCAGCGGCGCAGCAGGCGGCACCAGCGGCACCGATGGCCAATGCGGCGCCGGACATGTCACCAGTGGCGAATCCGGTGAGCGGATTTGTGAAGGCGGGAGTGGCGCGATACGAGAAGAACATGGTGGCGGCAGCCGAGGCGATGCCGGCGGAGAAATATGTGTTTAAGCCGTCGCCGGAGATGAACTCGTTCGGGCACCTGATGATGCACATCGCGCAAACAAACAATACAGTCTGCGCGAAGATTTCTGGGCAGACGGCGCCGGACGTGAAGATTGCGGAGACGGATTCGAAAGATAAGCTGGTGGCGGCGATGAAGGATTCCTTCGCGTTTTGCACGGCGGCGCTGGCGAAAGTGGACGATTCGAAACTTGGTGAGCAATTCATGTTCTTCGGAAACCGGCCGATCTCGCGGGGAGGGGCTCTGGTTGCGCTAGGCGGGAGCTGGACGGACCATTATGCAACTCAGGCGATTTATTTGCGGTTGAACGGGATTTTGCCGCCGACGGCGCAGCCGGCGAAGAAAGATTAAGCGCACCTTATCGGGATCGATAGTGCAAGCTTCGCGAACCAATTTGCCTTGAATCACGGTGCTTGCCGCGTGGAGGAAGAGACTGTTTCCAATTCGCGGTGAGCGGAAGCTGCGCCTTCCAGTTCGCGCGCAGAACGGCCGTGGTGCACGATGAGATGCAAGAAGAACATCAGCACAAGGATGCCGCCGAAGGTGACGACGATGGTGGCGCCGGTGGGCGTGTCAAGCTGAACGCTGAGGTAGCAGCCGAGAGCCGAAACCAGCGTGCCCATGGTCCAACCAATCGCTAGACGAGTGCCGATGCGGTCGGCAAACAGCATGGCTCCAACGCTGGGAACGATCAGGTAGCAGAAGACCAGCAAGACGCCGGCGATGGCCACGGAAGACGTCACGACAAACCCAAAAGAAGCGTAGAAGAGGAAGTCCCAGAAGCGGACGTTGAGGCCTGACTGTTCGGCCTTACCGTGGTTCATGGAGATGGCCAGGAATTTTTTACGAAAGATAAAGTGGAAGATGCCGATAGCCCCGTAAAGAAAAGCCGTTTTGCGAACTTCGGGCCAGGAGACAGCCAGGATGTTGCCGACGAGCATGTCCTTGAGGTGCTCGGTTTCGCCGGTGGCTTTGCTCATGAGCAGAATGGCGGTGGCGGAAGCAACGGCGTAAGCGATGCCGATGAAAGCCTCCTGGGGAATGTGGCCCCGGCTGGAGCGAGCGAAAGCGAAGATTCCGGCGCCGAGGAACGTGAATGCGAGGCTGATCCAGTACGCGGCGCGGCCATGCGGGTCCATGCCGACGACGACGGCAACGGTAGCTCCAAGCGCGGCGATTTGGGCGAGCGCAAGGTCCACGAAAATGACGCCGCGCTCGACGACGTGCACGCCAAGATAAGCGTGAATCCCGGTGAGAATGAGGCTCGCGACGAAGGGTGCGAGCAAGAAGGGTAGAATTTCCATCCAGCGGTCTCCTGAGCTTATTTTGTGGCGTCGAAAGCCTGCTTCAGCTTGGCAATATCGTAATCAAACAGCTTGAAGTAATCGGTGATTTCCTTTTCGCCACCGACGGAAGGCATGAGCACGACCACCTTTGCGCCGGTGTCGCGGGCGATGGCGTTGGGAGTCTTGAGGTCGAAGTAAGGCTCAACGAGAATGAGCTTCACGCCATCGCGCTTCATCTGGCCGATCAACTCGACGGTGTGCTGGGGGCTCGGGGGAATGCCGGGGCGGGGTTCAACGTAGCCGACGACATTGAGGCCAAAGTGTTCGGCGAAATTGGGCCAGGAGCGGTGATAAGTGACGACCTTGCGGCCGGCGTACGGTTTCATTTCGGCAAGCCACTTTTCATCGGCTTGCTTGAGGCGCTGCTCAAAGGAGTCGTAACGCTGGGCGAAATAGGCGGCGTCGCCGGGGCGCATTTCAGAGAGTTTATTCTGAATGCCCTTGGAGATGCGCAAGCCATTTTCAGGATCGAGCCAATAGTGCGGATTGCCGAGCGGGTGAACGTCGCCTTCCGCGCGGGTCACTTGACCGGTGGGAATCTCGAGAATCTTGGCAAAGCGGGAAGCGTCAAAGTAGCCCGGTGCGCCAACTTGAATCTTCGGATTGGTGGACTGGCTGATGAGCGGAGGAAGCCAGCCGATTTCCAGCTCGAGTCCGACTACGATGAGCAGATCGGCGTGACGAAGTTTCAGAAGGAAGCTGGGCTTGGCTTCAACGAAATGAGGATCCTGGTAGCCGCGGGCGACGGATTCGACGTCGACTTTTTCGCCGCCAATTTCCTGGGCGAGGGCGGCGAGGTCTGTGGTGGCCGTCATGATGCGAAGTTTATTGTCCGCACGGCTCGCTAGAGGACTGCCGATGGTGAAGACGAGGGTGCAGGCAGCAAGAAGGGCGCTGATTCGAGTAGTCATTTTTTTGCGTCGCATGATATCTCCAGAAACCTTGCTTAGAACTGGCCTTAGAACGGATGCGCGCCGTGCGCACCCATCACGAATAAGAACTGGAACAGAAACTCGTTGGCGTTGGTGAAGCGATCGTTGGGCACGTCCCACAGATGGCCATAACGATACTGGCCACGGATCTGGCTAAACTCGCTGGGCCAATAGGTGAGAATACCGGAAAAACCGGTGTCCGTCAGGCTAGCGTTGGTGGCGCGGCCACTACGGTCGAAGCGGCCGCCAATGGTCCAGCGGCGATTGACACGGTATTCGGCATCGGAATAGAGGCCAAAAGCATGCTGGGTCTGGAAGGCGTTGGCCAGGGAAACCTGATCGCGTGCGCTCCAGAACAGTTCTGTGCGGAAAAGGAAGGAATGGTAGATGGCGCGGCGGAGCGGCTTCCAACGGAGCGTGGCATCGACAGAATAAAGGTTGGTCAGAAAATTTTCGGGATTAAACGTTGTTCCGACTCCAGCGGTGTTGTGGCCGCGGGCATAGGAACCGCCGAGATCGATATTGGTCGATTCGCCGAGGTCGCGGTAGAGGCG
>WNFT01014071.1_pt1 | contig 11911 bp, 14 predicted proteins | sample 5400191 | NCBI WGS metagenome assembly WNFT01 (sample SAMN13153359, study PRJNA577476) | soil metagenome | isolation source: 80 cm saprolite under Madrone tree | place: USA:California | collected 2016-06-14
ATGCGGCCGATCAGGCTGTCCTGCGGCAAGAAGCCCGAGCTGTCCCACAGGCGGTTGTCGAGCACGTCGATCAGCCCCGCCCGGTCGAGGAAGTGCACAGCCTGGGCTGCCATGCCGGCTGCCAACAGCGCGATCAGCACCGTCGTGACCGTGAAGACATGCCGTGTCGGCAGCGCGAGCAGTCCGAAATAGGTGAGCGCGGTGAGCGCGCCGCCAGCCGCCAGGCCAATCACGCCCCCGAGCAGCAGCGCGGAAGCAGAAGTGCCGGTGGCGACGATGCCATAGAGGAACAGCACGATTTCAGCGCCCTCGCGCAGCACCGCGAGGCCGATCACGACCGCGAGCGCGGTCATCGGGCGGGCGCCCGCGCTTACGGCGCGACCGACCGCGTTCATCTCGGCCGCCATCTCGCGGCCGTGCCGGGCCATCCAGGCATTGTGCCACATCAGCATCAGGACGGCGGCGCTGAGCACGCTGGCGTTGAGCAGTTCCTGGCCCGAGCCTTCGAAGGCGTTGGAAATGCCTTCCGCGAACAGCGCGACGATGCCAGCGCCACCGACGCCCGCCAAAATTCCGAGCGCCACCCAGCGGGCGCGGCCAGGCAGGCCGCGCGTCGCCGCGAGCACGATCCCGATGATCAGGCCGGCTTCCAAGACCTCGCGAAAGACGATGACCAGCGCGCCCAGCACGATCCGCTCCTATTCCGCGATCAGCACACCTTTGGCGGTGTCCGGGTTGAAATCGCCAAAGAAATCGTATCGACCAGGGGTGAGAGGCCCGACCCGCACCAGACCTTTGGACTTGCCTGGAATGATCTTTTCGATCTTCATGGAGTTGCTCTCGAACTCTTCCGGCGTGGGGTCTTCATTGAGCACATAGATCGTCACCCGTTTGCCGGCCGGCACCCGGATCTCCACCGGCTCGAACCGGTGATTTTTGATCGTGAGCGAGAACTCCTGCGCGCCGGCAATGCCAGGCGCATCGATAATCCCGAATGCCACGATCGCCAATGCCAGAATGGCTCCGCGCATGCTCCGATCTCACCAAATTCAGCCTCGACTTCCATCAAAACCAATAAATGCGCCCGGGCAATAGCAATTATCTTTGATGGAATTATTCTAATGTAAGAAGATGCTCCAATCGCTTGTGCCACATCGCGACCAAGCGAGATGAATTCTTCGAGAGGATGAGGCGCGAGGGCCAGAATGGTTGAGGTCGTCGAGGCGAACGGTGCTCGCATCCCGCTGGTCGGTCTTGGCACGTGGGACCTGCGCGGCCGGGCCTGCGCGCGCGTGGTCGAGCAGGCGCTTCGCATCGGCTACCGCCACATCGACACCGCCGAGATGTATGACAACGAGCGCGAAGTGGGGGAGGGGTTGCGCGCGTCCGGGGTGCGGCGCGAGGAGGTGTTCGTCGTCACCAAGGTGTGGCCCTCGCATTTCGCGCCGCGCGAACTCGAGCGCGCCGCCAAGGACAGCCTCATGCGCCTGCGGCTGTCGGATGTCGACCTCTTGCTCCTGCATTGGCCGAACCCGCGCATTCCGCTGTCCGAGACGCTCGGCGCGCTCTGCAAGCTCAAGCGGGCCGGGCTCGCGCGCAACATCGGCATCTCGAACTTCACGATTGCGATGATCGAGGAGGCGACACGGCTCGCGGACGAGCCGCTCGCCTGCAATCAAATCGAGATGCATCCGTTCCTCGACCAGTCGAAGGTGGTCGCCGCCTGCCGGGCGCATGGCCTGGCGGTCGTGGCCTACAGCCCGATCGCCCGCGGCGGCGCGAAAAACGATGCGGTGCTCGCCCGCATCGGCAAGGCGCATGGAAAGACGGCCGCTCAGGTTTCGCTGCGCTGGCTGGTGCAGCAGCAGATCGTCGTCATCCCGCGCACCAGCCGGGTCGAGCGTCTGTCGGAGAATTTTTCGATTTTCGACTTCAAGCTGTCGACCAGCGAAATGGCCGCGATCGACAGCCTTGGGCGCCGCGGCGGCCGCATTGTCGATTTCGCCTTTTCCGGCTCGCCGAAGTGGGACTGAGGCGGATGATTTTGAGCCCGAGTCCCGACACTGCCCTCGTCCTGTTCTCCGGCGGCCAGGACTCCACCGTCTGTCTCGCCTGGGCGCTCGAGCGCTTCGGGCGCGTCGAAACGATCGGCTTTGACTACGCGCAGCGTCACCGCGCCGAGCTCGACGTGCGCCCGCGGCTGCGCGAGCGCATCACGGCCTTGCGCAACGCCTGGGCGGCCCGGCTGGGCGAGGATCACGTGCTGCGGCTCGATGCGCTCGCCGCCATGTCCGACACGGCGCTCACGCGCGAGGTGGCGATCGAGATCGCCGAGAACGGCCTGCCGACGACCTTCGTGCCCGGCCGCAATCTTGTCTTCTTCGCCTTCGCCGGCGCGCTCGCCTATCGCCGTGGCGCCAAGCACCTCGTCGCCGGCATGTGCGAGACCGATTTCTCGGGCTACCCCGACTGCCGCGATGACACCATCAAGGCCATGCAGCTTGCGCTGACGCTTGGCATGGATCGGCGCTTCGTCATTCATACGCCGCTGATGTGGATCGACAAGGCGGCGACATTCGCGCTGGCGCATGCGATCGCCGGCAATGCCTTCATCGACTTGCTGGTCGAGGAGACCCACACCTGCTATCTCGGCGACCGCTCGCATCGGCACGAATGGGGCTATGGCTGCGGGGACTGCCCGGCCTGCCGGTTGCGGGCGGAAGGATTTGCCAAGTGGAAGGGCGGACGATACCCGCAGCAACGAGGTTTGCGATGAGTGCCGCCTTGCTTGACACGCTCCGCCAGATCACGACCGCGACCATCACCACCATGCTCCTGAAGAAGGGCATCCGCCGCTGCTGGATGAATGGCCCAAAACCGCTCGCGGGCAACGGCCAGCGCATTGTCGGCCCGGCCTTCACGCTGCGCTTCGTGCCGGCGCGGGAGGACCTCGCCACGCCCGAGAGCTGGGCCAAGCCGATTTCGACCCGCGGCGCGATCGAGGACATGCCGGCAGGCTGCGTCGCGGTCGTCGACGCCATGGGGATCGCCAGCGCCGGCATTTTGGGCGACATCCTCACCATGCGGATGGCCAAGCGCGGCGTCGCCGCCGTTGTCACCGACGGCGTGGTGCGAGACAAGGCGGGCGTGCTGGCCTCGAAGCTGCCGGTGTGGTGCGCGGGGGTCGCGGCGCCGGCCTCGGTCAACGGCCTCACTTTCGTCGGCTGGCAGGAGCCGATCGGCTGCGGCGGGTGCGCGATTTTTCCCGGCGATATCATCGTTGCCGATGACGACGGCGCCGTGGTCATCCCGCAGAACCTCCTCGCATTCGTGGCGGAAGAAGGTGCCGAGCAGGAACGCATGGAGGGCTTCATCGTGAGCGAGGTCGAGCGTGGCGCAAAGCTTCCCGGCCTCTATCCGATGAACGAGGAGACCAAGGCGCGCTACGAGACCTGGAAGAAGCCAAGCTGAGCGACGCCTGGCGCGGGCCGGCCATGTTCTTCGTCCTCTCCAAAGTTCTCGGCTTTTTCGCCATCCCCTCCAACCTCGTGATCACGCTCGGCCTATGCGGCGTCCTCTTGCTGCGCACGCGGTTCGCGCGCGCGGGATGGCGGCTCGCGATCGGAAGTCTCCTGCTGCTCGCCGTCATCGGGCTTTCGCCGCTCGGCAATGCGCTGATCATCCCTTTGGAGGACCGGTTTCCGCCCTGGGATGCCTCGCGCGGGCCCCCCGACGGCATTGTCGTGCTGGGCGGCGCGATCTCCCCCGACGTCTCCGTGGGGCGCGGCCAGCCGGCGCTCAATGAAGCGGCCGAGCGCATGACCGCGGTCGCGGAGCTCGCCCGGCGCTATCCCCATGCGCGCATCGTGTTCTCGGGCGGCAGCGGCATGCTGGTCTACAACGAGGGGACCGAGGCCGAGTTCGCCGTGCGCCTTCTCCAAACCCTCGGCATCCCAAGCGAGCGGATCATCGCCGAGGACAAGTCGCGCAACACGGTCGAGAATGCCCTGTTCTCGAAGCGCCTCGCCCAGCCGAAACTCGGCGAGCGCTGGCTCCTTCTCACCTCGGCCTATCACCTGCCGCGCGCGATGGGAGTTTTTCGGCGCGCCGGCTTTGCGGTCGAAGCCTATCCGGTGGACTGGCGTACGCGCGGGCCGGTGGACGCGCTGCGGCCGTTCCCGACCCTGGGCGACGGGCTGCGGCGCACCGACACCGCCGCGCGCGAATGGGTCGGGCTCGCGGTCTATTGGCTGACCGACCAGTCGTCGGAGCTGTTTCCAGGTCCGGTGGCCGGTCATGACTGCGACCGCGCCATCGGTGCCGACAGTTGCCGCCGGTGATGTGCGATCCCGGATGGTGATGGACGCCCGGCTTCGGCTGTTCGTCCACAGCAAATTCTGTGACTCCGCAAAAAATATCTTCTGAGCGTCGGCGGGCGCCGGTATTTTGGTGCCGTCCGTTCCATTCGACCGGGGCTGCGAGCGCGGGCATACCACGCATTGACGCCCTGGGGAGGATTGTCCGATGCGGGCCATCCACACCGCCCTCTCTGCCGCCTGGGCCGGCTTCGAATTGTCCCGGATCATCAAATGGGCGGAGATTGCCGCGACCGTATTCGCGACCACGGTCGCTGTGCTGCTCGCCTCGTTCGTGGCGGTGACAATGGGACTGACCTGACGTCGCCTTGCTATTCGCCCGCGATCGCACGCACCGAGTCGATCGGCCCGGTGCTTCGTCATGGTCGTTCCGGCCCTGGATCGCCATGAAGGTCGCGGGGATCACCTTCGAGGAGGAGGTGATCTCGCTTGGTGCCCAGGACTTCAAGCAGCGCGTGACGAAGGTGTCCGGCACCGGCAAGGTGCCGGCGCTTGCCGACGGCAACATCCATGTCTGGGAATCGCTCGCGATCCTCGACTATCTCGCCGAGACATTCCCCCAGGCCGCGCTCTGGCCGGCCGATCCGGCGGCCCGGGCGCACGCCCGCGCGATTGCCGCCGAAATGCACGCAAGCTTCGCGCCGTTGCGGCGCCATTGCCCGATGAACATGTGGCGGCCAGCGGGGCGGCGCGACCTCACTGCCGAGGCCGCTGCCGACGTCCGCCGCATCGAGGCGCTATGGACAGATTGTCGCACGCGCTTCGGCCGGGGCGGGCCATTCCTGTTCGGGGCCTTCGGCGCCGCCGATGCCATGTACGCCCCCATCGTCTCCCGCTTCGAGACCTACGCGGTCGAGGTCGGCCCTGCCGCCCGCGCCTACATGCAAGCGGTGGCGGCGCTGCCGGCCTGGGCCGAGTGGCGGGCGGCGGCGCTCCGGGAGCCCTGGGTCCTCCCCCAAAACGAGGTCGACTGGCCAGCCGTACCCCGGATTTGACCAAGTTTGAGCCGGTAGCCAAAAAAATGTCGCGGATGTATTGATTCCGGCCCGGGGACGAAAAAAAATACGCGATGTCCCGCCGCACCCTTTTAATCTTGCGGTGCCCGCGGGAGGGGTTATTAAACAGCGGGATCACCCTGCCTTACCGCCGGAGCTGTCATCATGCGATACCGTGTTGTCGCCTTCCTTTCGATCGCCCTTTGCGGACTTGCGCTCATCGCCCCTGCCGGGGCGGAAGAGGCCAAGCATGACGTCAAGGGGCTGTTCCTGTTGGCCGACTACCCCGCCGTCACACTGCGGCCGGGCTCGACCTCCTCGGTCAACCTTCGCCTGCAGAACTATGCGCTGCCGCCCGAGAATCTGGCGCTCGCGATCGCGGGCGTACCCTCGGGCTGGACCGTCACCCTGATGGGCGGTGGTCAGCCGATCGCCGCGGCGATGCCCGCGACCAATCAGAGCGTCGCGCTCGAGCTTCGCCTCGACGTGCCCAAGGAGGCCGCGACCGGCACCACCAATCTCACCGTCAGCGCCAAGGGCCCGACCACGAATGTGAGCCTGCCGATCGCGGTGACCCTTGCCACCGACCTGCCAGCCAAGCTTTCGATGTCGCCGCAGCTTCCCGAGCTGCGTGGGACCTCGAAGTCGAGCTTCGAATACACCCTCAACATCAAGAACGACAGCGGCAAGAAGCTCACCGTGAGCCTCTCCGCCCAGGCGCCGCAGAACTTCGATGCCACCTTCACGGAGCAGTACGGCAGCCAGGAACTCAACGCGGTCCCGATCGATGCCGGCCAGTCCAAGGACGTGAAGCTCAAGGTGCGGCCGCCGAACACCACCGCCGCCGGCAAGTACAAGGTCACGGCGCGAGTCTCCGCCGAGGACGCCAACGTCACCGCCGATCTCGGCCTCGACATCACCGGCCAGCCCAAGCTCGACCTCTCCGGCCGCGAGGGCCTGCTCAGCACCAGTGCCACGGCCGGCAAGGAAAAATCGGTCCCCGTCGTCATCAGCAACTCCGGATCGGCTCCGGCCGAGGACGTCGAGCTGTCGGGGTCGGCCCCCACCGGCTGGAAGATCACCTTCGATCCGAAGAATGTCGACCGCATCGCCCCGAACGATACCAAAGAGGTGCAAGCGCTGATCACGCCGACCGAGAAAGCCGTGGCGGGCGATTATGTCACGACCTTGCGGGCCAACTGGCGCGGCGACTCGACCTCCGCAACCTTCCGGGTCGCGGTCGCGACCTCGCCCTTGTGGGGAATCTGGGGCGTCGGTCTCATCGGTATCGCACTGTTGGTGATGGTCGGGGCCGTGGCGAGGTATGGACGGCGATGAGCAACAATGTCATCGAGGTCCAGAACCTCACCAAGCGCTACGACGGGACCGCCGTCGTCAAGGGCGTCTCGTTCTCGGTGGCGCGGGGCGAGATCTTCGGGCTGCTGGGACCAAACGGCGCCGGCAAGACGACCACCATCCTGATGCTGCTCGGACTGAGCGACATCTCGGACGGGCAGGCCCGCGTGCTCGGTCACGACCCGGTGCGCGAGCCGCTCGCGGTCAAGCGCCGGGTCGGCTATCTGCCCGACCAGGTCGGATTCTACGATAACCTCACTGCCGCCGATAACATGCGCTACATGGCGCGCCTGATCGGCCTCGGTCCGCAGGAGCGCGAGGAGCGGATCGGCTCTTCACTCGCCCATGTCGGGCTCAGCGATGTTGCCGACAAGCGGGTGCGAACTTTCTCTCGCGGCATGCGCCAGCGGCTCGGAGTGGCCGAGATTCTGATGAAGGACGCCCAGATTGCCATCCTTGACGAGCCGACCTCCGGCCTCGATCCGCAGGCGACAGTCGAACTGCTCGAGATCATCCGCGACCTCAAGCACCGGAACGTGAGCGTGTTGCTGTCGTCCCACCTGCTCGATCGGGTTCAGAGCGTCTGCGACCGGGTCGCGCTGTTCAACGACGGCAATATCGTGCTCCTCGGCACCGTGCCGGAGCTTGGACGGCAAGTGCTCGGCGGCGGCTTCAATGTCGAGGTGGAGGCGCAAGGGCAGGGGCTGGCCGAGCGGCTCGCGAATGTCCCCGGCGTGCGCAAGGTCGAGGCCGTGGGTCCGGACCGCGGCCGGCTCCTGACCGATCGGGACGTGCGCCCTGAAGCGGCCGCGGCCGTGGTGGCGGCCGGCGGCCGTCTGCTCCGCCTCTCGGTCGAGGAGCCGAGCCTCGAGGCGATCTACACCGCCTATTTCCACACCGCACCATATGAGGGAGCGCGTCATGCGGCGTGAAGGTTCGCCCTGGCAGGGCCTCGGGGTCGTGGTCCTCAAGGAACTGTCCGACCATCTGAGCAGCTGGCGCATGCGCGTGCTCGAATGGCTCGTGGTGCTGACCGCGATCGCGGCGGTTTATGCCTCCATCCAGCAGATCAAGGAGATCACGGCCGAAGACCCGTTCCTCTTCCTGCGGGTGTTCACCCGTGCGGGCGGTCCGCTGCCGCTCGTCGCACTGCTGTCGTTCCTGGTGCCGCTGGTCGCCATCGGCCTCGGCTTCGACCTCGTCAACAGCGAACACAATCAGCGAACGCTGAGCCGCGTGCTTTCGCAGCCGATCTACCGTGACGCGCTTCTGCTCGGCAAGTTCCTCGCCGCGCTCGGGACGATCGCGATCAGCCTGATCGCGCTCTGGCTGCTGATCATGGGGCTCGGCCTTCTTCTGCTCGGAATACCGCCAGGCGCGCAGGAGGTGGCGCGCGCTTTCATCTTTCTGCTGGTGACCATCGTCTATGCCGGGGTGTGGCTCGCGCTCGCGCTGCTGTTCTCCATCCTGTTCCGATCGGCGGCGACGGCGGCGCTGGTCACGCTCGGGCTCTGGCTGTTCCTGACCATTCTCTGGCCGCTGTTGTCGCCGGCACTGGCCCCCGCCATCGCCGCGCCTGGTGATGTTCTGGGGGCCCTGAATGCGCAGCAGATGCTGGCGCGGATATCTCCGAGCGCGCTGTTCAACGAGGTCGTGGCGGTCGTGCTCGATCCCTCGGTGCGATCGACGCAACAATCGATGCTGGCGTCGCTGGGCCTGGTCCTGCTCGAGCGGGGCTCCATCCCGGATGCGCCGATACCCCTGCTGCAAAGCCTGCTGATCGTATGGGCGCAGATCGTCGGCCTGGTTGCCGGCACGATCCTCCTTTTCGTCGCCGGCTACGTCGTCTTCCAGCGCCAGGAAGTGCGCGCTTGACCCCGACATGCGGCAAGGGCGGCCCCGAGGCCGCCCTTGCGACGTCAAGCTGTGCCGGAGGTCAGACCGTGATCACGGCCACGATCCGCAATGAGCCCGGCTCGATGATGACGATCTCTTCCTCGTAGACGAAATACAGGAACCCGCGCCACTGCGGGTGGACCTCGACGATCACCTCTGGCACCGCCACGACCCTCACCGTGCGCGGCACCACCGTGCCGACCCGGATGTTGAAGTTGACGTTGGTGACGCGCGGCGCGTTGCCGCCCGTCAGCACGGTCTCACGGATTTTCGTGCGCTGCTCGGTCGTCAACGTCACGCCGCCGCTCTGGTCACCGGACCGACCCTGCTGGGCCTGACCCTGCTGCGGCTGACCCTGCTGGGGCTGAGTCTGCTGCGGCTGACCTTGCTGGCGTTGGCCCTGGCCCTGAGTCTGGCCCTGGTCCCGCTGGCGCTGACCTTGAGTCCGGCCCTGGTTCTGCTCTCCCTGGCCTTGGGTCTGACTTCGCCCTTGCTCGCGCCGATCTTGCCCTTGGGCTTGGTCTCGCCGGGGCTTGCCCTGGGGTTGGCCCTGCTCACGCTGGCCTTGGCTTTGTTGGCTTTGTTCGCGCTGGCCCTGGCCTTGGCTTTGCGAACGCTGGCCTTGCGCCTGACCGCGCTGCCGCTGCTCCTGCTGGCCCTGGGGTTGCCCCCGTTCTTGCCCTTGGCTCTGCGCCCCTTGGCCCTGTTCCTGGCGCGCGCCGCCCCTTTCTTGCACTCCTTGGGCTGCTGCCAAGAGCGTTCCGGCCAGGAGCGCGGCGGCAGCCGACGTCACCATCAGTTTGTGTCTCATGAGAGCGAACCTCCAATGTTTGCCCGTGCCGCCGAGCCTTCGGCTACCAGGGGCAACCAATGAACCGTGCCTCGGTTCCCAAAAATGCGCGGATTTGCAGCCCGCCGAGTCGACCGGAACATCCCGGTGGTGGCCAGCGTTTTGTTGCGGGCTCAGCCCGCGATCTTCTTCCAGCCGTCGCGCGCGATTGCGGTGAGGGTGTCGAAATTCTTGGCCACGACGTCCCAGTTCACCATCGGGCGAGCCCCCGGGCCGGTCATACTGTCGGCGACATAGGCGCCGCCAACCGCAAGCGCGAAGCCAATGATGATCCCGAAGAACATGCGCATGCGGTTCTCCCCCCGTGGAAGAAACTCGCGCAGCCGGTAGGCCAGGAACGCGGCACGATTGTGTTCTGGCGGATGCGCTTGCGCAACCCCGCCGAGCAACGATTGGCCCTGCTTCTCACCCTGGCAGCAACCACGGATCTCGGCCCTGGTGCGGCGGGCATTGCTGGCGCTCCGGGCATCGCGGGAGGGGCCCGGAGTGTCGCAACAGGCCGCGAGAAAACAATCCAACAGATTTGCTTAAAGCGCTGAAATATCCTTATAATCAAAGGCGTAGCGGTTTAGCCCTGCGGCCAGGGGGCGAGGGCGGTGGCACTTTTTTTGCGCGGGGCGCGGATTCCGCTGCTATATTAGGCCTTTATGAATGGAAATTCAGGAAGGCAATCCGCGGAGCGGGCTCGTGGATTCTTGTGTAGTGTGTAGGGTGCAGGAGATCAGAGTTGAAAGAGCATAAGTTCCAGATCGGTCAGACCGTCTACTTCACCTCGAGGCCCATTGGCCACATGCCCGCCAATGGCGCGTTTCGGGTCGTGAAGCTGCTTCCTTCCGATGGCGACGACTACCAGTACCGCATCAAGAGCGCCGACGAGGCGTTCGAGCGCGTGGCGAAGGAAAGCCAGCTCGACCGCTATCGGTAAAGCGCGCTGGCGCGGCAAACTTGCGCGGGCTCGATTGATTGCCGCCGCGGAGAGTGGAACTTTTTCCAACCTGCCAAGATCATGGTCCGCGAGCGTGCCCCCGTGCAGGCGCCCGAGAGAAGGGGTGTGGCGGGCCTGCCTCACCCCCGCGATGTTTTTCGCCCGCGCCGGTCCGACGTTATGGTAAATGCCCGCGGGTCGGCTCATAATTGAAGCTCATCAGTAGCGTAGCCTGTGGATTGTCCGCACTAGCCTGTGGATAGTTGGGCATGTTCGATTTGGTCGGACGCATTCCGGGGCTGGATCCGGCGACGGGGACGCTGGCCTTGCCGCTATGGGTGGCGGAGGCGGGGGCGGCGCTGTTCGTCATCCTCTGCCTGCTGGCATTCGGCCGCAAGCTCGTGGCAGGCTATCGCCGCCTGCGCGCGCTGCTGGTCAGTCTCTGCCGGCTGATGTTTGGCCGCACCGGTCTCGCCCGGATCACGCTGGTGGTCATCGGGGCCGCGCTGACGTGGTTTGTTCTCGACGCCTCGTCCAGGCGCGACCTCGCGGTCGAGCGGCGCCAGCTCGATGCCCGCGTGCTCGACCTCACGGCGCGTGCACTCGTACCGGGCTCGGCGCTCGCCTGCCTCGATGCCAGCGCCGGCGACACCGTCGAGGCTTCCTGCGAGAACGCGCTTTTCGCGACCCCGGAGACGGTCGCCGCCGCCGTATCCTATGTCTCCGTGCAGCTCGCGCTGCTCGCCGACCTGAGCAATTTTGCCCGCCGCGCCGACACGAGCTTCAATCCCACACTGACCAACCTGCGCCATGCCGTCGAGATCGACCGCTTCGGCATCGTCGCCCATGTGCTGGCGTTCCGCGACGGCTGCAAGGCCGACCAATGCGGCGCCTTCGCGCTCTTCAACAATGCAAGCCATGTGAGCGCCAATCTCGCCCAGCGCACCTATGACTTCTACGTCCTGCGCCATGCCGCCAACTGGCCGGCGGTCGCACAAACGCCGGTGGCGAGTTTGTCGCCGCCGCCCACGGTAGCCGCGCTGCCCCCCGCGGCCGCGGCCACGGGCAGGCCGCTTCCCGCCAATTACTTTCTGCCCTCGGCGGCGTCGATCCCCCCCATCAACATCATGACTGCCGAACCGTCCGCTCCGGCGCCCGAGACCACGGCTGGCGCGGTTCCCGCCGCCAAGCCGCAGCCACCGCCGCGCAAGCCCGCGCCAGCCCCCGCGCCGGCGCAAAGGCCGGTCAACCTCAACGCGGCAGCAGCAGCGCGTGCGGCAGCGCCGGCACCGAGCACGCAGTAGTTCCCTCGATCAGCCTGAGGATAACCCCGAAGCGCCGTAGCCAGGCGCGATCCGCTCGCTAAGATTCGGCCACATTGGTGGCGGCAGCACAGTCCGGTCGTGGCACTCCATCTCATCAAGCTCTGCGTCGGTTGCGACTCGGTCAAGGATCTCGCGGACTGGATCCGCGAGAAGCTCAGAGACCGCCGCAAGCGTGGCTTGCCGCGCGA
>WNFT01015990.1_pt1 | contig 11911 bp, 9 predicted proteins | sample 5400191 | NCBI WGS metagenome assembly WNFT01 (sample SAMN13153359, study PRJNA577476) | soil metagenome | isolation source: 80 cm saprolite under Madrone tree | place: USA:California | collected 2016-06-14
CGCACGCGATCTGCTTGAAGATCGTCTCGTGGCCCTGGCCCTGGGTGACGCTGCCGGCGAGCAGCGTGACCGCGCCGGACTTGTCGAACCTGATCTCGGCGCCCTCGAAGCCCTGCGCGGCCGCGCGCTCGATTGTGTTGGAGAGGCCGATGCCGCGCAGCTTGCCGCGGTTGCGCGCTTCGGCGCGCCGGCGCTCGAAGCCGTCGAAATCGGCCAGCGCGAGCGCCATGTCCATGCTCTTCTCGAACTCGCCGCTGTCGTAGGTGAAGGTGAGTCCCGTTTTGAACGGCATGGCCTCGGGCGGGATGTAGTTCCTGCGCCGCAGCTCGGCGGGATCGATGCCGAGCTCGTCGGCGGCGAGATCGACCAGCCGCTCGATCACATAGGCCGCCTCCGGACGACCATTGCCGCGATAGGGCCGCACCGGGTTGGTGTGCGTGAACACTGCGGTGACGTCGGCATGAATGGCGGGCGTGCGATAGACGCCGGCCAGCGTGCCGATATTGCCGGTGAAGGCGGGCATGCCGGTTTGCAGATAGGCGCCGATGCTCGCGATGGTGTGCACGCGCAGGCCAAGGAAGATGCCGTTGCGGTCGAGCGCAAGTTCGGCCTGCGTGACGTTGTCGCGCGCCTGGGCGTCGCACAGAAACGACTCCGAGCGCGTCGAGGTCCATTTGACCGGCCGGCCCACGCGTTTCGACGCCAGCAGCACCAGCGCCACTTCGTTATAGACCGCCGATTTCATCCCGAAGCTGCCACCGATGTCGCCGGCGATCACTCGGATCTTGCTCTCCGGCACCTTCAGGATCGGCGCCAGCTCGGTCCGAAAGGGATGCGCGCGCTGCAGCGTCGTGTAGATCGTGTAACGGTCCTCGGCCGCGTTGTAGTCGCCGATCGAGCCGCGCGGCTCCATGCTGGCGGCGGTGACGCGGTTGATCACGAAGCGATGTTTGGCGATGTGGGCGGCGTTGGCGAAGGCGGCCTCGGTCGCGGCCTTGTCGCCGAAGAGCTGTACGAATCCGATATTGTCCGGGCATTGATCCCACACCCGGTGCGCGTCCTCCGCGGTGGCCTCCGCGGTCGACACCACCGCGGGGAGGGGCTCGTAGTCGACCGCGATCAGTTCGGCTGCGTCCTGGGCCTGGATCAAGCTCTCCGCCACCACGAAGGCGACATAGTCGCCGGTAAAGCGCACGCGGTCTTTGACAAGCGCGGGATAGGGCGGCCGAAAGGCGCTGCCGTCGCGGCGCTTCAACCCGCCGGGGACCGGCAGGTCGCCCCATCCGGAGGCCTGCCAGTCCGCGCCCGTGAGCACCGCGAGCACCCCCGGCGACGTCTTGGCCTTGCTTGCGTCGATCGAGCGAATGCGCGCATGCGCGTGCGGGGAGCGCAGCACATAGCCGAACACCATGCCCGGCAGCACGATGTCGCCGACGTAGCGGCCGCCGCCCCTGAGCAGCCGCGGATCCTCGAACCGGGACACGCTTTGACCGATCGCGAATTCACCCATTTCAATCCTCGGAGTTGTCGACGGTGTTACGCCTTATGGCAAAGCGCCGGCGCCCTGGCTACCCGCCCCGGCGCCGGCCGCCCGGGCGCGCGACCAAGACGGTCGGTCAGCGTTGCGGCGCCGTCGGCTGATGGCCCGAGAGCTTGGCCAGCACACCCTGACGCTCGGTTTCGCGGCGCATGAACTCGGCGAGCCTTTGCGGCGTGTTGTCGGCAGGTACCGTCATGCCGAGCGCCTCCATGCGCTGGCGGAACGGCTGCGATTGAACGACGTCGTTGAGCTGCCTGTTGAGCAACGCGATGATCGCCGCCGGCGTCTTGGCGGGCGCCGCCAGACCGACGAAGCCGCGATGGTCGAAATTGGGATAGCCCAGCTCCTCCATGGTCGGCACGTCGGGCCAGCTCGCAATCCGGTGCGCGCTCGCGACGGCGAGCGCACGCAGCTTGCCGTCGTCCGAAAGCGGCTTGGCCTGCGAATAGTACGCGAAGGTGCCGTCAATTCCGCCCGCCGCCACGTTGCGGGCTGCCTCGCCGGAGCCGCGATAGGGCACGCCCACGATGTCGGTCTTGGCGAGCGAATTGAGTTGCGTCAGCGCGATCGCCGGCGAAGTGGCAGGACCGGATGTGCCGAAACTGATTTTCGTCGGATTGGCCCGGGCGGTGGTCACGAGTTCCTGCAGCGATTTGTACGGCAGCTTGGCATCGATGACGAGAACCAGCGGCGGCCCCTCGGCGATCATTCCGATCATGGCGAAATCATCGATGGCGTTGTAGGGAACCGGGATGTAGTGCAGGTTCTGCGCGTCGGCGACCGAATTGGCGAAGAGCGTGTAGCCGTCGGGCTCCGCCCGTACGGCGAAGGTCCCGCCCACGACGCCCGAGCCGCCGGGCTTGTTCTCGATCACAATGTTCTGACCGATGCGCTCCTGCATCATCGCCGCCAGAATGCGAGCCGGAACGTCGGTCAAGCCGCCCGCCGCGAACGGCACGACGAACGTGATTGTCCGGTTCGGGTAGTTCTGCGGCTGCGCAGCCGCGGGCCAGATTGTGCTCGCGACAAGCGCGCCGAGCAGAGCCAATCGCGGATGGTTCGTCATGTGCTGCTCCTGTCGATGCAAATTACATCCATGAATCGTAACAAGAGCAAGCCCGCATGAGATGCGCCGACTCGAGGTGAGCGAGACACGACAATCCCAGACTGGCGCGCGGTTATCGAGTCAGTTTTTCCGCTTCGGGGAATGGCTGGTAGTCGGCCGCGGCGCATTGCTCCGGCTTCACCTCCACCATCTGGTCCAGTCTGCCGGCAACAAAGATAGCTAAGTATTGCTTCAGGCCCCCGTATTCTCCGCTGCTTTTCTTGGCATTGAAGCGAAGACAGACAACGTACCGATTCGTTGTGCCGACCAGTACGGGCGTCGGTTCGGAGGCGGCGGCGTCGCGGATTTGAGTCGGATCCCTCAGATAGACGTGCAACATGGCGAGAATGTCCGCCTTGTAGTTTTCCGGAAGAGGATCGCGGACCTCGCGGTTGCGATTTGCGCCGGCGCAGGCGCTCAAAGCGAGCGCGCAAGCCAAGAGCAACAATCGAGGCCCAAAACGTCTGCCCGTTCCGCTCACTGCTGCCTTCCCGCCGCGCACGTGCCGGCCCGCCGATGACGAGCCTTGTCGTCACCCGCTGCCGAGGAATCGATGAACGCGATAATGCATGATTGCGCACGCCGGCGGCACCACGACAACTCAATTTATGTCCGGTCTTGAGGCGCTCTGGAAGTGTAAAGACGTGACCTCGGTCAACCCCGGCGCGATCGGCCCGGGTCGCCGATGGTTGAGTCTCGCCGCTTTTCGGATACCGCTGCAGCGCCGTGCGAGCTGTGATACCTTCGGCGCGGTCTGAGGCTGCGGGCGCATCCGCAGGCGACGGGCGTGAACGCCGGAGAGAGGAGGACGCCATGGCCACAAGCGTCAAGCAGATGATGGAAGCCGCCAACGCGGCGGTGCCGCGGATCACGCCGGCGCAGGCGCGCGAGATGATCGCCAAGGGCAACACCCTGGTGGTCGACGTGCGCGACGCTCCGGAAGTGGAAAAAAGCGGCAAGGTTGCCGGCGCCGTGAATGTCTCGCGCGGCATGCTGGAGTTTCGCGCCGATCCCGAGTCGCCCTACCACGACAAGAATTTCGCCAAGGACAAAACCGTCATTCTCTATTGCGCCTCCGGCGGTCGCTCGGCCTTGAGCGGCAAGGTGCTCAAAGACATGGGCTACGGCGAGGTCTACAATCTCGGCGCGTTCAAGGATTGGGCCGAAGGCCTGGCAGGTGAGCGCCGCGCGCTTGATGGGCGGACGGCGAGACGGAGTCGTGGCAGGTCGCGCCCGTGCGCCAGCGCCATCTTAGGACAGCAATTGAGCATGGAGCCGACCGATCGCCCGAGCTGGCGCTCGCCGCTGCGAGGCCAACCGCGTCGGCGCTAGAGAGCGTTCGTGTGAAATGGAATCAGCACGAGCGGCACTCGGTCCTACCCTCCCCCTTGTGGGGAGGCATAGGCGGCCTTCGGCCGCCGTTCCCCCGACCCCTCCCCACAAGGGGGAGGGGAACACACCGAGTGCGCGGTGCTGAAGCGCTTCAAACACAAACAAACATGCTCTAGCCCCGCTCGAGCACCGCGTTGAGGAGCCTGATCCTTTGCTCCTGCAGATTGCGCAGCATGTTCTTTGTCACCGCCGGATAAGCCTCCCCGATCAGGATGTGAAGGCCGAGCGGTGGCAGTGATCCGCCCTGGAGCGCCTTGGCGCGCGCAAGCTGTTGCTCCAGCGCCTCCTGCGTTGAATCGTGCCAGGCGAGGACACGGAAGCCGATGCGCTCGAGCGCGGTCCGCGTCGACTCCGGCGTAGCGAGGAAACTGATGCTTTTGTCGTTTGCCCACGGCGTGGGGTAATGCGGGTCGCCGCCCGGCCCCGCCGCGACATCCTGGAACGCGAGCCGTCCGGCCGGCGCCAGCACGCGACGCATCTCGCCGTAGAGCCGATCGCGGTCGGCGATATTCATGGCCGCATTCTGCGACCATAGGAGATCGAAGCTCGCGTCGGCAAACGGCATGGCGAGCGCGTCACCCTGGCGGTAGGTCACCTTGTCGGCGAGCCGGGTGCGTTGCGCGAGCATTGCGGCGAGCGCGATGAATTCTTGGGTGAGATCGAGGCCGGTCACGCGGCAGCCGAACGTGCTCGCGAGGTAGCGCGAGGGCCCGCCGATGCCGCAGCCGACGTCGAGCACGCGCTCGGAGCCATTGATCCCGGCGAGCTGCGCCAGCCGTACCGTCGCGTTGCGCCCGCCCGAATGGAATTCGTCGACGGGCGCAAGATCGTCCGGCGTCAAGCGCTCGATGTCTTTTCCCGCCGCTTTCAGCGCCGCCAGGATGGCGTCGCCGAGAGCGCGTTTCTTGTAATGGTCGGCGACCGTTTGCGCCGATTGTGACACGCGAGCCCTCCGCTGCTTGACCCTCGTGCGAGACGTCGGCAGTTCATCGAACCGATTGCGGGCTCCATCAGGTCATAATACGGTTGTGTGTTCAAGCGACCATCGGGCCGTTAGGCCACGACACCGCCGTGGTGTGGAGGATCGCATGAAAAATGAAAGCCTTACCAAGATAAACCTCCGCCGGCGCGAGTTGCTGGCGGGTACGGCGAGCCTCCTGCTCGGCATGTCCCACAGCCGTGCCGCCGTGATTTTCGATCATTTGCCGTGGGCGCCGAACGCGGGAAATCCGCCGACGCCGGCAAAGCCTGGCCCATGGTTGTTTTTTAGCGGTCCCGAGGGCAGAGCGATGGAGGCCATCGCCGATCGCATCATCCCGCCGGATCCGCAGACACCGGGTGGCAAGGACGCTGGCTGCGCCGTCTTCGTAGACCGACAGCTCGCCGGGCCTTACGGCAGACAAGACGGACTGTACGTTCAGCCGCCGTTCCATGCCGGTACGCCGAATCAAGGCCCGCAGTCTGAGGCGGGACCAGCGCAGAAATATCGCGAGGCGCTGGCCGCCCTCGATCGCGCCTGCAAAGCAAAATATGCCGGCAAGGCATTCGCCGAGCTCTCCGAGAGCGACATGGATACGGTGCTCAAGGGCCTTGAGAGAGGCGATTTCAAGCTCGACGGCGCCGATGGGAAATCCTTCTTCGAGCAGGCCGTCAAAGACGTGCAGATGGGGTTCTTCGCCGATCCGATTTACGGTGGCAATCGCGACATGGTCGGGTGGAAAATGATCGGATATCCCGGCGCGCGTTACAATTATCTCGACTGGGTGGATCGTCACAATGAACCGTTTCCGCTGCCGCCGGTCAGCATCACGGGCCGGGCGGAGTGGACCCCGAAAACGCGCTGAGGTGCGGTCATGGCCCGCAGACTTCCGAAAAAAGACGTCGTCATTGTCGGTCTCGGCTGGACCGGTTCGATCATGGCGCACGAGCTCACCGACGAAGGGCTCGATGTCATCGCCATCGAGCGTGGTCCCTGGCGCGACTCGCCGACCGATTTCCCGCCGACCTACATGCAGGACGAGCTGCGCTATCGCGTTCGGCACGAGCTGTTCCTGCGGCCGGACCAGACCACGTTCACGTTCCGCAATAAGATGGACCAAACCGCGCTGCCGATCCGTACCTGGGGCGCGTTCATGCCGCCCAACGGGGTCGGTGGTGGCGGCGTGCATTGGAACGCCGAGACGTTCCGCTTCCTACCATCCGATTTTGTGCTGAAAACGCATCTGACGCAGCGCTACGGCGCGTCGTTTTTGCCCGCGGATATGACCATCCAGGATTGGGGCGTCACCTACGATGACCTTGAACCTCATTACGATCAATTCGAGTATCTCTGCGGCACGTCGGGCACCGCGGGCAATCTGAAAGGAGAAATTCAAGAGGGCGGAAACCCGTTCGAGGGTCCCCGTTCGCGGCCTTATCCGACCCCCGCTCAAGCGCAGCCGTTCAGCCACACCTTGTTTGCCAAGGCGGCCCGCGAACTTGGCTACAAGCCGTTTCCGCAGCCATCGGGGAATTTGTCGCGGGCCTATACGAATCCGCTCGGACTGCGTCTAGGTCCGTGCACATATTGCGGTTTTTGCGAATGGTTCGGCTGCGCCAACTACTCCAAGGCCAGTCCGCAAACGACGATCCTCCCTGTCCTGGTGCGCAAATCGAACTTCTCGGCGCGTGACAACTCGGAGGTTACCAAAATCAATGTGGATAGATCGGGCGAGCACGCCACCGGTGTCACCTTCGTCGACACCAGCGGAGAGGAATGGGAACAGCCTGCCGATCTCGTGATCCTCTCGGCGTATTCGCTCTTTAACGTGCAGCTCCTGCTGCTGTCCGGCATCGGCCAGCCTTACGATCCCGTCGCCAACACCGGCGTGGTCGGCCGCAACTACACGCACCAGACCGTTTCGAGCGTGAATGGCTTTTTCGATAACAAAAAGTTCAACTTCAATCCGTTCATCGGCTCCGGCTCGATCGGCATGTGCATCGATGAGTTCAATGGCGACAACTTTGATCATGGTCCACATGGCTTCGTCGGCGGAGGCTATGTCGGCCAAGTCCAGACCGGCGCCCGACCGATCGAAAGCACGCTCACGCCGCCTGGAACGCCGAAATGGGGCGCGGCCTGGAAAAGCGCGGTGCGCGACAACTATCTCAGCACGGTGAAACCCGGCAGCGGCGTGCATGGCAGTTTCTATGCCTACCGCGACGTCTATCTCGATCTCGATCCGACGTACAAGGATCGCTTCGGCCGCCCGCTCATGCGGATGACTGTCGATTTCCATGAAAACGAGGTCAAACAGAACAGGTTTCTGGTCGACAAGTTTGCGGAAATCATCAAGGCAATGGGCGCCAACCAAGTCGCCCCGCAATATCGCACCGCGCCCTATGACATCACCATCTATCAGACGACGCATCTCAACGGCGGCGCCATCATGGGTGCCGATCCGAAGGTCAGCGCCATCAATCGCTATTTGCAAAGCTGGGACGTGTCCAACCTGTTCGTGCTCGGCGCGAGCGCATTCCCGCAGAATGCTGGGTACAATCCGACCGGAACGGTGGGGGCGCTCGCGTTCTGGGCGGCCGCTGCAATCCGCAACCAGTATCTCAAGCAGCCGGGGCCGCTGGTCGATGCATAAAACCAGAGTCCACGCGCAATCGCTCGGCGTCGCGGGCGCCGCTGCTCTCGCGATTTTGTTCGCCGCTTCCCCCACATGGGCGGGGGAATCGGACCCTCAGGACTTCACGCAGATCGAAAGAGGCCGTTATCTCGCGGTGGCCTCGGATTGCGGGAGTTGCCACACTGTACCCGGCAGCGACCGGCCTTTTGCCGGCGGGCGGGCGATCGAGACCCCGTTCGGAAACATCGTCGCACCAAACATCACTCCGGACCGCGACACTGGGATTGGCGCGTGGAGCGACGATGAGTTCGAAAGGGCGGTTCGCAAAGGGGTTCGTCGGGCCGGCGGGCTGCTTTATCCGGCGATGCCGTACAACGCCTTTACCAAGTTGTCGCGCGATGACGTGCTGGCGATCCGCGCCTACCTCAACACCGTCACGCCCGTGAGCAACGCGGTCGTCGCGAACACGCTGCCGTTCCCCTTCAACATCCGTGCGGCGATGCGTGTATGGAATGCATTTTATTTCACCGAGGGTGAGTACAAGCCCGATCCGCAGAAATCTTCTGAATGGAACAGGGGTGCGTTCCTGGTCGATGGACCGGCTCACTGTGGCGCCTGTCACACGCCAAAATCCTTGTTGGGCGGAGACAAAATGAGCCAATACCTCCAGGGCTCGTTTCTGCAAGGATGGTTCGCGCCCAACATTACCAATGATAATCGCGTCGGACTCGGCGGTTGGTCGGTTGACGACGTGGTTGCCTACCTCAAGACCGGGCACAACCGCGTCACCGCGTCAACCGGACCGATGGCGGAGGCAGTTTCCCTGTCGTTTTCACACATGAGCGACGCAGATCTCAAGGCGATCGCGGTTTATCTGAAGTCGCTGCCAGGCCGAAAGGAGGCCCCGAAGCCGCTGCCCTCCGATGATCCGGTCATGGCTGCCGGCGGCGCGATCTACCGCGATCAGTGTTCCGCGTGCCATGGGTTGGACGGCCGCGGCGTCCCGCTGCTCTTCCCGTCGCTCGCAGACTCGTCAATGGCGCGGTCGGACGACCCGACCACGCCGATACGTATCGTGCTGCGCGGCGCGCGAAGCGTGGCCACCGACGCCGAACCGACCGCGCCGGGAATGCCATCCTACGGGTGGCAGCTCGACGACGTCCAGGTGGCTGCGGTGCTGACCTACGTCCGCAATACATGGGGGGCCGCAGCCTCCGCCGTGTCGGCGCAGGCCGTCGGTCGGGCAAGGTCGGAGTTGGCATCGCGTACGGACTAGCTTCGGCACAGGGATTGTTCGCAGCAACACCGCCGCAGCTAGTCCCGGATTCGCAGAGTTCACGGTCACGCTCGCGGTGATCGCTCCCCTGCGTGCATTCACATGTTCGCGGCGAGGCGTGGCTTCGGTGCGGGTGCCGGCGACCCCTTCGGCAGGTCGAACATGCCGCTGGGGAGGCTGTCGAAGAAGGCAAGCACCTCGGACGTCTTCACCACGTCGGCATATTTGGCGTTCATGTCGCAGAGGTTGATGGCGTGGCTCGCCTGCGAGCGGTCGAAGCAGCCCTCCTCGGCCAGCGCGATGCGGTAGTTGAGGCTGAAGGCGTCGAGCACGGTCGCGCGTACGCAGCCCGACGTCGTCGTGCCGGTGACGATCACGCTGTCGCAGCCGAGCAGCGTGAGATAGCTTGCCATGTTGGTGCCGAAGAAGCCGGACGGCTTTTGCTTAAGCACCACGATGTCCTGCGGCGCCGGCGCGATCTCGGCGACGATGTCGTTGCCGTCCACGTTGGTCGCGGGTTTGCTGGTCATGTCCTCGTCGGAGCGGCCGTTCTTCCAGGTCCAGCTTCCGCTGTCCCAATTGTCCTCGCGCCGCACCCCGGTCGTGTAGATCACCGGGATGCCCTTGGCGCGGGCCTTGTCGATCAGCGCCTTGAGGTAGGGCATGGCAACCCAGGCGTCCTCGCCGCAGGAATTGCGCCAGCGCTTGATCGATTCGAGGATCGGCATCGGACGCTCGTCGCAGAACGCGTAGTTCACGTCGATGATCAGGAGCGCGGGACGCTTGCCGAATCCCCCGCGTGCGCCGTAGCCCGACGACTTGAACACCGCTTTGTCGCGCTCGGTGAGGAACTTGTTCCAGATGGGCTCTGACATGATGTTGCTCTTTCCGGTTTCGGTCTTGGGTTGAGTTGCTCGGCACGATCCTCTTACAGGCTTGCGCGCACGCTTTCGACGAAGCTCATGTCGATGATCTCCTCGTATTTCACGTCGGTCTTGAGGATGCCGGCCTCGCGCACCACCGCGCTGCCGGTGGCCCAGGCTTCCTTGCTGATCAAGCCGTCCTTGCTCCACATCTGGTCCTTGAACGACCGGTCGAGCGTCGCCTTGAGGTCCTCGAGCGCCATGGTGGGAAATTGCTTCTTGGCGATCTCGGCCGCTTCGTTCGGATTGGCGTAGAGAAATTTCAGGCCCTTGACCATGCCCTTGACGAATCCCCGCACGACCTCCGGCTCTTTCTGAATCGAATCGAGACGGACGTTGATGGTGGAATAGGCGTAGGGGCCGAGCTCCTTGGGCACGTTGAAGAACGGCTCGCTCCAGAGATTCTGGCGGATGCCCTGCGTGACCATGGGTTCGGTGGTGTTGCCGATCACCGCCTGTCCCGCCCTCACGGCGGCGGGCACGGCCGAGTTTGCCACCTCGATCAGCGTCACGTCGCGCTTGGCGTCGAGCTGCCATTTGCCCAGCAGATAACGCATGATCGAGTTGGGCGTGCCGCCGTAGGGACCAACGGCGATCGCCTTGCCCTTGAAATAAGCCGGCCAATTCGTGTCCTTGGGATCATCGGTCTCGATGGTGACGATCTTCACGACGATCTCGGACTCGGCGAAATAGCCATTGGCCATCGCGATGTACATGGGCAGATAGCCCGTGCTGTGAACTGGCTCGGCGACCAACAGCTCCTTGGTGGCGGTGCGCCCGATGAGAGCCGGCGCTGCCAGCGCAAGCCCAAGGCCGCTACCGAGCGTCGCGGTCGACTGCAGGAATTTTCGCCTGTTCATGACGTCCTCGCTGTTAGATTTGAAAGCGTGCTTTCGAGCCACGACACCGCCGCATACATGACCATCGCCAAGGTCGAGAGCACCAGCACCGCCACCCAGACCAGCGCGATGTCGTAGGTCTGGCCGGCATAGAGGATCGTGCGCCCAAGGCCGTGCTGGGAGGCGATGAACTCGCCGACGATGGCGCCGGTCAAGGCGAGGCCGATATTCACCCGCAGCACCGAGATGATCCAGGGCAGGCAGAACGGAATGACGAGCTTGCGGAACACCTGCAGGCGCGTGGCGCCGAGCGAGTAGAACAGCTTCTCGCTGTCGGCATCGAGCGCCTTCACCCCGGCATAGGCGGTCAGCGTCGAGACCACCAGCGTGAGCGCGGTTGCGACCGCGACTTTGGACACCAAGCCGATGCCGAACACCAGGATGATGAGCGGCGCCAGCGCCAGTTTCGGAATCGATTCCAGGCAGATGACATAGGGCTGGACGACGGCGGCGTAATTGCGCGACCACCAGAACGATAGGCCGAGCAGCGATCCCGCCGTCGTGCCGATGAGAAAGCCGAAAATGGTCGAGCGGAAGGTGAAGCTGATGTCGGTCCAAGCGTCGCCGGTCGTGAAGAAGATCTTCATCGTGTCGGCGATCGCGCTCGGCTGCGACCAGAAGAAAGCATCGATCCAGCCGGTGCGGGCGCCGATTTCCCAGAGCGAGAGCGCGCCGACGAGGATGCCGATCTGCGCGGCGATGAGCGCCCAGGTCGGCCAATCCTTCTGCACGGGTAGGCGCCGGACGGCGGCCGGCCTCGCCGCTTCGGGCTTTGGCTGCGCCCGCTCGAGCCTTGCCATTGTGCCTACGGTGGGAGTGTCCTGAGCGCTCATTGGTCCTTGCCGCTGCCTCAGGCTGCTTCGTTCACGGGTTCGGACGCCGTCGGATCGAGATGAAGCAGTTCGAGGCAGCGTTCCTTGATGACCAGAAAGTCGGGGCTGAGCGTGCTGCCTCGAACGCGCGGGCGCGCAAGCGGGACCGGAATCGACGCGATGATGCGGCCGGGCCGCGTGCCCATCACGTGGACCTCGTCGGACAGATAGATCGCTTCCTCGACGTCGTGGGTGACGAACAGCACGGTCTTGCTGAAGTCGCTCCACAGCTGCATCAGCCATTCCTGCATCTTGAGCTTGGTCTGGGCGTCGAGCGCCCCGAACGGCTC
>WNFT01004699.1_pt1 | contig 11910 bp, 9 predicted proteins | sample 5400191 | NCBI WGS metagenome assembly WNFT01 (sample SAMN13153359, study PRJNA577476) | soil metagenome | isolation source: 80 cm saprolite under Madrone tree | place: USA:California | collected 2016-06-14
TTCCCTGCCTGCGTTGAAAGGTTTGGACACGCTGGCGGAAAAAAAGTCTGTCCTGGCGATTGGTCCCGGAGTTTCGCGCCACCCCCAGACGGCAAAGATGGTAAGGAGTTTGGTCGCAAAGTGCCAAACACCCATGGTGGTTGATGCCGATGGGCTGAACGCTTTCGAAGGTCATTCCAGCGCACTAAATGGCAAAAAACGGACGCTGGTGATCACTCCGCACCCGGGAGAGATGGCGCGGATGATAGGGGGTACGACGGGTGAAGTGCAGAAAGACCGGCTCGGAGTGGCGCGCAAGTTCGCCCGACAGCATGCCCTGGTTGTCGTCCTCAAAGGGCACCGAACTCTGGTGGTGAGGCCGGACGGCCAAGCGTGGGTCAATATGACCGGCAATCCGGGTATGGCCACAGGTGGGACAGGCGACATTCTGACTGGCATGGTGGCCGCAATGATAGCGCAGCATCCCCAAGCGGTGATACCGGCAATCGCGGCGGCAGTTCATCTGCACGGCCTTGCGGGAGATGTGATGCGTGTGAGCAGGGGCGAGCATTCCCTGGTTGCCACCGATCTCCTCGAAGGCTTGCCGGAGGCGTTTCGTCGCACGTGGCAGGCGGCGCAAGGGAAATTTGTTCGCTGGGACGCGTGACCCGCTGTACGTTGGGACAGTATCACGCCAGTCAACGCGCGCTATGTGCTTCGTGATACGTGGCTTAACCGCCCCGAAGCAGGCTCCCAGAGCGGCGTTCGGACGGAGCTTCCGTAATCTGTCGCGTCATTCGATCGCATGGCATAGTCGGTTCTGGCTTGCTTATGACTCACTTTCCCCAACCGCACCCTTCGCGGCGCGCGGCCCGAGTCCGGCTAGGCGATCCTGTCCTGGCCGCGATTCGTTTAGAAGATGGCCGGCGCACTAGAGCTAAACTCCAAAGTATTTCTGTCACCGGCGGCTTGCTCCAGATGGCTCATTGCCTGGGGCAAGGCGATTTCGTCGAGGTCGCCTTCCAGACAGAATCCGGCCCAGTGCAGGGCATGGCCGAAATCCTCAGTCCCACCTGCCAAACGGCAGCAGGCGTGCTGCAACCCTTCCGCTTCGTGGCGCTCGGGGACGACGACCACCGCCGGCTCCGAACGTCCGTCGATCATGTGGCGGACCGCAGGCTGCTGGGCTTGAAGTCGAGCGCATTTCTCCGTACCTAGGACCTTGTAGGCCTTGGGGCGGGGCAGCTCGCGGACTGAGAGCTCTCGCTATACTGATGATCGTGTCCGCGGGTCGACGAAGCGGATCGCATCATCATGACGCGGGAAATCACCACCCATTCGGCCGAAGAGACGATGGCCTTCGGTCGCACCCTGACGGAACTGCTGGCGCCGCCGAAACTGGTTTTGCTGCGTGGCGAGCTGGGGGCGGGGAAGACCACTCTGGTCAAGGGAATCGCCGCGGCATTCGAGGCGGCCGCTGAGGAAGACGTCACCAGTCCTACCTTCACGCTGGTCCATGAATATCGCGGGCCGCGGGTCGTTGTCTACCACATTGATCTTTACCGCGTCGATACCGCCCGCGAACTGGAAACGCTGGGGCTGGATGATCTGCGCTCCGACAACAGCATTTTGCTGATTGAATGGGGAGAAAAGTTTCCGCGGTTTCAGAATGAGCGAGACTTGGAAATTGGTCTAGAGCGTATTAACCAGAGCGAACGCAGAATTCAGCTGAAGGATTAAGTGAGCTTGTCTCACTGCTTAGCCGAAGGCTGAGGTGACGAAAGTGCGGATGCGGTCGAAGTAAATGGCGGACGCCAACAGACCACAGGGGCGCTCCATTCGCGCACCATCGAAAAAAGGAGAGCAGCGGCGAAGACAACCCGTGCGGTGCGTTCCACTCGCATCCGGTAATGATTATTTCACAAACTTCTTCAGAAGTCAGAGCCGGGAGCCGCCTTTAAAACCCCATGATGTTGTAACCGCAGTCGACATAGATGACTTCGCCGGTGATACCGGAGCTGGCATCCGACGCTAGAAAAACCCCAGTGCAACCCACTTCCTTGACGTCCACGTTCCGGCCCAACGGAGCGCGCTCGGCGTGGAACTTCAGCATGTCGCCCAGACCTGAGATGCCGCGCGCAGCAAGGGTTTTGATTGGCCCGGCGGAAATGGCATTAACCCGGATTTTCTTCTTGCCTAAGTCGCTCGCCAGATAGCGCACAGTGCATTCGAGCGCTGCTTTCGCAACCGCCATCACGTTGTAGTGAGGCACTACTTTCTCCGCGGCGTAGTAGGTCATGGTGATGATGGAGCCACCGTCTTCCATCAGCGGCGCGGCGGCGCGGGAGACCGCGATCAGCGAATAGACGCTCACATCGTGTGCGACCCGAAAGCCTTCGCGCGTGGTGTTGACGAAATCTCCCTTAAGTTCGTTGGCGGGCGCGTAAGCGACAGAATGGACCAGCGCATGCAACTTGCCGTGGCGCTGTTTCAGCGTGGCGAAGAGGCGGTCAATGTCTTCGTCTTTGGAAACATCGCACATGTAAGCTTCGGCGCCGGGAAGCGACAGGATGAGATCCTTCGCTTCCTGCTCCAGCCGCTCATTCTGGTAGGTGACGGCCAGCTTAACCCCGGCGGCGTGCAGTCCCTGGGCAATCGACCAGGCGATGGAGCGCTTGTTCGCGACCCCGAAAACAACGGCGTTGCGGCCCTGAAGCTCAGAGAACATGGTTTCTCCTTGGAATGGGAAAGGATAACAGTCGACGGAGCGGATTTGCTACAGGAGCCGAGAGAGATAGAGAATCTTCAATTTCCGATCGAAAATCTCGGGCCGTCTGCCATCGAAGCCAATCGAAAATCGACGATCGAAAATCGGTGCTCGATGTCTCGGCGCTTGGGATGAGTAGATTTACTCCCCGATGCCGACTGCTTCTACCTGCGCAGTCGTTCCGACCGGCCAACTTGCGGCAACGAACGCGAGGCCGTAGACGCAAGCCAGAATGGCGAAGGCCGCCACCAGGCTGACGTTATGTGCCACGGCCCCGACGGCGAGTGCGAGCACAAGCTGAAGGAACGTCCCGAAAAAGTAGAACGTATTCTGCACGCGCCCCATCAGGTGCGGCGGGACCCTCTCCATGAGGCTGGTATTCATGGCAATGCCGCCTACGCCGCGCGCCGAGCCCATGGCTCCATAGATCAGTATTCCGCCAACAAGCCAGTGGGATACGGGTGCGCAAACCGCGCACACGGCGAGCAGCGCCATGGAGAAGGCCATGGAGCGACCTCCGCCTACGAAGGCAATTACTTGAGGAGCGTATAACGCGCTGAGGAAGGCGCCCGTCCCCCACCCCGCGTTCAGCCATCCATATCCTTCTGCGCCGGCGTGGAAAATGCGCTCACTGAGCGAGGGCGTCACCACCACTCCCGTGATCATGGCTCCGAGAAACAAAGCCCAACTCGTTCCCAGCAACACGACCGCTCGATGATCGCCAAGAAAATGCAGACCCTCTCGCATTTCCCGCCAGAAGCGCTCGAACTGTGTCTCTGCGGCCCGGATGTCGGCGCGAAGCTCCGCGGGCCTTAGAACAATGTGGCGGCCTTTGCGAACCGCGAAGTAGCACAGAAACGAAACCAGGTAAGTGGAGAAATCTATGAGCAGCACGCCGCCCAGGCCGATGTGGTTGTACATGAAGCCGACGATGGATCCGGCAATCAGCCAGCCACCCTGAATGCCCGCCAGCAGAAACGTATTGGCCTGAACGAATTGGCCCTCTGGGGTCAGTTCCTGAATCAGGGCGGTGATGGTGGGCCAGAACATCCAAAAACCGGCGGCGACAAGCGTGTTCATGAGATAAAGCTGCCAGACTTTGACATGGCCGCGAAAGGCAAGGATGGCGACCGCCACGATGACGATGGCGCGTAGAGCATCGAGCCACATGACCAGGCGGCGTCGATCTTCGCGATCAATAATGACTCCGGTGAAGGGAAGCATCAGCATCGCGGGCAGTGTTTGCAGGACGGCAAAGGTACCAAGCGCCATCTCGGAGTGCGTGGCCTCGAGGATGTACCAGGCAACGGCGGCGGCGTTCATGCCGCTGCCCAACATGGAGATTAGGTTGGCGGCAAAAACAAAACGCAGGGAACGTTGCCCGAGGATGGCACGCATGACTTCAATTTATCCGAAGCAAGCGGTTAGGCCAACATTAAGCCAAGCTCACCATTCGCTACCCAGAACACATTTCAGTTGTCAATTTCCAATGGGAAAACCGCCCCGCTGTCTCCCGGGTGGATCGCGTCTTTGCTGCCGCCGTTCGGGTTGCTCGCTCTTGATATCTGCGGCAATCGGCGCTAGGATTCGCCTGCTACGAAAGTCAAACTCCTGACTGATCCCTTCGCTAATGCGAGGAGGTGACCTATGAGTTGCATGATCGGGTCGCGGTTATTGATCGTCGTCCTTCTCTCAATTCCTTTCCACGGGCAAGTCGACCGAATTGTGATTGCGGCTGGCACGCCCGAAGATCACGAACTTCAAAATATTTCCAACGAGCCGGATGCAAAGAAGAAGCTGGCGATGTATGAGGATTTTGGGCAGAAGTTTTCGGCAAATCCAGCAGCCGTGGCTTATGGAAACTGGCAGATCTCGCAGGCCTACCAGACGACCGGCGACTTGAAGAAGGCTCTGGAGTATGGCGACAAGGCCCTGGCCGGATCGCCGCACAATCTGGACATCCTGGTATCGCAAGCCAGTGTCGCACAACAAGCCAAGGACAAAGCCAAGCTCATGGATTACGCCGCCAAGGGCGGGGAGGTCTGCCACTCCATCGGAAAACAGCCGAAGCCGGAAGGCACGAGTGACGCGGAATTCGCGACCCAAGTCAGTAGCGAGAAAGAGGCCGCCAAGAACAGCTGCGACTTCCTGGAAAGCAGCGCATTCAACGTCATTCCGGACGAGAAAGACGCAAAGACCCGCATGGCTGATATCGAACGCTTTACGGCGGCTTTTCCCGATTCGAAATTTCAAGATCAAGTATCGAGTTATGCCATGTACACGTTGGGTCCAGGGCAGTTGAATGATCAGACGCGGCTGGTTTCCTATGGAGAAAAGACGCTGGCGGTGAATCCCAACTCGCTGCCGGCATTGTTGTTGCTGGCTAGTTTCTATTCAGATGATTCCAAGCCCGGGAGCGTCGCCAAAGCCATCACTTACGCGCAGAAAGCCATCGCCGCAGCCAAGGCGGATGCGCCGGATTCAGATAAACCGCGCAAGCTCTCGGCGGGAGTAGCACACTCGACCCTGGGATACGCGTACATGAAGCAAGACAAGACCGCGGCTGCCATTCCGGAGTTGAAGACGGCTGCCGCTTTACTCAAAGGGCAGGATGAGCAGCCCTATTCGGTTGTACTGTATCGGCTGGGTTTTGCTTATGCCAAGTTGAACAAAGTTACCGAGGCGCGCGACATATTGAATGAGGCGACCAAAATTCCCGGTCCCATGCAGGCCCTGTCCCAGGATTTGCTGGCCAAGGTTAACGCGGCGCGAGCCAAGGGAAATACTGGACGATGAAGGATCGGATAAGCAGACATCAAGGCTGAGGTTTCGCCAACTCGTCGGAGAGCAAATTAGCCTTCAAGGCAAGGTTGCGGGCACGATTGAGATCGCCAGCAGCGGCGGCGGCCTTGGATTGATCCATGAATTGGCGGATCTGAGTCACCATTTCCTGCTGGTTCGAACTAAGCTGCTGGCCTTCGGTTTTTTTCAGTTTATCCTCAGTTGACGCGAGCAATTGCTCCGCTGTGTCGCCCTGATGCGAGCCGGGCCCGGTGCTGCCGCTGCCTTTGAGTTGCAGGGTGGGCTCGGAGGTTCCGCCATCTCGCACGACGGTCTTAGCGGGAGAGCACCCGCCGGAAGCCTTGGGAGAATCGGTGGCTCCTGCTGATGGGGAGCCCTTCGCAGCAGCTGTCGAGTGTGGGCAGTCCGTTGTGGCGGCTGGTTTTTTTTGGTGCCAACGACACTTGTGAGTGGTCGGTGGCGCTTGGCTCGAATGCGCAGGAGTCGAAGCCGGTGCTGGCTGCGACGAGGGGGCGGACGATTTCTCTGGTTGCTGCGGAGCGGTAGAACTGTCCTGGCTCGGTGGTGCGGGCGAGTCCGCGGGAGTTCCAGATGGGGCCGACTGCCCGGGTTCAGGGACGAGTGGAGTGCCTGCCGCCAGCGAGGTGGCGGGAGATAGTAAACAAATTCCTAGGATTGCCGCCAGAAGCATATGAAGCCCGCGAGTTCCGCGATGTCAAATTCTACGCCTTTATGAGATCAAAGAAGAGAAATCAAGCTCCAGGTTTCGACAAGGCAGACTGAGGAGCAACGTCATGGTCAGCTTCCAGGCCGGAGGTAGCCAATGGGATGCGGAAGCGGAAGGTTGTGCCCTGAGCCTCCTCTGATTCGAATTCTACAGAGCCGTAGTGCCATTGGAGGATCTGATAGGTCTGCGCCAGACCGATGCCGGTTCCCTCTTTCTTGGTTGTGAAGTAGAGTTCAAACACCCTGTCCTGGACTTCGCGCGGAATACCGCTTCCGTGATCATGAACTTCGGTTGTAACCACCCCCTCATCGCGCCACGCCGCGACCGTCAGAACGCCTCCTTTAGTCATCGATTGCACTCCGTTGAGCACCACGTTAAGAATCGCCTGCTTCATCAAGTCGACATCGGCCTTGATCGGCAGCGCATCTGCGGACAGTGTGCGCTCGATCCTAACTCCGTGCTGCTCGGCTTCGGGAGCGGCCAGCAATGCCACGTCCTCGAGCAGGCGGCGGAGATCGACTTCTTCCAGGTGCAGATCACGCGGGCGGGTGAAGTCCACCAGCACCTGCACCACGCGGTCAAGACGATGAATTTCGCTGCCGATAATGTCCATGTGGCGCCGCGTGTCGGGATCAACCTGAGCCAGCTTGTTCTGCAGAAGCTGCAAGTGGAGCACAATGGCGTTGATGGGGTTCTTGACCTCGTGCGCTACGCCGCGGGTGAGACGTCCGCTGGCGGAGAGACGGCGCGACATTTCGATTTCATCCTCGATCCGATGGACGGATTCGGCGTCACGTATGATGAGCAGGGCGCCGATTTGAGTGTTCTTTTCCTGAACAAAATCCAGCGAGACCTGAACCCGCCGGCCGCCGCCGGTTTCGACCTCGCGCTGCAAGACGGGCCTGCGGCGTTCAAAGGCTTCCAGAACCACCGCGCCGAGAAGTGAGTCGGCAGAAAAGACTTCGTTGACGGTGCGGCCCAGCAACTCTCTCCGGGGACGGCCGAGGAAACGCTCAACCGGTGCGCTAACCAACACTACGCGCAAATCCCGCGTGAACAACATCAGCCCGTCCTGCAATTTGGACATGAGCTGATCAACGTTGTCTTTCAGCGCGGAAAAAATCTCTTTGCTGTCGCGCATCTGGCGGCCGAGATTAGCAATCTTAAGCGTGACCAGACCGTATTCGTCGTGACCGAGGTCGTCTCCCGCAAGAGCTTCCGGGTGACCCGCGCTCACGCTATCGAGGTTGCGGCTGATTTCCTTGAGCGGCCCGAGGGCGAGATTAGAGATGCCTGCGGCGAGCACCAGCGACCCAAAAATGGACGCGATCGAAAAATAGAGGGCGTGCATCAGCCGCGGGGTCAATTCGTCCTTAAGGAAAGCGGTCGAGACACCGATGCGGATCGTGCCAAACGGCTGTCCATTGAGTTGCAGCGGAAAGCTCACGTTGTAGACCGTATGCGGGCCGTACACGAGCTGCAATTGTTGCCGGAAACGGGCGGTGATGACCTGGCGAAAATCGGGCCGCTGCACTATCAGTTTCCCTACCAGCTTCGGGTTGGTGTTAAGCAACGCTCGGCCGTGGACATCCACCACCGACGCGTCGTAGATGAAAGGCCAGTTGCCCACCACCGATTCCAGCATGCTGTTCAGGTTTACATCCGTCTGTAGGTACTCGGCTAGGGCTACGCGCACCGCTTCCGGATTGCCGGTGTCCACGGGCGTGCTGCCGAGGTCGGGAACGGCGTTGGTGGCAGCGTAGGCGAGCTGTTGGGTGAGATACGATGCGTTGTCGTAGACGTTGGTGGCACGGAGGCGGAGGACCTGGGATATGTAGAGGTAAGAAAAGGCCGAGACCATAACCGTCACCATGAAGGTGAGGGTAAGAACGATGATGGTTTTCCGTCGCATGGGGTACAAAAAACGTAGTGGGCAGTCCAGTAACCACCGCCCAGTCTTTGACTCTTTGACAACGAGCGGCAGAAGCTAGCGAAAGAGCCTGTCGATCATCGACCCCTTAGCGCCGCTAGAGCCGCACTCCCAGCCACTGACCACTCTCTTAAGATTCCTCCTTGCCGGGGACGGCGTCCGAGGCGGTGCTACCGTACTCCTTAAGTTTATTATGCAGGGTTTTCAGGCTTATGCCGAGGATTTCCGCGGCTCTGGTCTTGTTGTTGCTGGTGGCTTCGAGGGTTTTGAGAATGAGCATCTTTTCCGCTTCCTCCACGGTAGTGCCGACCCCCAGGCGCACCGCATCAGGGTCGTTGGCAGAGGTTCGCAGTGGGGCTTGGCCGAACCCCGGCGGCAGATGCCGGGTCTCAATCACAGCCCCATCACAGACGATCACTGCACGCTCAAGCGTATTGCGCATTTCGCGAACATTTCCCGGCCAGGAATAAGTGTTGAAGAGATTGAGGACTGCTTCACTGACAGCTGAGACCTTGCGAGAATGCTTGGTGTTCATCTCCGAAAGTAAAAGTTGTACCAGGTCGGGTATGTCTTCCTTATGCTCACGCAAGGGAGGCATGTGAATGTTGAAAACGTTAAGGCGATAATAAAGATCACTGCGTATTTCACCGCGGGCTACGGCGTCCTCAGGGACTTTATTGGTCGCGGCGAGGACGCGCACGTCTACTGGCGTTTCGACTTTGCTGCCGAGGCGGCGCAGCTTGTGATCTTCCAGGACTCGAAGCAGTTTGGCTTGAGTCGCTACTGGCATTTCCCCAATCTCATCGAGAAGAATCGTTCCGCCCTCGGCGAGCTCAAAACAGCCGGTGCGTCGCTCGAGAGCGCCTGTGAAGGCGCCCTTTTCATGACCAAAGATTTCGCTTTCGATCAAGGTCTCCGGAATAGCGGCGCAATTAATGGCTACGAAAGGACGGTCACGGCGCGAGCTCAGTTCGTGGATGGTGCGTGCCACGAGCTCTTTGCCGGTGCCGCTGGCGCCCGTGATGAGCACCGACGCGGTGCTGGGCGCGACCATTTCGATGAGCCGGAATATCTCCTGCATCTTTCGCGATGCGCCGTTGAGCCGGCCCAGTGATCCTGCATCCCGCAGCTTGCGGCGGGTGGCTTCCAGTTCTGCGCGGGTGCCGAGTAGTGACGAGGCGTTCTGCAAAATGGTACGCAGACGGTTGGTGTCGATGGGCTTGGTAATGTAGTCATAGGCACCCATGCGCATCGCCTGAACCGCGCTGTCGATGGTCCCTTGTGCGGTGACCAGCACAACGGCCACGGTTTGGGCTTGCTCTGCCAGGCGTTCCAAAAGCTCGATTCCGCCCATGCGCGGCATCTTGAGATCAGTGATGACGATGGAAGGGGCCCACTGGACCGCCTTCTCCAGGCCCTCTCCACCGTCGCGAGCGGTGTCCGCTCGATAACCCCAAGATGAAACCAGCTCAGCCAGACCCGTCCGCTCGTTTTCTTCGTCCTCGACGATCAGTACCTTCTCTTGGCTCATTCTCTTCTTTCTTCCGTCTTCTGTCTTCTCTCCGCTCCGGCGACCGCCTTGGAGAGTGGATTGAGCGTGATCGAAAAACCGTGATCGAGTAACAACGATAACGGCAAGCTTCCCCTGGAGCAAGCTCTGCGGGTGCCTGCGGGTGCACATCCCTCTGTGTTCTTGCGAACCGTCACTTGATGCGACGCGCTACCGCATTGGGAGCGCAGGTCCAGTATGTCAAATTGAGACACAGTCACCGCCGCCTATAACTCGCAGCTCAGACCCTGCCAGGATAATTTTCAATGACTGAGCCTTGCTTTAGCGCAGCGGTGGGTTAAAATCTTAGACTTCAAATCGTAAGTCCCAATAATCCGTTAGCACCACAAACGGCATCTTTAGTTCTGCACTGCGGCTGAAATTCCAATACGGCGAACCTCGACCAAGTTCGGAGGATCATAAATGTTACCTTCTCCCAAGCTGCGCGCAGCTCGTGCGGTAATATCCAGCGTGTTGCTGATGTTTGCAACCGTACTGGTTTCGACTCCGGTTTTTGCTCAGAGTGACTCCAACCCGAAGTGGGATTTGTTTGTCGGATACCAGTGGCTGCATCCCGGTATCACGGTTCCAGCTGCCTTCGGAAATCCTTTCAACCCGACTCCTTTCAAAGTCCCAGACATGGCGAAGGGATTTGGTTCCGCATTGACCTACAATTTTGATCCGCACTTTGGCCTTGAATTCGACTTGGGACATAATTGGGGCAATGGCAACTATGAAACAACCGCCTCAGTCGGTCCTCGTCTTATGTTTCGAACCGATGGTGCAAACTACTTCATGCACGCTCTCGGTGGTTACAACCGGCTGTCAGTCAGCGGACCGAATTCCCACAACGGCATTGGGGCTATCCTCGGTGGCGGAATGGACCTGCCCATAAGAAAGTGGCTCAGTCTCCGTCTGTTCGAAGCAGATTTCGTCTGGGCGCACCATAACTTCGCCGACGACGCTGGCCCCCAATTCACTTCCCTGAGGCGGCCACAGGCCGAAGGCATCCGACTCCGTACCGGCCTGGTCTTTAACTGGGGCGGAGCTCCGGCTTTGACCCCGGCCGCCAGTTGCTCGGTGCAGCCCACCGAGGTGATGGTAGGCGAGCCGGCGACAGCCACGGTAAGCGCCACTAACTTCAATCCCAAACACACGCTCACCTATAGTTGGAGCGGCAATGGCGTGAGCGGTAAAGATACCAGCGTCAAGATTGAGACCGCTAACGCAGCCCCGGGGAACTACACCGTGACTGCGCATGTGACCGATCCCAAGGCGAAGAACAATAATGAAGCGAGCTGTTCGGCGAATTACACGGTAAAGCCACTGCCGCCGAAAAACCCGCCCACGATAAGCTGTTCGGCTAGCCCATCAACGGTACAGGCGGGAGGCACGTCCACAATTACCTGTAACGCGAGCAGCCCGGACGGCGTTGCGGTCACGGTATCGAACTGGACTAGTTCTGCCGGTACCATCAGTGGCACCGACAACACTGCTACCTTGAACACAACCGGAGCCGCGCCCGGGGCAATAACGGTGAATGCAACAGCAACCGATACTCGTGGCCTGACTGCGCAGGGTTCGACACAAGTGACGGTGGAGAATCCGCCGCCACCGCCCCCCCAAGCGTCGAAGCTCAGCCAGTGCGACTTCCCCAATGAGAAGAAGCCCTGGAGGGTCGACAATACCTGCAAAGCGGTCTTGGATGATGTCGCGAAGAACCTGCAACAGAACCCAGATAACAAGCTGATCATAGTGGGCAACGCTGATCCGGCGGAGAAACGCAAGAACCTGGCGGCAGAACGAGCCGTCGATTCCAAAGCGTACCTCACCGGCGGTGAGGCCAAGCAGGGGATTGACCCCAGCCGTATCGAAGTGCGTGCGGGCAGCGGTGGCACAAAGACAGCTGAATACTGGATAGTGCCCTCGGGTGCCAATTTTGACTCGGCGGGAACTCAAACTGTGGATGAGACCAAGGTAAAAGCTGTTCCCGATCATCCCAAGCCCGTGGCCAAGAAGAAGAAGAGCGCCAAAAAGCCCAGCTAGACCTCGGGCCGAATACGGGCCGTTCATTGAATAATGACCGGCCCGTTTTTCTTGGACTTCAGTAACTTGATGGGGGGGGGCCATCCTGTCAGGCTGGGCGTTGCATCCTA
>WNFT01004701.1_pt1 | contig 11910 bp, 10 predicted proteins | sample 5400191 | NCBI WGS metagenome assembly WNFT01 (sample SAMN13153359, study PRJNA577476) | soil metagenome | isolation source: 80 cm saprolite under Madrone tree | place: USA:California | collected 2016-06-14
ACCTCACCATGCGCTGGCCTCGCAAGCTGCGCCTGATCGCCACCGGTTCCAAACTCGAAGAGCATGAGGACGGCGACTTCCGCGTGGGGCATTGGAAAACGGATAAACCCGCCTCCGTCGCGGGGTTCAATCTCGGCGAATACGCTTCGGCTTCCGCGACCTCCGCTGGCCATTCCATCGACGTCTATGCAAACCGGCAACTCGAGCAATCTCTGCGGAACCGCATCGCGTCTTCCGGTTCAGACGTCATTCACATTCCTTCCGGACCCTTGGGTTCTCCCGTGACGGGCCGTGCTATCGCCCCAATTCTCTCTCCCCCGAGTCCGGCGGACGCACTCAAGCAACTTGGGAAAGAGATCGACTCCTCGATTCGTTTTTACGAAGCTTTCAGCGGTCCTTTTCCGCTGCACAATCTGAGCGTTTCGCAGATTCCGGGAACCTTTGCGCAAGGCTGGCCTGGTCTGCTTTACATTTCCACGTACTCCTTTCTGCCCTCCGATGCCCAGCAGCGCGCCGGCCTTACTACCACCGGACAAGAACATTTCACTGAACTCGTTCCTTACCACGAAGTGGCTCATCAGTGGTGGGGTAACGTCGTCGGATGGTCCAGCTACCGCGACCAATGGATCAATGAAGCCATTGCGCAGTATCTGGCCCTGCTCTTCGCCGACACCAAAAAGATCCCCGACCGCACTCTCCGCGTGTGGCTCGAACGCTATCGCCGTCAACTCTTGGAAAGACCTGCTGGCACGACGCAGCCCGCCGGGGATGTTGGCGCACTCACGATGGGCACTCGTCTCAACTCCTCAAAATCGTCGCAGGCGTACGAGCAGATCATCTACGGAAAAGGCGCATGGATCTTTCACATGCTGCGCGAAATGTTGCGCCAGCCCGGCGCGAGAAATCCCGACGCGCGATTCACCACCCTTCTCCAAACGCTGGTCGCCAAGTACGCATACCGCGCCCTCTCCACCGCCGATTTGCAAAAGGAAGTCGAGGCAGTGATGACACCCGCCATGGACCTCGAAGGCGGGCGTTCCATGCAATGGTTTTTCGAACAGTGGGTGCGCGGCACGGGCATTCCTCGCTACCGCGTGGAGTTCACGTCCCATGCCGCCGAGAAAGGTTATCTTGTGAAGGGAAAACTGTATCAATCCGGTGTGCCGCGAGCATTCATCGCCAGCGTTCCGCTCTACACAAGTGGAGGATCCGGAAGCAGGGCCCTACTTGGAAACGTCGTCGCGGCAGGGCCGGAAGCGTCTTTCCATTTCTTCACGCCAACGCAACCGCACAAAATCATCATCGATCCGCAAATGACCCTGCTCTGCGTCCCGGAGTGACGGCAGTCCGCAGCAGGAATCGTCTTATCGAGGAACAGCCTTGTTAAAGCGCTCAAGGAGCAGCTGTTGCTCCAGCAGGGGGCTATCCAAATTGAGCTCCGCCTTGCCATCTTCCCCAAACACGTAGGCGAAGCCTTCCGGATCGGCCGGCACTCCGCGCAACAAGCCAGCCTGCACGAGGTCGCTCATGCGCGCCGGACGCCGCCCGTTCCGCTTCGCGTATTCATCCGCCAGCGCATCCAGCTGCTTGCAATCCTCTTGCGCCTTCAACAATTTCAAACGTTGCAGCGCGTTTTTCTTGATCATTGGATCTGAGGACGATTCGTAAATATCCTTCCATAGGAACACCGAAGTCGAAAACGATTCCCCCTCCGCCGCGATTTTCGCGGCCATTACTTTCATCCACAACTGCGCATTCGGCTTCTTGCTTCCTTCCAGGAAAGCTTCCGAAGCCTTCTGGTAATCTTTCAGATCGAAGTAGTAGACGAATCCCAAATCCTCATACAGCCGCCAATAATCCGGATTGGCTTGAATCCCTCGCCGGATCAACTCCACTGCCTGGTCCGGCCTGCCGGCCCCGGTCGGAGGTGCTTGGCTGAGAAACATCGCGCCGAACCGGTAAGCAACAAGCAAATTCGAATCCAGGGTTGTCGTGACATCCAGCAGCGGCCACAGCATTTCGAGATTTACTTGCCCTCGCACGTGCTTGTTGCCGTAATACTGCACCACCCGCGTCCAGTAGATGTCCGCCATCAGCGGCGCATATTCCAGGCTCATCCATCTCACTAGCTTGCCGGAGCGCAGCAGGACGTCGTCCCGCTCTTGGCTCACGGAAGCGAGCTGCGAATCGATGCTGTGCTGCAAACGCCAGATCTCCGCGAATCCCAGCGGAAAAATCAGCACCAGCAGCAGCGCCATGGCTTTTTGAGATTTCATTTCAAGTTCTTCCGGGAGAACACCGCCGCCGCGCCCGTCAGCACGATCGCGCAGTAAATCACCGCATACAGCGTGTTTTGCAGAATCAGCGTCCCCGGCACCGCCCGCCCATGCGCCGCCATCGCCATCACATTGAAATTTTCAAAATTCGGCAGAAGATACGAAAGCCATTTCGTGAAAGCCGCCATCGCCGGACTCATCACGTCCACCGGCAAATCCCGCAGCTCCTGCACGTATAAGCCGACGATATACAACCCGGCGGTAAACAAAATGGCGAGCAGCGGAGTCGTGAAGCAGGAAAACATGAGCGCGAGCGCCACGATCAGCGCCAGCTTCAGCCAGATGAAATACACCGCCACCAGCACCACCGCGTCTTCTCGTTGCAGCGAATGCTTCACGTAAAGCATCACAAGAAAAAGTCCCGCAGCCATCGCCGCCGTGTTCACCGCCAGCGTCAGCACCAGCCCGCCGAATTTTCCCAGCAGAAACTCCCAGCGCCGCACCGGCTTGGCCAGCAGCGCGTACAGCGTCCGCTTCTCCATCTCCTTGGAAACCAGCGCGACCCCGATGAAGACCGAGATCAGCAGCCCGATCACTGAAATCGCGCTCAGCCCCAGGCTTACGATCACGCTTTCTTCGATCCCGATCGAAATCTGCCCCACCACCACGGCCGCCAGCATCATCAGCAGCGCGAAAAATACCAGGTTGTACAGCACGCGGTCGCGCACCGCTTCGCGAAACGTATTCAGCGCCACGATTCCCACGCGCTTCATTTCCCGCTCACCTCGACCGCTGATGCCTGCGCGCGGTCCGCTTCCACCACGTTCATGAAGAATTCTTCCAAAGTGGCTTTCACCTGCGTCACCGCAAGTATTCGTGCCCCCGCGCCTTGCAGTTGCTCGATCGCCGCGTACAACTCTCCCTCCGCCACCTGCAGCCGGTAATATTCCCCCGTCTTCGTCGCTTTCGCCAGGAGCGGCGCGTTGCTCGCCCCCTTCAACGCAAACAGGATTTCCATCCCCTGCGTCTTCATATCCACGAGCTGCCCCGGCGCGCCCACTCCGCGCAGCTTTCCTCCCACGATCACGCCCACGCGGTCGCACAGCGTCTCCGCATCGGAGAGGATGTGCGTGGAGAACATCACCGTTTTTCCTTCGCGCTTCAACTCCAGAATAATGTCGCGCACCGCGCGCCGTCCCACGGGGTCGAGCCCAGACATCGGCTCGTCGAGAATCACCAGCTTCGGATCGTGCAGAATCGCCTGCGCCAGCCCCACCCGCTGCAGCATCCCCTTGGAATACTTGCGCAGTTGAATCTTTCGCGCCGTTTCCAGGCCCACCTTCTTCAGCATCCGCTCGACGCGTTCCTTGCGATCCGCCGCCCTCAAGTCGTGAAACCTCGCGAAATAATCCAGCACTTCCGCCGCCGTCAAATAGTCGTAGAAGTACGGCTGCTCCGGCAGGTACCCAATGTCTTTGTGCATTTCCACGTCGCTGATCGGCCTGCCGAGGATTCGCGCGCTCCCCGCCGTGGGAAAAATCAGCCCCATCAGCAGCTTGATCGTTGTGGATTTCCCCGCCCCGTTTGGCCCGATGAAGCCAAACACCTCGCCCATTTCCACCTGCATGTTCAGCCCTTCGAGCGAAGTTTTCTTCTTCAGGTGCAGGAATCCAAAAGGATATTCCTTCGTCAGATTTTCAATTTCAATCGCGAATCCGCTCATGGGCATAGTTTTGGCAAGCTAAGAGTCACTCGTCAATACCATCCATTCGAAAATGTACGCTGTCGAAAAACAGGAATCCGGAATACGGTCTGAAGGAAGTGATGTGGAACTAAGAATCGCCGCGCCCCTGCCCAATTTGCACCAGTTGCGGCTGCGGCGCAGGTGGTGTCATCGGTATCGGCTTCAAATTCTGCGGCCCGCGCCAGTTATCCAATATGCCCACCTGTTGCACGCAGGAAACCGTGCACCGCGCCGCGCAAAATTTCTCCGTGAAGTATTCGCGGTGCCGCATCTCCGGCGTGTATTGCGCCAGCGGAATCCCCGGATACCCGCGCTGCTGCGAACACCAGTGCACCAGCCCATCCTCGCAAATGTACAAATACCGCGAGCCTGAGCGGCACCGCCACTTGTGTTCCCGCCCCCGCGCCACGTTGCGCTGAAATTCATTGAATCTCGAAAACGACCGCTTCCCCAGATCCATGATCTCTTCAAAAATCTCCTGCTCGCGCGCTCCCAGCGGCTTCAACTGCCCGTTGTTGTCATGAATAATTCCCACCGTGCTCGTGAATCCCAGTTCCACGGCCCGCCGTGCGATCGTCAGCGCGTCTTCCGGATCGTTCACGCCGCTTCCCAGCACCGAATTGATGTTCACCTGGAACACCGCCCACTGCGACAGCATCTCCAGCCGCCCATCCAGCGTCTTCAAACTTTTCTTCGACACCTCGTCCGGCACCACGTTATCAATACTGATCTGCAGGTGCTCCAGCCCCGCCTCGTTCAGCCGCTCGATGCGTTCGCGGTTCAAATAAAATCCATTCGTAATCAGCCCGGCGATCATCCCTCGTTGCCGGATGTGCCGGATCACCTCGTCCAGCTCCGGGTGCATCAGTGGCTCGCCACCGCTGATGGTGATAATCGAGGTCCCCATGTCCGCCAGCAAATCCAGCCGCTTTTTCATCTCCGGGAGCGGCACCGGCTTCGAGAAATCGTCGAATTCGTTGCAATACGTGCAAGCCAGATTGCACTGCCGCATCGGGATGATGTGCACCAGGATCGGGTGCTTCGTCGAAGCCAGCGCCTTCCCGATCATCCGCAGCTCGCGCGCACGCGTCCGCGCAAACCGCAGCCCCCGCCGCAGCCGCGTCTTGACACTCGCACGCATTACCTTTGTTCCCTCAGACATGAATAACGCGGATTCCCCTCGAAAAAGTATACATGACCCTGCTGGCCGCCGTTGCCCCGTTGCCCCAGTCGTACTATTGCCCGCTGCCCATCGCCAATTTAGCATGATTCCCGGCGTCGAGGTGTCCCCATGAAGGACGAAAAGGTTCAGGATCAGCCGATTTCGCCAGAAGAAATCCGCCCTGCGAACCCCGGCCTCGGAAAGCGCTTTTTCGTCGTTTTGGCCATTGGCTTCACTTTCCTGGTTCTCGCCGCCGCCAACCCTGCCCCCATTAAAGCCGCCTGGGCCGAATTCGAACGCATCATTCAATTGAAGAGCGATCCCCTCCCTGCCTCTCCTGCAAAACTCTCCGGCCACGAAATCGAAGGCCTCACCTCCATGGCCCCGCAGCAGCAAGCCGAGCTCCTCATGGAGCGCGCCATTAACCACTACGAAGGCGCCATCAAACTCATCGAAAAAAATGTTCCCGGCTGGTACGGCCAGCTTGAAGTGGAAAAGGGCCCGCTCGCGAATCTGCTCAACACTGCCATCAACGCCAACGATCTACGCGTCCGCGCCGCCTCCCTCGAAATTACTCTGGCCGGCTACAATCTGCCCAAGTCCCCCGAAAGTGTGGACAAGCTCCTCGCCCGCCTTCAGGACGAGCCCGCACATCGTGCCTGGTTCCTCTGGATTCTCGGCGTCCTCGGCAATCGCGGCGTGGAAACCGCGCGCCTCGAAACCGTCTTCCTCGATCGCATCCACGATCCGGACCAAACCACGCGCGCCTATGCCATAGTCGGTCTCGGCCTCCTCGCCACGGACAGTTCCATCGCGCCGCTTCTCGAATCGTTCCGCAGTGATCCTTCGCCTAGCGTCCGCGAAGGAGCCGCCTGCGCCCTCGCCCAATCCGGTATGTTCACGCAGGAGCAGCGCCTGCGCGCCGTCCCCGGTCTGCTCCTGATGATGGACGACCCCACCCTCGACCCCGCCACCCGCAGTTGGGTCTTCCAGGCCTTGCAGGACATCACCGGCGCCGGCCTCGGCTCCAATCCCGCCGCCTGGCGCGACTGGTGGCCCCACCACTCCCGCCGTTAAGTTGCAAGCGCCCTAACTCGCACCATCCAAACCACTTACAAGTAATCATTTGGCAAACAACAGTACGAACATGCTATAATGTGTTTGTTGTCTCGGCACGATTCTTTCGTGCCCGCCGATCATGGGCGCCCGCCAAGCAGTCCTTCTAACTCCTTCAAAATCTTCACATCCCCACCAGTTACTTTCTCGCCAACAGAACGCGCCCGTAATCCTCTTTAGAATCAACACTTACAAAAGTCTATCAAAACAAAGGACTTTAACTTCCTTTAGAATGAACACTTATGAAAAACATAGGGGGAGGGATCAGCTCTTCCCACTCTTAAACTTTCTCCTTTCCCCCTCAATTCCTTACTTCCTTACATCGTTACCTCATTACCTCCATGCTGCTAAACTTGGAGAAGTGAACTGTTCAGGAGTCCCCCATGTCTGAAGCAGCAAAGCCGGCAGCCTCCACCCCGACGCGCACCGAGTCCGACTCCATGGGCAAGATCGAAGTCCCCGTCGACCGCTACTACGGCGCGCAGACCGCCCGCTCGCTCATCCACTTCGCCATCGGCAAGGACCTCATGCCGCCCGAGCTGATCCGCGCCTTCGGCATCCTCAAGAAAGCCGCCGCGCTCGTGAACCAGGACTTGGGAAAACTTTCGCACGAAAAGTGCAGCCTCATCATGCGGGCCGCCGATGAAGTCATCGAAGGAAAACTCACGGAGCACTTCCCCCTCAGCGTCTGGCAAACCGGCAGCGGCACGCAGACCAACATGAACGTCAACGAAGTGATTTCCAATCGCGCCATTGAAATTGCCGGCGGCGAACTGGGCAGCAAGAAGCCCATTCATCCGAATGATGACGTCAACATGTCGCAATCCTCCAACGACACGTTTCCCGCAGCTATGCACATCGCCGCCGCCACGGAAACCGCGCGCCGCCTGCTCCCCGCCGTGAAAAATCTCCGTGACGCGCTCGACTCCAAAGCGAAAGAATTCGCCGACATCGTCAAAATCGGACGCACGCATTTGCAGGACGCCACGCCGCTCACCCTCGGCCAGGAATTTTCCGGCTACGTCAATCTTCTCGACCGCGACGGCGGCCGCATCGCGGTCGCCCTCGACGGCCTGTACGATCTCGCCATCGGCGGCACCGCCGTCGGTACCGGCCTCAACGCCCATCCCGAATTCGCCGAGCGCGCCGCCAGAAAGATCGCCGAGCTCACCGGCCTTCCTTTCCGCTCGCATCCCAATAAATTCGCTGCGCTCTCCGCCCACGACGAACTCGTCTTCGCCTCCGGCGCATTAAAAACGCTCGCCGCTTCGCTCATGAAAATCGCCAACGACATTCGCTGGCTCGCCTCCGGCCCACGCTGCGGCCTCGGCGAACTCACTCTTCCGGAAAACGAGCCCGGCTCCTCCATCATGCCCGGCAAAGTAAATCCCACGCAGGCCGAAGCGCTGACGATGGTCTCCGTGCAAGTCATGGGAAATGACGCCGCCATCGGCTTCGCCGGCTCGCAAGGCAATTTCGAGCTCAACGTTTTCAAGCCCGTCATCATTTTCAATTATCTCCACTCCGTCGAACTCCTCGCCGACTCCTGCAACAGCTTCGTCGAACACTGCGTCCGCGGCATCGAAGCCAACCGCGAGCAAATCGACCACTACCTCAAGAACTCCCTCATGCTCGTCACCGCACTCGCCCCCAAAATCGGCTACGACAACGCCGCCCAGGTCGCCAAAGCCGCCCACCACGCCCGCATCAGCCTCCGCGAAGCCGCCATCAAACTCGGCTACGTCACCCCCGAAGAATTCGACGCCCTCGTCAAACCCGAGGACATGACCCACCCATGACACAGCTTGATCACTTTGAATCTGTTGTAGGGGCGCAGCATGCTGCGCCCTTGCTTGGCAGGATTTCCAGAATCGAGGGTCTCCTAGTGCCCGCGGCGGCTCTATTCGCCTGCTTGCTTATCGCCCCGTCTGTTCTTGGTGATTGCAAATGCGGCCCTCCGGACAAAGGCGAAACCACTCGTTGGGGCGGAAACGAAATGGTCGTTGTGAAGGAGGAAAGTAGTTTCCGCAAGCTAGAGGGCAGAGTTCAGATGTCTGGCGACAGGCCGCTGGAAAATGCCCTCGTCGAGATTTTTGACCACCCGGACTACCTTTTGGATACGTCTCATTCTCGCGGCGAAGGTCCTCCAGAGCAAAAAAGGCTGGCCGCTTGCCGTACTGCCGAAGACGGCAAATTCTGCTTTCGCAACTTGCCTCCAGGGAAATACGAACTGCGCTCGAGCATGGGCAGTGGATGGAATGTGACTCACGTTTATGTAGTGTTGGATGGACAGAGCAAACGAGGCGGGAAACTCAAAGTCTTAATGCTATTGGGAACATGATGATACGAAACCGCGTGCGGGAAGCCGCCATCAAACTCGGGTACGTCACCCCCGAAGAATTCAACTCCCTCGTCAAGCCCGAGGACATGACCTACGCATGAAAAGAGCGCGAGTGAGGATTAACTGCTATGGAGTCAATTGATTTTGGCCGTTGGAAACTCAGCTGCGATCCTGAATCCACGAGGAAAGCATATGCTGTTGTGCCAATGGGCGGTCCCGAAGAGTGCGGCTGTAAGCCGTGCCTTAACTTTGCCGCTGCGCGGGATCAGATATATGGGCCTGATGTACGAACCCTATTAGGGAAACTAGGTGTCTCACCCGATCGTGAGTCGAGATCTACCACATGGCTCGTCTGGAATCAGGCAGGCACCTTTATGGAGGCTGGTTTCACTTTGTCGGTTCGATAGTTTCTGGTGCAGACGCTGCCGAGAAAGTTGCAGAAAACATTTGGCGGCCAAACCTTGAGGAAAGCAGTGAGTACTTCAGTTTGGGTTTCAGCTCGCGGCTGGAACTTGTTCGGGAGCCATTCGCTGGGCTTCCTCTTGTCCAGCTTGAGTTTACTGCCAAAGCGCCTTGGGTTCTTGCGACAGCAGAACCGAGGAGATAGGTCGATAACTTGGCACAAATGCTTGAGCCATTGATGACTCATTTCTTGCGCGACATTCTCCGGCAGCCCAAAGAATTGGAGCGGACCATCGAATATTTGTGCCGGCCGAGACTCCCGGCTCTGGGTGCGGCGGCTGCCGCGATTCGCAACGCGCGGCACGTCTATCTCACTGGGATCGGCAGCAGTTGGCATGCGGCGCTCAATGTTGGCGCGCTCTTCTACCAGAGTGCTCGTCCTGTCTACATGCAAGACGCGGCGGAGCTGCTCCAGTTCTCCACCTTCCCGCCGGATGCAGCCATCATCATCATTTCGCGCAGCGGCCGCAGCATCGAAATCGTTCAACTGCTTGCGAAAGCGCGCACGGCCGGCGCGACCGTCATCGCCGTGACGAATTCGCCGGACGGGCCGCTCGCGAAAGAGGCGCAGATTTCCATCGTCATTCCCATCGCACTCGATCACGCCATTTCCGTCAACACCTACTCCACCTTGGCTCTCGCCACGGGACTTCTTGCCAGCAACGTCGCTGGTTCGTTCAATGCGCAACTCGCCTCCACGCTGTCACTCTCGATTGCCGAATCCGCGCGCGCCATTCCCCGCTGGCAGGAACAGATTGCAGATACGAAATGGCTCATGCCCGGCGCTGTCTCCTATTTTCTGGCTCGCGGTTCCAGCCTGGGGAGTTGCTACGAAGCCCGGCTGCTTTGGGAAGAAGGCGTGAAATCGCCCGCGACCGCGATGGGCACGGGCAGCTTCCGCCATGGCCCGCAGGAAATGATCGCGAAGGATTTTCGTTTCGGCCTGTGGATCGACGGCGCGCAAATGCGTGAGCAGGATCTGGCGGTCGCGCGGGATCTCCGGCAACTCGGCGCGAGCGTCATGCTGATCGGCCAGCATCTTCCGGACGACGCGGGAGATTTGGTGTTCCACCTTCCTGCGATTCCGGCCGAGTGGCAGTTCCTTATCGACATCATTCCCGTGCAACTTGCAGCCGAGCGCCTGTCGCGTCTCTCGGGCGTGGATTGTGATTCCTTTCGCCTCTGTTCCTTCGTGGTCGAAGACGAGTATGGATTGCTGCCCAAGAAGACCAGCGGGGGAAAACCGTGATTGGCGCCGTCGACATCGGCGGAACGAAAATTGCCGCCGGCATCGTGGACGACCGCGGCAAAGTCCTGTCCCGAGTGGAATGCCCGACCGACTCCGCCCGCGCTTATTCCAGCGGGCTTGCGCAGATGATTCGCCTGCTGCGCGAGTCGGCGCAAATCGCCCGCGTTGAACTTTCCGGCATCGGCATCGGTTCGACGGGCTGGGTGTACCCGTTCACTGGCGAATTCGGCGATGTGGATTTTCTTCCGGCATGGAAGGGCTGCAACTCGGTAAAAGACCTCGCGCGCGAATTCAATGTCCGCGCGGCCCTGGAAAACGACGGCGACGCCGCGGCGCTGGGAGAAGCGGCCTGGGGCGCGGGAAAAGGCAAGTCGCGTTTGATCTACGTTACGGTCGGCACGGGAATTGGCGGCGGAATTATTTTGGACGGAGAACTCTATCGCGGCGCGGACCGTTCCCACCCCGAAGTGGGTCATCACGTCGTTGACGTCTCGGGGCCGCCTTGCTCCTGCGGCTTCCGGGGATGCTGGGAAGCGCTGGCGACGGGCCCGGCGATGGCAGCTTGGTTCAAGAGCCAGGCGCCGGCAGACCGCCAAACTGCGGAAGGCCCAAGCGCCAAAGAAATTTTCCAGCTTGCGAAAGAAGGCAATGCGCTGGCTCAGGAGGCCGTCACGCGCGAGGCGTATTACCTCGGGCTGGGTTTGGCCAACTTGATCAACTTGTTCGTGCCGGACAGGATTGTTTTGGGCGGCAGCGTGATCAAGAGCGTGAATTTCGACGACATCCGAAAAGTGATTGCCCAGGGATGCCGGTTCGTGCCGTTTGAAAAGACGGAACTCGCCCTGGCTTCTCTCGGCGAAGACGCCAACTTGATCGGCGCAGCCCGCGTCTGGCATCACCGCTTCGGGCAAAAAACCAACCGAGCAGTTTGACCGGTCAAACAACAAAAACCAGGAGAACCACGACCGATGACACGAAACCGCTACATGGTAAGCCTGGTTCTCCTCACGTTTTTCGTGATCTCCTTGTTGACCAACATCATCAACGCGATCGTCCCGGACATCATCAGCAGCTTTCGCGTGAGCCTGATGGCCGCCGGATTTCTCGTGTTTGCGTTTTTCATCGCTTACGGCGTGATGTCCATTCCTGCGGGGTTTCTCGTGGAGCTTTTCACCGAGAAACCGGTGATGATCGTGTCGTTTCTCGCCGCGACGCTCGGTTCTCTCAGCTTCGCGCTGTTCCCTCGGTACAATATCGCGGTGGTGTCCTTGTTCGCCATCGGCGCCGGCATGGCCACGCTGCAAGTGGCCATCAATCCGTTGTTGCGGGTCGCGGGCGGGGAAGAACATTACGCTTTCAACTCGGCGCTCGCTCAATTGGTATTCGGCAGCGCCTCGTTCATTAGCCCGCGTATCTACTCGTATCTGGTTTTGAATCTGAACAATGCTTCGCACGATCAAAGCGCCTTGTTGCGTGTTCTGGGCAGACTCACTCCGCCGGAGCTGCCATGGGCTTCCATCTATTGGGTCTTTGCCGTCTGCGCTCTGCTGATGATGGTAG
>WNFT01004703.1_pt1 | contig 11910 bp, 11 predicted proteins | sample 5400191 | NCBI WGS metagenome assembly WNFT01 (sample SAMN13153359, study PRJNA577476) | soil metagenome | isolation source: 80 cm saprolite under Madrone tree | place: USA:California | collected 2016-06-14
TCCCCCGCGACCGCCCCCGCCCGCCGCACCACCCGCGCGGCCTGGCCGAGCACGGTCACGTCGATCACGATCCCCGCGGCGGAGCGGGAGACGTTGCCCCCGACGAGGTTCACGCCGGTCTCCGCCGCCCGCTCGAGCAGCCCGTCGTAGAGGCCGTCCACGAAGGCGAGGGGCAGTTCCCGGGGAAGGCACATGCTGACGGTGGCGTGACGCGGCGAGGCGAGCATGGCCGCGATGTCCGAGAGGTTGACGCTCAAGGCCTTGCGGCCGAGCAGGCGCGGGGGGGTCCACTCGCGGCGGAAATGGACGTCCTCCACCAGGGAGTCCGTGGTGACGACGACCAGCGGCCCCAGCTCGACCGCCGCCGCGTCGTCTCCCACCCCGACCACCACTCCGGGGCCGAGGGGAATGCGGGCGTGCAGATGACGGAGGAGCCCGCGCTCGCCGATCGCACCGACCGCGGTCTCGGGCGGGATCATCTTCCTCGCGTCCTCGAGGAGCCCGGGAAAGAGGCCCTCCGCGTTGCCGTGTGGAGCGTGACCTGAACCTGGTCACCAGGTGGGAACTCTGAGCACCGCTTCAGGCTTCCTCGACTCGGAGGCATGCACACCGCGGGGCGATCGAGTCCCCTCGTTAAGGACGTTGGTTCGAGGCTTCCGAATCCATCACGAACAACGCAGAGGTCCTCGGGCGGGATGATAGCACGCCTACTCGCCGAGGAGGGCCCCCAGCTCGCGGGCCAGCTTGTCGGCCCGGCCCCGCGTCCCCTTCTCCGCCTCCTCCAGCTGCCCGCGCAGGCGGAAGCACTCGTCGGCGATGTTCAGGGCGGCCAGGACCGCGATGCGGACCGAATCGACGGCGCCGCTGGAGCGGCTGATCTCCTGCATCTGGCCGTCGACGTAGCGGGCGAGCCGCTCCACGTAGGCGGGGTCGGTCCCCGCGCGCACGGAGTAGGTCTGGCCGAAGATCTCGACGTGGATGAGGCTGGGCTTTTCCGGCATGGCGCCCGATTTCACCACAAAGCCCTCCACTACTCCAGCCCCTCGAGGGTTTCCACCAACCGGGCGATGCGGGCGCGGAGCTCTTCCCGCTCGCGCCGAAGGCCCTTGACTTCCCGGGTCAGGGACTCGACCTCCCTTGTGTCCTCGGGGCTCGAGTGGCTCCCCGCCTCCCGCCGCGGCCTCTCCGCCGGCTCCCGGCGCTTTTCCGCGGCCTCGGCCCGCTTCTGGGCCTCGTGCAGGCCGCTCTGCGACCGGGCCAGCTCCGCCTTCAGCGACTGGTTCTCGGACCCGAGCTGCCGCAGCCGGTCGGCGGCCCTGCGGATCTTCTCCTCGAGGAGCTTGAAGCTATCTTCCACGTCTACCCTCACTCTACCCGGATCTCGAGCCCCGCGGCTCGGAGTTGCCGGATCACACCGTCGACCGAGGCCTGTACTTCTTCGCCGGTGAGCGTCCGCTCCGGATCCTGGTAGCGCAGGCTCACCGTGAGGCTGACCTTCCCCGCCGGCACCGGCGGCCGGTCGTACCGGTCGGCCACGGTCACCGCCACCAGCAAGGGACCAGCCGCGCGGCGGATGCGCTCCTCCACTTGGGCCGCGCTGGCCGCCGCGTCCATCAGGATCGACAGGTCGCGCTCCACCGCCGGGAATCGCGGAAGGGGCTGGAAGCGCACGAGCGCCGCGGGTCTCCCGAGCAGGGGGTCCACGGCCAGCTCGGCCACCAGCACGTCCTCCCTCCCGTCCCGGAAGCCGGGACGGACGGCGCCCAGATAGCCGACGGCCCGGCCTTCGAGCACGACCGCGGCGCTCTGGCCCGGATGAAGGTACGCGGGCCGGTCGTGCTCGAGGCTCAGAGCCAACCGCCCCAGCCCCAGTCGCTCGAAGAGCCGCTCGAGCAGGCCCTTCAGGTCGAAGAAGTCCGCGACCCGGGGCTTTTCGGACCAGTGCCCCCCGCGGAAATGGCCCGCGAGCAGGATGCCGAGGCGCCGCTCCTCGATGGGCAGTCCGGGACCGGGGTAGAAGACCCGTCCCACCTCGAAAAACGCGACATCGCGACGCCCCTGACGCTGGTTCGCGTCCAGCGCCTCCAGCAGCCCCGGCAGGACCAGCGAGGAGCGGAGCACCGACTGCGCATCCGCCAGCGGATTCTCGAGAGCCAGTACCCCGTCCCGCGCCGGGCCGCCGGTCCCCGCCGGTGCCCCCACGAACGAGTAGGTCATCGCTTCCGTGAGGCCGGCTGCCACCAGGGTGGCCCGCACCGTCCGCTCCTCGGCCTGCCCGAGGCCGAGGCCGCCCCGCGCATCGGTGGGCGGGATCGACGACGGGATCTTGTCCAGGCCGAAATGCCGGCCCACCTCCTCGATGAGGTCGGCCTCGCGGCCCACGTCGCTGCGCCAGCTCGGGATCTCGACCGCCATCCCGGGCTGCACCCGGAAGCCCAGCCCGGAAAGGATCGCCTCTGCTTTCGGCTGGGGCACGTCGACGCCCAGCACCGCCCGGACGCGCGCGGGGCGCAGGGAAATCGTGCGCTTCGCACGCGGGACGGCCACGCGGTCGACCACCCCCGGCCGGGTGGTGCCCGCGCCGATCTTTGCCAGCAGGTGGGCGATCCGGTCGAGGGCCGTCACCGTGGCCTCGGGGTCGGCGCCGCGCTCGAAGCGATGCGAGGCCTCGGTGTGCATTCCCAGGGCCCGAGCGGCGCGCCGGATCGCCAGGGGCTCCCAGTAGGCGGCCTCGAGGGCCACTACCTTCGTCTCCTCCGAGACCTCGCTCGCCGCGCCACCCATGACGCCGGCGAGGGCCAGGGCCCCCCCGGGCCCGGCCACCACGCCGTGACGGGGGGAGAGCGTCCGCAGCACGCCGTCCAGGGTCTGCAGCTTCTCCCCCTCGCGCGCCCAGCGGACGCGCAGCCGGCCCTCGCGTATCCGCGCGAGGTCGAAGGCGTGGGAAGGATGGCCCATCTCCATCATCACGTAGTTCGTGAGGTCCACCACGTTGTGGATGGGCCGCACGCCGACGGATTCCAGGCGGTCACGGATCCAGGCGGGAGACGGTCCCAGGCGCACGTCGAGGACGCGGGCCGAGAACCGCGGGCAAAGGTCGGGGGCCTCGATCCCGACCTCGAGGGCCTCCGATGCCGCCCGACCCTTCTCGGCGAGGCTCAGCTCGAGCGGCCGCAAGGGCAGCCCGTAGAGGACCGAGACCTCGCGGGCGAGGCCGTAGACGTTCATGCAGTCCACGCGGTTGGTGGTGACGTCGAGGTCGAGCACCGCGTCCTTGCCGTCGCTCTCCAGGCCGTCCAGGGCGAAGCCCGCGAGGGTCAGGTCCTCGCCCAGGCGGCCGGGCTCGACCGCGACGTCGACGAACTCGCGAAGCCAGGAGAGCGGAACCTTCATTCATCGACCCCCCACCCTATCCCTCCGATGCGTCGGAGGCGGCTCCGCGTCTTCATCCTCGGAACTGCTCCAGGAAGCGCAGGTCGTTTCCGTAGAAGAGCCGGACGTCGTCCACCCCATGGCGCATCATGGTGACGCGCTCGATGCCCAGGCCGAAGGCGAAGCCCGTGACCTCCTCGGGGTCGTAGACGGCGCGCCCCAGCCGGGCGTTCACCGCCTCGAAGACCGCGGGGTGCACCATCCCCGAGCCCAGGATCTCCACCCAGCCCGTCTGCTTGCAGACCCGGCACCCCTTGCCGCCGCATACCGCGCAGGTCAGGTCGGCCTCGACCGAGGGCTCGGTGTACGGGAAGTAGGAGGGGCGGAAGCGGACCGCCCGCTCGGCCCCGAAGAGGCCGTGAAGGAACGCTTCGATCGTTCCCTTGAGGTGGCCCAGGTGGATCCCCCGCCCCACCACGAGCCCCTCCACCTGCTGGAACATCGGCGAATGCGTGATGTCGTCGTCGCGCCGGAAGACCTTCCCCGGGCAGATGATCCGCACCGCGGGGGGGTGGCGGTTCTCGAGCATGTAGCGGATCTGGGCCGAGGAGGTGTGGGTGCGCAGGAGCTGGCCGGGCCGATCCTTCAGGTAGAAGGTGTCCTGCATGTCCCGCGCGGGGTGGTCGGGGGGCATGTTGAGGGCCTCGAAGCAGTGGTAGTCGTCCTCCACTTCGCGGCCCTCGTACACCTCGTAGCCCATGGACACGAAGATGTCCTCGAGCTCCTCCCGGGTCGCGGTGAGGGGGTGTCGGCGCCCGAGGGGCGGGGTGCGTCCGGGGAGCGTGATGTCCACGCGCTCCCGCGCGAGGCGCTCCTCCAGACCTAGCGCCTCGAGGGCGGCCCGGGCCTCCTCGAGGCGCCGGGTGATCTCGTCCTTGAGCGCGTTCAGTTCCTGGCCGGCCGCGCGGCGCGCCTCGTCGGGCAGCCGCCCGAGCGACTTGAGCAGCGCGTTCAGCTCCCCCGAGCGCCGGCCGAGGAATCGGTCGTGGAGCGACTGCAGATCGCCCGCCGCGCGCACCCCCGCCACCGCCCGCGCGAACTCGTCGCGCAACGCGCGGACCTTCTCGCTCAGCTCCGTGATGGCGTTCGCCATGGGTCGGCCGGCCGGAGGCGCCCTGGGGCGGGCGCCCCGCGGGGAACCTAGGCGCTCGCCCGGGCCGCCTTGGCGGACTCCGCGAGCTTCGCGAAGGCCGCGGGATCGGTGGCCGCGAGGTCGGCGAGGGACTTGCGGTCCAGCTCCACCCCTGCCCGCTTCAGCCCCGCGATGAACTGGCTGTAGGACAGGTCGTGCAGCCGGGCGGCCGCGTTGATCCGGATGATCCAGACCCGCCGGAAGTCGCGCTTCTTGCGGCGGCGGCCCACGTAGGCGAAGTTGCCGGCGCGGTCCACCGCCTGCTGGGCGGCTCGGTAGAGCTTGCTCTTGTTGAGGAAGTAGCCCTTGGCCAGCCCCAGGAGCTTCTTCCGCCGCTCCCGGCGCTTGCTTCCCCGTTTGACTCTCGGCATGACGGCTTCCCTTCGAAGGCCTGGCCCCCATCGGCCAGCCCGTCACGCTTCCAGGCGGTGACGAAGCCCGGGCAGTTCGACCACTGCCCCGAATGCGGCCGCCGGGCGGCTAGCCCAGCAGCATCCTCCTGACCTGGGCAAGGTCGGCGTCCGACACCAGCCCGGCCTTGCGGAGCGAGCGCTTCCGGCCCTGCGCCTTCTTGGTGAGGATGTGGCGCTTCATGGAATGACCGCGCTTGATCTTGCCGGAGGCGGTCAGCTTGAAGCGCTTGACGGCCCCCCGCTTGCTCTTGAGCTTCAGCTTCTTTTTCGGTTTTCTCATTTCATCGACCCCCCACCCCATCCCTCCGATACATCGGAATGCTCGGAGCTGGCTCTGACTCGACCGGTAGCGCTGCATTCCGATGTATCGCCCCACGTAGGGGGAGGGATCGCGGGCTTCATTCGCTGCTTTCCTTGTCCGCTCCGACCGCGGCGACCGGAGCCGTCGCCGGAGCGGGCGTCCTGGGTTTCTTCGGCTTGGCCGGACCCTTTGCCGCCTTCGCCCGACTCGAGCCCGCGCCCTTCGGCTTCGGCTTGGCGGGGGCTTCCTTCTTCGGGGCCAGGATCTGGACCATGGTCATCCCCTCCTGGCGCGGGGGAACCTCGATGAGCGCGACCTCGGTGAGCTCGGAGGCGAGCCGCTCCAGGATGCGCCGCCCGATCTCGTTGTGGACCATCTCCCGCCCGCGGAAGATGACCGTGCTCTTGACCTTGTTCCCGTCCAGCAGGAAGCGCTCGGTGTTCCGCCGCTTGAACTGGAAGTCGTGCTCGTCGATCTTCGGACGGAACTTGACCTCCTTGACCTGGATGTGGCGCTGGTGCTTGCGGGCCTCCGACTCCCGCTTGGCCTGCTGGTAGAAGAACTTCCCGGAGTTCATGATCCGGCAGACGGGCGGGGTGGCGCTGGCCGCGATCTCCACCAGGTCGAGCCCCCGTTCCTCGGCCAGCATGAGCGCCTGCGCGGGCGGCATGATGCCGAGCTGGGAGCCGTCCTCGTCGATGACGCGGACTTCCTTGGCCCGGATGCGGTCGTTGATGCGGACCGTCTTGGTCTCTATGAGACACCTCCCGACGAAGCCGACTCCTCTTGCAGAGCACGCTCCGTGCTGAGCTGCGCGATCTTGCGGCCGAGCGCCTCCACGTCCGCGGGCCCGAGGTCGCCCTTCTGCCGGTGGCGAACGGAGACGTTGCCCGCCGCGGCTTCCTTGTCCCCCACCACCAGCATGTAGGGGACCTTCTGGACCTGGGCCTCCCGGATCTTGTAGCCCATCTTCTCGCTGCGGTCGTCCACGTGGACCCGCAGGCCCTTCGCCCGCAGCTTGTCGGCGACGCCCTGGCCGTATTCCTGGTGGCGCTCCGCCACCGGGATCACGACCGCCTGCACGGGGGCGAGCCAGAGCGGGAAGGCTCCCCCGAAGTGCTCGATGAGCACCCCGAAGAATCGCTCCAGGCTCCCGAGGAGGGCGCGGTGGACCATGATCGGCTGGTGGGCCTTGCCGTCCTCCGCGATGTACTCCAGGGCGAACCGGTTCGGGTTGTTGAAATCCACCTGGATGGTCGAGCACTGCCAGGCGCGTTCCAGCGAGTCCTTGATCTTGATGTCGATCTTGGGGCCGTAGAACACGCCCTCGCCGGGGTCGATCGCGTAGGGCAGGCCGACGAGGCCCAGGGCCTTCTCGAGGGCATCCGTCGCCTGCTCCCACTGCTCGTCCGTCCCCGCGGCCTTCGGGGGCCGCGTGGACAGGTAGATGTCGTAGCGCTCGAAGCCGAAGGCCTTGAGGATGCTGGTCACGAAGCCGAGCACGCGGACGATCTCGGCCTCGAGCTGGTCGGGGCGGCAGAAGATGTGGGCGTCGTCCTGGGTGAAGCCCCGCACCCGCAGGAGGCCGTGCATCACCCCCGAGCGCTCGAAGCGGTAGACGGTGCCCAGCTCGGCGAAGCGGAAGGGCAGCTCCCGGTAGCTGCGGAGGCGCGAACGGTAGATCGTGATGTGAAACGGGCAGTTCATCGGCTTCAGCTGGTACTGCACGTTCTCGATCTCGATCGGCGTGTACATCGCGTCCTTGTAGTACTCGGTGTGCCCGCTCGTCTTCCAGAGGTCGAGCTTCGCGATGTGGGGGCTGTACACGAGGTCGTAGCCCCCCGCCAGATGCTGGTCGCGCCAGAAGTCCTCGATCTGCTTCCGGATGAACCCGCCCTTGGGGTGCCAGAGCACGAGCCCCGCCCCGGTGTCCTCCGAGATCGAGAAAAGGTCCAGCTCGCGCCCCAGCTTCCGGTGGTCGCGGCGCTTCGCTTCCTCGAGCCGGTGGAGGTGCTGCTCCAGCTCCTCCTTCGTGAAGAACGCGTACCCGTAGATGCGCTGCATCGAAGGGTTGCCCTCCCGCCCCTTCCAGTAGGAGGCGGCGGGGCTGGGGTTGAGCTTGAAGGCCTTGATCTTCCCCGTCGATTCGAGGTGCGGGCCCAGGCAGAAGTCGACGAAGCTCCCCATGGTGTAGCACCGCACGGGGTCGCCCGACTTCTCCTCGATGAGCTGGCACTTCAGGGTCTGCCCCTTCGACTTGAAGAGGGCGAGCGCCTCCGGCTTGGGGATCAGCTTCTTCTCGATGGGCCGGTCCTGCTTGACGATCTCCGCCATCTTCTTCTCGATGGCGGCAAGGTCCTCCGGGGTGAACGGCCGCCCGACCAGGAAGTCGTAGAAGAAGCCGTCCTCCGTGGGCGGACCGATCCCGCACTGGGCGTCGGGAAAGAGCTCGGTCACCGCGGCCGCGAGGAGGTGGGCCGAGGAGTGGCGGTAGATCTCGATCGGGGAGTCGGCCGGTTTGGTTTCGCCCGAGGGTCCGGTGTTGTCCAACGGTTCCACTAACGAGGCCGTCGACATCTAGAAGTTCAGCATACCGGACAACTCATCGACCCCCCACCCTGTCCCTCCCCGCGGAGGGGGAGGGAAGGCTGCTCCTCGTGCGGCGCCAACCTGGTAGGCGCGGGTGGAATTGAACCACCGACCTCTTCCGTGTCAAGGAAGCGCTCTACCACTGAGCCACGCGCCTACGACACGCAGGAAACACGAATGCTAACTGAGGGATAGAGGGGTGTCAATTCCAGGAAGCCCTACAGGATCTTCTTCCCGAGCAGCGACGTCAGCAGCCCCACCCCCAGCACGGCGGTGCCGTTGCGCTGGTCGAGGATGGGGTTCACCTCCACCAGCTCCGCGGAGAGAACCTTGCCCGTGTCCGCCAGCATCTCCATGGCGAGGTGGGCCTCCCGGTAGGAGAGGCCGCCCGGCGAGGGCGTCCCCACCCCGGGCGCGTAGTCGGGGTCCATGCCGTCGAGGTCGAAGCTCACGTGGATGCCCGCGGTGCCGCTGGTCGTGCGCTTGATGGCCTCTTCCATGACCGCGCGCATGCCCCGCTCGTCGATGTCCCGCATGGTGAAGGCGCCGATCCCGGAGGCCTTGACGTTGGGCCGCTCCGCGGGATCCACGTCCCGGATCCCCACCAGGGCGGCTCGCGAGCCGTCCACCATGGGCGAGAATCCGGCGAGGTTCACCAGGCTGGGCGCGCCCAGGCCCAGGGCCACCGCGAGGGGCATGCCGTGGATGTTGCCGCTGGGGCTGGTCTCGGCGGTGTTGGCGTCGGCGTGGGCGTCGAACCAGATGAGCCCCACCTTCTCCTTGCGCGCGCGATAGTGGCGCGAGAGGCCGGCCAGGGTTCCCATCGCGATCGAGTGGTCGCCCCCCAGGACGACCGGGATCTTGCCCTTCGCCACCGCGGTCTCCACCTTGTCCCGCAGGTGCTCGCAGACCTCCTTGATCTCCTTCAGGTATTTCATCCGGGGATCGCCCGGGGCCTGGGTCTCCGGGATCTTGACCGGGAGGTCGCCCCAGTCCTCGACCTCGTAGCCGAGGCCGCGCACCTTCTCGAGGATGCCCGCCACCCGGAAGGCGGAGGGGCCCATGTCCACCCCGCGCCGGCCCGCGCCCAGATCGAGAGGCACTCCGATGAACGTGACCTGGCGGGCGGACATTGAGGGAAAGACGCTAGCACGCGCCCCGGGGGCCTTCAAGCCCCGCTATAATCGCTGTCCACGATGTCGACGCCCTCGTCGCGCAAGCCGCCCTCCTCCGCGCCGAGCGCGCCCGAGGGGCCCGACCTCCTCCAGGTCCTGGTGGCTCGCCGAGTGCTCACCGCGGAGCAGGCGGAGCGCGTGCGCCGTGCCCTGAAGGTGGGGAACGTGTCCGCGGAGACGGCGGTGATCCAGCTCGGCTTCGCGGGGGAGGTGCAGATCGCGCAGGCCCTGGCCGCCCACGCGGGTCTTCCCTACGTCAAGATCAACCCCCTCGACCTCGACCTGGACGTGGTCACCAAGGCCATCGCCGGCCCCTTCGCGCGGAAGCACGGGATGGTGGCGATCGGCAAGACCAACGACAGGATCACGATCGCGGTCCACGACCCCTTCGCCCCCTTTCCCGCCGAGGACATCAAGAGGGTGACCGGCCTCGACGTGGATCGGGTGGTGGCCACCCGCGGCGACGTGGAGACGATCAACAAGGGCTTCTACGACCTCAAGGCCAGCCTGCAGACCGCGGAGAAGCAGCTCACCGCGAGCCGCCTCTCCACCGTCGACCTCCAGAACCAGGAGTTCCTGTCCCGCTCCGCCGACGACCTGGACCCCGCGGCCGCCCCGGTGGTGAAGGCCCTCGACCACATCCTCACCTACGCCTTCGAGCAGCGCGCCTCCGACATCCACTTCGAGCCCAAGCGCGACCTCACCCTCGTGCGCCTGCGCATCGACGGGATCCTGCACGACGTCCACCTGATCCCCCGCATCGTGTACGAAGCGGTGGTCTCGCGCATCAAGCTCCTCTCGGGCTGCAACCTGGCGGAGAAGCGGCGCCCCCAGGACGGGAGGATCAAGCGCGAGCAGGGCGGGCGGGAGGTGGAGCTGCGCGTCTCCACCATGCCCACCGCCTTCGGGGAGAAGGCGGTGCTCCGCATCTTCGACCCCGACATCCTGCTGAAGGGGGTCGACCAGCTCGGCCTGGCCGCCCACGACCAGCCGAAGTTCCTGGACTTCATCGCGCGGCCCACCGGCATCATCCTGGTCACGGGGCCCACGGGCAGCGGCAAGACGACCACCCTCTACTCGATCCTCAAGCACCTCTCCAAGCCCGAGGTGAACATCGTCACCGTCGAGGACCCCATCGAGATGGTGTTCGAGGACTTCAACCAGGTGGCGGTCCGGGCCCAGATCGACATGACCTTCGCGAGCGTGCTCCGCACCGTGCTCCGCCAGGACCCCGACATCATCATGGTGGGCGAGATCCGCGACACCGACACCGCGGAGAACGCGGTGCAGGCGGCCCTCACCGGCCATCTCGTCCTCTCCACCCTGCACACCAACGACGCCTCGTCCTCCATCACGCGCCTCCTCGACCTCGGGGTCCCCCACTTCCTGATCACCTCCACCCTCATCGGCATCCTGGCCCAGCGCCTGGTGCGGGAGAACTGCTCGCACTGCCTGGAGGAGTACGAGCCCACCGCCGAGGAAGCCACCGCCATGAAGATCCCCCTGGAGAAGCTGAAGCCCTACCGCTTCAAGCGCGGCAAGGGCTGCCTGCACTGCCGCGAGACCGGCTACAGCGGCCGCACCGGCATCTACGAGGTCCTGGCCATGACGGAGAAGATCCGCCGCCTGGTGGCCACCCAGGCCAGCTCCCTCGAGATCTTCAAGACCGCGCGCGAGGAGGGGCTGCGCACCCTGAGGGAGGCCGCGATCGAGAAAGTCTTCCGCGGCATCACCACCACCACCGAGATGGTGCGGGTCACCGGCAAATGACGGAGCCCGCACCAGGGCCGGAGAGCCACCGCGACCGGGTGTTCCTCGTCACGGGCAGCGGGCGCGGCCTGGGCGCGGCCATCGCCCGCGGGGCCGGCTCCGCGGGCGCGCGGGTGGTGCTGAACTGCCGGCAGGACCTGCGCGGGGCCGAGGCCCTGGCGGTCGAGATCGAGGCCGCGGGCGGGAAGGCCGTGGTGTGCCGGGCCGACGTGACCGATCCCGTCCAGGCGCGCCAGCTCGTCGACGACGCCCTGCGGGCGTTCGGCAAGGTCGACGTCCTGGTCAATGGGGTGGGAGCCTTCGCCTGGAAACCCCTCGCGGACGTGGAGCCCGCCGAATGGCGCGCCGTCTTCGCATCCAACCTCGACACCGTGTACCACCTCTGCCGCCTCGTGCTTCCCCACATGCGCCGCCAGCACTTTGGCCGCATCGTGAGCCTGGGAGCGGTGGGTGCGGAGAACACGCTCGGGGAGCCCCAGATGGCGGCCTACGCCGCGGCCAAGGCGGGTGTGGTCGCGCTCTCGCGGTCGCTGGCCCTCGAGGAGGCGCGGTGCGGGATCACCGTCAACGTGGTGTCGCCCGGCCTGCTCCAGGAGGACGGCCGGGGGTCCCTCCTGAACGATCGCGTGCCGGTGGGCCACGCGGGGCGGGAGGAGGACGTCGTGCGAGCCGTGCTCTTCTTCGCCTCCCCCGCCGCCGCCTTCGTGACCGGCCAGGTCCTGGCCGTGGCCGGGGGCGCCCGCAGCTAGACGCCCGGGTCGCCCGTCGCTTCTCCGTCCTCCTCGCCGAACACCTCGGCCGCGAAGGCGAGCAGCTTCGCGTCCGGCCGGCGCCAGGCGTCCGCGGGCAGACCGGCCTTCCCGCACGTCTTGTCGAGAAAGGTCTCGCGGTCCCAGCCGTGCTCCACGGGCACCTGGGGGAGCAGCACCCCGCGCCGGCCCCCGTGGGAGACGAGAAGCCCGTCGCGCCCGACCTCGACCTCCTCCGGACGCACCGCGCGCATCGGCCCCAGGACCGAGATCTCGAGCAGCAGGCCCGGCAGCTCGTCCCGGGTGACCGCCGCGAACCGGCCGTCGTGGGTGGCCGCCGCCACCGCCA
>WNFT01004704.1_pt1 | contig 11908 bp, 10 predicted proteins | sample 5400191 | NCBI WGS metagenome assembly WNFT01 (sample SAMN13153359, study PRJNA577476) | soil metagenome | isolation source: 80 cm saprolite under Madrone tree | place: USA:California | collected 2016-06-14
CTTGCATAGCGAAGCCCTTTGCGGCGATATATTTTGCGGGTGGTTTTGGTCCAAGCCATGTTGTGCCCCTCGTCGAATCGCAAACACGAAGGAATCACAACCGGGCCGGAATCACCCGCTTAATTTTCGGTCAGGCTCTAAGAGGCGCGGCAGACCTGCGCAAGTTCGATCGCGCCTTTGCCAACAGCAACCGCCTGCGCGACTGGAACCGACTATCTGCGTGCCGCGGCGCGCGATTGCCGAGTGAAGCGCATAGTCGTGCAGAGCTTCTGTGGCTGGCCGCACGCACGCAGCGGCGGACAGGTGAAATCGGAGGAGGACCCGCTCGATCCCAATCCGCCGAGGGAACTTCGCCGCACGCTCGACGCCATCCGGTATCTGGAACGGGTCGTCACCACGTCGTCCGCGCCTGACGGCATCGTGCTGCGCTATGGGGCGTTCTATGGCCGCGACACCGGCATGCTCGACGCCGCGTTCATCGATCAGATTCGAAAACGCCGCGTTCCGCTGATCGGCAGCGGCGATGCATGGTGGTCGTTCCTGCACGTCGATGATGCCGCCGAGGCAACCGCGCTCGCGGTCGAGCGCGGCAAAGGCGTCTACAACATTGTCGACGATGACCCGGCGCCGGTGCGCGAATGGCTTCCAGCGCTCGCCAACCTGCTCGGCGCTAAACCGCCCTTCCGCGTACCGGCGTGGCTCGCCCGCATCGCCGCCGGCGAACATCTCGTCGTCATGATGACGCAGACGCGTGCGGGATCGAACGCCAAGGCGAAGCGCGAGCTCGACTGGCGTCCGCGCTATTCATCCTGGCGGCAGGGATTTGCCGAAATTGTTCAACGCGAGGCGCGGCTTGCCGCATAGGCCGTGAGCCGCCCGCGCAGCGAAGGATCAATCAGGAAAGCGACGCGGATATGTGAGGCCGCTTCTCCCGCGTGCATCACGAGGAATGCGCGCGCTGCCAGGGAAGCCTTGCTGGAATTCCTGAGGGGTGGCGTAGCCAAATGCCGACCACGTGGCTGTGGCCAATTTCGGCGGCGCCGAGATCGCGGGGCTCTCATCGCCGACTTGACCGGTTACCTCGCCATGGGGGAGGCGATCGATCTTGAGGTATTCGAAGTTGGGCAATAGTCGGAAAGCGCGTGCCTTGAGACTTCCAGATCGTCTCTAAGCTTCTCGCACGAACTCAGCCGAGCCACGGGTTCCGGACGAGAGATAATATAGGGTTCCGGACGAGAAAAAATATATGGTTGCGACGGTATTGCGTGGCGAGCGCGACGAGAGAGTGGCTTTGCGTAGAGTCTCAGAGGATGCATTGCCATCGTGCTAAACTCAAGCCTCGTGCCCATCACATTTTGTAATGCGGAGATGCTTGATATTTTAAATTCTCGCATAAGCTGTCGTGCTGTGCGATAATTGCCATCCACATATAGATATTGTGGCCCTTCTTCTAGCGCGAAAAGAGACCATTGCGCTGCCAAATGGGAACTCCCTACGAAACCGATATTGGGATTGATGAAGCTCATTAAGAGTTCCGTGCGATACGTTGCTCTAAGATGACGTGCCATTCTTTTCCAAAAAAAGGAGAAGCAATTTTTCGGCGCCCATCTGAAAGCAAAAAAGCGCGATGCGACCGCCACTGATTCCGATTTCAAGCAAACAGGAATTTTTTCAGCTGCATGATGGAGATCGAATTCAGCGACGCTTCCCATGCATGCCACTTTTCTACTTGCCGGATGTATGAGCGCGTAGTGGATGCCAGGCCGGAAAGAACCGACGTAGTGAAAATGTTCGTGGAAGACTTTGGCACGCTCCTCATCGAGCGGGACAAAATCGAGCTCGTCGACGCTAATTTCGGTCTCCGCCCCGTGCAGCCACGTCGCGTGGGGACGTTGCTTTTCCACAAGCCTTTCTTTCAAGCGCTCTGCTTCGCGGAAAAGGTTAACATCGCTCGGTAATTGACCTTCGATCGCCAGACGCGGTAAATGCAGCAGCAACTGGCACCGGAGCGTGAGCGCGTCAATCATGCTTTTGCTAGCAAGTGCGGCCAACATCTTCTCGTGTGACCGAACGAACGTGATAAGATTATCGATCACGGCGGGCTCCCGGTTGGCCATACCTTCAAACGACCGTATGGCTCAAGACCGAAACCGCGATATCTACGCCCTCATCAATACTTTGCGCAACATACCCCGCAACTTCTCGTACAAAGGCGTGATCATGGACATTCCCTTGCTCCATCACAATGATGATTGGAATACGTTTGAGGTCCGCCCATGCGAGCTCGAACATCGTGCCCAGAGAAACCTGCTTCGCACCGAGTAAGTTCACGAATAGAGCGTCACAGCGCATGACGTCGTTACGGTCGCGTGTAATAGTTCCGCGAGGCGTACTCAAAGGCCGGGCAGCATATGAGTCTTTGAGCACCGTTTCATCTGAAAGATAATCTTTTTTCCGGAGCGCAGAGAACGCGACGATATCGCTGGGCAGCTTTCGCTCAACTTCTGTGCGCCATGCAAGCGCTTGCTTATATGAAATGCCCGTAAGCGGCCCGGCAAGAAAAAGCAGCTTTTTCGAGGGCGCCAAACTGCTCTCGATGTTTACCTCGCGGAAAGCCGCACCTTCCAATGATACTTGCATCGTAGTCCCCAGGCCCCGTTTGCGTCCAACTCGACAGTGCAGCAGTAGCGACCGTTTAGTCAAACGGAATTATGTGTTCCATTTATTTTTTCCCCGGTTACGAGTTCGGCGCTTTCCTTGAGGCGCTCGACGATTACGGCCGGCACTCTGTCTGCTTCCTTCAGATTCGGATTCGTCAGGTAAATGCTCTTTGCGACCTCAAACAAAATCCGCTTGGTCGTAGTCGTGGACAAGGGAATGCGAATATCCAAACCACGAGTATGTGGACCGTGACCTGCCGCAATCAGCGCCCCCGCCACGGCTTTGTGTGTCTCACTGATCCTGTCGCTGTAGAACAGCTGCCACTTAAAGTCCGGGACAGCGAATAACGGATTTCCGTCCGCTTGAATGAGAAGCAACTGCCTCCTAAATACCCCCTCCGTATCTGCAGAGAGAATTGAAAAAACATTCTGTCGGAACTTATCAAACTCCGTGCGAACATCGACGTAGTCGCCGACACTGGCGAGGAACGCTTTTGTCGGCCGCAGGTAAAGAAGGAACACTCCCCTCCGTATTGCATGCGCAATTGACGTTTTCAGCTCCGTCTCGTCGGGGTCCATTTCGAGAGGACGCTTGACCGCGGAGAGATAGATGAAAACGTCATCCCGGTCCATGGCATCAAAATTTCTAGCCGTTTCCTTGATATTTGTGGCCAGTGCTTCCTCTAATCCCTGCAGTTCTTGAATGCGTTCAAGCTGACCCCAAGCCAGCCGTTCTCCGAGACCTTGGCGCACCTCGCTCGCCGGCTCAGGCGGACGCGCAATCGCCTCAGCAGTAAGGACCGAGCTACCTTCCACGCCCGGGGCCAGTTTCCTGATCTTGTCAAGCAGCTCGGGCCCGGCAGATCGGGCTCCGCTCTGAATGTTGCTCAGAGTTGATTGCGTCACTTTCAGTCTCTTCGCCAACGCCGCCATGCTTCCCAATCCTGATGCCCGAATAACCGCACGCAGGTACCTGCGGCGACCTTCGACAAGGATGGTTCGATCCACGGCCATTGTTTCTGGTTCGCTTTTTAATCCCTCAACGCTCGGAGTCGTTAAAAAGTTTGCGAGTAAATACCGTTTTTCGACCAGAAGCGATAGTTGCCATTCAAGAAATTATGAGAAAATTGAAAAGAAGCTTTTCTTGTTTGTCTCCCCAAAACACGTGACAATCGTTGCTAGCTGTTCGACGCAATTAAACGTCCGTTGACCAGTGATGCGGTCTCGTTGAACCCGGAATTTGTTATTATTATTGATATATCAATGACTTAATTATTATCAGGAGTCTTGCGGGATTCGCCTAAATCGCGTCCCGCTTACGGTTGCCAGTTACCGGGCCAACTTGTTGCCGACGACGACACAGCGCGCCGTATTTGAGCAAATATTTTCCGACTGTGTCTTTTATGCAACATAGACGGTAACGATCAGTCGCTGAAGCAAACATCGAGAACGAGGAGGAACTCATGTTGATTGCATACGCGGAATTGCTAATCGGCATCGCAACCGGACTGACCATCTGCTTCACCGTGATGAGGTGGCCCCCTGTGCTGCGCGAGCTGCTGGCGGCGATGGCTGCCGCCGGCATATTGGACCTACTCCATGGCAATCATCCGCCGCAGGACATTGATTCGATTTTGGACAGGCTCGCAGCGGCAATTTCGGCCCATCCTTACTTCGCACTCGGACTGGTATTCGCTGCTACCAGCGCCGCCGCACTGTTGCACGTCGCGCGGTCTCAATGACATGCACGAGCGTCAGAGTGCCCCACCGAGATGGTCCGCCGCTCCGGAATATCTGCCGGCCACCGCGAGCAATGACGACTTTGTCCTTGACCCCGTTACCTCTGCGTCACGAACGCGCCTCGTCATTGTGCGTTAGCCGACCGCCATTGTCGGGGCGGTCCCGACGCGGTCATCATCGGCACTCGCATCGCTGTCCGAAGGTGTTCTTGGGGCCCTTCTGTGCATTCTTTGATCTATTATTGTGCGATAATTTGACGTCACCCGCCCGAGGAGATGCGCGACATGGGCCCTGCTGAAGCAATACTGCGCCAGTTGATCGACGAATATGGCACGGTGCTGCATTTACCGGCCGGCGATAACCAGATTGCCGCACACGTTGCTCAGGAAACCAAGCTCGCCCAGGGCACGATCCTCGGCATCCTCAACGGCAGCACAGGACGCTTGAACGACAACACCAAAAAAAAATTGACGACATTCTTCAATCGTGCAGCGGTGCCTCCGATTCAATCGGTTTGGCTTTCAAGCGGATCTCTGCACGAATTCAATGCAAAACGCGCTGGTGCGGGCCTGATCCCGCTTACGATGCCGGCTGACTATCATCAAAAGGCCGTAGCCATAGAAAATTGGCTTTGCGGCGTTCACATCGTTTATCGATACAGTCTCGATTCTATTGATACAGGGGATGTGGCGCGGGAGGTTATTCATATTTGGAATAATGGTACATTTCTCCAATTCAGGATGTCGTTTATCATCCTGTCCGGCGGAAATGCCAGCCCAGTTTTTTACTTTGAAGGTCCGGTTGTGCTCGTGGGACGTAGCGTAATTCTTTTCGGCATGAACATCGGACCCAATACGGCCGAGCGAGAATATGACCGCGCACGCGTCATTATGATCGACCATGACAATGCTGGCGGTGATACAATTGACTGTAAGATCGGTCTCATGACGAGCACCCGGCCGCGCCGGGACCATGCTCCATGTACGGCGAGCACGATCTTCATTCGCACGCAATGGGCAGTGTCGAACTCGGCATTGGAGAGCTTAGTCAAGACCGCAACGGTTATTCGATCCTTGGAAGATACGATCAATAGCGATTTTGGCAGCATGAACGGCCCGCTTGTTAAGCTTTTCCTGGACAATCGGCCGTACGGATGCGACTTGGGAGCTGAAATGAACCCGTATGTAAATTTCTTAGATCGCGAACCCGAGCGGGTATTGCGGTTGGACACGGAACGGTTTGCTACGAGCATGCGCCGCATCTTGGCTGAGATCAAATCAAACGAGGAGGTTTGTGCGCCCTTCAAGAACAATTGGATTCCGTACATGCGGGATGCAAAGAATTGAATATCAAGCTGTACCGGTAGGAGGAGCAAAAGTCGTGGCATCATCGCCGGGCATGCGGCAACTTCGGTTATGTCAGGTCCGCAGTTGGCCCGACCCTGCCGACTTTGGCAGTGCAGCAAGTCGGCAGCTATCTGGGGTACACCAGTCGTGATGCCATTGCAGTCACAATGGTACCCCGTGATCCGGCACCGACATCGCTAGACCGCGACGCCAGCTTACCCCTGTTTCCGCTCGCGTGTAGGGTATGGACATAGGCTTCCGTCCACGTCTCTTTCATACACGCATCGCTTCGCCGGAACGCCTGGTCTACGGTCGAGCAAGTGCAGGGGCGGTCGGCGGCGGACGCCGATGGTTTGTAGCCTGCTCATAGGCGTAAGCAAGTTTGATGAGCTGCGGCTCACTCCACGATCGGCCTAAGAGTTCTACACCCACTGGCAGGCCGTCCGGGGTAAAGCCACCGGGAACCACAATGGCTGGCAGGCCAGAATTGGACGCAAATCGGCAATTGGTACCCGATTGCGCTTGACCGATCAGGTTAGCCTTGCGTCGAATCGTCGGGTAGGCAAGGGCATCGACGCGATTGTCGGCCATTGCCTTCAAGATCGTCTCCCGCAGGAGATCGCGTTTGAGCCTGTGCTCTAAGTATTCCTTGGTGTCTCTGGAGTCGGTGGATTGCGAATTGCTCAAGTTATCCTTCACGGCGGGGTGGAATTTTCCTGACGCCAGCACTTCCTCGAGCGAGTGCACTGGCGCAGTCGGGCGTGCGGCCAAATAGGAGTTAAAGTCGAACTTGAAGTCCTGGCGAATAATCAGATTGCCACCGAAGCGATCTGTCAGTAGCTCCGTCAGGCCAGGAATTGTGATCTCGACGAGATCAGCGCCATGACTTTTCATTTCGTCGAGCGCCGCCCTCACGACAGTTGCGATTTCGACATCCTCCGAGTCGGAAGCGAATAGGCTCGTCACGACGCCAATGCGGGCGCCGCGAAGGCCGGTTAGTTGGAGAAAGTCGGTGTAACTCTTGGGAATGTTGCCGACGCTGGCGGCAGTCTGCGGGTCGGCGGGATCGTAACCGACGATGGTATCGAGGACAATCGCGACGTCCGTAACGCTCCTTCCGATCGGACCGCCAATGTCCTGAGTGCTGGAAAGTGGGACGATGCCGATACGGCTGGCCAGTCCCTGGGTGCCTCGAATGCCGACCAGACTGTTGTGGAACGCAGGGATCCGAATTGAACCGCAAGTGTCGCTTCCCATGCCGATTGCCGCGAAGTTGGCGGCGACGGCAGCGCCGGTGCCGCCGCTCGACCCGCCGGGATTGCGGTCGAGCGCGTACGGATTGCGGGTTGCGCCGAACAGCGAGCCAACCGTCAGTATGCCATACGCGAACTCGTGCATGTTTGTCTTCGCAATGATGATTGCACCAGCTGCGCGGAGCTTCTTCACCAAATAGGCGTCATCCGACGGTATCCAGCCCGCAAGGGCACGCGAGCCATTGGCCGTCTGCATGCCGATGGTCTCATAGTTGTCCTTTACCACAATGGGGATGCCGTGGAGCGGACCACGCAGCGTGCCTGCCCGGCGTTCGGCATCCAGGGCCTCAGCCTCCGGCAGCGCCTTTGCATTGGTGGCGCTGATGGCGTTCAGCATCGGGCCTTTTTGATCATAGGCTTCAATGCGCGCGAGATACATCGCCACCAGATCGCGCGATGTGACGATCCCCGCCGAGAGAGCCGCCTGCAACCGCGGAATCGTGGCCTCCATGAGCTCAAACGAAGGTCGCGATTGGGCGTTCACATTCCGCACAATCCCGGCGGCAGCCAAGGTAAGCAGGCACGCCAAGACCCGCGTGGCGCGGCTATTCATGATGTTCCCCCTTCGACAGCTCCACGGCGCAAATTCACGGGCCTAAGCTCGGCCTGCTCAGTCGCCCCCGATCATCGATCTGTCGAGGTTGTCGCGCAAGTGCGACCGCGAGTGCGGCCCACCATTCAGGCTTGCCAGCGGATGTCGGGTCCTGGCCTACTTCCTCCGTCGCCGGCGTGCGGCCGGAGGGTATCGAGCCGTCGGACCCCGCCCAGTGGCCCGGCTTTTCGCCGTCAGACGCAGACCGACCGTCGACAGCGGCGCGTCATGACAGTGAAAAATGCCCTGGAGCTGACTTCCCAGCGTGGCTGAACGGTACCTTCTTAGTGGCCTCCAGCAGTTTGTCCGCTAGCCATTCTGGCTGATCGAGCATCACGGCGTGGCCGGAGCTCGTGGTCTCGAACGTGTTCCAAGACTTGTCGGACTTGGACTCCGATGCAACGGCCGACGGACGCCATTGCGCCTCCCGACGCGGGACGGTAGTCTTTCATTTTCGGATTTCGCGTTGCCCGCAGGATGCGCCGGGGTCCAGCTTTTTTAGGGCGGCGTTTATGCGGGGCATGCAGTTTTCGAACGTCAAGCGTGTCCGTTGTTTGGGTGCCATGCCGTCTGTATCGATCGTGGGTCGCGGTGAGAATGACTCTCGACGGGCACAAAACCCAGGGGGGCCAAATGTTGTCCGAGCGCGAAGCGACGAACATACGCAGGCGTGACCTTCTTGCGCTCATCGGAACGGCGGCCGGCGGCGCGGTGATGTACCGCGCGATGTCGAGCATGGGCCTTGCCGCAGAGTCCACGTATACCGGGCCGATCAGGCTCGAAGGTGATCCCAAGGGCGCCTCGGTGCTCATCCTCGGGGCCGGTCTCGCCGGGATGGTGGCGGCGTTTGAGTTGCGCCGAGCGGGCTACCGCGTTCAAGTGCTTGAATACAACAACCGCGCCGGCGGGCGCTGTTGGTCGTTGCGGGGCGGCGACAGCTACACCGAACTCGGCGGTGCTACGCAGCACTGCGAATTCGACTCCGGCCTCTATTTCAACCCCGGCCCTTGGCGCATTCCCTACAACCACCGCGCAGTGCTTGACTATTGCCGGCGCCTCAACATCGCGCTCGAGCCGTTCATTCAGGTGAACCACAACGCCTTCGTCCATTCCGCGCGCGCGTTCGGGGGCCAGCCGCAGCGCTATCGTCACGTGCAGGCCGATTTCCACGGCTATGTGGCGGAACTCCTCGCCAAGGCGACGAGCCAGCACAAGCTCGACGAAGCCGTCACCAAGGAGGATCAGGAGATTCTTCTGACGGCCCTGCGCGGTTGGGGGGCGCTCGACGGGAACTACGTTTACAAGACGAACCTCGATTCCAGCCGGCGACGCGGCTATGATAAAGATCCTGGCGGTGGCGTCGCCGGTCCGCCGATTCCCTCGAAGCCGCTGGACTTGCACGACCTCCTGAAGTCGGGGCTATGGCGGGCCCTGTTCATCGGTGCCAACTACCAGTTCCAAATGACGCTGTTCCAGCCGGTCGGCGGCATGGACATGATCGCCCGCGCTTTCGCCCGCGAAGTCGGCGATCTCATCCGCTTCAACGCCAAAGTGACGGCGATCAAGCAGGATGGGCGCGGCGTGACGGCCGTCTACGAAGACACCACCGACCCCGGCAAACCGTTGCGAGCAACCGCGGACTGGTGTCTCTGCACCATTCCGTTGCCAATCCTGAGCCAGATCGATGTCAACGTGGGCGCACCGATGCAGAACGCCATCGACGCCGTTCCCTATGAGCCCGCCGTCAAGGTCGGCCTGCAATTCAAGCGGCGCTTCTGGGAGCAGGACGACGGCATTTACGGCGGCATCTCCTATACGGATCTACCGATCCGCCAGATCGGCTATCCGTGTACCGGCTACGGCGGCGCCAGCAAGGCCGTGCTCCTTGGTGCCTACGAGATCGACAGCGTCTATGCCTATGAGTTCACGGCCTTGTCGCCCAAGGAGCGGGTCGCGAAGGCGGTCGAGGACGGCGTCAAGATCCACCCGCAGTACAAGGACGAGTTCGAGAACGGGATCGCGGTCGCGTGGCATCGCAATCCCTCAGCGCTCGGCTGCGCCGGCCTTTGGACCGATGAGACGCGCAAACAACATTACGGAAATCTGTGCGCGATCGACGGCCGAATCCTGCTCGCCGGCGAGCACGCGTCCTACTGGCCCGGCTGGCAGGAGGGCGCGATCCTTTCGTCGCTCGATGCCATCTCACGGCTGCATCGCCGAGTGCTGGCCCCCTGATCCGCGAGGAAAACATGTTGCGTCCCCGAACTCTGTTGCTCGCACTGGCCGCGGCTTTTTCCAATACGGCAATCGCGGCTCTTTCCGGTGCGGCAATTTCGTGCGCGGCGATGTCGTCCGCACTCGCACAGCCTGCCGAGCGGTTCGGCAATCCGTTGCGCTTCATGCTGCAGTCGGGCGAAGCCCTCTATGCCGACATTTGCCAGGGCTGCCACATGCCGGAGGGGGTGGGCGCGGTCGGCGCCGGCGCCTATCCGGCACTGGCCCGGAACCCCAAGCTCGCAACCACCGGCTACCCGCTGTTCCTGGTGATCCATGGACGCAAGGGCATGCCGCCCTTCGGCAAATTGTTGACCGACCAACAGGTCGCCGCGGTCGTCAACTACATCCGCACCCATTTCGGCAATGATTTTCCGGACGCGGTGAGCGCCGACGACGCCAGGGCGGCGCGGTAGGGGGGGCCGCTTGCCGGTGCGCAGGGGTCGGCTTACAGGCGCGTTCCGCCAATCGTCGAGATGGCGGCTGACACATGTGATTAGATAGCTGGGTAACAGCGGTCGCGACGCCAACGTCGTCGCTACGGCAACCCGTGACCCTCCTGTGTGAAACGCACAACCAAGAATCCCAGCTGACATCGGCCCGGACGCCGGGTTGCGGCGTAAGAACCACGCGCACGACAGCGCGGACAAACGGCCCCGGCGGGGCGGGATGTGCCGCTGGGCGCGGCCGCCTGCGGGCGCTGCCAAGGAGTCCCTCGCCATGGCGGAGGTTTGCCGGTAAAGTCGGCCGGAGCCAGAGCCGGCCGGACGACAGACCGGGAGGGAGGCATGAGAACGGTCGCAGCCGCCGTTGCAGGAGGTATATCGATTGTGGCGTGTGTCGGTGCCGGCTGCGCGCAAGCCGCCGAGATCCGGATGCTGGTGTCCAACGCCGTGAAGACCTCGCTCGAGGTGCTTGTCCCGGAATTCGAGAAGGCAGCCGAGCACAAGCTGGTGATCACCTTCGGGGCTGCCTCGGAACTCAAGACTGAGATCGACAAGGGCGCGGCATTCGATGTCGCCATCCTGACCCCGGCAGCGATCGACGCCCTCACCCAGGACGGCAAGGCCAGCGCCGCCGGGCGCGCCGATATCGCGCGTGCCCCCTTCGGCCTCGCGGTACGCAAGGGGGCCTCCAAGCCCGACATCGGCACGGTCGAGGGATTCAAGCAAGCGCTGCTCAAGGCGAATTCGATCGCCTATGTGGAGGCGGGCGCTGGCTCGCCCTATTTCAAGAGCCTCCTCGAACGGCTCGGGATCGCCGACCAAGTCAGGCCCAAGCTCAAGCCGCAGCCGACCAGCAATCCGGCCGCCAAAGCGGTGGCGAACGGAGAGGCCGAGCTCGGCATCACGGCGATCAGCGAAATCCTGCCCTATGCGGGCGCCGAAGTGGCCGGCCCGCTGCCGGCGGAGATTCAGTTCTATTCGGTCTCGACCGGGGCGGTCGCGGCCAACAGCAAGGTGGGCGAGGCGGCACGGGCGGTGATCAGGTTCCTCACCACGCCGGCCGCCGCCGCGGTGCTCAAGGCCAAGGGATTGGAGCCGGGCTGATCGCGGGCAGACAATCTTTAAGGAGAAATTCCCATGCGTTATCGAGCCTCGACGTGTGCCGTTGCACTGGTAACCGGACTGCTGGCGACATCGGCGAACGCGCAGGTGGTCGATTTTAGCAAGTATCCCGACTTCAAAGGTCAATGGGATCGCACCGGCCCCCCGAATAACTGGCGCCAGCTTGCAGGCCCGCCGCCGCTGACGCCCGAATACCAAAAAGTATTCGATGCGAGTGTGGCCGACCAGCGCGCCGGCCGGCCCGGCAATTGGCCATCGACCTTCTGCCTTCCGGAGGGTATGCCGGCGATGATGAACCTTTATAATCCAATGGAGATCATCGTCACGCCGGAGACGACCTACATCCTGATGAGCCACAACAACGATGTGTATCGGCGGATTTATACCGACGGCCGCGATTGGCCGCCGGATACCG
>WNFT01025622.1_pt1 | contig 11908 bp, 17 predicted proteins | sample 5400191 | NCBI WGS metagenome assembly WNFT01 (sample SAMN13153359, study PRJNA577476) | soil metagenome | isolation source: 80 cm saprolite under Madrone tree | place: USA:California | collected 2016-06-14
AAACAAGACTATTCAACGTCTCCGCGCATTCTGTTAAGTGCACCACGGGAAGGGCTTCGGGTGCATCATTTGGGGGCTGAGGGAGAGAGAACATGTCTCTAAAGACGGGTGATGATGCGACCAGTACCGATTTATGTACATGGAAATCGACGAGGTCGGATGACCGGAGGATGATATCTGCATTGGGCATATCTGAATACTTCGGTGGAGGTGGAGAAGTAATTCCCCACGCTAGGATGTCTCGGCCTTCGGACGTTGTTTCTTCGACAGGGAGTGAGAAATGTGGCTCAGCCTGTAAAGGTATTCAGGTCCTTGGGGCGATAGCCAGCTACATAGATCAGTCTGACCTTCGCTATGCTACCGTGAACAACAGCCGTTAACGCCTCCCAAATCGCGCGCATCTTCTTTCCGAGCATACCTGAGCATGCGCAGTCGCCAAACGGCCTTAGATCCTCAATATGCCCGAAGAACTTTGCATAAAAGTCGGCAAGGTCGAGAAGGGCAGGAACACGAGCTGTTCCGATGCTGGAAATGTAGCTATCAAGCCAGTCAGGGAGGCCCGAATCGGTAGTCGATTCACAGCTCGAAACTCCCAATATCGTGGGCGCATTTGATTTTTTGAATTCATCTAGGTCTAACGCGAGATTCGACCGAACTCTTTGATGATATTTCCGGAGTTCATGAAGAAAGCTGCCTGGCATCATGTCAAGTTTGTTCTCCTCGGCCAGATCTTGGATAGTCAAACTTGAGAACGTCAATGTGCATCTTGCCGCCTGGAGTGCTTCGGTACGAAGGCCGTGCTTCTGGGAAAGGGAATAAATTAAGAATGCAGTCTCTTCCCGGATGAATGGCGGATCCTGCTGAGCGATGTGGTTCCTAATGTGGGTCAGAATGACGTCCATCTTGTACAATTGAGCAACCGATAGGAGTTCCATGATCTGCTCAACAGTCGATGGAAGAATTGGTGGAACAGGGAAGATGTAGGTGAGAAGACTGAAAAGGATGGCGCCCTCGATGGGAAGTTGGACTACAGGAAGTGCGTTTGTTGCAGGCCCCGAGTCGCCATCGGAGTCTGCAGGGATTGTAGAAGTGGTTGGCTCAGGATGGGGGTTGGACGAGATTAAGACTTTTTCTCCAAGAATTGAAGAGCCATGGACGATAAAAATCTTGAGCACACGAAATTCGTAGGAGTCACGAGAACGAAGGACAACGTCGGCCTCCGGGTAGTCGAAGAGCAGATTCTCGTGAGATATGGCCGGTGGGTGTGAAGGCGGTGCTTCGGCGGCGGCTGTCGACATAAATGGAGATATTTGTGTCCTGCAAAAAAACGATTGCTGTAGCAAGATGCTCGGGGTCGATAGATGCCATGATAAGATTGATATCGATAAACAAGCGCGATGATCGTGAGAATATACGGCCCGGGCGCCCCGACGGCAGAAGCTGTCGGTGGTGTAGCAAACCCGTTCATCCCCGGATCTGTGATCCGACATCACAAAGGCTGGGTTTTGGTTATACATTACTTAATACATAAGCGTCAACACTTGTCACACTTCACGTTTAGTAAATTTTGGGACACCTCCGGCCGGGAGAGATGCAAGCCAGTTTCCTGGAACATATTAAACGAACAAAGTAATCAGGAAGAATCGGACCTGCTATTCGATGAGTTAGGTTCTTGAGCCAAGGAAGGGTCAGGCTCTACTTGAAGATTGCATCTTGTTCTCAGACTCCCAGGTCTCTCCCCCTACATACGAGCTGGGACGTTCCACACTTGCGGCGAAACGTCCCTCAACTTGGCGCAGAATTTTTCACTGTCCATTACATGCACCTTCATGCAAAATTGGCAATCATATTCCTTGATATGGCTCTGGAAGGCCCTCAAGTACTTGTCGCAAAGTTGCGCAACATGGCATTAAGGAAGGAAGAAAGTGGACACTGGCATCATCCCCGCTATAGGCCGTGGGACAGCTTACCCAGATTTTTGAAGGCTCCATGAGACACTCTGAGAGTTGTCCTATGCACAAAGAGAACCTGCTCAGTGCCCACCCTTTGAATAACCACAATTCATTGCCCAAAGCCTTGAAGGTTACCGGGTGGCCCAGATTTTGGCGGGCTGCCATCGCCATTTCCGGAAAAAGCTTTCCTGTACGCGACGGCGTACACACGGAATACCCCAGCGCAAGTTAACTTCCTGCGAACGATCTCGGTGCGGATGGAGGATCGTATCGTAACCATGTCGTGTTTCGCGGCAGCAGCGAGCACAGCCAAGATGTGATCACCGGAGTTGGGTATCTCGGGAGTTGACAAAACTATCAAAAACTTCGAAGAGAATGAATTTCTGTCTGCACATGCACAGGTACCGAGATCATTTGTCACTTCAACAGAGACGATACCGTTATGGACTTCTCGGACTGCCATCGAACCAGTTAGGCTCCGTCAAGGGAGAATTAGTTTCTACTTACTAATTTTACGCTGTTCTCAGAACCCCAGGTCTTTCTCCCGAAGTCGGAGCTGGGGCGTTCCATGCCAGTCCCGGCGTCGAAATTTCCCTCAAGTTGTCGCAATATTTTTCACCTTCTAGCGTGTGCACCTTCATGCAGAAGTTGCAATCCTTTTCCTTCACGTGGCTCTGAAGGGCCTTCATGTACCTGTCGCAGAGTTGCGCAGACGTGGGAATAGTCTCGGAGAATTTGCGCGCCTGTATGGGTCCAGAGTGGAGAAACTCCAACCATGTAGGAAGATTGGAGGCATTTTTTCCGCCTTTGGCTGTGGGACAGCCCACCCATATTTTCGACGGTCCTTTAGCGCGACATGAGAACGAGTTCAGGTTTGAAGAAAAGTTGTCTATGCTACGCAGGCGAAAGTCGGTGAGGTCACACAGTGCCCCACCTTCGAATAACCGCAATGAATCACCGAGAGCCTCGAATGTTAGTGGGTAACCCAGAGTGTTGCGAGCTGCGATTGCCGTTTCTGGAATAAGCCCTTTGCTGTACGCGACTGCATACACATGGAACGCCCCGCCCGAAAGTAACTTCTTGCGACTAACCCCTGCGCGGATAGAGGATTGGACCGCATCCATGTCGTATTTCGTGGCAGCAGCGAGCAGAGTTAAGATATCGTCACCGTAGTCAGGAATTTCGGGGGCTACGGGGTACAGAAATGAAATAAGACCATTCAAGGTATTCGCGCATTCTGATAGGTACACCTCGGGAAGAGCTTCGGGCGCATCATCTGGGGGCTGAGGGAGAGAGAACATGTCTCTAAAGACGGGTGATGATGCGACCAATGCCGATTTGTGTACATGGAAATCGACAAGATCGGATGACCGGAGGATGACATCGGCGTTGGGCATATCTGAATACTTCTGTCGAGAAGTAGCTTCACCAATTGATATGGCCTGACCTTCAGAGCTCGTTCCATGAATGACGAATTTGAAATCTGACTCAGTCTAGGGAGGTGTTCAGAACCTTTAGGTACGCAGCTACATAAGTAACACTGACCTTGGATATGCTATTGTGAACAGCAGCCGTCAAAGCACCCCAAATTTCACGTATCTTCTCTCGAGATATACCTGAGCAAGATGCGCACCCGCCATTCAAAATTGACTTCTGACTATGCTCTACAAGCTCCATGTGAAAGTCGGTGGGGTCGAGGAAGCCGGGAGCATAAGAATTTCCTATGTTGAAGATGTAGCTTCCGAGCCATGAAGGGATACCGGAACTGGTGAGCGATTCACAGCTTGAATCTCCAAATATCGTGAGTACATTTGATTTAATAAATACTCTAAGGTCCGACTTGAGATTTAACCGAACTCTCTTGTGGTATTTCCAAAGTTCAAGGAGAAAGGCGCCTGGTATAATGTCAAGCTTCTCCTCCTCGGCCAGATGCTGGATATTCAAAGTTGCGAAATTCAAGGTGCATCGCGCTGCCTGGAGTGCTTCGGTACGAAGGCCGTGCTTATGGGAAAAGGAATAAATTAGGAATGCAGTCCCTTCCCGGGTGAATGGCGGTTCCTGCTGAGCGATGTGGTTCCTGATGTGAGTCAGAGTGACGTCCATCTTGTACGATTGAGCAACCGATAAGAGTTCCATGACCTGCTCAACAGTTGACGGGAGGACTGGCGGTACGGGGAAGATGTAGGTGAGAAGACTGAAAAGGATGGCGCCCTCGATGGGAAGTTGGACTACAGGAAGTGCGTTTGTTGCAGGCCCCGAGTCGACATCGGAGTCTGCAGGGATTGTGGAAGAGGTTGGTTTAGTCTGGGGGTTGGGCGAGATTAAGGCTTTTTCTCCAAGAATTGAAGAATTATGGATGATATAAATCTTGAGTACGCGAAATTCGTAGGAGTCACGAGAACGAAGGATAACATCGGCCTCTGGGTAGTCGAAGTGTAGATTCTCGTGGGATATGACCAGGCGCGAAGGTGAGGTTTTGGTGGTGGTTGTCGACATGATTGGAGATACCGCATTGTGCGAAAATAAACTGTTTGGTGGCAAGCTTCTCGATAGACGCCATGATAAAGACGAAAGGGAAAGGTTCTCACTTCGTCGTGGGCACGTGCGGCACACCCCGCGTTGTTGACGCCCACTGGCACGGGCGTGGCCATATGCGACCCACACGACCACCATATCACACCCTCAGGCTATCGCTGCCCATAGTCAGCTAGCTCTGGCTCATTGTCACTACTATACACGCCAATACATACCATGTAGTCTACGTGACCGCCTCTGCGCTTCGTTGTACGCGCCGCGGGATATAAATTTAGATTTAAAAAAGTGGCACAACCAAGATTTGTCAACCACGGTACATTCATTCCTAACGACCATACCATGCTAATACTATGAGTACTTTCCCCCATGGTATAGCAGAACATGAACCCTATTGCACATTCTGTGGCCAGTACCCAAGAAACTTCCGCAACCTCGATTTGACATTTCTCGCTCACAAGCACGCTTAATGTTCTCAGATGCGCCCGCCGAGGTTGACTTGGACCGCCTTGACATTCGTGTAGCTAAGTTAGAGAAGAAGAAAAAAAGTACAAGCATCAGGTTCCTGCAGAATAAGGGATTACGGGAACGAATGATGCTCACTTGTTCAGGGCATATTCGCCCAGCTTGCGGCCGATGCCGGACTGCTTGTACCCACCGAATGGTACGTTCTCGTGCAGCGAATTCGTGCAGCTGGCCCATACAATACCCACATGCAACTTACGCGCAACTTGAAGTCGCGCGTGATGTCCTTCGTGAACACGGTGGCGGCCAGCCGTACAGGGTACTGTTCGCCTGGCGCAACACATCGTCCTCGTCCTCAAACTTGATGACAACACAAACTGGCCCAAATATTTCCTCCTGGACGACGCGCATGTCCGGCTGCGTGTGGATATTCCACGCTTGTAGCGAAACGTCCCTCGAGGACCCTCAAGTACTTGTCGCAAAGTTGCGCAGCGTTGGGGTTAATGTGGGAAAATTTGTTCACCTGTATGAGGAGCTCCACCCGGAGGTGCTCTAACCGACTAGGAAGAAAGGGGACACTGGCATCATCCCCGCTACGGGCCGTGGGACAGTTTACCCAGATTTTTGAAGGCCCCGTGAGACACTCTGAGAGTTGTCCCATGCGCAAGGAGAACTTGCGTATACTGCGCAGACGAACGTCTGCGAGATCGCGCAGTATCCACCCTTCGAATAACCGCAACTCATCGCCGAGAGCCTCGAAGGTTAGCGGGTGGCACAGGCTGAGGCGGGCTGTCATCACCATTTCCGGAACAAGCCTTTCCTGCACGCGACGGCGTACACATGGAATACCCCAGCGCGAGTTAACTTCATGTGAATGATCTCTGTGCGGATGGAAGATCGTATTGTAGCTTAGATAGTTGCTGCATGAATAGAGTGTCGCTCAAGGAAGATAAATGATAAGGTGGTGAGATGTGAAGGAGAGGTGGAGAGAACTGAGAAAGGAGACAAGAGGCACTTGTGGACAGCGGGTCCACAACGCGAGTGCCAAGAAGACGGCGGAAAGGATGGAAACGCACACAAAAGGAGAATGGGGAAAGAAGACTGTGATTGGCATTCAACAATGATGCCGATGCCGTCCTCGACAAGTAAGGAGGCTGCTTTATATACATTTGAGTCCTACTAGTCAAGTCCGGTAGTAAGCAAGGAGCGGCGTTGTCGGGGAATAGGTGTTGTTGTTGTGCTGGATGTACAGGAAAGTAAACTGAAAGAAAGTGTCAGTAACAATGAAGGAAAGGCACTAAGGATTGTATTGAAGCATAGTGCCAGTGGTGCTGCGTGGTAGCGGCTAAGTGTTGATCGTCGTTGTCTAAAGCACAAAGTGAAAAGAGATAGAAAGGAGAGGCGGGAGGACAAGAGGAAAAATGTGAAAACGTGTTGACGTCAAACGCGTGGCTGACAGGTGCTCCGACGTGACTGTTTCGTTCCACTCCGAGCGTGGCTTCGACATGCACCTTACAGTATCACATCCATGTCGTATTTCGCGGCAGCATCGAGCACATCATAGATGCGCTCACTGGAGTTGGGTATCTTGGGAGGTACGGGGTACAGCATTGATATTAGACTGTTCAAGACCTCTGCATCCTCGGATACACACACCACGGGAAGGTCGTCGGGGGCTGCGTCATTTCGAGGTTGGGGAAGAGAGAACATGTCACTAAAGAAGGGCGATGACATGGCCAGCACCGATTTATGGACACGGAAATCGACAAGATCGGATGACCGGAGAATGACATCGGCGTTGAGCATATCTGAATACTTCGGTCGAGAAGTAGCTTCACCAGTTGATATGGCCCGACCTTCAGCTTCAGAGCTCGTTCCATGAATGGGGAATTTGAAGTCTGACTCGGCCTACGGAGGTGTTCAGAACCTTAGGCACGCAGCTACATAGGTGACTCTAACCTTGGATATGCTATTGTGAACAACAGCTGTCAAAGCACCCCAAAATCTCCGTATCTTCTCTCGAGGTATACCTGAGCAAGATGCGCACCCGCCATTCGAGTTCGACTTCCCAACGTGCTCCACTAACACCATGTGAAAGTCGATGAGGTCGAGGAAGACGGGAACACGAACTCTTCCTATGCTGTAAATGTAGCTTCCGAGCCATGAAGGGATACCGGAACTGGTGAGCGATTCACAGCTTGAATCTCCCAATATCGTGGCCGCATTTGATTTTATGAATTCTTCAAGGTCCGACGTAAGATTTGACTGAACTCTTTGGTGGTATTTCCAAAGTTCATGAAGAACGCTTGGCATCATGTAAAGCTTCTCCTCCGAGTCCTTGGCCAGATACTGGTTAATCAAAGTTGCGAAATTCAAGGTGCATCGCGCTGCCTGGAGCGCTTCTGGACAAAGACCGTATTTGTGGGAAAGAGAATAAACGAAGTATGCAGTTTCTTTCCGAATGAATGGGGGCTCCTGCTGAGTAATGTGGTTCCTGATATGAGTCAGTACGACGTCCATCTTGTACAGTTGAGCAACCGATAGAAGTTCCATGACCTGCTCAACAGTTGATGGAAGAACTGGTGGAACGGGGAAGATGTAGGTGAGAAGACTGAAAAGGATGGCGCCCTCGATGGGAAGCCGGACTACAGGAAGTGCGTTTGTTGCAGGGACATCGGAGTCTGCAGGGATTGTGGAAGATGTTGGCTCGGGCTGAGGGTTGGGCGAGGTTGAGACTTTCTCTTCAAGTATCGGAGAGCGATGGACGATATAAACCTGCCCCGAGTCGACATCGGAGCCTGAGTTCGGCCAGGTGTGGTACCGCCACGCGTTGACACCCACGCTCATGTGGCAACCAGGGTTTGACAACCACGGTACATTCATTCCTAACGACTATACCATGCTATTACTATGAGCGTTTTGCCCCATGGTATAGCAGAGTATGAATCCTATTGTACACTCTGTGGCCAGTACCCAAGAAACTTCCGCAACTTGAATTACATAAAGGTCACATTTCTCGCTCAGAAGCACGGTTAATGTTTCTCAGATGCGCCCGCCCAGGTTGACTTGGACCGCCTTGACATTGGTGTAGCTAAGTGAGAAAAGAAAAAAAAAAGGTACAAGCATCAGGTTCTTGCAGAACACGGGATTACGGGAACGGATGGCGCTCACTTGTTCAGGGCATATTCGCCCAGCTCGCGGCCGATGCCGGACTGCTTGTACCCACCAAATGGCACGTTCTCGTGCAGCGAATTCGTGCAGTTGACCCATACAGTACCCGCATGCAACTTATGCGCAACTTGAAGTGCGCGCGTGATGTCCGTCGTGAACACGGCGGCAGCCAGACCGTACAAGGTATTGTTCGCCTGGCGCAACACATCGTCCTCGTCCTCAAATTTGATGACAACACAAACTGGCCCAAATATTTCCTCCTGGACGATGCGCATGTCCGGCTGCGTGTCGGTGAAGATAGTTGGTTGGATGTAGTAGCCCTCCGTGCCATGACGCTCCCCTCCTAGATGTACCGTGGCGCCTTGCTGCTTGCCCGAATCGATGTAGCCCATGATGCGCTTCATCACTTGCCATCAGCAATGTTGAAAGTACCCAAAAAGAGAGAAACGCGAACATCATATTGTAACTGGGAGACTTGGGGACCTTGGTGCGAATCGTGCTTGAACGGGTCTCCGAGCTTAATCGACTGGGATTTGGCAGTGAAGCGCTCAAGAAACTTATCGTAAATACCAGACTGGACAAAGATTCGCGAGCCGGCACAGCAACACTGTCCGTGGTTGAAACTGGGAGAAGTCGCCTTGTCAACCGCGATAAATTGGGCTAGTCACGTGAGTACATACTAGATACCGTGGGCGGCCCAGTCGACAGCCAGGTCGAGGTCTGCGTCATTGAATATGATATTCGGTGATTTCCCACCAAGCTCGAGGGTGACATTCTTCAAGTTTGACTTTGCCGCTGCTTCCATTACCTTCCGTCCGGTGAGCGTAGAACCAGTGAATGCGACCTTATCGATATCCATGTGCTCTGCAATGGCACGACCAGCCGTCTCCCCGTAACCAGTAACGACATTAACCACCCCTGGCGGGAAACCGGCCTCGTTGAAGAGCGAGCACATACGCAGCGCAGTTAGAGGAGTGAACTCCGAAGGCTTGAGAACAATGCAGTTCCCAGTGGCAAGTGCCGGACCGATCTTCCACGCCAACATCAAAACTGCTCGGGAGTAACCAGAAACGATGGCAATCAGAATAACAGAAGAGAGCGCAAGGTTAGGTGGACGCTAAATCCACAAATAACGTACGAGGGAAGTTCCATGGGATGATCTGGCCCACGACGCCGATTGGTTCATGACGAGTGTACGCGAGCTTTCCTTCGTGCGTCTCGATGACCTGCCCGTGGATTTTGTCCGCCCATCCGGCATAGTATCGGATCGTGGAAATAGACATAGATAGATCTACCCCTTTGGCCCAATTGAAAGCCTTGCCGTTATCGAGTGCTTCGAGAGCAGCTAGTTCGTCAGAGTGCCGCTCCATGAGGTCTGCGAGACTATTGAGGAGCTGGCCGCGACGCGATCCCGGAACCTTGAGACCCCATGATGTCTCATAGGCACGCTTGGCAGCGACGACGGCGCGGTCGACGTCCTTGGCTGTACTCTCTGAGATAGAGGTGATTATCTTCCCAGTCGCTGAACGAACTCGTCAGAACATCTGTAATTTCGCACTTGAACAGGCAGTCAACTCACATGGGTTGACGACGCTGTGGGGAACAGATGAGGAGAGTAACTCATGCAGACCATAATTGCTTACTCGATGGTGGTGCCGTGGGCTCCAGCAGAGAACTCGCCGTCAATGAAGACGCCCGTGGGGAAGTGCACCTTGCCCTTGAATGTTTCATGGTTGAACTCGTACGAGAAAGTTGTTGGCGACATTATTGTTGGGGTATAGCTGGTGGAGTCGCTCTATAAGGCCTAGCCGTCACTGGCCGCCGATTTTTCTCCACGGCAGAACCCCGTGAGTACGTGAGTGTTCTATCATTGCGGATCACGGGACCAAGCCAATGGGCGTCATGCTCATGCTTCTTGAGGGCATTACCAAAGGAAGCCCAGTTTCCCCGAATTTTCCCCGAATTAAAGTGGGGCTGGTGCGGCATAAATGTGATTGGTGTCGTGTCTGTCAGCAGAACACGGAGAGTCAGCGCAAGACGTCACAATTTTGGGGGACAGCGGGTTTCTACCACTTGGAAGACAGGTTACCAAACATTTTTCTAGAGCTGACATAATAAACATCAATTAAATCGTGTCTTCTACTCGGACCACTGCGCGTTTTCTCGATTTTTCAGACTTTCACAAGTTACTGTAACCTCCCCATTTATCACATTCATCGTGTTGGATTGCAAACAGTATTACTCACAGGAAAGAAAGCGGATGGACAAATGAGAGAGATGAGGGTGGGATGATGAGACAAGGGAGAGGAAGGGAAACGAGACAGCCCGGGTAGCCAGAACCGAACTGAAAGTTGGTCTGCAATCATGACGCAACCGGTATGTATGGTTATTTGTCTGCACCTTGTAACATTTTGGTCTCATGATACCAAGCCCTCCTCCCGTCTATCCGTGATTCCCCTGGGGTGGGGATTCCCCGAAAGGGAACTCCTGTGCCTTCTATGGCTTGGGAGAACCACCCAGTGCGGACTTGGTGCCGAAAACAGCCGAATTGAATGGTGCGCGTCGTTTCGCAAACTGCAACCTACCCCGCTTTGCTTCTTACTTGGTTCTTCCGGGAGAGAATCGCGGCAAGGTGGGGTACTGCGATCGATTTCGTGATCACGATGTGATCACATCTGGGCGCTACGCTACTCCGGAAGGTATAATGAAGAAGGGCAACAGTAGGCCATCGACAAGCACGTCGACACTGACACTCGTGATTGCATCGAAAGCCGGAGGATTACGAGATAACTGTAGTCCACTTTTGTAGGAAGTTCATTCTTGCGGACAAAACGGATTAGGCGGTCAATTGGCAGGCAGACACGCAAGGATTGCCCGACCGTAACTACACGCACACACTTTATACTAATAGGCTTGTTAGGTTGCATGAGACTCGAGCGAGCTCGATCATACTCCAACAATTTCAATTTCTAACCCCCCACACTACACATGCGGCAATGTGGAATCCAAAAGTGACTCGGATCAAGTCGGGAACACAGGCCGTAGGAACAGAACACCTGGAAACTTGACTTGGAGATTCGGATACGGTGTTTTTCGTACGTTTTATTAATAAACTCAAGTTTGCGTGTCCTGCCCTGTGTGTGCACCCTCTTCTTTCAGTTGATGCACAACCTCCCGAGTTTTCAGGCACGCCGTTCGAGGAACATAGATGTTAAGAGAGAGAATATACTGTAAGGAAACACTGGCAATGCCCTTGAGGCGCTAATTTGAAATTGAGAGTTGGTGGGCTTCGCACGAAATATTTTGGCCCGACCACGGCGGACTCGGACTCGACATCCCCACTAGTACTGATTATTGTAACTGATTCCCCGCCGGCATTTTTGACACTTTCCCCAAGTCCGCCAACCGGCGTCAACTCGGAAAAAATGAACAACATCCAGAATTGAACCACGCACTCCTCCAGTATATGTAACGCCGGTAGCAGGTGCCGTGAAAAACGTTCCGAACGATAAATCGATATGATACATCATGCCGTCTTTTTGATCACCTTCTGATTACACAGAAACCACGGTACTACGGCCTGAATGGGATACGATACAGTGATACCTCACGGCGTTCGTACAGTAGTAGTAGGTGTACAGTTTAAGCCCGTATAGGATCTATCTGCCATCTGCCGCTGGACCCGACAGCCGAAGCAATGCGTGCGTTCAAGTTCGCTTCAGAAGGCACCACGAACGCCCGGGTCAAGGCCGTTGCGAGTGCTCCGTCCTTACTTGCACAGAAACCCC
>WNFT01004705.1_pt1 | contig 11906 bp, 15 predicted proteins | sample 5400191 | NCBI WGS metagenome assembly WNFT01 (sample SAMN13153359, study PRJNA577476) | soil metagenome | isolation source: 80 cm saprolite under Madrone tree | place: USA:California | collected 2016-06-14
CTCGCTTGCAGATGTCGATCTATCGCCGCCTTGTGTTCGAGCAGCAATTCCTTGTCGGTTCCATGCGCCACCGCCATGATATTGACGTTCTTGAATTCCGGGCCGGCTTCGCGCCAATAGCAATGAGTCAGAATGTGATGCCGGCCGACCTCGCCGCCAGTTTCGATTTCGCGGCCCGGCGGCGCCGCCCAGTGAAACAGCGCGTTGAAGCGCGTGACACGAACTCCGCCGGCTGATGGCTTGACGTGTTCCAGAAAGGTCGAAAAACGACCGATGATTTTACGCGCGTTCAATTCCTCGGACACGCGATAGAATTCATCGAGCGAAACACGCGCTTCGTTCGCACGCGCCGCCCACGGGGTCGGCCGAATTTCTTCCGGCGTAAATTCACGCTTGAGCGCGAGCAACACTTTCCATTCGTGCTCGTCAAGATCGACAATCTCCACCGGAATCATCTTCGCTGGCTCACTCGCTTTGCTGCCCGGCTCAATCGTTTTCCGGCGGACATGCCCGACGCCGAGTGTGAAGATTCCCTTCGCCGGCATGAGTCGGAAATGTTCCGCGCCAACTTTTTCCGCGAGCAACTCCGCGTGCCGTTGCAATGAAAATCCGTGTGGCACTTTCACAGTCGTCCAAAGTTTGTACTCCGATCCGGCGGTGACGGTGTCGGTCGAGCGCAAGACGACGTGGCCGGAAAATGGATCGCGCTGGAACATCCAATCGAATGCATTGTCGATCTTGTCCGCGGGAACTTTCCACGCCACTAGCGCGCCATCGGCGAGATTGGTCGCGAGCAGAGTTTGCCGAACGCGACGGATCGTACCCGCACGCAGCATCGCCGCGATGCGCATCATCACAACATCGACATCTAAGCCCGAGCGCAGCGCGATTTCCTTAAACGGCTCGCACACGAACCCTTCGATTTTATCCTCGGAAATGGCGAGAATCTTGGCGTTGATCGGATCATCGTGCTCGATTGGCAGCATCAGGATGCTAATTAGCGCAGCGTCGAGTAAGTTGTCCAACACCGTGGCCCGTTATTCCGATGCGATCTCGCTGTTTGAAGCACGCGGGTTGTTTTTTCAACAGGCCGATCTCGGCGCGGATGGCGGGTATTCGAGCAGATGGGTGCGGGTCGAAACGAAACCTATTCCCTTTTATTTTCCAAATTGGCCCTCGCGCGTGGCGGCGGCGCGCTTGCACGATCTGCATCATCTCGCCACTGATTACGAAACGGATTGGCCGGGCGAAGCAGAAATTGCCGCGTGGGAAATTGCGACTGGCTGCGCGCGTTATCATGCGGCGTGGATCCTTAACTTTGGTGGATTCGGCGCCGGGCTCGTCGTTGCACCGAAGAGACTTTTTCGCGCGTTCCTGCGAGGACGCCGTGCAAAGACAAACTTATATAAGAGCGGCTTCGATGAATCGCGGCTGAATGATATCACGGTCGGAATGTTGCGCGATCAACTCGGGTTGCGCGCGACGGTTTCTTCCGCCAGCGTCACCGATCTTGGGCTGTTCCTGCTTTGGTGCATCCCGTCCGTGCTTGCTTGGCTGCTGCTTCCGTTTGCCACGGCTATCCTTTTCTGCCTGATCGTGGGCGAGAAGCTTTGGACCACGTAAAACTCACGCGGCGCAGGAAAAGACGGCAGCAAAATGGCAGCCCGAGCCGGTAAGTACGAACAGATGCCACACAAAATGACTGTAGCGAAGGCGATCGTTCACAAAAAATAATACGCCGGTTGTGTAAGCGATGCCACCGGCCAGGAGCCACATCGACGTTGGCCATGGAATCGCGAACGCAAGAGGATGATTCGCGATCGGAACCAACCAACCCATCCCGAGATAAAGAGACATCGCCAGCTTTGGATGACGCGATGGACCGCGTGTCGCCTTCATGACGACGCTAAAAATCGCGCACGCCCAAATGATTCCGAGAATGGTGGGGCCACCAGCATCGCGAAGCGGACCCAGCGCGAACGGCGTATATGTCCCAGCGATCAGCAAGAAAATGGCGGAATGATCGAGCACACGCAAAATGGATTTCGCGCGCGTCTGCGGCCACGCGTGGTAGAGCGTCGATCCAAGATACAGCAACAACATTGTCGAAGTAAAAACGATCGTGCCGATAAGAAATCCGGCACTGCCGCGGTGAAGCGCGGCCAAGAGCAGGATCGGGGTTCCGATCAGCGCGGCGATGAAGCCCATGCCGTGACTGATGCTATTCGCCAATTCTTCGCCTGCGGATTGCGTCCGCCTGGGCAGCGCGCGCATCTCATCCATTCTCTTCATCAACGTCGCCACAGAAGACGAGTTGAGCGATTTTGGAAAGTAAAATGATGATTTTGCTGAAAGACAGGTGCTGATTGTTCAGCTGAGATTCAAGACGATCACCGAAAACTACATGGGTATGATCAAAGCGATCTTCTTCGATGCTGCCGGCACGCTCTTTCACCTTCCGCTGGGCGTGGGCTATCACTATGCGCTTGTTGGCGAAGAAATCGGATTGAAATTAGACGCCGCGCAACTCGACGGCGCCTTTGCCAAGGCTTGGAACTCAATGCCGAAACGCGCACCAATCGACGGTCCGCGCAAGAATGACGACAAAGATTGGTGGCGCACACTTGTCGATCTTGTCCTCGATCAAGTGACGCCTTCGCTCAGCGAACTCGACCGCGACAATTTTTTTGAAATCGCCTATGAGCATTTTGCCGAGGCGGGCGTGTGGGAGCTTTATCCGGAAGTTCTCGATGTTCTGGAGAAATTGCGTCCGCGCTTTCAACTGGCCGTCATTTCCAATTTTGACGGACGCTTGCGTTTCATTCTCAAGCAACTCGGCATCTCGAAATTCTTTTCTCAAGTTTTTCTTTCCAGCGAAATTGGCGCAGACAAACCTGATCCGGAGATTTTCCGGCGTGCGCTGAGAGTTGTCGATCTTCCGTTAGACCAGGTTTTGCACGTAGGCGATGATCCCGAGCGCGACTGGAAAGCGGCAACCGTCGCGGGATTGCCTATCTTCCATTTGGATCGAGCGAAAAATTCGCTGCGCGATTTGTTGGCTTTCTGTAGCGGCGGTCTATGACCGTCGGACGAATGAATGCGATGCTCATAGAGCGCCGCTACAAATCTTGCGGCAACGTTTGAACTGGATTAGAAACTTTCCTCCACGGGTCGGTAGCTCAATCGGTAGAGCAGCCCCGAAAGCTTTCGGGGTTGGTTGCCATCGAGAAATCGGATAAATAAAAAGAAAGAACGAAACGGGTCGGTAGCTCAATCGGTAGAGCAGCGCCCTTTTAAGGCGTTGGTTCCGGGTTCGAGTCCCGGCCGACCCACATTCTAAGAACTGCGTCCAATCGGATGCGACTGTCACACGACGGCTGTCACAGTTTAGGCGGACATCGCATTCTCGGAGGGGCTGCCCGTGAGCGCTCCGGGTCTCAACGAGCAGAAGAATCGGCCGCTTGCCGGCGCGCCAGCGCCGGCTGCGGCCTTTCTTCATCTAGGAAAGAATAACTGCAATGGAAACAGCAACAGAAAATCGCAGTTCGTTGCTGAAGAGAATATCCGTCTCTACATCGAATTCACAGGCGAAGACAATATCGGCGTTTTTCTCCTGACTCTTCCGGATGGTTTGTCGATTAAGGAATTCCAAAAGAAATGGCACGGTTTCCTTACGGGGGTGCTGCGGAAAATGTTCCCAACGGGAATGTGGACGCGGGAAAGGCAGCCGCGTTCCGGCTGCTGGCATTGTCATGCCGTGGTCGATATGGGGCGGAACATCAAAACCGGGTTTCCGTTCGATGAAGTCGCCTGCAAGGATTATCGGAATGTCGATCGGAAGCTGCGAGCTGTGTGGCGTGTGCTACGTACGAAAGCAAAAGCATATGGCTTCGGCTGGAACACGCTGGAACCGATCAAAAGAACTGGGAGGGCGACGGCGAAGTATCTCGCGAAATATCTGAGTAAGGCGCAATCATCTGAGTTCCGCATTGGAGAAGAGCGGGCACGTTTGTTCGGCGTCTGGGGTCGAAAGCGGTTCGTCTATCATCGGTTTTCGTGGGTAAGTAGCCGAATCTTTCGTAAGCGTCTGGCGTGGTATTCGAGGGAGGCGGGACTGGAAGATGTCACCGACACGCGAAAGTTGTTGGGTGAGAATTGGTGGCTTCGATTGGGGCAGCCATTGCTGCGGGTAGTGCTGCCGGAGGAGTATTATCAAGTGTTGGATTGGGATTCGAAAACGTATCGGTGGGACGACCTGGGATTCCGCGCCCGTTGTGAGGATTTGAACCGCTATCGGGACGTCCCGACAAATTATCGGCGGGAACGGCTCTCGCGGTTCTTGTTTTATGCGGAAGTCGGGAAATCGTGGGGCATGGACGCTAAAAGAGCGCGGGCGTATGCGAGACGGCAACTTGAGCGAGTAGGAATGGGATATCAGCGTCTCCTGCGATTCGGATAAATGGGGCAATCCTGTGTGTCAGTCTGCTTCGTTCGCTGTCTCTGGATTGGACTAGGGTCATCATTTGCGTTGGATCGTGAAACCCGCAGATTCCAGTCTTCGGATCAACATTGAAACGAAACTTAAGTGATCCAGACAATCGTCGATAGCGTCTATTACCGAATACTCATGGCCGCGAGGGTTTCTAATCGCTAGAATCGAACCCGCAAAAAGAAATTTATAGCCTTCTTGTTCGCTGCGGTCGGTATCAGTCGAGAGTGGTGTGAGTTGCAGGGACGGATTCGTTTCGGAAAAAACGCCCATCATGAGTTTCTTGCCGGTTTCTGATACCGCGGACAAGCGTGCAACTTCTCTATCGAGAAACTTCAGTGCTTCGAAAGTCGCTTGAGCGTAATGACTGTCGTCAAACAATTCGCGAACTATGACAGGGAAATTGTCGTAAATGTTGCGCTGTTCAAAGGGATGGCTGTTTGGCGTGCTGGAGGCGTCGGCGTCAGAGAATAGGTGCGCCCGCCGAGCGAGACGTTCAAAGTCAGAGAGCGTAACCCTAGGCATTCAACAGGTTCGCTTTGATGCTTTTGAAAATATTATCGTAAGTCTCTTGGTTTCCTTGAGCGGGAAGATTTATTTCAATACGCACTGTCAAAGCCATATCGCCAATACCGGATGTGTCGCGCTGTTTCGGAAGTTTCGAGCTGCTGGGCGCGATGTCCGTGATTTTTCCTGCAGCTTCCGCTCTTTGAGTAGCATCCTTCTTGGCAGATTTCTCGCTCGTGCGGGTGTGCTTCCGAGGCTTAGATACTTCACCGTGGCCTGAGAGCGCTGCCAAAGTCTCGAATGCGACTGTTTGACGCGTCGCTGTTATCGAACTTGTTTCATCGGTGGCCCTGAAAAAAGCAATTAACGTGTCTCGGTCGCAGTCCCAAGCGCCGTCGCCGTGGAGCTCAAATAACGCGCTATAGGCAGTTTTGATTTCTTTCTCTAAAGCAGTAGCGAAATCGGCGTCGTTGTGCTGAACGAATACGGTCTTGCCTTTCTGCGTTCTATTCCCTTTTTCGTCGATAAACCCTAGGAAACGAAAAACACCCAAAACCATAGATTCATTATTAGGGGCGAGTGAGAGACGCTTGAGGGTAGATGCGTCGATCTTTGAGGGCATTGCCTTGCGGAATTGAGTAAAGGTTTTAACAAGACCGCCGGGGCCTGGGATGTAGGGGTGAGTGTTGTTCTTCGGCATGTGGAATATCGGCTGGAGCCGCCTTTCAATTCAGTCTTAGCCGACAACGGCGTTGACGTAAAGGATTGTAGTGTGCTTCGAGGGAAAAACGAAACTGTTCCCCCAGAGCTTTGGCTACACCTTTGGGGCGATGCCAAAGGTGTTCGGTTAGAGAGCGGAACATCGCGCGCATAATTCTCTTAGTATATCTCCGCGAACCGCTGGAACTCCTCGAGTTCTATTGGCGGAATCAGCGAACGCAATTTATCGTTCTGCATAATTGCGCGAATTATGCGAGCAGCGAGTGTTATCTCCAACTTATATTGATTCAGGTCTTTTTCGGCATCTCGCAATTCCGCTTCTTTTAGCTCAATATCGCTGGAGAGTGTTTCTTTTTGGGCCTTGGTGATAACAGGACGATGCTTCGCCGCTCGTTTTCCCTGTTTGCGTTCGAGTTGCCTAATCACTTTTTCCGGCCGGTTATATAGCCCAGGGTGTTCTTTCGGGTGATATTTTTCCCGGAGGGTCCGATGAAGTCTTGCGGGAGAGGTTTTCGCCACTTCATCGCGGTGTGCCCTCCAAATCTTGTGCTGTCCGGTCTCTGTCATCCCGTCAAATATACGAGCGGCGTGTTGGGTGATTTCCCCGGCATCAACGGCTCTTGCGACTTCTGGAATGTAGGAATCGACCATTAGCCAATTACTTATTGTTACCGCGTCGACGCCGAGATATTCGCCAACCTCCTTATTGTTCATCTCGAAATTTTTCTTGAGCGTCTTTATTAAAATCGCCCGCTGAGTCGGGAAGAGATCCTGACGGTGTTCATCCAAAATGAATCGCATCCGATCGCGGTAATCTTCTGGTGCGACGCCTCCTGGTATCGTGTCGATTACGCATGGGACTTCTTTCACTTTGAGATACCTGGCAACTTCGAGGCGGCGATAACCGTCAATCAAAACATATTTTCCATCGCCAATGTGTGAAACGACCAATGGCTGTTGGACGCCGGTTCTCTGGATGGATTGACGCAGCTTGTCGTCTTCAACAACGTTTCCACGCCGTTTATATTTTTCTGGCACCTGAATGGTCGGTATCTGTAGCTGCTTCGCGTTACACACGTTCTTCATTATTTTGCTCCTGTTGATATTTCTCCGAGGAACTCGGAGTAATCTACGCCTTCGTGATCGAGGGCGTTCTTAAGTTCGGGACCTTCCTCTAGTAATCGTTTTAGTTTGTACGGACCGAGCGTCCAGTGAAGCCGTTTTAGTTTCAATCTGTTATAAACTTCCCGCAAAGCCTTCTGGAGATCCCGGAGAGATGCCTTTAATGCTGCTTTGGAAAGGTTGCCGGTTCGGCGTAGTTGTTTGGCTTTTTTTATCAACGATTTGATTTGGCTGCTATCGAGGTTGTCCTCCTTCAACACGTCGACAACGATTTCCTGGGTATGCGCGTCGACGGACGTCAACTCTTCCGCTTGATTCATCGACAGCTTTTCAATCTCCGATTGGCTCAAAAGTTTTCCTGAAGCCTGTCTCAAAATGCGGAGGTATTTATAAACCTGACCGCTGGTAACAAAATATTTGTCTTTGATAGCTTCGATGCCCATTCCTGCGTCGATATCGCGTTTCACCAAGTTCGCTTTTTCGTACCAACTAAGCTTCTTCCGCATCACGTTTTCCGCTAAGAAGCGTCCAACGATTTCATTCTCGGGAACGTCAATGATCATCGCAGGGATTCGAGACAAACCGAGATCGCGAAATGCTTGTAGCCGTCCCTGACCGCAAATCAGCTCGTAATCGTATTGACCGCCGTCAGGACGGCGACGGTCAGAGCGGGGCCAGTCCGAGATATCTTTGACGTGAATCGGCTGTTTCAACCCCAGCTCTTTAATGCTGTCCTTGAGACGGGAATAAGCCCCGGGTGATCGACTCCGTCTTACGAAGAATTTGATCGCGTCTACGTCAATTTCCTCGACGGAGAAGCCATTTGTTTCATTTGTGTCATGTTTCATGTTATCTGCTGTTTTTCTTGCATTTTGATACGAACTTTTCTCAACGCCGCTTTTTCAATCTCGTTTATCCGTTGTTTACTGATGCCGTATATGCGGGCAATTTCGGCAAAGGATTGTCGCGGCCCAAACAGGCCATAATGTCGATTCAGAATATCTTTCTCCTTGCAGCAAAGACCTGCTAACGACGCCTCAAGTTTACCTCGCACCTCGTCGGCGGCGATTCTCGAATCCGGGACGTCGGTTGCATAGGTCGCACGGTGTTGCCTACAAGCCGCCTGATAGGTCGCAACGGCACGGTCCTCACACCGAATTGCGAAGCCAGCGGGCGAGTCCTTATAAATACTTTCTGGAATAGGAAGCGGTTGGTTCAATTTTCAAAACTTCCGAATTGTTTAGGCCGACGCCATTTTGAAAAATACATTCTCCTGCGCTGGTGCCACGCCTTGTTCAGGAATCCATAGGCTAATTTTTTGGCGCGACCTTCGTCCTTCAAAGATTTTAGCCGCAGTGCAAACGATGGGTCGCGGTACGCATCGAGGAGCAGATCTTGTCGGATATCGTCATTTGTGATGAGACAAGCTGATCTGACTCGCCATTGGCGTTGCGCCACAACTGTGCGGATTATGGCCGTCAACCACGGCTCATTCATCCAGTCGGTCTGTTTCAAGTTCATCACAACCTATATCCCTCCTATTTATTAAAGCCGGTTTTGGCGCATATCGTCAAGGGGTCTTTTTCTTCGGAGCCAACGTCAGTGCAAGCTTATGATTTGCCGATCCTGCTGTCAACCTCAAAATCGTCATGTGTTCAATCAGGCTCTTTTTAGTGGCGATACATCGTCCCTTAATAAAATTATTGACGAACGTCCGTAGTTTCGCGATACTGCCCTCGTGATAAGACGTAAGCACGGCTTTCGTTCAATTCGGGCGGGCAAGCGCGAGGGGAAGATGGATCGTGAGGGAATTTTCCTCGACGAGAATCCGTGCGCATTTCTCTGGTGCCTGCATTGCGGACGCGCTTACCGATGGGGCGAGTATCGCGAGATTAACGGATTGCAAATGTGCCCTTACGAGGGCTGTGACGGTGATACCGTTATGGACGGTTGGCGGTGGGAAGAGGTACGTGAGGGAAATCCGGATTACCCGAAAACACCAAAGCTCGGCCACGTATACGAGTTGAATCGGACGCCGGGAAACATCTCGGACGAATTCTACCGATTCCAACAAGTGTCGAAGTTCGTCGGCGGTCTCGTTCCACAAGCGCAAGCGGCGTTGGTTCTTGGTCTGAGCAAGCAGCGGATAAATGATCTTGTTGCTGGCGGGCGTGTTCGGGAACACGATTTTTTCGGGAAGAATTTTATCGCTTGCTCAGACATTGCGAAATTTCAGGCGAAGCAACGACGGACCGGCCGGCCAAGAAAAACTATTGACTGATGTCATGGCGAAGTTCTCTGCACTGATCGATCCGCGTCTGCTTCGGCCAGATGACGCTGCGCGTTATGTCGGCGGCGAGGGAATGCTGAAGCGTTTTGTGGATGCGGGCTGGCTGAAGCCGGTTGTCCAACGGAAACGATTAACGCTTTATCGACGCGCTGATCTCGATGCGTGTTGTTCGCGGCTCGATGCGGGAGAGTTTCCAGAAGTGGAGAAAGCAAAGGCGCGTTCAGAAAAAGCTTTCTCGATGCCGTGATTGTCGGGGGTGAGGTGGCCATAATGTTTTTGAACCGTTGCCACTTCATCACCGAGCCAGACGGCGACCTTGTAAATGCTTTCTCCAGCGGAAACCAAAAGGCTCGCGAACGTGTGCCGCATAATATGTGGAGTCACCCACTCGTGTCGCTGATCGCGCATATATGTCATGAACGATGCGCGGAAGTCGTAACGGTAAAGCGATTTGCCATGAAGCACGTCGGGCTTCAGCATGAATGGAGCACGAAGACCGTAGGATTTCAGATAAGTCTGAAACTGGCGAGTGAGCGGAATGGAGCGTTCTTCGCGATCCTTAAAGTTCATCGTGGTCGTTTTGCGGAGATGAAGACGGCCGTTGTCGAGGTCGAACCAGAAGGGCCGCGCTTCGACGATTTCCTGGAAGCGCAAGCCGGCATGGAATCCGCAGAAAAGAATGAATCGCAGTTCCTCGGTCGGTGCTTCGCGAACGAGCCGATCGCGCAGCTCGTAACTACAGAAATCTTTGCGTGCGCGTCCGACGGTCCTGGCCACCTTCACGCCTTTTACGGGATTGCGACGGGCGATGTGAGCGGACTCAACAGCCCAGCGGAAGAATGCGCGCACGGACATCAGGTATCCGAGCGCGGTCGTATCCACGCCGGTGCGTTCGAGCGCGTCGTCGTAGAAACGCTGAACTTGCCTTGTGGTCACAGTTGCGGCAGTTGCGCCGGGCGGCAAGGAATTCGCGAACAACAGGAGCTTGTTGCGTTTCGTGACCGCGCTGGAACGCGTGTACTCCTGTTGACGCAGCTTGTATGCGACAAAGCGGTCAATCTCCGCTTTCAGCGGAGCGCCGGATTCAAGGTCGATGTGATCGCGCATTATCTCGACTCGACGGACCGCTTCGGCGGGGTCACTGGTTTCGAGCGTTATGAAATGACGTTTAGCGTTTCGCTGAATGGCGAACCAGTAAACGTGACCGCGAAGGTAGATGCCGCGACCAAGCTTGCGTTTTTTGTGAGTTGCCATTCGTGGCAAGTGTCACACACCGAGTGTAACACTTTCAAGAAAAAAATAGGCGACATAGCTCTCGATAGGCACACGATAGAAGGTGACAACGGTCCAGAATCGTGTAAAAAAGCCCTTTTAAGGCGTTGGTTCCGGGTTCGAGTCCCGGCCGACCCAATACGATTATGGCTTGGGTCTACATCCTGCGAGGTGCTTCAGGCCACTATTATTTCGGCTCGACAGATGATCTGGAACACCGCCTCGCAGAGCACCAACGCGGGGGCAACCACACTACGCGCCGATTCGGCAGAACAATCGAAGTGGTGGCCTGCAGAGAACTGCCATCAATTGCTGAAGCGCTGATTTTTTAGATCGCCCTGAAACGCAAAAAGAATCCGAAGCCCGCTGTGTTCATGTTGCAGTCGCAACACTAATTTGATAGAGGAGCCCCGAAAGCTTTCGGGGTTGATTCCGGGTTCGAGTCGCGGCCGACCCACCCTCTCTCAAGAGGCGATTTTCCTATGATAACAGGTAGTTTTTCGAATGCGCAACAAGCCGAATCAAAACGCAAGAATTCACCATCTGTTTGCCAAGTATTCGGCAAGTGGCTTAGCGTTTCTTTTTAGTCGTTTCTGTGTTCGGCTTTGAAACCGTTCTCATTGTCAGGATCAAACATTGATCGCGGCCGGCTTTGCGGATTTTTCGCTAATCGCATTTCATTTTCGAAAGGCCGCGACCGTTTTGGAAAATGTGATTCCAATTTATTACGCCGTGGCCATGGGGACGGGAGCGGTCGGTTCACTCGTCTTCGGTCGATTGCTGGATCGCGTGGGAGATAAAATGGTTCTGCTTGTGTTTTTCCTCTCTGCGTTATTCGCGCCATTTGTTTCTCCGGAAATGCCCTCTTTGCCTTGACCGGCATGGTGCTACGCTGAGCAACACCGCCAATCGCTGGGGCGACTACAGCGACATGACGGTCAACCCGGTGGACAACTTTCGCGACGATATCAATCTGAGCGGTGTGGTCGACAGGCCGGACAAAAACGCGGTCCAATCCAACAGGGGCCACAGCATCCCTAACCTGTCAACGATCATCGGAAGCGCAGCGAGCCGCGTCAGTAATCCGATTAAAAGCCCCGCCACTGAAGGGCGTCCGCACGCCAAAAGATTGCGCGAAACAGATCGCCAAAAATTTACCCATTGGCAATCGCCCGCCATTACAATTCGCGAAAAAAGAAAGAAAGAGCTTGTCATTTGTTCCACGATTCCGTAAACGGAGCCAATCCCACACGGAAAAAATAAAAAAGTGTTGAGGCGTTTCTCGCGTTTCAACTAAAAGCATTAAAAGCATCCGCTTCAGCCGAAAATCCATCTCGGTCATTTACATCTTATGAAAAAGAAATCCTCTTCACAATCCGCCTTCTTTAATCTGCGTGTCTTAATCGGACTGTTTATAGTCCTGGCTGGCGTCTTTCTGGCGCTGGCGGGCCTTGGCACGTTCTCCGCAATTACTGCCAGCTCCGCACAAGCGCAGCAAAAGCACAA
>WNFT01004709.1_pt1 | contig 11903 bp, 6 predicted proteins | sample 5400191 | NCBI WGS metagenome assembly WNFT01 (sample SAMN13153359, study PRJNA577476) | soil metagenome | isolation source: 80 cm saprolite under Madrone tree | place: USA:California | collected 2016-06-14
CGCCTGGACGTCGGGGGTGAAGCAATTGATGTGGTCGATGCGCTGAATGCGCGCCCCCCGATGGGCCGCATAGCGCTGGAGCATGGAGGGGACCTGATCCATTCGCGCATAGAATTCGAGCGGGGTCCCGAACGGGTCGACGGTGCGTAGCGTACGGCCCTGGTGCGCAACATCCGGAAACGCCACCGGGAGATTGCGGCGCGTGAACCACGCGGCAGCACGGTCGAGGTCGGCCTCGCCGGCGAGCTTGAAGCCGAGCGCATGGATTTCCGCAGCACCGGCTTGCCGCAGCACGATCGAGTGATGGTTGCGCTCCTCGACGCCGCGCAGATAGAGCGTGTCCGTCTCTTGGACGGTCTCTTGGGCGGTTTCCAAGAGCCCCAGGCAATCCACATAGAACGCGCGGGCGCGGTTAAGGTCGCGCACGCCGAACGCGACGTGGCTCGCCCGCACAACGTTGAACGGCGGCTCCAGATTCGGCTTAACGAGCGGCATGCCGCCGGCTCCGCATCGCCGCTCCGCAAACGCCGTGGATTCCGCCCGTGCGAGACGGAAGTTCTTCGGTCATCCGTGGTCGATTTTCAAATTTCGGTGGATATGGCGATAAGGTGGGCATATTGCTGGCCCCCCACCCTGGGACCGCGGGCGTCCCGCCCGCCTCTTCGCTTGGTGAAGAAAGAGCGGGCGGGACGCCCGCGGTCCTAGGGTAGGGTGGGGCACGCATGACGTTTAGAGATTTTGGAGCGCGGCTATGCGTCTGGCAAGCTATATCGCCAACGGGCGAGCGAGTTTCGGGGCCGTGGTTGGCGGCGGGGTGGTGGATTTTCGGGTGCGGTTCGGCGCCCGCTTCGCGACGCTCGTCGACCTCATCCGGGCCGACGTGATCGATGAGGTGCGCGCGGCGGTTGCCGGCATGCGGCCCGACTTTCCGCTCTCCGCGGTCGAGCTGCTGCCGCCCCTGCTGGCGCCGGAAAAAATCCTCTGCATCGGCATCAACTACGCCAACCGCAATGCGGATTTCAACGACCCAGAGACGCCGAAATATCCCAGCATGTTCTATCGCCATCCGGGCTCGTTCGTGGGCGCCGGCCAGGCACTGGTGCGTCCCCGCGTGTCGGTGCAGTTCGACTATGAGGGCGAGATCGCCATGGTGATCGGCCGCGAAGGCCGTCATGTCCCCAAGGAGCGCGCTCACGATTACATCCTCGGCTACACGCTGTGCAACGAAGGCACCGTGCGAGACTGGCTGCGCCACGGCAAGTTCAACGTCACCCAGGGCAAGAACTTCGATCGTTCCGGCAGCATGGGCCCGTTCATCGTCACAGCCGATGAGATCGATTCCGGGAAGCCGATGCACCTCACCGTCAAGGTCAACGGCGAAGTCACCCAGGACGACGATACGGCAAGCATGATCTTCTCCTTCGCTGACCTCATCGCCTACGTCACGACTTTCATGACCATCAAGCCGGCCGACATCATCGTGGCCGGCACGCCGGTCAAGCTCGGGCCCCGCAGCGACCCGCCGCGCTGGCTCGAGGCCGGCGATATCGTGGAAATCTCCTCGCCCCAATTGGGCACGCTGCGGAACTCCGTGGTCGACGAAATCCGCTAACTACTGGCCGATGGCGCCGGAAAATTTCGCCACCTGCGCCCACTTCTCGATGTCCTCGCGCAAGAAGGCGTCGAGTGCAGCAGGCGTCATCGTCATCGGTATCGCCCCCTGGCGGTCCCACGCGGCGACGATTTCGGGACGCGTGATGGTCTGGTTGATGGCCGCGTTGAGCTTGTCGACAATCGGCTTCGGCGTGCCCGCCGGCGCCATCAGGCCAAGCCAGATCGTTGCCTCGAATCCGGGCACGCCCGCTTCCGCGATGGTCGGGACGTCGGGCAGCACCTTGGACCGCGTGGTTGCGGTGGTGCCCAGCGCGCGCACCTGGCCGGCCTGAACATTGGACGCCATGGTGGTGATGGCGTCGAACATCATCTCGATATGGCCGCCGATGACGGCATTGCGGCTGTCGCCTGCGGCCTTGTGCGGCACATGGACGATGTCGGTGCCGGTCATTTTCTTGAACAGCTCGGCAGCCATGTGATAGGGCGTGCCGGTGCCGGCCGAGGCATAGTTGAGCCCGCCGGGCTTCGCCTTGGCGAGTGCAATCAGCTCCTTGAGGTTCTTGGCCGGCACAGAGGGGTGGACCACCAGCACGAGCTCGGAATAGTTGAGCGCCGCGACCGGCACGAAGTCGCGCATCAGCACATAGGGCCGGTTTGGGTAAAGGGTCTCGTTGGCGGTGAGCGTATTCGAAATCGTCAGCAGGGTGTAGCCGTCGGGGGCTGATTTCGCCACCGCATCGGCGCCGATGACCGATGCCGCGCCGGGGCGATTTTCGACAACGACGGACTGCTTGAGCAACTCCGGCAGGAACTGGGCGAGCTGGCGACTGAACACGTCGCCGGGGCCGCCCGCGCCGAACGGCGCGATGATCTTGATCGGTCGGTTCGGGTAATCCTGCGCGGACGCCGTGGTTGCTGGAGCCGCAAGGTTTGCGGCGAGCAATGCCGCGATGGCAAACTTATGAGCATAGGACATGGCCGTTTCTTCTCCCATTCCGTCGAATAGCCCGGCAGGGTTGCCGCCGCAAGCGGCGCGCCTGGACCGCGGGCGTCTCGCCCGCCATTAGCGCGTGAAACAATCTACCTCATCCTGAGGAGCCGACCGAAGGTCGGCGTCTCGAAGGATGGCCAAAGGCTCGGCTGTGCCTGTGGCCATCCTTCGAGACGGCCGCGCGAAGAGCGCGGCCTCCTCAGGATGAGGGCGTTCATCTCTTCACACGCTCGGTCCCACGACGCCCACGCTCTGCCTTCATTCCGCCGCGTGAAGTCGCGGCGCCTCGCGCTGATCGCCGTCCGACACGTCTTTCCCATCGTCTCTCGCCGGACGGAAAAATTCGACCAGCTTGCTGAGATAGATGTAGATCACCGGCGTCGTGTAGAGGGTCAGAAACTGCGACAGCAGCAGTCCGCCGACGATCGCGATGCCGAGCGGGCGGCGCAGCTCTGATCCGGCGCCGGTGCCGAGCGCGAGCGGCAGGCCGCCGAGCAGCGCCGCCATGGTGGTCATCATGATAGGCCGATAGCGCATCAGGCTCGCCTCGTAGATCGATTTCTCCGCCGTCAGATGGCGGGTACGTTCCCCGACCAGCGCGAAATCGATCATCATGATGGCGTTCTTCTTGACGATGCCGACCAGCAGGATCACGCCGATCAGCGCGATCAGCGAGAAATCATACTGCAGCATCATCAACGCCAGAAACGCCCCGACGCCGGCTGACGGCAGGGTCGAGAGTATCGTGATAGGGTGGATGAAGCTCTCATAGAGAATTCCGAGCACGATATAGACCGCAATGATCGCGGCAGCGATGAGGTAGGGCTGTGTGGCGAGCGAAGTCTCGAACACTCTGGCGGAGCCCTGGAACCGGGCCGTGAGGGTCGCGGGCTTGGCCAATGTCCGCTCCAGGTCGCCGATCGCCGCGACCGCGTCGCCCAGCGAATATGCCGGCGCCAGGTTGAACGACAGAGTGACCGAGGGAAACTGATCCTGGTGATTGATGGTGAGGGGCGATACCGAAATCTCGTTCTTGGTCAGCACCGACAACGGCACCAGCTGCCCGGTCGTCGTCGATCGCACGTAGAGCTTCTGCAACGATGAGGCGTCCTCCTGGTAGCTCGGAGTCACCTCCAGGATGACGCGGCGCTGATTGAGCTCGCCGAAAATAGTGGCGACCTGCCGCTGCCCAAAGGCATCATACAAAGTATCGTCGATTGCTTGCGGCGTGATGCCGAAGCGCCCGATGGCGTCGCGGTCGATCTTGAGCATCATGCGCGGCGCGGTCGCCTGCAGATCGCCCGTCACGTCCTGCAACTGCGGAAGCGCAGCAAGCTTCGCCAACACGATCGGCGCCCATTGGAACAGCTCCGCCACATTGGGATCCTGCAGCGTGTATTGGTATTGGGTCTTGCTGACCCGCGCGCCGATCTGCACGTCCTGGCGCGCCTGCCCGAACAGCGCGATGCCGGGAACCACCAGCGCGGCGCGCCGCAGCCGGCTGATCACCTCTGTCGCCGTTGCCTTGCGTTCGGCGAGCGGCTTGAGGTCGATCATCAGACGACCGGTGTTGACCGTCGGATTAGCGCCGACCCAGTAGTACACCGTCCCGACGTCGGGGTCAGCCATCACGAGCTTGGCAAGTTCGTGCACGCGCTCAACCATGGCGGCGTAGGAAATGTCCTGGGCGGCCTCGGTGGTGCCCTGGATGGTGCCGTTGTCCTGCTGCGGAAAGAACCCTTTGGGGATAACGATATAGAGATAGACGGTGGCCGCCATGGTGGCGGCCACCAGGCTCACGATGAACAGGTGATGGCGCAATGACCAGCGCAGGCTCGCCGCGTACCAGTCGAGGGTGGCCTCAAATCCGCGTTCGAGCGCCGCCATGATGCGGTTCTCTTTGTCAGCGGCTTCGTGGGGACGCAGCAGCCACGCGCACATCATCGGCGTGAGGGTGAGCGAGACCACGCCCGAAATGATGATGGCCACGCTGACCGTGACGGCAAACTCGCGAAACAGGCGCCCGATCAGGCCGCCCATCAGCAGCAGCGGGATGAAGACGGCGGTCAGCGACAGCGTCATCGACACGATGGTGAAGCCGATCTCGCGCGACCCGACCAGGGCGGCCTGGAGAGGGCTCTCGCCCGCCTCGATATGCCGCATGATGTTCTCGATCATCACCACCGCGTCGTCGATGATGAAGCCGACCGCGATGGTCAGCGCCATCAGCGACACGTTGTCGAGCGTGTAGCCGGCGAGATACATGACCGCGCAGGTCGCAAGCAGCGACACCGGGATGGTGACGCTCGGGATGAAGGTCGCGCGCACATGGCGAAGGAACAGGAACATGACCAGCACCACGAGGCCGATGCTGATCGCCATGGTGACTTGCACATCGATCACTGAGGCGCGAATGGTTTGGGTGCGGTCGCCCAAGACCTGCAGCTTGATCGACGGCGGCAGCGGGCGCTGCAGCTCCGGCAGCGCATCTTTGACGAGCTGAACGGTCTGATTGATATTGTAGCCGGGCTGCTTGTGAACATCGATGATGACGGCGCGCACGCCGCCAAGCCATGCAGCCTCCCGGGTGCTCTCGACGCCTTCGATGGCCTTGCCGAGATCGCGGACGCGCACCGGCGCGCCGCTGCGGTAGGCAACGATGGCGTCATTGAAGGTCGCGGCATCGAACACCTGATCGGTGGTATCAAGGGTGAGGGATTGCTTCGGCCCGTCCAGCGTGCCCTTCGGGGAGTTGACCGTCGTCGTCGCGAGCGCCGCGCGGACGTCTTCGAGACTGATGCCGATCGCGGCGGCGACTGCAGGATTGATCTGAACGCGGATCGCAGGTTTCTGCTGGCCGTGGTAATCGACCAGGCCGACGCCGGTGATCCGTGAAATCTGCGGCGTCAGAAAGTTTTCGACATATTCGTCAACCTTCGAGATCGGAAGGTCGGGCGAGGTGACGGCGATCGACATCAGGAGCGCGTCGGCCGGATTGACCTTTTCATAGGTCGGCGGGCTCGGCAGGTTTTTTGGCAGCAGCCCACCGGCCGCGCTGATGGCGCTCTGAACGTCTTGGGCGGCGCTCTCGATGCTGCGCCCCAGATCGAATTCCACCTGGATCCGCGTTACGCCGAGCGAGCTTGCCGAACTGATCGAAGTCACCCCGGCAATCAAGGACAATTGGCCTTCGAGCGGCGTCGCCACCGAGGTCGCCATGGTCTCCGCATTGGCGCCGGGGAGATTCGCGCTGACGCGTATCGTCGGCACGTCCACCTGTGGCACGCCGGCGATCGGCAACACAAAATACGCGACAAGTCCCAACAAAGTGATACCGATCATCAGCAGCGTTGTCGCGATCGGGCGAATGATGAATGGCGCAGAAACGTTCATTGCGTTGCCTGAGATGCCGCGGATCGGCCGGGCGCTTCCGCCGGACCGGCGAGGATGTCGACCCGGGTCCCATTCTGGATGCGATATTGGCCGTCGGTTACCACCATTTCGCCCGGCTGCAATCCGGCATCCACGATGGCCGTGGTCTTGCTCAACAGACCGACCGTGATCGGCCGCTTTTCCACAACCCGGTTCGGCGCGACCACGAAAACGAACGGTCCGTCCGGACCTTGCTGGACTGCTCTGACCGGGAGCGCGAGCACGTCGCGGCGGATCTCGAGTTCGACCCGCACGTTGACGAATTGGCCAGGCCACAGAACCTGGTCGCTGTTGGCGAAAGTCGCCTTGTAGGTGATGGTGCCGGTCGTGGCATTGACCTGGTTGTCGATGACCGTGAGAGTGCCGGTCGCCAGGTCGACAAGGTTGCTGTCTTGGACCAGCACCGGCACGTCGCCGTCCTTGGCTCGCGCCCGCACCGGCGGCAGCGAATCCGCCGGCAATGCGAAGTTCACGAAGATCGGATGCATTTGATTGATCGTGACGATGCCGGCCGTGTCGGTGGCACGGATCATGTTGCCGATATCGATCAGCCTGGTGCCGGCGCGGCCGTCGATGAGCGAACGGATCTTGGTGTAGTCCAGTTGCGTACGCGCCATGTCGATCAGCGCCTGGTCGGCATTGACGGTGGCTTCAAGCTGGGCCACGAGGGCGCGGGCGGTGTCGGCCTGCTGTTTGCTCACTGCGTTGGTGGCGATGAGCCGGGTCAGGCGATCGAGATCGAGGCGGGCATTTTCAAGCTGCGCCTCATCCTTGAGCTTGTTCGCCTGCGCCTGGCTGAGCGCCGCCTCATAGGGGCGCGGGTCGATTTCCACCAACACGTCGCCGGCCTTGACGTCCTTGCCCTCCGAGAAGTTGATCTTGACGATCTGGCCGTCGACGCGCGACTTCACGAGCACGCTGTTGTAGGCTTGTACCGTGCCGAGGCCGGTGAGATAGATCGGCACGCCCTGACGTTGCGCCGGCTCGGCCGAAACCGGTACCGGCGGGGCGGCCGCTCTCGGCACCGCAGCGGACGAAAGGAACGGAATCGGCCCGCGCGCGGCGCTCAAATAAAGCGCGAGGCCGGCGGCCAAGAGCAAAATTGCAATGACTGTCCACGTGCGCATCAGGTCTCATGCAAACGCAATAGAGGGATTATCCGGCAATTTTTCCTGCCGGCCGTCAATGCGTGCATAAGACCGATTATCGCAGCGAGAGGCTGCGGCGACAATCGCCTGGTCGTTGCGCTGCGGCCCGAATGAAACGCGGTAAGGCCCCGCAGACATCGCCCGAATGCAACGCTTCACCGGACCTGAACTGGTCGAAGATCGGACCAATTACGAACCGCCGATTTTGCGCTTTCCCGCCTACCGCCGGTCAACGCCGCCATATCGTTTATCCGGTCGTCTCGCCGGAACGGCGATTGAACCCGGACGGCTCACGTGGCCACTAACCCAACGAGAGAACCCTTCGCCAAATTGCGAGGTGGCGAGAATGTCGTGTCAGATCGAAGATGATGACGGGGACTGGTCGGCGCCTGTCATGTTGATTATGCGGGGCAATTCTGCTCCGGCAGGGGTGTACGAGGACGAGAAGGGCAAAAAACCCGCGTGGCCGAAAGGAGCGTTGCACGAGGGGCCCGCGAAAGATTATGCGGTCCTCAAGGGCTTTAGGCCGAAAGTGCTCGACGTGACGGGCAGTTCTAAGGGCGGCGACCGCGACGCCAGCGACGGGACGCTCATGGCCTTGGAGTGTTTTCAAAAACATCCAACCGTCACCGCGTTCTATGGATTTTCGGGCGGTGGCTACAACCTGTGGCACATTCTCAACAACATGACGCCGAAGGACCGCGCACGGGTACGATGGGTTACCGTGGTTGGGGTTGATTCCGACGCGCCCAGGTCCAAGTTTGACAGTTCCAAGTTCCCGGGGGGTAGTTGGTGGCTGGAGTACAGTCCTAATTCAGACCCCCACATGTTCGGACCGGAGAGGTTGCTGGAGCAAGCGAAACGGCTCGCTAACACCCCGGTTGACGCCGTGACGGGGGCTGGCCCGATTGTCCCAAGCGGTGGCCAAAAGAAAAAGTGAATTAGGGCTGCCGTCCTTTTACTGACAGTCAATGCAGAATCGCAGTCATGGCGCCGGTCAGGCCCTAGATTCGAACCGATCGACGCCACCAAGCTGGCAACAGCGCCTACAACGTGCCGATGTGCGCTGTCAAAGGACCACGCAGCGCCTGAACCGCGGGTGCCAGCGGAATCCGCCGTTGCAAACGACTGGTGCCACGACCACCGGTGCCCGAGGTACGACGACGACCGGGCGTTCGTTAGGACGGCATCTTCCGTACGGCCCGGGATGAAAACCAGGACCGCAGCCGCCTGCGGCGCTAGCGCTGTCGAGGGAGACGAGCGAGAGCAAAATCGCAGCCGACGCGGCCGATAATACCTTCGGGCTCATTAACTGATCCTCCGTGATTGCTGTTATCGCCCCCAAAGAAGCGGTCACGCGAATACGCGTCACCGGCTTGGTGGTCAAGGGCTCCGCAGTCACCGGGCGGCATAACGAGGGCGCGATCAGGAGGCGCAGTTGCGGAAAAAAATTCGGTGGGAAACTTGGCGTTCTCGTTGATTCGGTGCTGACGGAAATCCGTGCATGTGAACAGTTACCCCTCATCAGGCTTTCACGGGAGCGTCCGGGGCGAACATCCTCCGACCGGCTGCGACCGTTCATCTGCAGCGGCCTGATGGAACCGCGCGACCGCTTCGTCGGTTCTCTGACGTGCAAGAACGGTCAACCGGCCGCAAGCGAAAGGGCTTTATTGCGAAATTCCATGGCCGAAGAATTCGCCTGTCCGAAATGTTCTTCTCAATCGGTCGTTTATCCAGACGTTCCAGCGGACGACGAATACGTCACATGCCGCGCGTGCGGCACAATTCTAGCGACCGTATCGCAGTTCCGACAGTTCGTCGAATGTCACCTCGTGCCTTCGGGTGCGCCCTTTAGTGGCTGCTGACATTCGAAGCCGGTCTAACTCGCAGAACCGCGCCCATTCCGCTGACATTCGTTCAACGTCATTGCCGTCCCCGGACTTGATCCGGGGATTGACCCGGCAATCCAGCCCCCCTCCCTACCCTCCCCCGCTCGCGGGGGAGGACATCGACCTCTGCAGGACTTGCAGTTCGGGCTCGTCCTCAGACGCGCCCGAACTGCTTGCGCAACTCGCCCTTGGCGCGCGTCAGTATGCGGCGACGCCCCGGCGCCAGATTGGTGCCCGCGCGATTGATGTAGAAACTCAGCATCGAGAGCGCCGAGCGATAAGAATCCGTCTTCTTTCGACGGCTCGTCTCAGCAGACCGCTTCAGGGACGCCGCGATCTGTTTGGGATCCTTCCATGTGAAAACCCCAGGCTGCAGATCAAGCGCATTACTTCGCTGCGTGACCTCGGCCGACCACAGTCGGGGCGCCTTGCGAGACGTCGCTCGTATGCGCGGAGCCTTCGTACGTAGAGCCCTGGGGGATGGCTTTCTCATTGCTTCCCTGACCAAAGAGGCACCACCACGCGGAAACGCCGGAAAGACCACGTGCGTTCCGCTGCCTGATGAACCACGCCCGCACAGCCCCGGCGCAGGGATCGCCGAACCTTTTGCATGCTTGCCCGTTTCATCAAGACAAGCCCGTCGCTGGCCCCCACCCTACCCTCCTGGCTTGCCGGGGAGGGTAGGGTGGGGGCCGCACGGCGAAAAAGGGTGCAACAGGAAAGCCCATGCTCAATTCACGATATGTGGTCGTCAGCGAGGAGTCGCGGTGGCAGATCGTCCGCGGCGGAAGACGATATCCCGAGACCTATGCAAGCAAGACCCAGGCGGTTTGCAGCGCCATCGCCTTTGCGGAAATGGACGGTCTCGCCGGGCGGCGCGCGGAAGTGATGGTGCGGCATGAGGACGGCCATTTCATAACCGAATGGGTGTATGGCGAAGACCTGCATCCGGACAAAGCAGCGCCGCCGCCACTGCTGTCGAGCCACCCGGCCCCACGATGAGATGCCCGCGGCCAGGGCGCCGACACATGCATTCGTGTTCGATCGAAATCGGCTCTAATTCGTGGCCTTGCGGAAGCGCATCAGGGAGAAATGGCCAAGCGGCTGCACCTCCCGCCGTTCCAGCAGGCGATATCCGGCGCGCCGGGCCCAGGCGTCGAGCCTTGCAAACGGAAATTCCATTCGCCAGCCGAGCCGGCGGACCAAGGGGGCAAAGCTGCGCTCATAGACGCGTCGCAGCCCGGTTTCAGCGCCAAGGTGATTGACGAGCACGATCTCGCCTCCGGGCTTCACCACGCGGGCGAACTCGTCGAGCGCGGCCTCCGGATCAGGCACCGCCGTGATCACGAATTGCGCCACCACGACATCGAAGAACGCATCCGCAAAGCCGAGTTGCTCGGCGTCCATCACGGCGAGCATATCCACATTGGCGAGCGGGTGCCGCTGCATGCGGGCTTTGGCGCGGCGCAGCATCGGCTCCGAGAGGTCGATGCCGACAATTCGATTGCGCGATGAATATTGGGAAAGCGAAATTCCCGTGCCCACGCCGACGTCGAGAACGCGCCCACCGATGCGCTCCGCCGCTCTCACGGCGGCAGCCCGGCCCGGCGCGAATACGGCGCCGAACACGACGTCGTAAATCGGCGCCCAGCCCGCATAGGCTTTTTCCACCACGTCCTTGTCGAACGTGTACGCTTCGACCCCAGTCCCGCTCATCGCCCCACACTCACTTAGGTTACTCTCGTGGCCCCCTGCCTGCCCTCCCTCGCATGCGGGGAGGGTCATTGCTTACCCTCCCTCGCTTGCGGAGGAGAGTAGGGAGGGGGCAGACCGTAGTGCCGCCATTGCGTCGATCTCGCTCCGCGGCGCCGCCGATCGGATAAAGCCGCCGCCGAGCATGCGTGCCTGGCCGACGCCCGCATCATAGAACGCACAGGCTTGGCCGGGAGCAACGCCCTCCTCGCCGTCCGCGAGCTCGACCTCAACGCCGGCCGGGCTGCGCATAAGCCAGGCTGGATGCGGTGGACGCGTCGAGCGCACCTTCACGAAGACATCGAGGCGTCCGTCCGCCGTCACGGCGTCAAGCGAACCGTTGCCGATCCAGTTCACGTCGCGCAGCTGCACCCGGGTGGTTCGCAGCGCTTCACGGGGGCCGACGACGACCCGGCCGTTCGCCGCATCGAGCCGCACCACATAGAGCGGCTCACCGACCGCGATGCCAAGACCGCGCCGCTGGCCGACCGTGAAATTGATGATGCCGGGGTGACGGCCCAGGACCCGCCCGGAAAGATCGACGATGTCACCCGCCGCGGCGGCGCCCGGCCGCAACCGTTCGATCACGTCGGCATAGCGGCCGGTCGGCACAAAGCAGATGTCCTGGCTGTCGGGCTTTTCGGCGACCGGCAAGGCAAAACGGCGCGCCAGCTCGCGCGTTTGGGCCTTGGTGAGGTCGCCCAAGGGGAACCGCAGAAAATCGATCTGCTCCGGTGTCGTCGCAAACAGAAAATAGCTCTGGTCGCGCTCCTCGTCGCGCGCGCGATAGAGCGCCCGCCCTCCGCCCGGCAGCGCGCGGGAGGCAACGTAGTGCCCGGTTGCCAGCACCTTGGCGCCGAGGTCGCGGGCCGTGACCAGCAAGTCGCGAAACTTGATCGCCTGGTTGCAATCGACGCAGGGGACCGGGGTTTCGCCCGCCACATAACTGTCGGCGAAACGGTCGATCACGGCCGCCTTGAAGCGGCTCTCATAGTCGAGAACGTAGTGCGGGATACCGATGCTGCCCGCAACCATGCGGGCGTCGTGGATGTCCTGGCCGGCGCAGCAGGCGCCCTT
>WNFT01014782.1_pt1 | contig 11903 bp, 7 predicted proteins | sample 5400191 | NCBI WGS metagenome assembly WNFT01 (sample SAMN13153359, study PRJNA577476) | soil metagenome | isolation source: 80 cm saprolite under Madrone tree | place: USA:California | collected 2016-06-14
CGAAACGGGCGAGTCCGGCCTTGAGAAGCTGGAACAACATCCCTATGACCTTCTCCTCCTGGACGTCAGCTTGCCGGACCGCAACGGTCTTGACATGCTCAAGGAGATTCACCGCCGCGATCCCCAGCTTTCCGTGGTCCTGATCACCGCTTACGGTTCCATCGAAATGGCTCGCGCCGCCTTCAAGAATGGCGCGATGGACTACATTACCAAGCCGTGGTCCAACGATGAATTGCTCGCCCAGGTGGCGCAAGCCGTGGAATCGCGCCGGCTTCGCGATGAAAACGTCCAGCTTAAACGCGCCCTGAAGCAGCGCTTCAATTTTCCAAACATTGTTGGCAAGAGCGACAAGATGCAGGCGCTGCTGGACCTCGTAACGCAGGTCGCCCCTTCGCGTTCCACCATTCTCATCAGCGGCGAAAGCGGCACGGGCAAGGAGCTCATCGCCAAGGCCATTCATTCCGCTTCGACTCGCGCGGACAAAGCCTTTGTGCCCGTAAATACCGGATCGATTCCTGTCGACCTCCTGGAGTCCCAGCTCTTCGGCCATGTGAAGGGCGCTTTCACCAGCGCGGTTGCTTCCAAGAAGGGCCTCTTCGAAGTCGCCGACCAGGGCACCATTTTCTTCGACGAAATCGCCACCATCAGCCCGGAAACACAGGCCAAGCTCCTGCGCGTGATTCAGGAGCGCGAATTCATGCGTCTTGGCGGCACCGAGCAGCTCAGAGTCGACGTGCGCATCGTGGCCGCTTCCAATGTCGACCTCCTCACGCTGGTGCGCGAGGGCCGCTTCCGCGAAGATTTGTACCACCGCCTGAACGTGATCCACATCCAGATTCCGCCTCTGCGCGACCGCCGCGAAGATGTGCCCCTGCTACTCGCGCATTTCCTGGCACGGTATTGCCAGGAAAACACCAAGCCGCTCCGGCAATTCACGCAGGCGGCCATGAAGCTCATGATGGATTACGACTGGCCCGGCAACGTGCGCGAGCTGGAAAACGTCGTCGAGCGCGCGGTGGTCCTCTCCACGCAGGAGCGTGTTGACGCGGATCTGCTGCCGGAAAGCATTCGCAGCAAGGAAATCGTTCGCGGCGTGCGCCTGCAACTCTCGGAATTTTTGCCGCCGCTTCCGGGCGAATCCGGTTCGCGGGCCTCCGCGGACAATCCTCAGCCGTCCTTGTTCCAGATTATGGACGAGATCGAGCGCCGCATCATCATTGACATGCTGGAGCGCACCGGCTGGAACCAGACCGAAGCCGCCGAGCGCTTTCTTATCCCACTTTCAACGCTCAACCAGAAGATCAAGCGTCTCGGGATTGATGTCCGCCGTCGTGGCCGCAGTGATGAGATATTGTCCGCGTCGATAGGGAAGTAGCCAGGAGCGGCGCGCCAAGATTTCTTCTCCAGCATCTCTCTCGCGAAATAGCCTTTCCAATCGACTACACTAACCTTCGACCGCTATGGCCGAGCCGATATCCTCTTCGCCTTTATCCGGCGCCGCTTCGTTCAGGAACGAATGGTCCGCGCTGGTCGAGTGCGCTTCTCCGGCGCACGATCGTCAGCGGCTTGCAGAGTTGTTGCGGTCCGCGGATTGGGCTCGGTTGCTCGTACTCGCAGAAGACCACGGCGTGGCCGGCCACTTGACGGCATCTCTGCGCGATCTCGAAGAGCCTTTCGTCCCGCTCGAAATAAGGCAGTCGCTTGCCGATCGCCAGCGTGCGCAGATTTTTTTTACTTTACGGCTGAACGCCGAGTTGTTTCGCGTACTCGACCGCTTCACCTCGGAAGGGATCGGCGCCTTGGTCGTAAAAGGTCCGGTGCTCGCGATGCAGGCCTATGGCGACCCGGCGATGCGCAGCTATGGTGACCTGGACTTGCTCGTTCGTCAGCGGGACATTCGCCGCGCAACGGAATTGATGAGCGCTGCAGGTTACGTGGCCGAAGTCCCGCTCAGCGCCATCGACGCCGGGAAAATCCCCGGCCAGTATCTTTTCTCCATGCCGGATTCAAAGCTGATCGTCGAGTTGCACAACGACTGTACGCTGCGGTACTTCCCCCGCCGGCTCCCCCTCGAGGAATGCTTTTCGCGGCAAATCCGCGTGCGCCTCGATTCCCATGAAGCACCTGCTCTTTCGGTGGAAGACGAACTGGTGCTGATCTGCATCCACGGCGCAAAACACTTTTGGGAGCGTTTGATGTGGATTGCCGATGTCGCTGCGCTGGCCTCGCGCCAAACAGGTATCGATTGGCAGCGTGTCGCGGATTCGGCCAAAGCAGTGGGAGCGGAGCGCATGCTGCACACGGGGCTGCGCCTTGCCACAGAATTGCTGAAAGCGCGACTGCCGGAAAAAGTTCAAGCGCTGGTGCAGGCAGATGCGGTCGCTGCCCGGCTCGCGGAACAAGCGTGCGAGTGGCTGCCCGCCGCCGGTGGTGCGCCGCCTGGCCTCTTCGAGCGCGCCATTTTTCGCATGCGCATGCGCGGCGGCTTGCTTTCCGCTCCCGGCTACCTGCTCAGACTCTCTTTTTCGCCCACGGAAGAAGACTGGATGGATGCATCCGGCGCGGAAACAAAGCGGCATGGTTTTCTTGATGCCGTGCGCCGGCCATTCCGCTTGGCGCGTAAATATGGCCGCGGCAGCAAAGACTGATACCCTGAGAGATCTCACTGGCGTTTTGTGGGCAGGCAGATTCTGCGGCCACCTAACGGCTGAACTCCTGTGAGATAACACCCGCATACGACAAGGCTTGTTGCCAGCTTGAGAAGCGTCGGGGGAATTCGGCAGCCAGCTTGTGTGCAATTTCCTCAAGCGAAGCTCTTCCGTCCATCAGGTCGAAAGCTCTGCGGCGCAGGAGCCCGTCCTCGGAAAGTTGAGGAATGTAGTCTGCCGCTATCCTGCGAAGCTGCGTGGTGGACAACACTGCCCCGGCCAACTGCGATTGCTCAAAATGAATGAGGGAAGTGCCCGATCCTCCGAGGGGCTTGATGTGCGTGGTCCATCGCCAGACGTATTCGTTTTCCACCAGTTTTGCCTCAAGGCTTACGCAAACGGTTTGGCCTTGCGCCAAGGCCGCGGCCTGTGTCCAGGGGAAGAAGAGAGACCCGTACACTGTCTCGGGAGCACCCGGAGCGTTGGAGAAGCTAGCGCCCTCGGCCAGATCCGCATCGAACCACACCACGACCCCGTGTCCGGTCCCGGCGCGCTCGACCGTCCACTCCAATTTGCCTCGAACATCGTGGTTTTCGACGCTGGCATAATCCAGCGTGGTCCAGAGTCTATGCCCGGTCAAGAGCTGGCTGGAAGTCACATGCACTTTCTGAACGTCGTTCACAGCGAGCAGCCGCGCCGGACTCAGGTTCTGGCCGAAGGGATTCCGGTCCCAAGGGTCCACCGCTTCACCATAGGGTTTTGGAGCTTCCACGATTGCAGCCCACAACGTATCCTTTCGCGGGATCATGGTTCCGCCGGGCGCAAGAAAGCGGCGCCGGGCGTCAACGATGGCAGGGACATGGCGTTGAAAAAGCGGCAGCACACCCCGGAGATCAGAAAGAATGACATCGGCCCGAACGGGAAGGATCACACGGTTAGAAAGCTCTTCGAGAAACTCGATTTTATCGGCGCAGCCGTTAGCGGCGGCAACCTCTCGCGCCACCTGAATAATTTCACCGGGCTCGATGGCATAGACCCGGCCGGCGCCAAATTGGCACGCGAGCACTGCAAAAATACCTGGGCCCGTGCCGATTTCTAGGACGACGGATCCCTCGCGGACGCTCTTTCTCAGCGCCGCAGCGTAAGCCTCCACGCGGACGCGATCCGCGATCATCGAGCCATAACCGCCCAGGTTGTACATCCGGACTTATCCGTGCACCAAGGTTGCGTTTGCCGGAACGGCCATTACTCGTTTGGCATCGGCAGCGATAGCTTGACAGAGGTCAAAGATTGCCGAGGGTTCAGCCGGAGGGCGCACTCGACGCATAGGAGTTTCCGAGACCACGCGGCTGAGCACATCAAATTCTGTGCGCCGCATATCCTGGTCGAGAAGATAGTTCACATACGTATTGGTCACGAGCGCCATGAATGCCTCTTCCCCGGAAACCTCTTCTACAACAGGACTGGTAAGAGCCCTGTCTCGACCGTGCAGGATATAGATCGCTCCCAGAGGCAAAGGTCTCGAAGCGAAATAGTGGCCGTTCTGGCCAAGTGGCATATAACGCTTGTCCCATGTGGGCGTAATGCGCGGCAGAGCATCGTCTGATTCAAATAAGGTGACGGCCGAGTCCGGCCACAAGTTCACCCTGGGATAGCCCGGCTGAACAAGAAATTGCGCTCCCTTGTCTGCCAGCGCCACGACGTCGTCAGAGAGCACCGGAAAGCCGGCACAGGCAAAGGCGGCAGCTGTAGTCGATTTGCCGGCGCCCGGCAGCCCCACCAGAGCAACGGCGCGATCACCGATAACCACTCCGCTAGCATGGAGACAAACTACGCCGCGGAGCCGCAACACGAATCCCATCACAGGGCCGAGCAAATAGGTGCAGGCATCTTCAAGTGTGTAATTCTCTGGCCAGTCGGCCCACACTTCGCGTCCATGGCGATCGACGGCGAATCGCGCTCCATCGTTATAGAAAAAACCGAAATATTTACCATCAGCGAGCATTCCTACCCGCAAGTTGGGCTGACCTTGCTCGCCACTGCTCGCACTGATGTAGAGAAATTCACGCGGAAAATCAAAAAACGCGGGAAGAAAGGCTGGATTCTCCTTCAGCCGAATCTGAACGTCGACCGCTTCTTGTCCAGCTCTCCCAGATTCTTCGGGAAGACCTGACAGCGGGATGTTGGTTGCAATACGCAACCCGTAAGCGACATGGGCGAAAGACAGATATTCTGCGGCATAACCCATCAAAGAGTCTTACTGAACGCCATAGAGCCGCCGTCGGCCATCCCCATGTGGTTGCCGGTGGTTCCGGTCAACGTCCGAATATCTCCATAAACCCTGAGGTTAGGTTTTTGGTACGGCTTTTTCTTGCCACACTCCCGCGAATTCGATGTCACTAGGCGCCTCCAAAGAAGTCTATCCCGTTGCCGCCTTTGACCGCAACCAAAAGTTCAAACTGAGTGGCCGAAGATGAATCCACGCAGTCCAGGTATCCTTCTCTCCAAAAACTTTCGGAATGAGTCTACGCTCCACGTATCGCCCCAGTTCGGGAACGGCTTCAAACGAATCCACCCACGCCGACTCCGGCCGCTGCAGAAGAGCGAGCAGCGGATCCTCCAGTAGCGGCGACTTGCGTCGCAGACGCACCGCATCCGGCAAGATGCCTCGCGCAGCCTCGCGCAGTATCTCCTTGTCGGAACACCACGGCAGCGCGGGCAAGGCGAGCAAGAAACTCACTAGGCGAAGATCAAAAAAGGGATGGCGGACTTCCAGGGGAACACCTGTTATCCCGGGATCGTATCCTTCAAACAAGTTTGGCCAAAAAGAATCGACCATTGCTTCATAAGCTGTACGGCGAGCGGCCCCAATGAGAGCCGAAGAGCACATAAACAGTTCCCACCGCTCGCGCAAGCCCAGGCGATTTTCGAGGTCCGGGTTCAGCCACCCCGGATACTGGGGTGTTTGACTCTTGGATCCAAACCATCTCTGCCAGCGCGTGCGAATATACAATCGCGAAAACCTGCCCTCCACCGCAAGATATTGCATCGCGTCCGCCAGTGCTTGGCCAATCTGTCTGTTTTTGAGCAAATGGGAAAAATGAACGGAGAGCAGGCACGAAAGGGCGGGGTCGCCTCCAAAGCCAGTCAGGGCTACGCGGTTCCGGACCGCAACCTGGCGCAATTCATGAAGTCCGCCATCTGACGAAGGCGAATGTATGGGCTCAGGCCAACCATCCTCTCGGTGATTCAGGTACTTCCACAGCCCCATCTCATCACTGACTTGAAATTCGATCGGGATTTTCAGGGCTTCCGCCACGAGCGACGCGTAATGGCGCTCCTCGTGCGGAATCAAACTTTCGAAGACCTCGGTATATGCCCGCACGCCAGCGTCAGCTCCATTTCCAACCAAGATCCGACGGGCGCTAGCAGCCACGGTGGGAGAATCAAGTCCGCCGCTCATCAATACACCCACGCTGTTAGTTCTCAGCCGGTCCGCGACGGCACGATCTAGCAGTTCGCGGAATTGCTCGACGCATTCGCTCGGCCGCTCATTATGAATGGGGGCGCTCACCGGCAGCACCCAATAGCGGCGGAAAGAGACGCTGTCCTCGTTACACACAAGGACATGCGCGGGCGGCAGCCTCTGGATGTCCGCGAAGGACGTAGCTCCGGGTTCCCGGATCATGTCAAAGAGGAGAAAATCAGAGATGGCAAGATCGTTCAATCGCCCGGAGACAGCAGGATACTTGCGGATGCAGTCGAGCGTGTTGCTGAAAAGAAAGAGATTCCCCAATTGTGTGTAATAGAAAGGTCTGATGCCGAAATGATCGCGCGCGCAAAATAGCCGTTTATTGGGCGCGTCCCAGACCGCAAAGGAAAAATCGCCGCGCAGATGATCCACGCACGCTTCGCCCCAGGCAGCATAGGCGTTTAGAATTAACTCCCAGTCCGAGGCCACGGCCCGGAGCTCGCGGCCGCATCGCCCTAGCTGGGTTATGAGTTCCGTTCGGCAATCGAGCCGCGCATCTGCAACAATCCAGAATCGTCCTTCTAGGTTCGCGGGCTGACGTTCGTTTTGTGTTTCCTGTATGGTTCGCAGCATGGTGTGGCCCAGCCCTATCGAACCATCCATCCAGCACTCGCGGGAATCAGGGCCACGATAGGAGAGGAAATCTACGAGGTGCTGCAAAAGCGCCCGCTCAATCGGGGCACCGTTCCGGTGAAAGATGCCGACGATGCCGCTCAATCAGCTTGCCTTTCTATCCGAGTGCCTTGTACTTCGCAGTTTGAAAAGAGCACGGACTTCAGCTTCCTCCGAAAGAACGCTATTCCCATCCTGCCCGAGCACAGCCGTAGCGTGGACTTCTCCTGGCAACGCGCATTTCATTGCTAAACGCCGTTTGGCTGGAGCGCTATTGTACTGTCAGCTCTCTCCCGCAGCAACCGCGCCTTGTTGCTGCTGCTTTCGCTGTCGCCTTAATCCTCTCTTACTTCAGCATCAGAAATGCCCTTGCCGTCCACTACGCTGCTGTGCAAACTCCGGCTTCCTATGAGCACGCCGCGCGCCTGGAGCCCGCTGACCCGCGCAACTGGTATCTCCTGGGCCGCTATTGGCAATACAATCTGGAGGATCCCGACGCCCCGCGCGCCATTCGTTCCTACCTTTCCGCACTGTCGTTGAATCCGGCATCCTCAGAAACCTGGCTGGATCTTGCCACCGCTTACGAATCGGAATCCAATCTGGTCGCCGCGCGCGACGCTTTTCTGCACGCTAAAAAGGCTTATCCTCTTTCCGCTGAGGTTTCTTGGCGATACGGCAATTTCCTGTTGCGGCAGGGCGAGCTTGACGCCGCTTTCAGCGAAATGCGCCTGGCCATTGAAGCTGACCCCAAGCGAGCCGCGGAAGCCTTTTCCCGCTCCCTGCGTGCTGGATCCACCATCGAAACAGCCCTCGATCGCGTCTTGCCACCGATTAGCGAGGCCTACGTTGATGTGATTCGCGACCAAACGACGGACGGACACACCGCGAATGCCCTCAAAGTTTGGGACCGGCTCGCTTCTCTTCATCCCCGCATTTCCGTGTACGATTCTTTCTCCCTTATCAGTGCCTTGATGACCGAAAGACGCATCGCGGAAGCCAGCCGGGTCTGGGACCAGGCGGTCCTGTTTGCGGGCCTGACTGATCTACAAACTCCGCCAGGCTCGCTCTTATGGGACGGCGGATTCGAATCAGGTATTACGGGTGGCGGTTTTTCCTGGTTGTTTTCGGAGGGATTCCGCGGCGTGCAGCTCGGCATCGATACCCAGGAGAAACACTCCGGCAATCGTTCCTTGCGGCTGATCTTTGACGGAAAATCCAACGTCAATTTCGCGGGCGTCTGTCATTACGTTCCCGTTCAGCCTTCCTCCGCCTATCTTTTCTCCGCTTGGGTCAAGACCAGAGCGCTCACCACGGACCAGGGCATTCGCTTCCAGTTGCATTCATTAGACTCGCAGTACACTGCCACGGCTAACACATCGGATGTTCGCGGGACTGCGCCCTGGACGCGCATCGCGATGTCCTGGACCCCGGCAAATGATGTTCATGAAGTGCAAGTCTGTTTGATCCGTTTTCCCAGCAACGAAGCCGAGAACAAGATTCAGGGCACGGTTTGGGTGGATGACGTCGCGCTGGTTCCGCAACTCCCGGAGCGTCCCAAACCATGAGGTTGCTGCGCTTCGGAATCTGCGCCCTGACCGTGTTTGCCGTTGCCGCGCACGGTGGCGTCGAAGATTGGGCGCGGGCCGTCTTTGAGACCGGCGCTGGATTGCTCCTTGTCGCCTGGGCCTTGTGGGTTTATTTCACGCGTCAAGAACAAATTGTTTATTCTCCTCTGCTCCCGCCGATGGCGGCGCTTTCCCTGCTGGTTTGCGGCCAATGGTTTTTTCATGCCACTGCTTCTTCCTACGCCACGCGCACGGAACTCCTGCTTCTCGTCTCCGACCTGGTTCTCCTCTTTCTTGCCGTGCAAGCTTTCCGCACCCTTCAGGATTGGCGCGGCTTTGTTTGGTTCGGGATGTTTTTCGGGTTTTTGATCAGCATCTTCGGCATTCTCCAGCACCTTACCTTCAACGGAAAGCTCTACTGGTTCCGCGAGATGCATTACGGTGGAATCCCCTTTGGACCCTACGTGAACCGCAACCACTTCGCCGGATTCGTCGAGTTGATTCTCCCGCTTGCCCTCGTTCCCCTCGTTCTGGGTAGAGTGCGCCGGGAGCGCTGGCCTGTCGTCGGTTTATTCGCGGTCGTTCCCATCGGCGCGCTATTCCTCTCTGCCTCCCGCGGAGGAATCGTGAGTTTCGGTGTCGAGTTGGCGTTCCTGGCGCTGGTGATGATTCTGCGCCGCACCGCGGGGAAGCAATTGTTTGCCGGCGCTGCTGTCCTTCTCCTAGCGCTGCTCATGGTTTCGTGGCTCGGCGTCGGACAGCTCTTGCAGCGTTTTTCTTCGTTTCAGTCGCTCGAAGCCACTGCCGGGAAGCGCGCCTCCATGCGCCGGGACACCTGGCAAATTTTCCTTCATCACCCGGTCGCCGGAACGGGACTCGGCACTCTGCAGATCGTTTATCCACCATACGAATCACTTTACGATGGGAAAATCGTCAACCATACGCACAACGACTATCTCGAGGCTCTCGCAGAAACTGGATTCCTCGGTGGACTCTGTTGCGCCTGGTTTCTCGGCGTCTTGTTCGGCGAATCCCTGAAACGATTCCGCCAGCCCAACAATTCCTTTGCCGGGACATTGCAGCTCTCCGGCCTGGTGGCCTGCAGTGGCTTCCTCGTTCACAGCCTCGTCGATTTCAATCTGCACATCCCTTCTAACGCGCTCCTGTTTTTTCTGATGGCCCACCTGGCGACCTCCGAGATCCAGACTGTCGCTCCGCCGTCCCCGCGCCAAAGGTCGCGGCATCGATAAATTCCAAATCACTGATTGACTTGGGCGTTCTCGCTGTATACTCACACTTGGGGGTCATCTATTCTCATGCAGCCAGCCAGACTGGGTGCGTTGGTGTGGTGTCTCGTTCCGACTGCCCTGCAAGTGTTACTGGTTCTGGCGCCGCCCAGCAGCGCTCAGCAGGCCGTTCTCGAGACGCCACAACAGGTCAACGACCGCATACGTTCGTTGTCCGCGTCAGCGCGTGTGATGCCGCATGACTACATCATCGGCAATGGCGATCTGCTGGAACTCGAAGTTTTCGACGTAAAAGAGCTCAGCCGGGTGGTGCGCGTCAGCCAGACCGGTTCTATCGGCATCCCCCTCGTGCCCGTTCGCTTGCACGTCGCCGGACTCACCGAAGTTCAGGCCGAACAGAAGATCTCCGAAGTCCTGGAATCCAACGGCTTGGTCTCTCATGCCGAAGTTAGCCTCACCGTTAAGGAGAGAAAGAGCAAGCCCATCACCGTAGTTGGGGCGGTTGGACATGCCATGGTTTACCAGGCCGACCGGCCCGTGACTCTTCTGGAAGTTTTGGCAGAGGCCGGGGGCGTTGCGAATGACGCCGGCGACACCGTGATCGTGAACCGACTGCCTCCAAAGCACCGGCCCATGAGGGTTCGCCCCAGCAGTCTGCATCCTCTGCAGCTGCCGGCTCCATTGCCTCCGCGAGTTCCCCCGCGCCGAGTGATCCGCCTCACTTGAACAATACGATCACCATCAACCTGAACGAACTGATGGAAAGTGGCGACGCTACCAACAACATCATTCTCCAGGCCGGCGATATCGTTACCGTCCCTCACTCAGGAATTGTCTACGTCCTGGGAGCGGTGAGCAAGCCTGGTGGTTTTGTACTGGCTAATGACCGTGGGCAGCTGACCACCTTGAAAATTTTGGCACTCGCCGGTGGTTTGAGTCCCACCGCGAAAAGCGATCATGCCGCGCCAGTCGGAAGATCTTCAGCTTCAGCCCAGCGACATTTTGTATGTGCCAAACAGTGCAAGCAGGCAGGCGATGGTCAGGGCTCTGGAATTCGGAATTGCGCTCGGGTCTGGAGTCGCTCTCTACCGGGTGGCGTACCACTAAAATTGGCTGACGAAAACAAACTCGTACCCCGCGAAAATGGTTCCAATGGCGCCATTGAGCTGGTTTCCATGCAGTCCCGCCTTCCTTCCTTTGAGCTCTCCCCGCGCGAACCCCACCTCTACGACTACCTGCTCATTCTTCGCAAGCACCAGTGGCTGATTCTCTCCTTTATGCTTGCCGTCGTCACCATTGTGGCCATCGCCACTTTCCGTATGCAGCCCGTTTACGTGGCTACTGCTCGGGTTGAGATTGACCGCGAGAACGCTAATATCCTCCCCTTCCCGGGCACCGATTCCTACGACTACATGATGGATCTTGAAAATTACATCGAGACGCAATCCAAAATCCTCACCAGTGAAACGCTTGCGCTCCAGACCATTCGCAACAACAATCTTTCGGCCCGCCCGGAATTCTCCTCGCCCAACGGGCCCTCGGAAGCCATCGCCAGCGGCAGTCTCGCAAACCAGAAACGTCCGCCCGAACTTGCCGAATTCTTGGGTAGTCTCAGCGTCAAACGCGTCCCCAGCAGCCGTCTGATGGACGTCAGTTTTGAATCCACCGATCCCCAGCTCGCCGCGCGCATCGTCAACGCCCATATCGCCTCCTACATCGAGCAGAATTTCCGCAGCAAGTACGAGGCTACAACTCAGGCTTCCACCTGGCTCGCCGACCAGCTTGGAGAGCTGAAGATCAGGGTGCAAAAGTCCGAGGACGCCCGCATCGCCTACGAACGCCAAAACCAGATTTGGACGCTCGACGACAAGCAGAACATCACCACCCAGCGGCTCTCCGACGTCAACAAGCAGTTGACCGACGCGCAGAGCGAGCGCATGAAAAAAGAATCGCTCTACCAATTCGCTAAGTCCGGCAATCTCGACGCCGTACCGGAAGTCCAAGGCAACTCCGCGCTCGCCGATTTGATGCGGAAGCACGGCGACGCCGCCTCGCAATATGCGGATCAATTGAGCCAATACGGCCCGAATTTCCCCAAGGTACTGCGCCTCCAGGCTCAGCTCAAAGAGTTTGATCAGACCATCGAAAAAGAGAAACAGAAAATCTTGGATATCCTCGAGAGCGATTACCATGAAGCGCAGCAGCGCGAAACTCTCCTGACCAAGGCTCTCGATCAGCAGAAGTCGGAAACCAACCAGATGGCGGGAAAGCTTGTGGAATACAACATCCTCAAGCGCGA
>WNFT01004711.1_pt1 | contig 11902 bp, 9 predicted proteins | sample 5400191 | NCBI WGS metagenome assembly WNFT01 (sample SAMN13153359, study PRJNA577476) | soil metagenome | isolation source: 80 cm saprolite under Madrone tree | place: USA:California | collected 2016-06-14
CCCCTAGTCCGCGAGCACCACGTCGGGGTGCCAGACCGGCTCCATGGGGAGACCGGGCACGGACGGCCCGAGCCCGCGGGGCACCGCCAGGGCCAGGAGCTCGCCGTCTTCGCCCACGATGCGCACGCGCTCCGGGGGAGCTTCCCGAAATCCCCCGGCACCGAGGGCGCACGGCAGGTCGCGGCCGTGGGCCACCGCAGTGCGCCCTTCGGGTCCCACCTGGACCGCCGGCATCTGCCGGAGCAGCCCCGACAGCGGGATGACGTTCCCCCACGACTCGGGCCCGAGCGCTTCCGCGGCCACCGCCTCCTCGAGCCCGAAGGCCCCAGATCGCAGCCGCCGAAGCGCGCTCAAGTGTGCCCCGACGCCCAGCCCCTCCCCCAGATCCCGAGCCAGGGCCCGGATGTAGGTCCCGGGCGAGCATCGCACCTCGAGCTCGATGCGCTCGTCCTCGGCCGCGAGAAGCGCGATGGAATGAACGGTGACGCGCGCGGGCGCCGGCGAGCCCTCCTCCCCCCGTCGCGCCAGCTCGTAGAGGCGGCGGCCGCCCACGCGCTTGGCCGAGTACCGGGGCGGGACTTGCTCCAGCGCCCCGGTGAGACGCGCGAGGGCGGCCTCGACCGATCCGGGTTCGAGGCGCACGGCCCGGGGCTCGCCGAGCGGCTCCCCGGTCGAGTCGTCGGTCGTGGTGGCGAAGCCCAGGCAAACCGTCGCGCGGTAGAGCTTGTCCCCCTCGCCCAGGAAGCGAGCGAGGCGGGTGGCCTTGCCCAGGCAGACGGGAAGGACGCCCGTGGCGAACGGGTCGAGGGTGCCGGTGTGGCCGACCCGGCGCAGGTCCAGGGCCCGGCGCACCCGGTCGACTACGTCGTGGGAGGTGGGGCCCGCCGGCTTGTCCACGACCAGCACGCCGGACCGAAGCCTGTCCACGCGGCGCCTACTCCTCCTCCCCGTCGGGATCCGCCTTCGTCTCCTCCAACAGGCGGGCCACGCGCTCGGTGGCGTCGAGGCCCTCGTCGTATTGGAAGATCAGCTCCGGGGTGTGGCGCACGCGGATGGCCTTCCCCAGCTCGCGCCGGACGAAGCCCGCCGCCTGCTGCAGCCCCGCCAGGGTCTTCTCGCGGTCGGCGGCCCCTCCGAGAACCCCCACGTGGACGCGCGCCGTCCGGAGGTCGGCGGTCAGCTCCACCCAGGTGATGGTCACGAAGCCGATGCGGGGATCCTTCAGCTCCCTCCCCACGATCCGCGCCACCTCTTCCCGGATCTCCTCCGACAGCCGCTGGGTCCGCCGGCTCACAGGATCTCCGTGTGGGCGTCGAGCAGCTGGATGTCCCGGGCGGAGGCGGCCTCGCCCTCGATGCTGTGAAGGGTGGACTCGAGGTGCACGTGGTCGGTGTTCACGGACACCACCGCGAGGCGCGCGCGCTGCCAGAGATCCTGGTGCTCCACCTCGGCCACCGACACGTTGAAGCGGTTCCGGATGCGCGTCTCCAGGCTCCGCAGGGCCTGCCGCTTGTCCTTGAGGGACCGCGCCCCCGGGAAGTGCAGATCGAGCGTCAGCAGGCCGATGACCATGACGGCCCCGGTGGGACGCGCCTACTCCAGGGTCTCTTTGACCTTCTCGGTGGTGAAGAACTCGATGACGTCGCCCGGCTTGAGGTCGTTGTAGTTCGCGATGCCGATGCCGCACTCCAGCCCGGCCTTCACCTCGCTGGCGTCGTCCTTGAACCGCTTCAGGGACGACACCTTGCCGGTGTGGATCACCACGTTGTCCCGGAGCAGGCGCACCTGGGCGCTCCGGTTCACCCGGCCGTCCACCACGAAGCTGCCCGCGATCGTCCCCACCTTGGAGATCTTGAACGTGTCCCGGACCTCGGCGGAGCCCAGCCGGACCTCGCGGATCGAGGGCTCGAGGAGGCCTTCCATGGCCTTCTTCATCTCCTCGACCGCGTCGTAGATGACCGTGTAGAGGCGGATCTCCACCCGGTCGCGCTCGGCGATCTCGGCCGCCTTCCGCTCGGGACGTACGCTGAAGCCGATCACGACCGCGTTGGAAGCCGCGGCCAGCAGCACGTCGCCCTCGGTGATGGCCCCCGCCCCGGAGCGGATGATGCGCAGCTTGATCTTGTCCTGGGGAAGCTTCATGAGCTGGTCGGCCACCGCCTCCAGGGAGCCCTGCACGTCGGCCTTCAGCACCAGGGGGAGCTCCTTGAGCTGGCCCTCGGCGATCGCGCGGCCGAGGTCTTCGAGGCGGATCTTGGAGGTGGCGGCCATCGCCTTCTCGCGCAGCTTGAGCTGGCGGAAGGCCACGATCGACTGCGCCTTCAGGCTGTCCGTGACGGCGAGGAGCTGGTCCCCCGGCTCGGGCAGCGACTGCAGGCCGAGGATCTCGACCGGGGTCGAGGGCCCCGCGGACTTCAGGCGGTTGCCGCGGTCGTCGTTCAAGGCGCGCACCTTGCCCGCCACCGCCCCCGCCACCACGGTGTCGCTCACCCCGAGGGTGCCGTCCTGCACGAGGACGGTGGCCACCGGGCCGCGCCCCTTGTCGAGGCGGGCCTCCAGCACCGTCCCCGTGGCGGGCTTCCTCGGGTTGGCTTTCAGCTCCTGCAGGTCGGCCACCAGCAGCAGCATCTCGAGGAGCTGGTCGAGGTTCTGGCGCTTCTTGGCGGACACGTTCACGAAGACCGTGCTGCCGCCCCACTCCTCGGGCATGAGCCCGCGGTCGGAGAGCTGCTGCTTGACCCGGTCGGGCTGGGCCTCCGCCTTGTCGATCTTGTTCACCGCCACCACGATCGGCACTCCGGCCGCCCGCGCGTGGTCGATGGCCTCCAGGGTCTGCGGCATCACCCCGTCGTCCGCCGCCACAACCAGCACGACGATGTCGGTGACCTTGGCTCCCCGGGCGCGCATCAGGGTGAACGCCTCGTGGCCCGGGGTGTCGAGGAACACCACCTTCCGCGTCCCCACGTCCACGTGGTAGGCGCCGATGTGCTGGGTGATGCCGCCCGCCTCCCCCGCCGCCACCTGGGTCTCCCGGATCGCGTCCAGGAGCGAGGTCTTGCCGTGGTCGACGTGGCCCATGACGGTGATCACGGGCGCGCGGGGCTCGAGGTCCTCCGGCTTCGACTCCACGGTCTGGACCGAGGAGAGCTCCTCCTCGAAGGACTGGATGGAGGCTTCGTACCCGAACTCCTTGCAGATCTCGATGGCGAGGGCGGGCTCGATGCTCTGGTTGACCGTGGCCATGATGCCGCGGGAGATCAAGGCCTTCATGATGTCCCTGGACTTCACGTCCTCCATCTTTTCCGAGAGCTCCTTCACCGTGACCCCCTCGGAGAGGGCGATCCTCCGGGGCGGCCCGGTGTAGACCGGCCGCTCGTCCTTGGGCGGGGTGATGACCACCGCCCTTCCACGGTCCTTCGGCTTGGGGGCCGGCCGCCCCGCGGGACGCGGAGTCGGAGCGGGGGCCGGCCGGCTCGGAATCGGCGACATCGGCCGAAGGCCCATCGCCGCGGGCCGGGCGCCCGCGCCCACCGCGTGAGGCGAGCGGGGCAGCGCCCCCCCGGCCACGGCGTGCGGGCTCGTCGGGTGGGGGCTCGTGGGATGCGGGCCGATCGCCCGCGGCGGGGCGATCGGGCGCACCTGTCGCGGCGCCAGGGTGGGCAGCGGCCGGGCCACGGTCGGGCTGGCCGGGCTCGCGGACGCGGCGGCGGGCACCGTCGGGGGCGGAGCGGGGGCGGCGACCGCCCCCACGGCAGGGGTGGCGGGCACCACGGGAGCGATCGGGCGGACCGAAACGCCCGCGCGCGGAGTCACCGTGGTGGTGCGCAGCGGCGCCGCGGGGGCCGCGGCGGCGGGCGGAGCGGGGAGAGCGGGCGCCGGAGCTTCCACGACCTCCTCGGCCGGCGGCGCTTCCTCCTCCAGGGTCTCTTCCTCGAGGGGAGGCGGCGGAGGGGCCGTGACCTTGGGGGCGAGGCGCGGTGCGCCCGGCGCGTGCCACAGCGCCGGGGGCGGCTCGTCCACCGCGACCGCCTTGGCCGCGATCGCCTTCTCGTCGGGCTTCACGCCCCCGCGGGCGCGCGCCTGCTTGCGGGCCTCGGCTACCGCCCTGGCCTCGGCGGCCGCCCGCTCCCGCTCGGCTCGCTCCGCCTCGATCTTCTCGGCCAGCGCGCGCTCTTGCTCCTCGCGCTCCGCCTCGTCCTCCTCGCTCCCGTAGACGCGCTTCTTGCGGGTGGTGAGGGCGTCGATCTTGAGCGCCCGCTTCAGCTTGTCGGCCGTGTCCTCGTCCACCGAGCTTGAGGCGGTCTTCACCTCGACCCCGAGCTTCTTCAGGCGGTCGATCACTTCCTGGCTCGAGAGGTTCAAGTCCCTCGCGAGATTGAAGACCCTAACGTTGACCATCCGCCTCCCCTCCCTCGCCCGACTCCTCGCCCGGGCCCGCGGTGGCCTCGCCCTCGGCGGACCCGACGGCGGCAACGGGGACCTCGCCTTCGCCCGAGCCCTCGGCCACGGCCGCCGCCTGTCGCTCGGCCTCCGCGGCCTGCTCGGCGGCCAGCCGCTCCGCCTCCAGGCGTTCCGCCTCCACCCGCTCCGCCTCCACGCGCTCCGCCTCCACCCGCTCCGCCTCCGCCGTCGCGTCGCGCGCGTCCCATTCCACCTTCGCCGCGGTGGCGGCTTCCCGGATCTTCTCCGCGGTCTTGGGCCCGATCCCCTCCAGGGAGGTCAGGTCCTCGTCGCTCATCTCGAGCACGTGGCCGACCCCGGCCAGCCCGGAATCGATGAGCTTCTGCACGACCTTGTCGCTCACCCCGTGGGTCTCGAGGCTCCGGAGCTCGTCCACGATGCGCGCCATGCGCGCCATCTCGGCCTCGACTTCCTGGCGCTTCTCTTCCTCGCTCTTGATGTCGATCCGCCAGCCCACGATCTTGGCCGCCAGGCGGACGTTCTGGCCCTTCTTGCCGATGGCAAGGCTCAGCTGCTTGTCCTCGACCACCACCTCCATGATCTTCTGCTCGTCGTCGAGGATGGAGACCCGGCTGACCTTGGCCGGGCTCAGCGCGTTCACCACGAAGGTCGCGGGGTCGTCGTTCCACTCCACGATGTCGATCTTCTCGCCCCGCAGCTCCCGGATGATGGACTGGACCCTCGTCCCCTTCATGCCGACGCAGGCGCCCACCGGGTCGACGTCCCGCTCGCGGGAGATCACGGCCACCTTGGCCCGCTCCCCCGCCTCGCGCACGCAGCCCTTGATCTGCACCGTGCCGTCGTAGATCTCGGGCACCTCCATCTCGAAGAGCTTGATCAGCAGGGCGGGATCCGTCCGGCTCACCACCACCTGGGGTCCCTTGGCCGACTTCAGCACCTTGGTGATGGCCACCCGCACCCGGTCCCCGGTCTGGTAGGTCTCGGCCCGGCTCTGCTCCTTGCGGGGCAGGAGGGCCTCGGCCCGCCCCAGGTCCACCACGAAGTCGCCCATCTCCTGGCGCTTGATGATGCCGTTCACGACCTCGCCCACCCGGCCCGAGTACTCGGCGAAGACGTTGTCGCGCTCCGCCTCCCGCACCTTCTGGAAGATGACCTGCTTGGCGGTCTGGGCCGCGATCCGGCCCAGCACGTCGGTGGGCTTGGGAAACTCGATCTCCTGGCCGATCTCGGCCTCCGGGATGAGCTTGCGCGCCTCCTCGAGGCCGATCTGGGTCTCGGGAATCTCCACCGTCTCCACGATCTGCTTGACCGCGAAGACCTCGATCTGCCCGCTCTCGTCGTTGAACCGGCTGCGCAGGTCCTCCGCGCCCTTGTAGTACTTCTTCGACGCGGTGAGGATCGCGTCCTCGATGGCGGCGATGATCACCTCGGGGTTGATGTTCTTCTCCCTGCTGATCTGCTCGATCTGCTGCCGGAGCTGGTTGGCCATGAATGCTTCGCCTCTACGGGATCAAACCCTGGGGAACTCGACTTCCAGGCGGCCGTGGGCGATCTTCGCGAGGGGGATGCGACAGAGCGTGCCGCCCTCCTTCTCGAGGGAAACCCCCACCACCCCGTCCTCGAACGACGTGAGCCGGCCCGTCCAGTGGCGCCGGCCCTCGACCGGCTCGTAGCTCGAGAGCCGGGCGAGGCGGCCCAGGAAGCGACGGTAATCGGCCTCGGTCTTCAAGGGGCGATCCAGGCCCGGGGAGGACACCTCGAGGGTGTACGGCGTGGACACCGGGTCCTCTGCGTCCAGGATGGCCGACACCTCTTCGGAGACCGACTGCAGGTCTTCGAGGCCGATGCCCCCCTCCTTGTCCACGTAGAGTCGGACGAGGGTGCCCCCACGCTCGCGCTTCAGCTCCACGTCCGCGAGCTCGTACCCCCGCCCCGAGGTCACCCGCTCGGCGACCCCCCGGATCTTGTCCAGCATCCCCTCCTGCCCCAATGTCTTTCGCCCGCGCTCCAAAAAAAAGAGTGGGCGGAACCCACTCTGGTGCAACTCGCCGGAGCCGGAATCTGAAGTCTATCAAACAGCAGGGGGGGATGGCAAGGACGGAGCTACGCTCCCAGGTGCACCCGCTGCTCCACCTCGGCGAATCGCTCGCGGGCGTCCTTCTCCGGCATCAGCAGCGAGACCGCGACCCCCGCCAGGAAGGCCAGGGGGATCGTGACGAGCCCGGGGTTGCTGAGCGGGAATGGGGCGGAAGCCCGTCCGAGGATCCGGATCTGCACGGCCGGAGAGAGCCAGATCAGGCCGAGAGCCGAGAGGGTGCCCACCAGCATGCTCGCCTGGGCCCCTCGGGTGGTGAACTGACGCCAGAACACGGAGAGGACGAGGGCCGGGAAGTTCGCGCTGGCCGCGATCGCGAAGGCCAGGCCGACCATGTAGGCCACGTTCTGCCCCTTGAAGGCGATCCCCAGGGCGATCGAGAGCGCCCCCAGCAGGAGGGTGGCGAGCCGCGCCACCCGGAGCTGCTCGTGCTCCGGGGCGGTCCCTCGACGCACCACGTTGACCCACAGGTCGTGGGAGAGGGCGGCCGCTCCCGACAAGGTGAGCCCCGCCACCACTGCCAAGATGGTGGCGAACGCCACCGCCGCGATGAAGCCCAGGAAGCCGGTCCCCCCCACCGCTTCGGCCAGAAGGGGAGCCGCCATGTTTCCGCCGCGGTCCACCGCCCGGATCGCGTCCTGGCCCACCAGCACCATGGCTCCGAAGCCGAGGATGAACGTGAGGAGGTAGAAGAATCCGATGAACGCGATGGCGTAGCTCACGGAGGTCCGCGCCGTGCGGGCGTCGGGCACGGTGTAGAACCGCATGAGGATGTGGGGCAGGCCCGCGGTGCCGAACATCAGGGCGAGGCCCAGGGAGACCGCATCCCAGGGGTCGGACACCAGCTGCCCCGGGGCCAGCACCTGCGCGCCGTAGCGCGCGGCCGCGGCGTCGAAGAGGGCCAGGGGGCTGAACCCGAACCGAAGCAGGACCATGAAGGCCAGGAGGAACGCCCCCCCGAGCAGGAGCACGGCCTTGACGATCTGCACCCAGGTGGTGGCGATCATCCCCCCGAACAGCACGTAGGCCATCATGACCATGCCCACGATGACCACCGCGGTCTCGTAGGACAGGCCGAAGAGGAGCTTGATGAGGTTGCCCGCCCCCACCATCTGCGCGATCAGGTAGAAGGCCACCACGGCCAGGGTGCCGACGGCGGCCGCGATCCGCACCGGGGCCTGGCGCAGGCGGAAAGCCACCACGTCCGCGAAGGTGTAGCGGCCGATGTTCCGCAGCGGCTCCGCGATCAGGAACATGACGATCGGCCAGCCCACCAGGAAGCCGATCGAGTAGATGAGCCCGTCGAAGCCGGAGAGCGAGACGAGCCCGGCGATTCCCAGGAAGCTGGCCGCGCTCATGTAGTCCCCCGCCAGGGCCAGGCCGTTCTGGAGCCCGGTCACCCGGCGGCCGGCCGCGTAGAAATGCTCTGTGCTGAGGGTGTGGCGGGCCGCCCACCAGGTGATCCCGAGGGTGACGGCGATGAAGCCGAAGAAGAAAACGATGGCCACGAAATGGGGCTGGCCGCCCGAGCCGCTCATCGGACCTTCTCCCGGATGGAGGCGACCGTCCGGTCGTAGTGGGAGTTCGCCCACCGCACGTAGACCCAGATCAGCCCCCAGGCGGAAACGATCACCAGCGCCCCCAGGAGGGTGCCCAGGCTCAAGCCGGGCCGGAGGATCGTCCCCAGCAGGGGCTTGTCGAAGGCCACCAGGAGGATGAAGCCGAAGTAGATCGCCATCATGGCGGCGGTGAGGGATAGCGCCAGGCGCCACTGGGCGGCGGCCAGGGTGCGAAGCGCTTCGTTGCGGTCGTCCATGCTCTCCTCTTCCCCGACCCGGTCGGGCCGGGTCCGAAGGTCGCCCTTGTCCCGGCGGGCCGGCCGGAACTATACTCCGGCATCAACAAACCGCGATCGAGCCATCTCGGCCCCTCAATCGAGGTGGGTGACCGCAACCCCGGAGGACTGCGAATGCGAAAGCGAGGCTGTCTACCGCTCCTGATGCTGCTCTGCCTGGCCCCCGCCGGCCCGGCCCGGGCCCAGAGCCAGATCACGACCGGCGTCATCCAGGGCACGGTGGTCGACCAGACGGGCGCCGTGGTGCCGGGGGCCGAAGTCGAGGCTCGGAGCCTGGGCCAGAACGTCGCCCGGACCCTCACCACCGGCTCCGACGGTCGCTTCGTCTTCCTCCAGCTCGCTCCCGGCCGTTACCGGGTGACCGTCACCAAGTCGGGCTTCGCCACCCTGGTGCAGGACAACGTGCCCCTGACGGTGGGCCAGACCATCACCCTCGCGCCGGCCATGAAGGTCTCGGGGACCTCCGAGACGGTCACCGTCACGGGGATCCCCACCGTCGACGCCAGCCGGACCGAGGTCAGCAACACCCTGAACGAGACCACGATCGCCAACACCCCCATCCTCGGAAGGAAGTTCGAAGACTTGCTGACCCTCACCCCCGGGGTCAGCGTGGTCCAGGGGCCGGACGGCGACGAGATCACGTTCGCGGGCCAGCGCGGCGTCTTCAACAACGTGAGCCTGGACGGCGGCGACTACAACAACGGCTTCTTCGGCGAGCAGATGGGCGGCCAGCGGGCGGCCATCGACATCACGCTGGAAGCGGTGAAGGAGTTCCAGGTGGTGGCCCAGGGCGCCAACGCGGAGTTCGGCCGCACCGCGGGCGGCGTCATCAACGTCATCACCAAGTCGGGCACCAACGAGGTGCACGGCAGCCTCTTCCACTTCCAGCGCCTGGAGGCCCTCACCTCCAACACCTCCGACGGCAAGCCGCTCAAGGATTTCCGCCGGGAGCAGTTCGGCGGCACCCTGGGCGGGCCCATCGTCAAGGACAGGGCCTTCTTCTTCCTGGCCCTCGAGGGGATCCGCGAGAACCTCCAGCGCCCGAACCTCTCCGAGCCGATCGGGACCCCCTGCCCGGTGGGCGCGCCCACCATCGCCGCCAACGAGCCGCTCATCGGGGGAAGCGCGGACTGCCAGCGCCTGGCCCTGCTCAACTTCTTCCGGACCTCACGCGGCCAGGAGGAGGGACTCCCCATCGACCACAAGGTCAACAACAACGCGCTCCTCGCCAAGTTCGACTGGGTGATCGACACCAGGAACAACCTGGCCATCTCCTACAACTTCGACTACTCCAAGAACACGAACCAGACCTTCGACGTCGCCACCTACGGCAACTCGGCGAATGGGACCGAGGGGCCGTCGAAGATCAACGTGGCCAACCTCAATCTCTTCACCACCGTCTCGGGGACGAAGCTGAACGAGTTCCACCTGACCTACTCGCGGGAGGACCGGCCCCGCGCGGCCATCGACTCGAACGTGCCCCCCGACACCGCGATGGGCTTCGGCCCCAGCTTCCGCTTCGGCAACCCGTTCTTCCTGGCCCCGACCGTCGACGAGGTGATCAAGCGGTTCCAGGTGAAGGACAACTTCTCGATCGTGGCCGGCAAGCACACGGTCAAGTTCGGCGGGGAGTGGCTCCACACGACGAACGTCCAGGTCTTCCGCGGCTTCTTCGAGGGACGGTACATCTTCGACAGCGTGACCGGGTTCCTCCGCTACGCCTCGCCCGCCGCCGCGGGGGGATACGGGCCCAAGACCGTGGCCTGCTCCAACGGCAGCTACGTGACCTATCCGACTCCCTGCCCCGCCGGCACCACGGCCACCGGGGGACCGCTGCTCTTCTACCTCGATTCCACGGACAACAACGGGATCGCCGCCGACGCCGCCGGGGCCTCGGACATCGCGAACAACGAGTTCGCGCTGTTCGCCCAGGACAAATGGCAGGTGCGGCCCAACCTGACCGTGAACTACGGCCTGCGCTGGGACGCGCAATACATGCCCGCGACCGTGGACCCGAAGACCACCGCCTACGGCTTCCTCCTGAACGATCCCCGCTTCCCCTCGGACGGGACGATCCCCGACCAGAAGAAGCAGTTCCAGCCCCGGCTGGGCATCGCCTGGGACCTCGGGCGCAACGGCAAGTCCGTGATCCGGGCCAACGCCGGCGTCTACTACGCGCGGCAGAACATGCTGAGCCAGGTGGGCTCGGTGACGACCAACGGCTTGCAGCAGAAGAGCGACTTCGTCAACACCGGTCTCCTCACCGCCTTCGGCGCCCCGACTCCGACCTGGCCGAACATCCTGCCTCCCTCCAGGGTCGCGCCGGGGACGTTCCCCTTCTTCACCGGGGTCCGCGTCTTCGCCAAGGACTACGAGAACCCGCGCATCTACTCCTGGAACGCCGCCTACGAGCAGGAGCTCGCTCCCGACTGGTCGGCCTACGTGGACTTCACCTGGTCCAAGGCCGTCCACCTCACGCGGTTCCTGAACTACAACGCCCACGGAACGGGAGTGGCGGCGGTACAGCCGCCCACCCGCGACACCACCTCGTACAGCGGCGGCAACCCCTTCGAGCCGCAGCTCGGCGACGTCTTCGTGGCCAACAGCCGGGGGAAGAGCCTCTACCGGGGCGGCACCCTCGGCATCCGGAAGCGCTTCTCCCACGGCTACCAGCTCGAGGCGAACTACGTGCTCTCCAAGGACCTCGACGACGACTCCAACGAGCGCGATCCCTTCACCGACCGCACCTTCAACTTCTACGACCTGAGCCAGGACTACGGGCCGTCGGACCGCGACATCCGCCACAAGTTCAACTTCTTCGCCTACGCGGAGCTGCCCGGGGGGCTGCAGGGGAACGCGCGCTTCCAGGCCCGCTCCGCCCAGCCCATTACAGGAAGCCCGGCTACGTGCAACCCCGGCCCAACCTGCACGGAATTCTCGTACGGGCCGAGGGTGGCGAACAACATCGACTACGGGCGCAACGGCCAGCGCAAGGACAACAAGTACTTCTCGTTCGACTGGCGGCTGCAGCGGCCGATCAAGCTCGGGAAGAGCACGGCCCTCGTGCCCATCGTCGAGATGTTCAACACCTTCAACAGCAAGAACAACGTCAACACCCTGAGCACGCCCGCGCTCTTCAACTTCGACGGCTTCCTGCGCCTGGGGGTGGGCGACCCGCGTCAGCTGCAGATCGCGGTCCGGCTCACGTTCTAACGATTCGCCGGGGGGCGCGGGTCCCCGCCGGCGTGGCGGAAGATTGGAAAGGGCCGCGAGCGATCGCGCCCCCCGGTTTCCATTCGGCTGGTCTTCGGGTGGCGCTGATCACTCGAGCTGCCGACGCAGGAGCGAGGTACAAGCTTCCGGGCCAAGGAGGACGTTGCTACTTTCGGTTACTCGTTTGCGGTAGGGACGCCGGTTACCGGGCGCCCCCCGCGCAGATCCCAGCGCGCGGAATTACCGCACTGGGCTCCTGCCTCAGGTCAGAAGGCATAGGCGTTGGTCCGGGTAGGGATGCACGATGCGGACGGGAG
>WNFT01004712.1_pt1 | contig 11902 bp, 10 predicted proteins | sample 5400191 | NCBI WGS metagenome assembly WNFT01 (sample SAMN13153359, study PRJNA577476) | soil metagenome | isolation source: 80 cm saprolite under Madrone tree | place: USA:California | collected 2016-06-14
CCGACGACCACGAAGCGGCGCTCAGCATCGGCATCCCGCTCAAGACCATCTGGGTCGTAGTCTGGTCGGTGGCGGGCATGGTCGCCCTCGTGGCGGGCATCATGTGGGGCGCGAAGAGCGGGGTGCAGTTCAGCCTGTCGCTGATCGCGCTCAAGTCGCTGCCCGTGCTCATCCTGGGCGGTTTCACCTCGGTACCCGGTGCCATCGTCGGCGGCCTCATCATCGGCGTCGGCGAGAAGCTCGGCGAGGTGTACTGGGGGCCCCTCGTCGGCGGTGCCATCGAGAATTGGTTCGCCTACGTTCTCGCGCTGACCTTCCTGCTCTTCCGTCCGCAGGGACTGTTCGGCGAAAAGATCATCGAGAGAGTCTGACGCGTGATCTATCGTGAGACAGGGCAGTTCAAGAGCAGCTACGCCAGCGACCAGGCGATCTTCCCGGTCGTGCAGGACAGAATCTTTGTCCTACTCGTGATCGCCGCGGCGTTCCTGGTGCCGCCGCTCGCCGCGAACGAGTACTGGCTGCAGGCGGTGCTGATCCCGTTTCTCATCTACGCCCTGGCGGCGATCGGGCTGAACCTCCTCACGGGGTACGCGGGGCAGGTGTCCCTCGGCACGGGCGGGTTCATGGCCGTCGGGGCGTACTCGGCCTTCAAGCTCTCCACCAGCTTCCCGGGGCTCAACATCATCGTCGTCTTTCTCCTCTCGGGCCTCGTCGCCGCCCTCGTGGGCCTTGTGTTCGGCGTGCCCAGCCTCCGGATCAAGGGCTTCTACCTGGCGGTGGCGACGCTGGCGGCGCAATTTTTCCTTGTCTGGCTCTTCAACAAGGTGCCGTGGTTCGTCAACTACGCCTCGTCGGGCACCATCACCGCGCCGACGCGCTCCGTTCTCGGGGTCGTCGTCACGGGCCCGGAGTCGACGGCCGGCGCGCGGTATGTCGTGGCGCTGGCCCTCGTCGCGGGTTTCGCCCTGATCGCCAAGAACCTGGTGCGCGGGCGCGTGGGCCGCTCCTGGATGGCGATTCGCGACCGCGACATCGCGGCCGAGATCATCGGGGTGCGTCCCCTGCGGACGAAGCTCCTGGCCTTCGCCATCAGCTCGTTCTACTGCGGCGTGGCCGGCGCCGAGTTCGTGTTCCTGTACCTCGGCAGCGCCGAGACGCTCGCCTTCGACATCAACCTGTCGTTCCTCGTGCTCTTCATGGTTATCATCGGGGGTTTGGGAAGCGTGCTCGGCTCGTTCCTCGGCGCGGGCTTCATCGTGCTCGTGCCGATCTTCCTGACCAATGTCCCACACCTGATCGGGCTGCCGATGCCGGTGGCGCTGCAGAAGCAGATGGAGCTGATGGTCTTCGGCGCCCTGATCGTTTTTTTCCTGATCGTCGAGCCGAACGGACTCGCGCGGCTCTGGCAGATCGCGAAAGAGAAGCTTCGGTTGTGGCCGTTTCCCCACTAGCAAAACGGAGGTTTGCAATGAGGCAATCCAGGATCGTGTTGATCGGCCTGCTGGCCGTGGCCGTTGTGTTCGGACCCCTCGCCGGGCTCGTCGCGGCGCAGTCGCAGGGGATATTTGTTCCGCTGCTGGTCTACAAGACGGGTCCGTACGCGCCCAGCGGGATCCCGATCGCCAACGGCTTCGTCGACTATTTCAATCTGGTCAACGAGCGGGACGGCGGCATCAACGGCGTCAAGCTCCTCTGGGAGGAGTGCGAGACCCAGTACGACACCAAGCAGGGCGTCGAGTGCTACGAACGCCTGAAGAGCAAGAACCCGGTGCTGGTGAACCCGTACAGCACGGGCATCACCTACCAGCTCATCCCCAAGGCCGCCGTGGACAAGGTGTCGGTCTTTTCCATGGGGTACGGCATGGCCGCCACGGCCGATGGGCGCTGGTTCCCCTGGGTGTTCAGCTTCCCCACGACCTATTGGAGCCAGGCGTCCGCTGTCATCCGCTACATCGGCGAGCAGGAAGGCGGCCTCGAGAAGCTCAAGGGCAAGAAGATCGCCCACATCTATCACAACAGCCCGTACGGCAAGGAAGCCAACCCGACGCTCGAGGATCTGGCCAAGAAGTACAACTTCGAGTTGACGCTGCTCGCCGTGGACCATCCAGGCCAGGAGCAGAAGGCCACGTGGCTGCAGGTCCGCAGGCTGAACCCCGACTGGATCTACTTGTCGGGCTGGGGTGTGATGAACCAGGTCGCGGTGAAGGAAGCCGCGGCGACGGGCTTCAGGATGGACCATCTTATCGGCAACTGGTGGTCGACCAGCGACGCCGACGTGGTCCCCGCCGGTGACGGCGCCAAGGCGTACAAGGGCGCGACCTTCCACGCTCCGGGCACCAATTTCAAAGTCTTCCAGGACATCGTCAAGTTCGTCTATGACAAGGGCAAGGGAGCCGGGAAGAAGGAGGACATGGGGTCGCCGCTCTACAATCGCGGCGTCGCCAACGCCATGTTTTCCGTCGAGGCCATCCGCACCGCGATGGGCAAGTACGGCAACAAGGTGCTCACGGCCGAGCAGGTGCGGTGGGGGTTCGAGCACTTCAACCTGACGGAGCAACGGCTCGTCCAACTCGGCATGAAGGGCTTCACCCACGCCATCAAGGTGTCCTGCGAGGACCACGAGGGCAACGGCCCCATTCTCATCCAGCAGTGGAATGGCCAGAAGTGGCAGGTCGTGTCGGACTGGGTTGCGCCGATGCGCGACGTGGTCCGTCCGAAGATCGAGGCGGAGGCCATCGCGGAAGGCAAGAAGCTCAACTACACGCAGCGCGACTGCTCGACAGAGAAGTAGCGCGAGGCCGGGAGACTCTAGCGCCGTGAGCGATACGTCCGCACCGCTGCTGGCGGTCAACAACATCGAGGTGATCTACGATCACGTGATCCTCGTGTTGAAGGGCGTGTCGCTCGCCGTCCCCGCGGGGGGCATCGTCGCCCTCCTCGGGGCGAACGGCGCCGGCAAAAGCACGACGCTCAAGGCCGTCTCGGGCCTCCTCAGGACCGAGCGCGGCGACGTGACGAAGGGCAGCATCGAATTCATGGGCGAGGGCATCAGGCGAAAGGATCCGTCCGAGGTCGTGCGGCGCGGGATCGTGCAGGTCATGGAAGGACGGCACGTCTTCGAGCACCTGACGGTGGAGGAAAACCTGCTCACCGGGGCCTACACGCAGCGTGACAGGCGCGCCATCAAGCGCGACCTCGAAATGGCCTACGCGTACTTCCCCCGCCTCCGGGACCGCCGGAGCGTGCGCTCCGGGTATGTCTCCGGCGGCGAGCAGCAGATGGTGGCCATCGGGCGCGCCCTCATGGCCCACCCGAAGCTCATGCTGCTGGACGAGCCGTCGATGGGGCTGGCGCCCATGCTGGTGCAGGAGATCTTCGAGATCGTCAGCCGCCTGAATAGGGAAGAGGGCGTGTCGGTGCTCCTGGCCGAGCAGAATGCCCTGATCGCGCTGCGGTTCGCCGACTACGCCTACGTCATGGAGAACGGCCGGGTCGTGCTCGACGGGGACCGCAAGGCGATCAGCGAGAACGAGGACATCAAGGAGTTCTACCTCGGGCTCTCCGGCGTCGGCCAGCGCAAGAGCTACCGCGACGTCAAGCACTACAAGCGCCGGAAGCGGTGGCTGTCGTGACCCACCAGCTCGAGATCGGCGAGGTGTCCAAGGCTTTCGGCGGCGTCCAGGCCGTGACCCGCGTGAGCCAGAACGTGAATCAGGGCGAGATCCTGTCCATCATCGGGCCCAACGGTGCGGGCAAGACCACGCTGCTGAATATGATCAGCGGGTTCTACCATCCGGACACGGGGCGGATCCTGCTGGACGGCGCCGACGTGACGCACCTCAAGCCCAGCCACGTGGCCGAGCGGGGCGTGGCGCGTACGTTCCAGAACATTGCGCTCTTCCGGGGCATGACGGTCCTCGACAACCTCATGCTCGGGCGGCACGTCCGCATGAAGTCGGGCGTGCTCGCGTCTTTCGTCTACTGGGGCCTGGCCCAGAAGGAGGAGGTCGCCCACCGTCGCCGCGTCGAGGACATCATCGACTTCCTGAAGATCCAGGACCTGCGCCGCCAGCCGACGGGCTCCCTCGCCTACGGGCTCCAGAAGCGCGTGGAGCTGGGGCGTGCGCTCGCGCTCGACCCCAAGATCCTCCTCCTCGACGAGCCAATGGGCGGCTGCAACCACGAAGAGAAGGAGGACATGGCGCGGTTCATCCTCGACGTGAACCAGGAATGGGGGACGACCATCATCCTCATCGAGCACGACATGGGCGTCGTGATGGACATCTCGGACCGCGTCGCCGTCCTCGACATGGGGCAGAAGATCGCCGAGGGGACGCCGGACGAGGTGCGGGCGAATCCCCAAGTGATCAAGGCCTATCTCGGGGAGACAAAGGGCGCGGCCCCAAATGCCGGGACACATGGAGGGCGACGTGGCTGACCTGACGACGCTTCCCCGCCTGCTTCAGCGCAATGCACGGGACCTCGCCGACCGTCCGGCGATCCGCGAAAAGGATCGAGGGATCTGGCAGTCGTGGACGTGGCGCCAGTATCACGACCAGGTTCGCGATCTGGCGCTTGGGCTGGCCTCTCTCGGCCTCAAGCGGGGAGACCGGCTCTCCGTCATCGGCGACAACCGGCCGCGCCTCTACGCGGCCCAGCTCGCCGTCCAGTGCCTGGGCGGCGTGTCCGTGGCCGTCTACCAGGACTCCATCGCCAAGGAGCTCGCCTTCGTCTGGAACCACGCCGAGGTCGGCGTGATCGTGACCGAGGACCAGGAGCAGGTCGACAAGGTCGTGGGGCTGCGCCCGGAGCTGCCGGCCCTGCGCGTCGTCATCTACGACGATCCGCGCGGCATGCTCGGATACAAGCACGAATGGCTGAAGTCCTACGAGGACGTCCAGGAGGCCGGGCGCAGGTTCGGAGCCGAGCACCCCGGCTACTTCCAGGCCGAGATCGACAAGGGCAAGGCCGACGACATCGCGGTCGTCTGCTACACCTCGGGCACGACGGGCAATCCCAAGGGCGCCATGATCACGCACGCCAACGCCATCGGCGTGGCCGAGATCTTCTGCAGGCAGGAGGGCGTGGTGCCGGAGGACACTTCCCTGGCGTACCTGCCGATGGCGTGGGCCGGCGACGCCGTCTACACGCTCTTCGCGAGCCTGGTCGCCGGGTTCTGCAGTAACTGCCCGGAGAGCCCGGAGACGGTCCAGCGGGACCTTCGCGAGCTGGGGCCCACCACCGTGCTCGCGCCGCCGCGGATCTGGGAGAACATGCTCACGGGGATCCAGGTGCGCGCGGCCGACGCCACGCCGCTCAAGCGGCGCACCTTCAATTACTTCCGGTCCGTCGCCGAGCGCGCCGAGATCCTGCGCTCGGAGGGCAAGCCCGTCCCGGCCGGGCTCCGCCTCGCGACGGCGCTCGGCGAGTTCTTCGTCTACGGCCCCGTGCGCGATCAGCTCGGGCTGAGGCAGGCGAAGTGGGCGCTCACCGGCGGCGCGCCGCTGGGCCCGGACACGTTCCGGTTTTTCCGGTCCATCGGCGTCAACCTGAAGCAGGTCTACGGGTCCACGGAGACGAGCGGCCTCGTCTCGCTCCAGCCGGACACCGAGGCCAACCCGACGAGCGCGGGCCGCCCGGTGCCGGGCATCGAGGTGAAGATCGCCGACCGGGGCGAGGTCCTGGTGAGAGGCTGCTCGATCTTCAAGGGCTATCTCAAGAACGAGGACGCGACGCGCGAGGTCATCGACCCCGAGGGATGGTTCCACACGGGAGATGCAGGATTCTTCGATCCCAAGGGGCACCTGGTCATCATCGATCGGGCCAAGGATGTCGGCGCGATGGACGACGGCACGCCGTTCGCGCCGCAGTTCATCGAGAACAAGCTCAAGTACAGCCCGTTCATCCGGGAGGCGGTCGCCTTCGGCCACGAGCGGCCGTTCGTGGCGGCCATGGTCGCCATCGACCTCAACACCGTGGGCAACTGGGCCGAGCGGCACGGGCTGGCATACACCAGCTACATGGACCTCTCCCAGAAGCCGGAGATCCGCGAGCTGATCCGCGACGAGATCCGGAAGTGCAACCAGACGCTTCCAGAGGCCACGAAGATCCGCCGCTTCATCCTGCTGACCAAGGATCTCGAGGCGGACGACGCCGAGATGACGCGCACCCGCAAGGTGCGGCGGAAGTTCGTCGCCGAGAAGTACGCGCCGGTCATCGACGCGTTCTACGCGGGCGGGAACCAGGTCGACCTGACCACGACGATCACGTACGAGGACGGCCGGCAGGCCACCATCCAGTCGCACGTGAGCATCGAAGAGGCAGAAGGGGCGCCGGCGCGTGTCTGACGAGCTCGGATTTTTCTTCCTGCTCATGTCGAACGGGGTGCTGATCGGGCTCATGTACTCCCTGATCGCTCTCGGTTTCGTGCTCGTCTACAAGGCCACCGATGCGGTGAATTTCGCCCAGGGCGAGTTCGTGATGATCGCGGGGCTGGCGGTGGCGCTGGCCATGAGCGCGGCGGGTGCGCCCCTGTGGGTCGCGATCACCGTGGGGCTCGCCGGCATGATCGCGTTCGGGTTCTTCCTCGAGCGCGTGGTCCTGCGTCCGCTCATCGGACGGCCGGTGATCGCGGTGGTGATGGCCACCATCGGCCTCGCCTCGATCCTGCGAGGCCTGGGTCCCACCTTCTTCGGGGCGGGGACGAAGACACTGCCGCTGCCCATCAGCGACGCGCCGTTCGTGATCGGCCCGCTCTTCATTCCGCCGATCCAGCTGCTGGGCGCGGCGGTGAGCATCGTCTTCCTCTCCGGCTTCGGCTGGTTCTTCCTGTGGTCCCGCAAGGGCATCGCGATGCGGGCCGTCGCGGACAATCAGCAGGTGGCCATGGCCATGGGCATCAACGTCGAGCGGTACTTCGGGCTGGCCTGGGCCATGACCGGCATGGTGTCGGCGCTGGGCGGCATCATCTGGGGCAACCTGCTCGGCGTCGACATCAACCTGTCCCTGGTCGGGTTCAAGGTCTTCCCGGTGGTGATCCTCGGCGGACTCGACTCGATCCCCGGCGCCATCGTCGGCGGACTCATTGTCGGAATCGTCGAAAACATCGCCGCGGGATACGTCGATCCCTACGTGGGCGGCGGCACGAAGGACTTCGCGCCGTATCTGCTGATGATCCTGGCGCTGATGATCCGCCCGTATGGGATCTTCGGCAAGAAGCTCATCGAGAGGGTCTAGCGCGATGATCCAACGCGAGTGCGGCGTGCTGAAGACGAGTTATGAAGCCGACATGGCGCTGTATCCGCTGCCCATCGCCCGCTGGACCGTGGCGGTTCTCGCGGTGATCTTCTTCCTGCTGATCCCGCTGACGCTGCACGAGTACTACCTGTCGGTGGCCAACCTGGTCTGGATCGCCGTCATCGGCGCCCTCGGCCTCAACATCCTGGTGGGCTACACGGGGCAGGTGTCCATCGGCCACGGGGCGTTCATGTCCGTGGGCGCCTACACCGCCGCGAATCTCGCCACGCGCCTCGACTCCCCGTGGCCGGTCAACCTGCTCGCGGGCGGGCTCATGGCCGCGGCGGTGGGCGCCGTGGTCGGCATCCCCTCGCTGCGCATCAAGGGCCTGTACCTGGCCATCGCGACGCTCGCCGGCCAGCTCATCATCGAGTGGACCATCAATCACGTGACGTTCATCAGCGGCGGGGTGCAGGCCTCCATCGCAGTGCCGCGGCCGCGCCTGGGCTCGATGGTGCTCTCCAGCCAGCGCGACATGTACTACTTCCTGCTCGTCTTCGTGGTCATCGCCATCGTGGGAACCATGAATCTCGTGCGCAGCCGCGTGGGGCGCGCCTTCATCGCCATCCGCGACCAGGACATCGCCGCGGAGATCATCGGGATCGACATCTTCCGCTACAAGCTCCTGGCCTTCGCCATCTCGTCCTTCTACGCGGGCGTGACCGGGGTGCTCTACACCTACTTCCTCGGCATCGCCAACTACGAGCAGTTCCAGATCGGCGTGTCGATCGACTACCTGGCCATGATCATCGTCGGAGGGCTCGGGTCCGTCCTGGGCTCGATCTTCGGCGCCATCTTCATCACGCTCTTGCCCATCGTCATCCGTGTCGCCATGGAGTCCTTCGGCAGTGTGTTCTTCGATCCGCAGACCGTGCTGAACCTCATCCCCAACCTCCGCCTCATGGTGTTCGGCGCCCTGATCATCTTCTTCCTGGTCGTGGAGCCGGACGGTCTGAACCGCTTGTGGCGGAACATCCGGAATTACTTCCGCATCTGGCCATTCGCGTACTGAGGTACGCGAGGAAAGGGGAGAAGATCATGAGACAGCTTCTAGCCATCGTGACGTCGCTGGTCCTGGCGGGCGGGTTGGCCGCCCCGACGCCGGCCGACGCCCAGGCCAAAGCCGACATCGTCATCGGCGTGCAGTGCGACCGGACGGGAGCGACACAGATCGTCGGAACGGTCCTGTGCCCCGGCTTCCACGACTACATCGCCCTCGTGAATTCGAAGGGCGGGGTCGAGGGGCACAAGATCAAGGCCCTCGAGATCGACCACGAGTACAAGGTGCCGCCCGCCGTGGAATCCTACGAGCGCCACAAGAAGGAAGGCGCGGTCACCATGGCCGTCTACGGCACGCCCCAGATCTATGCCCTCGCCGCGAAGCTGACGGAAGACCGGATCCCCGGCACGTCGCCCGGATTCGGCAGCGCGGCCGCGGCCGACGGCATCCGGTATCCCTATATCTTCCCCATCGCCGCCACCTACTGGTCGCAGGGCGCGGCCGCGGTGGACTTCGTGAAAAAGCAGCTGGGCGGGAGCCTCAAGGGGAAGAAGATCGCGTTCATCTTTTATGACAACCCCGCCGGCCGCGAGCCGATCGAGGTGATCGAGGACCTGGCGACCAAGGAAGGCTTCCAGCTCAAGATCTTCGCGGTGCCGCCCCCGGGCGTCGAGATGGGCGCCCAGGTGCTCGACATCGCCCAGCGCTTCCGCGCGGACTTCGTGATCGGGCATCTGTTCGGCGGCGCCCCCGCGGTGTCGATCAAGGAGTTCAAGCGCGTGGGCTACCCGCTCAACAAGTTCGTGTCGTTCGTGTGGGGCTCGGCTGAGGCGAACATCGACGCAGCCGGAGGCTTCGCCGCGGCCGAGGGGTATTACACGATGCAGTTCGCCGGCGTCGGACAGGACTACCCGGTGCTGAACGAGATTCGTGAGATGTACAAGAAGGAGGGGAAGCCGGCCCCGAAGGAGATGGCCTCGACCGTGTTCTACAATCGCGGCGTCCTCATCGCCGCGCTCCACGTGGAAGCCATCCGCAACGCGCTCAAGGCCAAGCCGGGCGGCAAGATCACCGGCGTCGACACGAAGGCCGGGTTCGAGAAGATCTCCAACTTCACCCTCGGCGGGCTCGTGCCGCCGCTCAAGATCACGCCCACCGACCACGAGGGCGGCGGGCTCGTCCAGATCTGGCAGGTGAAGGGCGGTAAGTTCGAGAAGGTGACCGACTGGTACTCGGCGTATCCCGATGTCGTGGCCAAGCACATCAAGGCGGCCGCCGCCAAGTAGCCTTCACGACGCCGGAACGGAGGAATGAAGTCGGAGGGGGGCGTCTTGCCCCCCTCCGACGACCGACGAATATGCTGACGCTCAACAACGTGGAAGTCATCTACGACAACGTCATCCTCGTGCTCAAGGGGGTGTCGCTCGAAGTCCGCGACGGAGGCATCACGACGCTCCTCGGCGCCAATGGCGCCGGGAAGTCCACGACGCTCAAGGCCATCTCCGGGGTGCTTCGGACCGAGCGCGGGGAGGTGACCAAGGGCACGATCGAGCTCAACGGAGAGCGGATCGACCGCGTGGCGCCCTACGACATGGTCAAGCGCGGGGTGGCCCAGGTCTTCGAGGGACGCCGCGTCTTCGAGCACCTGACCACGGAGGAGAACCTGACGGTCGGCGCCCACATCCAGTCCGACCGTGCACGCATCGCGGGCGGCATCGAGCGCGTGTACCAGTACTTTCCCCGTCTCAAGGAGCGCCGCTCGGTGCAGTCCGGCTATTTGTCGGGGGGCGAGCAGCAGATGCTCGTCATCGGCCGCGCGCTGATGTCCGATCCACGCGTCGTCCTGCTCGACGAACCGTCGCTGGGGTTGGCGCCGATGCTGGTCGAGGAGATCTTCGAGATCGTCGCGCGGCTGAACCGCGACGAGCAGCTCACGGTGCTGCTCGTCGAGCAGAACGCCACGCTTGCCCTCGCCATCGCCCACCACGGCTACGTGATGGAGACCGGACGCATCGTGCTCGACGGCCCGGCGGCCGCGCTCCGCGACAATGCCGACATCAAGGAGTTCTACCTGGGCCTCACCGAGGTGGGTGCCCGCAAATCGTACCGGGACGTGAAGCACTACAAGCGCCGAAAACGCTGGCTGAGCTAGCTCATCCCTCAACGAGGAGGAGTACCGATGCGAGTGATGATCCGCGCGGTGATGATGGCGGTCGTGGCCGCTTCTCTCGCCGCCTGCGCTTCGGCGCCGGCGGATATGTCGTCCGAGCCCACGCTGTACCAGCGGCTCGGTGGCCGCGAGGCGATCAAGGGCGTCGTGGACGACTTCGTGGCCAACCTGGCGGCCGATCCCCGCGTCAACAGCCGCTTCAAGGGCCTGGACGCCGGCAAGATCGCGCAGCTCCAGACAAAGCTGGCCGACCAGATCTGCGATGCGACCGGCGGGCCATGCGCGTACCTGGGCCGGGACATGAAGGCCGTCCACACGGGCATGGGCATCACGGACGCGGAGTGGAACGCGACGGTCGAGGACCTGGTCAAGTCGCTCACCAAGTTCAAGGTGCCCGCCAAGGAGCAGCAGGAGCTCCTGGCCATCCTCGGGCCCATGAAGAAGGACATCGTTGGACAGTGATCGGGAAGCAGTGACGACGAGCTGAGCGCCGCGCATGGACGTTCAGGGATTTACCGTCTACGACATGATCGCGCGGGCGGCGTCCGTCCACGGCGACGCGCCCGCCGTCATCCAGGCCGATCGGCCGCTCTCGTTCAAACAGTTCAAGGACCGGGCTGACGCGCTGGCGGGCGGACTGGCGGCCCTGGGCATCGGCAAGGGCGAGCGGATCTGCATCCTGGCGCAGAACGACCTCGCCTACCTGGATCTCTACGGCGCCTGCGCCCGTGAAGGCATCGTCACCTACCCGATCAACTGGCGGCTGACCGCGGACGAAGTCGAGCGCGTGGTCGAGCGTGCGGCGCCGCGTATGATGGTGGTCGACGCCTCGACGCTCTCGGTCGTGACGGGCTGGCCGGAAAAGAAGAAGTCCGTGTCCCACTGGTTTCAGTTCGGCGGATCCGCCGCGCCCGGCTTCAAGGCATTCGACGCTCTCTGCGGGGCGGCCGGCAAGAGCGCAGGAGCCGACGTGTCCCCGGACGACCCGTTCGCGGTCATCTCCACCGCCGCGGTCGACGTGATCCCGCGCGGCGCGGTTCTGACCCACGCCAATGTCATTGCCGCGAACTTGACTGCCATGGCCGCCTTCGGCCTGAGCCCGGCGGACAACTACCTCCTCGCGCTCCCACTCTTCCATATCACCGCGCTCGGCATGGCCATGGCCCACATGCATGCGGGGGCGGCCAGCGTCCTCGTGCCCCGCTTCGACGCGGACGAGGCCGTGAGGCTCATCGATCGCCACCGCGTCACCCACATCTCGGATTTTCCCCCGGTGCTGACGAGCCTGCTGGACGCCGCGGAGAAGCTCGGCAGCAAGCTGCCGAGCCTCAAGCACGTCTCGGGTCTCGACTCGCCCCAGACGATCCAGCGACTGCACGAAAGCACGGGCGCGAAGTTCTGGACTGGCTTCGGGCAGTCAGAGACGAGCGGCTTCG
>WNFT01006435.1_pt1 | contig 11900 bp, 5 predicted proteins | sample 5400191 | NCBI WGS metagenome assembly WNFT01 (sample SAMN13153359, study PRJNA577476) | soil metagenome | isolation source: 80 cm saprolite under Madrone tree | place: USA:California | collected 2016-06-14
TGGAGTCGCCGTTCACCGCAGTTTGTTGCGAGGATTCCGTATTGCCATCGCTGGCGGCTTGTCCCCGCGATGCTTGCATATCGCGGGCAACGGTTTCCGCGGCCGCATCGGAGCGCGTTTGGTTCTGCGTGGCTCGTGCCTGGGCCTGTTTCTCGGCCTGCTTTTCTGCTTGCTTGGGCTGCGGATATTCATCGATCAGTTTCGCGGTGGACAGCCGGAGCGTTGGATAGTCCTGGAGACGCGCTTCCATCGCTTTGTCGTCGATGGAGTTGGGATTGAGCTGCTGCTCAATCCACTTGGCCAGGCCCATCTGCCGGACTCGCTCGACGTCCCCCGGTCGCGGGCCGTAGGCAAGGCGGTTCAGCGCATGCAGAATCGCTTCGTCGGCATTAAGTTCCGTAATCGGCAGCCCTTTGAGCGAAGGATCCAGCTTCGGCTTCTTGTCCTTGGCCGCCGGAATCGCGGTACCGGCCGGCAATTCGACAGGGAGCGACAAGACACAGGCGAAGGAAAGGATGGCGGCAAGAAATGACTTTGGTGTCGCGGAAATTACAGGGATGGGACGCATAAATGGTGAGGCGGGGCGCTCTTCTAGCCTCATAGCACTCTCCTGCCGGAAGGCATTGCGGGCGAATTACCGCACAAATAGGATAAACCCTCGCCGGGCGAGGAAGTTGCGGAAGTCCGGAAAAGCGTGTCGAATCCTTACCGCCGTCCGAAACTACAGGCAGGAAAAGACTTATTCCCCAACCGCACCTTAGTGACCTGCGCGCCAATTCGCCCCACTGCCGAATCAGGACCCAGCTAAGCTAGGCCGTCAATAGGTTCGGACGTCGGATGATCCCGTGCGCGGAGCTAGGGGGCAGCTCACCGGCAGATACGAGTGCAAGAGAGTTCTACCAGTTCTACATGAAATGAAACTTCCCCTCTCTCCACTGCTTAAGAACCATCCCAGCCGTAAAACCAACCAGAGGACTCCCATTCTGGTCGATTTCCTCCAGAATGGGGACGGCGCGCGTCGCGTCAAACTCTAGCGCGCATGTGGCAACCCATAACCGCACGTACACGTCTTCACTATCGAGAAGCGGCAAAAGCTGTCTTTGCGTCTCGACCCCGCGACTCCTTATCTCGCGACAGATGTTCGCGAGGTCCTTGTACAACAGATTTGCTCGCTTAGGATCAGATACCTCTAACGCTTGGCCTCGTTCAATCGCAAGTGACTTAACGATTTGAACCAAATCTTCACTCGTGTGCTTTCTATATTTGGCAATAGTCATCTTCTGGTGTACCCGTTTTATGGTATCGCTCCGAAGCGCCGCATAACTTGGACGCCGAATTCCCGTTGTTGTTCGAAAGACTGAGATTTTAACCATTGACGTACGACCTTGCCCTCTGAAAATTCTCGAACTGACGAGTAGAAGCCACTGATCTGGTGATGTATTTCGGTAGGAACTTGAATGAGATTTTCGACGTTGTGGATGGCTTCGGGGCCGAAGCGGGCGATTCTTCCACCGCCCTGTTCGACGATATGGTGCCATTGCATGCCTTCCTCGGCGGCGCCGTAGAACTTCTTGAAAGAACGGAAGGTCTTGAAGCCTTGGACGCCTTCTTCTCCGAGGCGAGCGATCTTGAACACCTCGCCGGCGGTTCCAATAAGCGGGATCGCCGAAGCGAAGCTGAGGGCGGCGGCACCGTAGTGGCCTTGAGCAAGAGAAATGGCCCCGCTGGCGGCATTAGTAAAGTCACCGACCACTGGAACAACACCTAACAGGTCCAGCCCCGTTTGGATCGCACCCAGGGTTGAGGGGCTAGAGCTGTCGGAGCCCGAGCTTGCGCCTGGAGTTAGAGTGGAAAGGTCTGTCAAGCTGCCGGACTGCAAGTCGGCGGTTGAAGGAGTGGCCTGTGGCAGAAGTTGGGCCGCGGCGGATAGGTCCGAAGAATTGACGGGAAGGTTGTTAAGGCCGGAGGCACCATAGTTACAGTCTACGGCGTTGTTGTCCCCATCCATACATATGCCGGTTCGGAATGAGTCCTGCAACCCCAAGAGGTCAATGAGGTTCACGGGGTTGTTCCGTGCGTATGCATAGCGGTTCAGGGATTGAGGATCGGATTGATCTCCAGGCAGCAGATCGGGTGAGGTCCACCGACCGAGAGTCGAGCCGTATTTCCGATGGTCGAAATGGTCGAGGCCGGATTCGGTGTCGTGTTCTTCGCCTGTGAAGTGCATTGGGCTGGTGTCGGTCGTGGAACAGTTGAGCCAGTCGCCAAATGAAAGGCTCGTGCACGTCTCGGAGAGGGCGCCCGTCAAATTGGTGCGGGCGCGCTCCGTGCCGAGACTATCCGCGTAGTTGAAATACGTGGTGGTTGGAGTGTAGGTGGCGACATGGCGGCCTTGGGCATGGATCTCGACACGATTCCAGGAGCCTATTGTGCTGAGTTCGGTAATCTCGTCGTCATTGAGGTCGTAGAGAAAGTCGACTGTTCCTTTGGCCGCGGTTGTTTTGCGGACGCGGCGACCGAGAGCGTCATAGACATAGGTGGAAGTTCCATTAGCGGAGTTTGAAACGGATGTCGTTCGATTCTCGGCGTCGTAGGTGTAAGTGGTCGCCCCGTCGTTCAATAAATTGCCGGCAGCGTCATAAGAGTAGCCGTCCATGCGGTTGTTGTTCTGCGGATTGCCGGGATTGTTGCCGGTGAAGGTCGCTAAAGAGGAGTGCGGGCCATTCTGCTGCCAACGGTTTCCGAAGCGGTCGTAAACATAGTTGTATACGGCTTGACCTGAGTTCTGGTTGGCGTTGGTAAGCCGATTGAATTGGTCATAGCTATAGGCCCAAGCGGCGTTCACACTGTCGTTGCTTGATAGGGCGTTTCCATTCGGGGCATAGCTCGTCACATTGAAGTTGTAAATCGATCCAGCTGAGAAGGATGTGAGGAGTAACCGCGAGTTGTAGACAGTCGTCTCGGTGATCTGATTTCCCAAGAGGGCCGAGGTCATTTCTCCATCGGGGTTGTAAACGGGATTTGATAAGAGAGTTCCCGGGTGGTTTGAGTCGGAAAGTGTGCTGGTTAGCGAAAGCAATTGTGCGGCGGTATCGAAATTATATGTGAAACCGATCCCGGTGCCGTTGGTGGATGAAGTAAGGTCGCCGATCAAATCATGGGTGTAAACAAGCGGAAAGTAGCCCGTGCCACAGTTTTGTGGTGTGCACTGCCACTGGGTGGCAACGCGTCCCATTTTGTCATAGCTGTTGACAGTAGCGGTGTTGGACGTAGCGGATTTAACTAGTCGCCCGATAGGATACTGAACCGAGAGCCCGTCGGCGGCCACATCATACGTATTCGTTATTGAGGGCGTTGAGTCGGTGAATGTTTTCGAGATAATCCTGTTCAAGGCGTCATATTGGTGCGTGGTTTTGATGGTGCGAGCATCCGTCTTGGTCAGAAGATTTCCGTCGGGGTCGTAGGTATAGCTGGTTGTGCCTGATTCTGGATTAAGAAAAGAGAGTAATTCGGATAGCGTGTCGTAGGTGTAAGTGCGGGCTGGCACACCAGCTTGATTCACTTGGAGGAGGTTGTCGAGGCTGTCGTACTGATAGGTAGTAAGAAAACCCGTTCCTGCAATATCCTGCCCACAAGCCAATGGGGTGCCGCTCGACCCGATCAGGGAGGACGAAGATGCGCCATTGGCGCCGATAAAAGGTCCGGGGGCCACTTCGCAGAGAGAGGCGAGCCTGCCAAGACCATCTGATTGTGAGATGCGGGTGACGCGCTGGGTGCCGTTACCGTTGCCTTCGTCTTGAACCTGCCTTGCGCGTCCCGCATAGGTGGTTAGAACTGTGGAACCATCTGGCCGAGTGACCTGCGTAGTCCTGCCCAATGCGTCGTAGCTGTAGGTGGTCGTGCCGTCGGTTGGCGCCGACGTGGAGCGATGGGGGTTCGATTGTTTGATGATGTGTCCTAAGCCATCCCGTGTGGTGTCGACATAGTCCGTTCCGGCTGGGTCGGTTGTGAGTTGTGTTTGCACAGTACGCCCGAAACCGTCGGATACGCTTGTCACAGTCAATAGTTGACCTTGCGTGCTCAGCTTCAGAGATGTCGTTTTTGTAGGCGACGGCAATGCATCGTTATAGGAGACTAATGTTTGACCACCATCAGGAAAATCCACCTCCGTCAACCGGCCGAGCGGATCGGAGTACTTATAAGTCGTCGTGTTGTTGTTTTGGTCCGTATCCGAAAGAAGCAACCCGGTATTAGCGTCAAAGGAGTACTTCTCGATGTGCTGAATGGTTCCGGTACTTGGGTACTGCACCTGGCTTAGGTACGCGCCTGTGGAGTCATATGTGTAGGTCGTTCCGTTTCCCTTCGGATCGATGCTCTGGTGAGGCATACCCTGAGAATTGAATATGATCTGCGACTTCGGGGATGTACCGCCGTTGAGCCAGCGCGTGGTCGACGTCTGGTTGCCGAGAGTTCCCAGGGGACTGCCATTGTTCTCGTCGTTGCCGTACGTCGTTTGCGATACCTGGTGGCCCGTGCCATCAAAAACTGTTACCGAAGAGGGCAGATCCAGGAAGTTCGCTGCCAGATAATTGCTATTTGATTGCCATCGGTAGGTTGTCTTAACGTCTCGAAGGATAGCTCCGCCAAAGTCGGAAGTCCTCTCATCGGTGCGACGCCCGAACGAAACCGCCTGACCAGCACCTGAATTCGGGCTCCCGCAAGTTATTGTTGGGGGGGTGGTGCCCGACACGGTACACACTGGCTGACTGTCCACAAATCCAGGGTCGTAGGACAGTGAGGTGGTGGTCGACTGCCCATTGTCAATAGTTGTGGTGTACGACTGGGGAAGAATTCCGGTAACCATAAGCCAATAATCGGTATTGCTAAGAGCCGCTTGGGGATTATTCGGTACTGATATATACGAAGTAGCCACGGTTTTGAGAAGTATGGAAGCGCCAGCATACATTTGGTGGCTGGATTCCACTTCGGTACAACTGGTGGATCCGGCCGAAAGCGATAGGTAGTTATAGACGGTGTTGTTGTTATTGGGGTCGGTGATTGTGACACTGTAGGCGTTGTTGCTGGTCCCGGTTGGGTTACCATATGCATACTTCCAGGTGAACACTTGGCCGTCCCCTGCGTTTACAGACCTTGTCGCCACGGCTCGGGTGCCGTTTCCGGTGTTGCTGAACTCGCAAAACCCGCCCCAGACCGTCCTGTATGTGTAACTTATCGAGCCGCTGGTCGGCGTTATCACCTGTAGGATATCGCCATAGCCGGCAGGGCCCGTCCCAGATGGGTTTGCGGAATCGTAGATAAAGGCCCAGTACGTGTTGTTGGGCAACACGACGCTTTGAATCGCATTCTGCGTGTCAATGAATGGGGAATTATAACTCTCACTGGAAATGTTGACCGACACATAGCAGAATAAAAAGGACTGGGTCCCGCCGTTGGGGCCAGGGGCGGTCCACGTCTTGCTGCCGACAAGTTGCTGGTACTGAGCATTTATGACCGGGCAACCTGAAGTGCTTGACGACATGCTAATTAGCGCAGGATCCGTTATAGACCGGCCAATGGTGTCCACATAATTGGCGGAGGACGTCCCGGTGGTATAAGTGATTTTGTTCCCATTGGGGTCTGCGGCCGACACGAGGTTCCCATTAAATGTACGCGCAATTCCATTCGAGTCGTACAACACACCATTGTTCGCGGTCGGAGCAAGCGGCTTCTCTTGATAAAGGTTAGGGTCCGATGGCACGAACAGATAACCGGAACTGTCCGTGGAACGCAGATGCGCCCAATTACTGGCATCGTATCCTAACGGATGAATGCTCCCTAGAGAATCCTTGATTGACACAACATTTGTATATTCAAGATTGTATCCAACCTGTGTTTGCCTCTGTCTGGTCAATACCTGTAGCGCGGAATCTTCTCCAGGGAAGGGTCCCATGCTCGGATAGGCGTATCGACCGAAAGAAGTGGAGCACACCCCTCTGCTGTTACAAGTTGTCTTCTGAAACCAGCCGCCCACCGCGCCGTAGGTTAGGGCGAAATTCAGTGTGAGAGAACCGCGTTGCGGCAAGGAGACCAACGGGATGTGGAGCATAAGATTCCCGTTCATTGTGTTAATGGTGTCGAACTGTCCGAGTTGGTAGGAGCGATTTGGAAGTATGCCTTGCTCAATCGTTGGATCGCTTTGGCAAAGCGCTGATCCAGCGGTGACTGCAAGGATTGACGACATGGCAAGGATTCGAGCCAGCGATGATAGGCGAGTGAACCGCATGCGGTCCTCCGAGGCACAGAGCGATAGTCCAGCCGGTTGATTGGCGGGATGGGCGAATTTATAAACGGAGATCTACTGGCGTGTCAAGTAAATTGCAGATGAATGGACGTGGCGGGCGCGGAAGGAAGGGAAACTAGAAACCAGAAACTAGAAAGTGGAGGGAGAGGAAAGAGAAGAGAGATCTTTCCCTGCGGTCGAGATGACGGAAGAGGAGGGAAGGGAAGCAAAGCAGATCCCTCGCTTCGCTCGGGGTAACAAAGCAGTCGTTAGTAGGTTAGTGCGGCCAGACGGTCCTCGGTGTTGTCGCGCGACAGCACGATCTGCCGGACCCGGTTAGCGTGGGCGCGTGCCGGCCCGACCCCCGATTTCTCGCACAGACTTCGTTACCCGCCATTACTCTGAGATGTCGAATTCCAGGCTGCGGTCGGGCGCATGATTGTTGGCGCCATCTACCGCCTGCATTACCAGACGGTAAGAACCGGGTTTTAAATCGTCCACTTTCACCTTCATGCCGACGGGAATTACTGGATTTCCCTTATGAATGAAATCGTCGGCTCGGACCGCGCCCGTAGAAAGTATCTTCTGATTGCTGGCCCGGTCGATGATGTTGTAGCCCATGCCCACAACTGGTGGGCTCGCCGAGGTCAGCAGCGGTTCGTAGATCTCCGCGTATAGGATTACGTTGTCCGTATGCTTGAAGCGGTTGCTGCCGGAGGGAACGATGTGCATCCCCTTGACCACCAACGGCGTGCGATCCTCGAGCAGAACGGAATCCAAGCCGGTGGGAATATCGTTCAGCTTCTGGGCTGAATTCGTCAGCGCCACTCCGCTGAGGCTGAAATGCTTCCCGTCATACGGATCGATGGTGAGTGGGGATTCGAATTTCCCAAAGGCATCGCCGCCCGCGCTCAGTACAATTGTGAGTTTGTACGCGCCCGACGTGGCGTCGAATTGATTTTCATAGTGATACGGCAGCTTGGCGAACTCTTTCCATTCATCTTTTTCCAGGTCCAGGTTTACGGTATCGCTGAATCGCGCTCCAACCGTTCCGTCGGCGCGGTAGGCTATCCCCAGCACGTTTAAGTTGGCGTGATACTTTCCCTTGTCCTTGTTGAACTGAAATGAATCCGAGGGGATCTCCATCGCCAGGTTGACACGCGCCGTCTCAGGCGCAGTGTAGAAGTAGGGCGCCTGCAAGACGCCATGAATCGAACCGGGCTGAGAACTCGTAGCACGTGACTCGAGTTGCTTTTCCAAGGGCTTCCCTTCGAGCACGTTTGTGGACCGCGTGTTGCAGTATCCGCTGCGCGAGCGAACGTTAACTCCGCCACGATTCAGCTTCACTTTTAGAGTGTGGCAGCTTCCTTCCGGCGTGTCGCCGGGCACGTAGCCCAGGATGTAGAACTCGTTTTGCTCGCGGCCGATGCGTTCGAGCCCACCGAGCAGGTCGTTGGTGTTGAAAATCGTGAAACCGCCGGTTCCTTCCGCCAGCGCGGCCAGGATTTGCTGGTTGGTCGAGGCCGAAGGTGGGAATGGCGGCACGATTGTCCGCGGCTGATTGTAGGGCGAGTTATTGTAGTTGGAGACGGAATTGCCACCGCGAGTGCCACCACCTCCGCTGGAGCCGCCTTTACCACCACCGCCCGTGCCACCACCAGAGCCACCTTTGCCGCCAGTTCCGCCGCCAGTGCCACCTCCCTTACCACCGCCAGTGCCACCACCAGTCCCGCCACCACCTCCGCGGCCACCACCGCCGCCCGTTCCGCCGCCGCCCGTTCCACCACCACCTCCCCCGCCAGGACGCTGAGGATCAGGCATTGCCGCCGCCGGATAGGCAGCAAGGAGAAGACGCGGGCGCGCCGCAGTCTTGCGCGCAGGCGGGTGGTTTGATACGGAATGGGTCTTGCTCGTCATTCTTCCCCTGGCCATCCCGCCCGGAGCGGTCGCCACCAAACCTCGAGCATCCAGCGCGTAGACCGCCACGTTGGACTTATTGCATGCATCAATCGTAGCCGTAAGCTCCGATTGATTTTCCGGTGTCAGCGGGAACCCGCCAGAAAACAGGATCATCATTTTTCGGCCGGGGATGCCGCGGAGGTTTTTCGCCATGCTGCGCACCGCTAGAAGCATGCTGCGAGCGCCAAAATCAGCCGCGGCATTGCCCAATGAAGAGCCCGGCGACGATAGCCCCGCAGAAGCCACGGTGACGGGGACATCTTGCGCGGGCGCGTTTGGATCGACCGAGGAACTCTTGACTCCCGAAACAGCGGCGCGGAGCACGTCCGCGTTCGCCGTGAAATTCTGCACGATGCGGAGCGAGCCCCCGAAATCCACGATGGCCATCAGCCGGTCAGGACCGGCGTTCGCCTCGATGAACTTAGTCGCCGCGCTCCGCGCCTGGATTTGGTCGGGCGCGGCCATCGTCGAATTATCGAAAAACAAAATCAGATAGCGGCGTTGCGCGCTCGCCTGAGTAGCCGCATCAGCCCCGGTAGAAAAAGCCGAAACCGGCTGCTCCTTGTTATCTTCGAAAACTTTGAAATCGTTCTGAGTGAGGTCGCGGACGTAGTTTCCCTTTTTGTCGGTGACCACCGCGTCGACGAGCACCAGCTTGGATTCCTTCCTGATCACCACCGCGGGCTGCTGGTCGGTTGGAGAGGCCGCCGGCGGAGGTGGCGGAGCGGGTTGCCCTTGCGCCCAGGAAAGAACAGGAGTCACACAGATCATCCCCGCCGCTACCCACGAGGCCCATCGAATTTTTCGCGTGAAGTTCGCCAGTGTATTCATGTTATCCCCCACCACACTCGCTAAATCTCAAAAAGGAATGACTACCGCGCCATTGCGCGCCGCCATCTGCGCGCCCTCGGCATCTCGCACCACCAATCGCACCAGGTACGTGCCCGGCTTCAGGTCAAAGCTGGATTTCACGGTGAACCCCGCGCGGCTGAGGCGGTCGTAGGTGGTATCGCGCAGTTTCATGTCGACAACTTTTTGGCCGCCCGTCACCATATTCCCATTCTCATCGAAAATCCCAGTGACAATCGTCAATTGATCGTTGTTGCGCCCCTGCCCCTTCCGGAAGTGGATGCCCTTTAGGTCAAAGTGTGTCAAGACCGCCAAGCGTGCCTGAGCCTCGTCCTTCTTGAAAAACTGCGTTTGAAAGTCAACCGGCAGGTCGTGGATTTCCTCTTGCGAGAAGAGCGCTTCCTGGATTTCCTGCTTGGTGGCCTCGGCAGGGTCTGCTAGCGTCCTGGGAGCGAAATAACCGTGCCGTGCTTGTATATCCAATTTTTCCTTGCTGGTTAAGGAGACCTTCAGAGTGTGAAAATGCCCGTCGATTTTCAGGTTCTGCGGAGAAAACCCGAGCAGATAAGAGAACGCTGGCGCGGCGCCCGCCTGTCGCATAGCTTCATCCACGTCGTTGCGGTTGTGAAAGAATTTTCCACCCGTGCCATCGGCCAATTGCGCCATTACGTCGTCTTGCGCCGACTGTGCCGCCACGCTATAGGTGGCTTTGAATCCCGAGCCGGAGAAGATCGTGCGTGGGGGATCGGCGATGTCTCCTATCAGGTCCGGGGTATAAAGGCCGCGTGCATCGATCGTATTAATCACGATGTTGCCGCGCGTCGCGCGATCGACAATTTCGGAAGCTTCTGACTGCAGGGTAGTCGTGATGAAGCCCGGCGAGACCAGCACAAGCACCCGTTGCCCTGGCATACTTGCCAACCGTCTTATCGCTTCTTCCAGATGCCTGTAAACGTACTCCGTTTCGCTGTCTCCTGCGGAGACCGCTTGGCTCGCGGCGGCTTGCGCCATGGCCTGAGCCACAGCGGGCGGCAAATTCCCACCGGGAGTGCACGCTATCGTCTCTTGCGCCGCAACCGCGAGCGCCTGCGGGTCGTTTTTGTTGACGATGAGGTCTGCCTGGTAGTAGTTCAGGTCGGGGCAATTCGTAGAACTGTGAAAGGCCAAGGGACGAGGCACAATTCCTAGCAATGCACTCGAGAGCTTTTCATGATCACTGGTGAAATCTTGCGTGATCTGTCCGGAGGTCGCGCGTGAGGCCGAATCGCGGACAAACGTGGCGTCTTGCACGGAGAAGTGCACATCATCGAAGATCATGGAGACAAATCGCTGCGGCAATGCGGCGGTTTTGCTGCCCACGGAGTCCGCAGCGGCTGGAGATCCGGGTTCAGGTGAGGAAACGACTGTGGCAGCGGCGCGCGTTTCAGGCGTCTCCACGCTAAAAGAAGAAATGTTCTGAAGTTTCCGGTTGTCGTAAAGCTGAAAATCTTCCTTCTTGAGATTGGGCACGAGCTTGCCGTGCGAGTCGCGGACGACCACGCGAATTAGGACCAGGTTTACGCGCACCTTGAAAGTCGTGGGCGTATCGCGACTGGAGACTTCTTGGTTTTCTCCCGACGCGGGCGCTTGCGCTGGGTCTGGCTTCGCGTCTGTCTTTGCAGGCGCATCCGTCGATGGCGGTGTCTGCGCAAAAAGGAGATTGCTGGGACCGCAGAAACAGCAAAGGAAACCTGCCAGAGCGAAACGCCGGACCAACGGGAGTAGCAGTGAGTGGAACATCTCTGCCCTTCTGAATCCCGCATCCTCAGCTGTCCGCGAGCCAAAGAGGGACGATACCGGGGAATGCTATGCAGCTATGTTGTGACTTGACTATACGCTTGACAGATTTTTTGTGTCAATGACGAAGAGGCTCCGATGATGCGTCAGTTTCCGATTCTCCGGCAGAATATAAAGGCGTTGAGAACCTGCCCGCCAAACGAATCGGGGGCCGAGGATTACTTCCGGATTGCCGACCACTCGCCCAGAACATCATCTTTCGCTTCCCAGAACCCCGTTTGCGGACCCGGACAAGCACATGTCCGAAATGCCGGCTTGTCAGAGACCGACCGCCTTGCGACCGAGATGCGCAATCGACTTCGCCAAGAAGATAATTAGGGCGATGCTCTCCGAGGAAGATAGACTAGAATTAAGAGAAGCGAAGCCTTCCACATTTAGCATCTCTAGCCCTACAACTGAGGTGTTCAACCCCTCGATTTTACGGCAGACACTCTATTGATTTTAGGTGCTGTGAATCCCACAGGTAGAGTCAGTCGGCGGCAGGACTCAAGGATGCGCGTTTGCAATACGCGGCGCGCTCCCCGGAGCAGGCCATCTGACAGAAAACCCCGATGGCGGCCGGTACAGGAGCAAGGCTAGGCTTTTCTGGCTGGCGGCGAGTGCGGGATTTCAGCTCGAGTCGCGCGTTTTTACGTGGGATTTCGCATCTGGGTGACGGGGCGTCCAGTCTTTTGGCGGAAAGGCCACGTGCCAGAACATAGGATTTGGTAGCGTGAACTCCAATCCCGCTTGTGGGTGCTCGCCCTGACGTCTGTCTATGTGTGCGACAACACACTCCAGTGCCGCTCTTGTCTGGACGTTCGACAGAGTGAGCCGCTGTCCTCTGTGCACCTGCGTGGACATGAGAATCAATGCACCATGAGCACTAATGGCCCGCGTGTGCGTTTCTTCTCCAAAAGGCAATCCGGCGTCGGTCTTCCCCGAGACTCGCACTGGGATTGTCATCAATACTCGCTGACTCCTTCGGCGGTTTGCC
>WNFT01004716.1_pt1 | contig 11895 bp, 5 predicted proteins | sample 5400191 | NCBI WGS metagenome assembly WNFT01 (sample SAMN13153359, study PRJNA577476) | soil metagenome | isolation source: 80 cm saprolite under Madrone tree | place: USA:California | collected 2016-06-14
AACCGGAAATCCCCGACCAGATGATTTTTGATCTGGATCCGTCGGATGGAGACTTCAAAGCCGTGTGCGCCGCTGCCAAAGGGCTCCACGAACGACTGAAGAAGCAGGGACTCACGGCTTTTGTGAAAAGCACGGGCTCGCGCGGCCTGCACGTTCTGGTTCCACTCAGCCGTCGCGCCAACTTCGATCAAGTGCGCGCGTTCGCCCGGGAGGTCGCGACTCGATTTGCCGAGAGCGATCCCGCACACTTGACCACCGAAGTGCGGAAGAATAAAAGACGGGGCCGCATCTTTGTGGATACGGCACGCAACGCCTATGCCCAGACGGCCGCGCCTCCTTACGCGGTCCGTCCTCGGGATGGCGCCCCCGTAGCGACTCCCCTGAATTGGGATGAACTGGAGAGTCGTTCGCTTGGGCCCGATCGCTTCAACATCCGTACCGTTTTCGATCGGATCGAGAAGATTGGCGATCCGTGGAAGGACCTGAGCGGGTATTCACAGAAATTGCCCCGATGAAGGCGTCCAGATGGCTCTAGAGGAATATCGGAAAAAACGAAACTTCAAGAGGACGCCGGAGCCGGCCGGCCGCGAGAAGTCTCGCAAGTCCGGCAAACCTGTCTTCGTTGTCCAGAAGCACCAGGCAACGCGCCTGCATTACGATTTCCGGCTGGAGATTGGTGGGGTGCTCGCTTCCTGGGCGGTGCCGAAAGGTCCGTCGCTCAATCCGGCAGACAAGCGCCTCGCTATACGGACGGAGGACCACCCGATTGAATACGCGGACTTTGAAGGGGACATCCCTGAAGGCGAATATGGCGCCGGAACCGTCATGGTCTGGGACCGGGGGACTTATGAGCTCGAGACTGATAGTTCCGCAGGCAAACAATTGGCCGAAGGTGAGCTCAAGTTCGTCTTGCATGGGCAAAGACTTAAAGGTGGTTTCGTGCTGATCCGAAGCAACTCCAAGTCGCCGGGATCCCGCAGGCGCGAAAATTGGCTGCTGATCAAACGCAACGACGAGTACGCTGATCGGTCATGGAACATCGATAACTATGACCGGTCGGTTCTGACAGGCCGCACCCTCGAGGAAATTGCGTCAGGAGTTTTCAATTGACACCATAGAAACCGAATGATTGGATGAGGGTTTTTCGAACGAAGTTTTCGGGATCTGTGGAGGGAACATGCGAAGAATCCTGGCCGTCATTCTGGCTCTGTGTCTGACCCCTTTTACCCACGCGTTCAGTCAATCGAGCAACGCTGCGCTCAGCGGAACGGTTTCGGACGCGGCGAATGCGTTAATTCCCGGCGTAAACATCACGGCAACGAGTACTGAAACTGGCGTCGTCTCAACGGCAATCACGAACGAAACCGGCACATATAACCTTCCGAGCCTTCTGCCCGGTCTCTACAACGTCACCGCGGAACTCCCGGGTTTTCAGACGCAGACTTTCACAGGTGTCCGCCTTGGCAATGCCGCACAGTTGCGATTGAATTTCACGCTGCAGGTCGCGAGTGTGAACACGGCAGTTGAGGTGACTATCGCGGCGGACCGGCTTCTGCTGGAATCCACGTCTTCCGTCGGCGCAGTACTTCCGGAAAAAGCAGTGCGCGATTTGCCGGTGGTGGGCGTCATGGGCAATGATGCGCTGAATCTCGTTCGAACGCTGCCCGGTCTCAATCTCTCGAACGATCTGATTTTCGCTGCGAACGACAGCAAACTCGCCGGTGTCAGCGCCGCCAACATTCAGATCCAACGAGACGGCGTCGACGCCAGCGCTGCGGGCCGCTGGCCTTCAGGCATTCAAGGCGCAACGATCATGAACCCTGATCTGATCGGCGAAGTCCGCATGATTCTCGCTCCGGTCGATGCCGAAGTCGGCCGAGGTAACTCGCAGATCCAGGTTCAAACGCGATCCGGGACGAACAGATTCCACGGAGCCGCAGTATGGAACGTCCGCAATAGCGCTCTCGATCCGAACACGTGGGCCAACAATCGAGTGCAGCCTGTTCCCGCCACCCGAGACTGGACAAACCTCAACGAGTACACGGGAAGCGTTGGCGGGCCGATTGTGAAAAACAAGACATTCTTCTTTGCGTTGTGGGACGGACTGCTTCCTGCCGGCCGGACGAATGTGAACGCTCAGGTGCTGACTCCCTGTGCGCGTAATGGGGTGTTTCGCTATTTCGACGGCTGGGCCAATGGCAATCTGCTTCAAGTCACTCAGCCCAACGGTGCGAATCCAATAAGAGCCGCCGTGGACTATCAAGGCAATCCGGTAGCGCCGGCTACCAACCCCAATGGCACGCCATTCAATGGCGCCCTCCGTTATGCCAGCGTGTTCGGTCCTTTGGCAAATACTCCAACGCAGCCTGATTGCTCCGACGCCGTGGTTCAAGGATCACCCTGGGATTCCAATCGCAGCCAGATAGATCCGACCGGATACGTCAAAAAGATGCTGGGCGCAATGCCGCGGCCGAACAACTACGAAGTAGGCGACGGCCTGAACTCGGCGAACTTCCGCTGGGTGAAGAAGACACGGGGCGGTACGAATCGGTTCGGCTTCGGCCAGGCCGATGTCCGCAAGCAGCTCAACCTCAAAATCGATCACAACTTCGGCGCCAGAAATAAAATCAACGCAGGCTGGAGTTACGAAACCACGCACTCCGACTATGCAACCCGCGTCTGGCCGACTGGATTCGACGGAGTCGCGCACCGCTCGCCGCAAGTGCTGACCGTCAATTTCACCTCGACACTGACCCCGGCTCTTCTCAACGAAGCTCGATTCGGAATGCGCCGTACCGGAACGAACACGATCCACGGCCTGGCCAATCCTGCCACCCAAAAGGATGCACTGGCATTCATTCCGAACATTGGTGGAATTCCGATCCTGCCACAGCTGGGTATGAAAACGACGCCCTGGTCCGACACGGTTACCTTCGTCCCGGTGATATGCGTCTGCGGCGGCCAGCCGAATCTCAGTTCGCAAATGGGAAATAACTTCAACGGCAACATCAGCGAAAGTACGCCGCTCTATACATATGCCGACTCGATCACATGGACCACAGGGACTCATACATTCAAGGGCGGCGCTGAGGTGCGATTCTCTCATTCGCGCTATTCCGATGACGTCGACGGGAACAACTGGAGCAGTTATGCGCGCGCGTTCGGAGGCGATTCGCCTCTGGCTCCGACACAGAATATCGACGGGGCTCATATGTCCGGCCTTCAGGGAACGGCCACTTCAGGGAATAATCTCGCGATGCGCAGCCTGCTCTCACTTCTCTCCGGCTCACTGAGCCAGGTCACACAGCTCTATTGGCTCGGCTCTTCCGCGCAATTGGATAAGTTCCAGGATTACCGGACGGCTGTTCAGCGAGTACGTGAGTTGAATCAAAACGAAATGTCCGTCTTCTTCAAAGACGATTGGAAAATCAAACGCGACCTCACGCTGAATCTCGGCTTGCGATGGGATTACTACGGCGTGCCCTGGGTCTCCGACGGCTTAACCACAGCACCGGCGGGTGGCGGAAACGCGCTGTTCGGATATTCCGGCCGGGGATTCCAGGATTGGATGCGGCCGGGGCAGCGCGGCGATCTAACACAATTGATATTTGTCGGACCCGGTTCGCCCAATCCGAATGTCGCACCATGGTCGAAGGACTTCCACAACTTAGGGCCCGCCGTCGGATTTGCCTGGCAGGTTCCCTGGTTTGGAGTCGGTCAAACCACAGTCCGCGGGGGTTATCAGATTAGTTTCCTGCCTGGCGGTGGTGGACGGTTCAGCACGCTGAATGGTCCGCTGGCGAATCCGCCAGGAAGCTCGTACGACGCTATCATCACCGGCGGTCCGGGCCTCGAATATCTCGACATGACGAAGCTGAATCGCATTGTGCCGGTACCCGTGTCGGTAAAACCGATGGAACCGATTCCTGTGACGGATCGAACAGTGAGCTTTTCGGCTATCGATCCGCACCTGACGACGCCATACGTTCAGAACCTGACACTGTCCGTAACGCGAAACGTCGGGAGTAGTCTCACAGTGGATGCTCGCTACATAGGAACGCTGAGCCACAAACTTTACGGTACGATCGATCTGAACGCGCCGAACTTTCTGTACAACGGATTGAAAGAAGCCTTCGATGCGGCCCGCGGCGGTGGTGAATCGACATTGCTCGACCAGATGTTCAAGGGCGTTAACATCGCGGGTACCGGATTGACGGGCGCTCAACAATTAAGGGCGGCCACTGCAAGCAATATCCGGAACAATCTGGCGAATGGCAATTACTTAGCGCTGGCCAACTCACTGGCTATTCTGAACTACAGCCAGGCCGGCGGAATTAACTCGAATCTTCCGGTCATTCCGACCGGCGTCAATGGCGCAGTCCTCCGGCTAAACGGATTTCCGGAGAACTTCATCAAGACGAATCCACAATTCAGCGCCGCGAACTGGCTGACGAATTCGGGCAGCACCAACTATCATTCGCTGCAGGCGCAGGCGACATTGAGACCGGTTGCGGGCGTGAGCTTCCAGACGTCGTATACATGGAGCAAGCTTCTTGGGTACGGGGCCTTCCCGACAGTGCTTCCTACGGCGTCTGCCGGCACTACTTACACAAATCCCACGGACCGAAAGGCGGACTACACGCTGCAGCCTGGCGACCGACGGCACGACTTCCGAACAAACGGCTCGTTCGCATTGCCGTTCGGGCCGGGCCAGATGTTGTTCCGCAATAGTTCCGGTGTTCTGGCGCGAGCCATCGAGAACTGGCAAATGAGCTGGATCGTTGATCTCACCAGCGGTGCGCCGGCTAACATCATTGCGCAGAATATGCTGTATGCGAACGGCGTGCCCGATGTTGTCGGGAAATTCGATTCAAAGGGTCACGCCGACTGGAAGAGCGGCGCCTTGAGCGGCAACTATTTCGCCGATAAATACAGCAAGGTGCCGGATCCACAATGCAGAAGTATTGCGGCAAGTCTGCAGTCTCTCTGCACGCTCACCGCAATTGCCGATCAATCCGGAAGTATCGTTCTGCAGAATCCGCTGCCCGGGACCCGCGGCAATCTCGGTCAAAATGTAATCGAATGGCCTGGCGTGTGGGCACTGGACACAGCGATGAGCAAGTCTTTCCAGATCAGGGAAGGCAAACGCCTGGAAGTCCGTCTGGATGCCACGAACATATTGAACCATCCGCAGCCGGTGAATCCGACGAATTCGCCAGTGACTCCCGATCTCAACATCAATAGCACTGCGAAGTTCGGCGAAATTCCCACGAAGACAGGAAATCGGCAATTCCAGGCGCGTTTGCGGTTCGAGTTTTGAAAATTCTCTTTCGTTAACTTCGAATCATTTTGCCTGGGCGGACGAGTTCTGGGACGGTGTGGCGGTCAGCTCGTTTTTGACGATCTGTCCGCCCTTCATCACGAACTTAACCCGCTGCATCTCGGTGATATCCTTCAGGGGATCGCCGCTCACCGCGATCAGGTCCGCGAACTTGCCCTTTTCGATCGTACCCAGACTATCCTGCTTATGAATGATCTCGGCATTGACAGTTGTCGCCATGCGCAGCGCATAGACAGGCGTTGCTCCCCACTCGACGAAAACGGGGAACATTTCCGACTGCACGCCGTGTGAGCATTGGCAGGTCGTGTTGAAGATCCGGCCCTGGCCGTTCGTCACCGGCGTCGCGCCACTCCCATAACCCAGCCGAATACCGGCGGCCATCATTTTCTTCCAGGTCTGGGGCGCGAGCCGCCACTTGCTGTACGGGGCGAACTTCTTCAGATCTCCCGGTTCATCCTGACGCAAATCCAGAATCGTCGCGGTGACGGGAAGGTTTTTCTGTTTTAGCGCTTTGATGTCCGCATCGTCGGCAGCCAGAGCGTGCTGAATATCGTCAACGCCCGCCTCTATTGCCCACTTGAGACCAGGACCCCCGTACGAATGGGTCGCCACAAACATGCCATGTTTGTGCGCCTCATCCACGGCGGCCTTCAGTTCGTCCAACGTCACGACCGGCTCATTGACCATCTCCCCATTCGGCTTGAAGGAGAACATGCCGGTCGTCGTGATCTTGGCGTGGTCGGCACCGTGCTGGGACAGGTCGCGCATCCCGGCTCGGAAAGCATCAGGACCCTTCGCTGGAAGTTCGGCTCCAAGTATGGGCCCGGCGGGCATCAGGCGCGGGCCCTGGACGCGTCCGCTGTCGATTTCTTTTTTTAATTCGACGTCGGCGTAGTTACCACCGTGAGAACCCTGCGGGACGAGCGTGGTGTAGCCGGCTTTCAAACTCTCAGTGACGCTATGGATCGCCTCCTGCCGCTGATCGCCTTTGCCATCGGTGAGGTGAACGTGCCCATCGATCAGCCCCGGCAGCACGGTTGCCTTGCTCAGGTCGATCACCCTGGCACCCGCCGGAATCTGGACACGGGCCGCCGGTCCGACATCGGTAATCCGGTCGCCCCGGATAAGCACCACTTGATCGGGCACATTCGTCCCCGACTTCGGATCAAACATCCGGCCGGCTCGAACGGCAACAACCTGCTGACTTTGTGGAGTCTGGGACCACAGACGAGGCGGCGGCGCCGACACCAACAGAATGGTGAGACCAAGGATCGTTATTAACAAAACCTTCAAACGCATATTCCCCTCCTTATTGTTTTCGTGGAAGCATACACGATTTGATGTGCAAACTCCTGCCATCGGCTTCGTTTTGCATTGGCGACGGCACCGGACGCGCATTAGCGAACTGTAACAGTGAAATCGGTACTGGTCGGATTCGAGCCACGGATTCGCCTCCTCAACGAGGCTGTGGTGTCCAGATTACTATGCATGTTTCGGGCTGAAAGGCGCGCGTAGCAGGCTTTTGGAAGAATATTCCCCTCCTTGGTAAGGAGGGGTGGCTGTGCCCATGCGATCACGATCGATCCGGAGTTTGCCGATGCTCACGGCCTGTTGGGATCCCTGAACTTTCGCTTGATGCGCTTCGACGAGGCGGCTGCCGCGTATCGGCGTGCCATCGACGTCGATCCGGAATTTGCCCGGTGGCACTCCGAACTCGGATGGGCGTTATTCGGTCTGCACGACGACGCGGGAGCGCAGGAATCTGCGAGACGGGCGTTGCGTCTGCAGCCCGCAAACGCGGGCGCTCACCTCCTGCTCGGTGTGCTGTTGTCGCCTTCCGCGGCGACACGCCCTGAAGGCTTGTGGCACCTGACGGAGGGCTCATACTATCTCCAAGGGCCAAGGTGAGCTCTGACGAGCCGATGATGGACGATTCCAAAAGGAACATCACGCAATTGCTGATCGCCTGGGGCAAGGGCGACCAGGATGCACTCGAGGCTCTCGCGCCGGAAGTGCAGCGAGAGCTGCATCGGCTGGCCTTGCATTACATGGCCGGCGAAGGGCCTGGCCACGTACTCCAGGCCACGGCATTGGTGAACGAAGCCTACCTCAAGCTCGTGGATTGGAAGGGTGTGCAGTGGACCGACCGGGCTCACTTCTTCGGTATTGCCGCCAACATGATGCGCCGCGTGCTCGTCGACTACGCGCGTTCCAAGGGACGTTCTAAACGCGGAGGCGGCGCGGTAACCGTTTCGCTAGCGGAGGCCGATGGCGCCCTTTTGCTCGAACAATCCAGCATCGTGTCGCTCGACGAAGCTCTGCGGGACCTGGAGCAACTTTCTGTGCGGCAGAGCAAGGTTCTTGAGCTGCGCTACTTCAGCGGCTTGAGCCTGGAAGAGACCGCCGAGGCGCTGAACGTTTCCGTCGCCACAGTACGCCGCGATTGGAGTCTGGCCCGCGCCTGGCTCTTCCGCGAACTGAGCCGAAGGGGAGTGCGCTAACCGCGCAACTAAGGTTCATTGATACGCGCCATGTCTCGTGTGACGAGCGGTGCGTAATAACCTTGTTGGTACGGACTTTGAGATTTGGCGTGTCCTTCGGGGGACTATAGCGAACCGTGACCTTTCTCCAGGTGCCATCCAGATTCCGATTGGATGGCCGGTATCCGATCGTGCTGGCAACCCCGCTATCGAATCTCGCAGACCATGACGAACAGTTGAGGGAGCTTTCACACCAGCTTTTTGTTGCCGCCCTGAAACAATGCCACGGCAATCGGAGCAGGGCGGCAGTCCTTCTCGGGCTGACGCGAAATAAGTTCTACAAGCTGCTCAAACTGCACGGGTTGGACGGCGGATCGTCCCATAACGGGCCGGGAGAATCGGATTGGATTCAATGAATGACGAGAAAACGCCGTTGAAAAGTAATTGTTCGCGTTCTTTTGTTTGGTAACGCCGTTGAAAAGTAATTGTTCGCGTTCTTTTGTTTGGTAACGCCGTTGAAAAGTAATTGTTCGCGTTCTTTTGTTTAGTAACGCCGTTGGAAAGTAATTGTTCGCGTTCTTTTGTTTAGTAACGCCGTTGGAAAGTAATTGGACGCGTTCTTTTGTTTAGCAACGCCGTTTCAAAGTAATTGCTCGTGTTCTTTTGTTTGGAAACGCCGTCTTGCCGTTAACAGGCCTGTAGGAGGACCGCGTAGGCATCCATCCGGAGTTCAGTTCGGATTATCGAGAGGACTGCTTCAGCTTCGCGGTGAGGAAATCCTTCTGTCGGACCAACTTGTGGAGACGATTTCTCTTCAAGCTCAAATGTATCTCCAGCTCGGCAGACCTGCGATTCGGGGCAATTTCCAGGTGGATACCACCGTCCGCGCGGCGCAGGACGCGTTAGGAAATCACTATCAAGGCCGCCGCGAAGAGATTGTTCCCTTCTTCGCGAGTGGACGTGTAACCGATATCACGTAGAAGTGACCTTCAATTCCCCAGAAGTACAAAAATAACCGGCCCAAATCTGCTTGCACCTTAAACGCACGTAAACGCCTTAATAACCAAGCAGTTTGGCCGGTTATTTTCGACATAACTGGTCCAATCTGTGCCCGCGCCCTCAAAACTAAGATTCCACTGACGTTAGGACCGCACGGGCATCACGATTGGCCAGTTATGTCCGGTTCGCGGAAGTTGAGATTCCCGAATCGAGGAACTGGTTCGCTTCCCCGATCCGGACTTCTGGGCCTTTGGTGTTGCGCATCTAGAGGTGCCCGGGTTACGCCGACAAGTAGACTCGGAGGTCAACCGACCGCACTGGTAGAACGCTCGCCGACTCTTGAGGACTAATCAGGAACCGCGTAAGTTGGCAAGCGGTTCGGCGGGATCGACCGACATTCCGCAGCCGATCACAGAACAGTGTTAGCGCCGGTTCAAAAGGGAGTCAGTTTAGCCGGTTTAGAGTGAGCCAAGTTCACCCTGGATAGCGCCAAGGACACACTACGACCGCAGACCACTTTTCTTCGTGCGTGGCCGTCGGAGACTGAATTCGGGGCGTCGAGCTTGACTCACAAACGAGATAACCCTCCGGCGTCCTCCATAGCAACATGAACTCTGAAGTGCAGCGCAAACACCTCACGTCGCGGGTCCTATTGTGTGTTTTGCGGGACGATTCGATCAAAGTCTGAACGCCCCGGGAATCCCGAACGGAACACGTTCGGCGGTCTATGCATTTCGTGAATGATCGCAGCCAGCACTGACGCCGGGCGGATTCTGCACAAACTGAGCCTGCTTGAAAAGAGAAATTTAGAGTCTGATGTAGAGTTCTTACCGCGTCCTTGCCGCTGCGGTTTTCAAGGTTGGTACCACTGGCTCCGGCTTATACCGGCGGATTTGGCTCCGTCTCTCTCCGGCACTGACAGAACAGCTCGGCGAGACAATTTCAAAGCGGGCTGGGCCATGTATCAATTTCGCATAAAATCGCCTTGCCATTGATTTCTCCTGCGTGAGTTATTCACGATTCTGATCGGCGCCAGCTCAAAGAAGATCATTTCCCCCACGGCGACAATCCCGTCCGTCACAGACGCGATGTTCTTCGGCTCGCCGGCGATTGGTCATTTGCACTGGAGATGATCGTCTTCGAGACGGGAGAACGACTATCTCCATGACGGAGAAGATCGTCTTGATGACAAAGAAGATTTTCTTCGTCACGGACCCAATCTTCCCCAAATACCGCGAAAGCATTGATAACTTAGCGGATACTGTCTCGGAGATGATTCGGGGTCGCATTCGCTTCATGGCTTGGATTGTGTCCAGAGAAACGGGTCACCTGAGGGCAAGGTCTTGTACACAAGACACGGCCAGTCAAGAACAGAGTCGCCAATCGGCTACGGACAGGCGCAATGTCTATTTCACGCCAACAACTTACCTCGGGGAGTTCTTCAGCTAAATGCGCCGCAACCTCGGCGCCCGAAACCCTAACGTGACGGCACACAAGCTGGCGCGAATCTTGTCTTGCCAGACGTTCAACGGAGGTGCATCCTTTCGCAACTTTAAACCTATTGGCCGGACGTTTAGTCGGGGCGCAGGAGGCCGTATGTTCAAGAAGACTATGCTTTTCGCAATTAGCGTTGGTCTATCGTGCAGCAGCTTGGCACTTGGCCAGAGGGCAAGTACTGTAACGAGTCACGTTCTTCTGCCCCGATACTCTGCTGATAAATCTCTTCGATAATCTCGCATTGGTCGCAATCAATCGGCGAAAAACCCCAGGCAGGCGAGGGATAGGATACCAGGCTTGTGTAGACAGGACCGGTATCCCACGCCGCATTGCGGAGAGGTCAGAGATGTTGTGAGGCGTGGAGGGAGGGCAATAAGGAGCGCCCGGAAAGACGCCGGGCGGAAGTCGCGTTTGGATATCCGAAGGCTTCAGCTCAAGCTGCCCCGGCTGTGGTTTGGGAGGAGAAGGAGGGAGTCCCCGCCAGATTGAAGTGTCCAGCGGGGTGGAGAAGGACTGGACGATCAGCCAGGTATAGCCCGTCGCCTCAGCCTTCGGGCCTGCGTCACCGGCAGGCAGGTTTTGCCGGGGCGCGACCCTCCGGCAAAGTGGAGAAGTCCAACGGCAGGCGGTATTGATTACCGTCATGAACGATGAAGCCTTGCTCGCGGGCATGACGGATGGCGAGATCGGCGGTGCGTTTGGAGCAGTTGGATTTTTGAATGATCTGTTGGCGGAGCGGATTGAACGCCGATGGAGAGCCGGCCGCCTGGAGGGCGAGTTGGACATCGGCCGGTTCGACCTTGCGGCGGGACGGAGCCGGCGCCGGAGCGGTGGAGCCGGAAGCGGAAAACCAGAGCGCGTCGGGATCCAAGGACAGGAAGCGGGAAGGCGGCGCGGCGGCATAGCGGAACTGGAAACGCAGTTCAACGGTAGGGATCTGAGGTGAAGGGCGCGCCAGCAGCAGATAGGAATCGCCGACGGCGTGAAGAGCGGAAGAGCCGCGGAAAGCGCTGCCCAGTTCATGACGGCCCGCCGACTTTCGGATGTGATGCACAACGATGAGAGCGGCCTTGGAAGAATCGCGGAGCCGGACCAGGGCCTGACAGAGAGCAGCCATGGCGCGGGTGTCGTTTTCATCCTGGTCGTGAGTGGAGTAGAGAGGATCGATGACGATGACATCGGCCTGAACCGAGCGTGCGGAGTGAAGGAAGTGATTCAGGCCGGCCGTGGAACTGAGCATATGGCCGGAGACACGCGTATCGACAAACAGATTCGAATCGGCGCGATTGCCGACGGCTTTACGCATCGTGGCCAAGCGGAGAGCAAACTGCGGAGTGGGCAATTCGAACTGGCAGATCAAGACGCGTTTGGCGGATGGCACTTTAAACCCAGCGTGGTCGCCGCCGACGGCCAGAGCTAAGGCCAGATTGGCGACCAGAAGGGATTTTCCGGTCTTGGGTTCGCCACCGAGAAAAAGGATTCCTTGAGAAGGCAACAGCCCCGGCTCGATTAAACAGGGCTCTGGCGTGGGATGATCGGAGAGCAGTTCGGCCAGAGATAGTACGGCGCGGAGTGGGG
>WNFT01012952.1_pt1 | contig 11893 bp, 14 predicted proteins | sample 5400191 | NCBI WGS metagenome assembly WNFT01 (sample SAMN13153359, study PRJNA577476) | soil metagenome | isolation source: 80 cm saprolite under Madrone tree | place: USA:California | collected 2016-06-14
AAGTCGCTGGCCTTCCCGGAGCTCAAGGTGGCCGTGGCCGGCAATGCGGCCATCGCACGCCACATCTGGCTCTCCGAGTCCGAGCTCGACGGCAAGGCGACGACCACGCGGATCGGCGTGCTGCAAGTCTGGCAGAAACAGGACGGCGACTGGAAATTGCTGGCCCGCCAGGGGTTCAGCCTGCCGGCGTAGCCGCGCGCCGTGACATCCAAGGCGGATCGACGCCGTGAGTGCGGCGCACATCCCTGGCCATCTTCCTCCGACATAGACCAACCCAACGGGATTCGACGCCCTTTGGAACGTTCAACTCCGAGGAATCGTTAGACTAGCTTTGGTTCGGTTTCCGCGAGACCGCTTGGAGGGGATCAGCTGGAGCACTCAAAATAGTGTTCCATGTCGGTTCACCTTAGGTCTGCCGTGAACGAGACTCTTGACTCTGACTTCTCCTTTGAGGCGAACGTGCCGTGCGGCGACCCGGATCCCGTAAGACTTCCGCACGCTCGCGCACCCCGTGACCCATGTACGCTCTTCCCGCAAAAGCTGCGATATTTCGAAGTGCCTGGCGGCTCTTGCCGGCTTTGGCCGCCATCCTGATTCCAGCGAGCGTGCTCTCAAAGAAGTCCGCCATGCTGTCCAGGTCTGCGTGTGAGCTAAGTTCTCCCTGTTCCCTTGCCCTGGTCAGCACGTGCATGAGCGTCCGTCGCTGGATCCGTGCCGCACTACGTGTGATACGAGTTACATCGGCATCTCGCCGACCGAATTCACTGATTGCGTTGAGCCCCATGCATCCTTCTGCGCTGGACAAGTCCCTTCGTTCAGCGAAAGTCGCGAGCGCCCTTTGAACGGCGGAGAGGGCTGAGCCAGACCTACCTAGCTCTACCTTGATGGAGTGAACACTCTCTCTGACGTACATATCTAGGGCCTTCAAGAATAGTGCCCGCTTGTCACCGAAGGTGTCATACATGCTTTGTCGACCGACGTCCATGACACGCATCAACTCATCCGTCGGCGTGGCGGCAAAGCCTTGCCGACAAAAGACACCTATCGCCTTCCGAAGCGCTTGCTCCTGATCGAACCCTTTCGGTCGAACCATGGCCCCCTCTCTTCTAAGCTCTCTCCCCGGCTATGCGACGTATCCGCCGTCAATGGTGAGACTGGCCCCGGTGATGAAGCCCGCTTCTTCCGACGCGAGGTAGGAGACGAGGCTGGCGATCTCCGATACATCACCCATTCGTTTCAGAGGGATGAGTGGCTTAACCAACTCGGTGTGACGTGAACTCATCTCCGTGGCCGTAGGACCGGGCTGAACATTGTTGACAGTGATTGCACGAGGAGCAAGATCGATTGCCGCGCCGCGAGCAAGTCCTGCGAGCGCGGCCTTGGTCATGCTGTAGACACTTCCCCCGGGAAAGGCCGTGCGGATAGCGGTATTGCTACCGATGAGAACTATCCGGCCTCCGTCTTTCATTTCTTGGGCGGCCGCTTGAAGACCAATGAAAGCGGCGCGGACGTTGATCGCCACCATGCGGTCGAAGTCTTCGAGACTGTAGGTATCGATGGTGCCTCTGATGAGAATGCCGGCGTTGCTGACGAAGATGTCAAGAGGACCGAGCGCTTCTGTTGTCCTGGCTATAGCGCCTCGGAGTTCGTTGGCCGAGGCGCTGTCGGCCCTCAAGGAAAGCGCTCTGCCTCCTGCGGATTCGATTTCGCGTTCGAGTTGGAGGGCCTGTTCTTCTGAACGTGAGTACGTGAACGCAACTGACGCGTCGTCCGCTGCGAGTCGGCGCACGATGCCTGCTCCGATGCCCTTTGAACCACCCGTGACGAGAGCTACTTTGCCCGTGAACGATCGTGTCTTCATTACCACTGGTAACATCCTCCTGGTCATCTATTCTATATGTTCTGGACTGTACTATCCAGAATAAGGTTCCGCCATGGAGCACGCTCGCCTCCGCGTGGCGTGGCTGATAGCTTCGTTGAGGACAGGGCATGTTCCTGCGTAAAGCGGGGGAGGAGTGCGCCAATGCCCAGAAAATGCTGCGGGACGGAGAAGCCCTGACAGTCCTCGCGGGACGGAAGAGGTGGATTAGCCCGGCCGGCGGCTCCGGGAAGCCCGCCGGCGCCTCGAAGCGCCGGCGGGCCCGCGCTCTGCGGAACTGCTAGACCGTGACGGTGAGGAAGAGGCTCGCGTCCTGGCGCTGGATCCGGAAGAGCATCGGCTTGCCCTTCCCGTGCTTGTCCACGGTCTCCTTGAGGTCGGCCACGCTCTTGACCGGCTTCTTGTTCACTTCCACGATCACGTCGCCGCGCTCGAAACCCGCGTCGGCGGCGGGGCTGCCGTCCTGGACGTTCTGGACGACCAGGCCCTGGGTCGCCTTCACGCCCAGCTGCTGCGCGAGGGCCGGCGTCAGCGGCTGCACCGCCAGGCCCAGCGTGGGCTTGGCGCGCTCGCCACGGTCCGCTTCGCGCGGCTCCTTCGCGTCGAGCGCCGCCACCTTGGCGGTCAGCGTCATCGGCATGCCGTCGCGCACGACGCCGAGCCGCACGTCATGACCGACGGGGGTGCCGGCGACGGCCCGCGGCAGATCGCTCACGCGCTCAACCTTGCGGCCGTCGTACTCCGTGATGATGTCGCCTGCCTTCAGGCCAGCCTTCTCGGCCGGCGAGCCCTCGGACACCGAGGAGACAAGCGCGCCAGTGGTCTCCGTGCGGCCGAAGCTCTTCGCGATGTCGGGCGTCACGGGCTGGATGCCGACGCCGAGCCAGCCGCGCGTGACCTTGCCCGAGTCGGCCAGCTGGCTCACGATGGACTTGGCGAGGCTCGTCGGAATGGCAAACCCGATGCCCACCGACCCTCCGGTCTGCGAGAAGATCGCCGTGTTGATACCGATGGCCTGGCCGCGCGCGTTGATGAGCGGCCCGCCGCTGTTGCCGGGGTTGATCGAGGCATCCGTCTGGATGAAGTCGTCGTACGGACCGGAGCCGATGGCGCGCCCGGTGGCGCTCACGATACCCGTGGTCACGGTCTGATCGAGGCCGAAGGGGTTGCCAATGGCCATGACGGGCTCGCCGACCTGGCTGGCCGACGAGTCACCGAGCGGGATCACCGTCAGGCCGCTCGCCTCCACCTTGAGCAGAGCGATGTCGGTCTTGGAGTCGCGGCCGACCACCTTGGCGGGTAGCTCGCGGCCGTCGGAGAGCTTGACCTGCACCTGGGTGGCGCCGTCGACCACGTGGTTGTTGGTCACGATGTAGCCGTTGGGGTTGATGATGAAGCCCGAGCCCATGCTCCGCTCGTGGCGCTTCGGGCGGCTGCCGAAGAAGTCCTTGAAGTACCGGTCGAAGGGGGTCTCCTCGCCGGACGGTCCCTGCATCTCGGGCATCGCCGTCTCACTGCGCTTGGCGCTGACGTTGACGACGGCCGGCTTCAGCTCGCGGCCGATCTTGACCCAGTCGGGTGCCTGCACTGTCGGCGCCTGGGCAGTCACCGCGGACTGCTCCGTCCACAGCTGCGGCTGCGCGCCCTTGGTCAGGCCGAAGCCCGTGGTGACGCCGCCCACGGCAACCGCGGCGACGAGAGCCAGCGCGGGCCAGCCCCATTTCGTGTTTCGGAGCCATGCTTTCATACCATCCTCCTCGTGTGTGAGTGGGCTGCGACCTGCTGAGGCAAACGTAGCAGGCGCTCGTGAGAGGAGGATGAGACCGGGATGAGAAGGCTCTCAGCCAGGAGGGGCGAGCGGCAGGCGGACCGTGAAGCGGCTGCCCGCCCCCGGCGTGCTGTCCACGGTGATGGTTCCGCCGTGGGCCTCGACGATGGCCCGCACAAGGGCCAGCCCCAGCCCCGATCCGCCCGCGTCGCGGGTCCTGGCCGCGTCGAGGCGCACGAAGGGGTCGAAGATGCGGGCGGCGTCGGCTGGATCGATGCCGATGCCCGTGTCGCGGACCACGATGCGGGCCTCGCCCTCCGCGACCAGCAGGGAGATCTCGACCTTGCCGCCGGCGGGCGTGTACTTGACGGCATTGTCCACGAGATTGAGCACCGCGCGGCGGAGCGCCCCCGCATCGCCCAGGACCACCGCCGGCTCGAGCGCGTCGGCCCGGACGGTGACACCGGCGCCCTGGGCGCGACGGGCGCCGGCCTCGAGCGCCTCGAGCACGAGCGGCTCGAGCTCGACCCGCTCCCGTGGAAATCCCATCGTCGCGGCGGCGCGCGAGAAGAGCAGCAGATCCTCGACGAGCCGGATGAGGTGGTCCACCTCTTCGAGGCCCGAGATGAGCACCTGCTTGTACTCCTCGGACGAACGCGCGGCGCGTAAGGCGACCTCCAGCTCGCCCTTGAGGACCGTCAGCGGGGTGCGCAGCTCGTGGGCCGCGTCGGCGGAGAAGCGACGCGCCTGGGCGAAGGCCGCTTCGAGCCCGGCCAGCATGGTATTGAGGGTGTCGGCCAGGTGATCGATCTCGCGTCAGGTAGCGCGCGAGCGCCTCGCGCGTGCGCGCGAGCGGGGCCGAGACCTGAATGATCTCCACGGACCGGTCGGAGCGCTGCACCGGCACGGTCAGGAGCCGAAACGGCCCGCCCTGCGGATCCTCGAGCGTCTCGAAGGTGCGGAGCCCGCGCGTCGCGTTCAATCGCGCCTGGGGCGAGAGCGGCAGGTTGGTGACGGGAGGCGGTCCCGAGCGGAAGCGCGAGCGACCCTCGGGATCGAGAAACTGGAAGAACTGGTCGGCGAATCCCGGGCCGAGGAGCTCGCGGATCGCCTGCTCGACTTCGGAGCGGCCCGCCCCGCGCTCGTCCGTCTCGCGGACGATCTGCGCCACGGTCAGGAGCGAGGCATCCACCTGCTGGAGCAGGCTCCAGCGGAGCACGGAGTAGGACAGCCCGCTCACGACGGCCAGGATGGCGAGGAGGGCTCCCGTGTACCAGATCGTGAGCCTCGCGCGGATCGACAGCGGCCTCACGGCTCGTCCTTGAGCACGTACCCGACGCCGCGCACGGTGTGCAGGAGCCGCCGCTCTCCCTGTTTTTCGATCCGCCGGCGGAGATAGCCGACGTAGACGTCGACCACGTTGCTCTCGGGGTCGAAGTCGAGCCCCCAGACATGCTGGGCCAGCATGGGCCGGGTGAGCACGCGGCCGGCGTTGCGCAGGAAGTACTCGAGCAGCGTGTGCTCGCGGGCCGTCAGCTCGATCCGTCGGCCGCCACGCCGGACTTCGCGAGTGCTAGGGTCGAGAGTGAGGTCGGCCAGCCGGAGCACGGGCGCGGGCCCGCCACCGCCCCGGCGCAGGAGCGCGCGCACCCGCGCCAGGAATTCCTCGAACGCAAAGGGCTTGCTCAGGTAGTCGTCGGCGCCGAGATCGAGGCCCGTGACCTTGTCGCCCACGGCGTCGCGGGCGGTGAGCATCAGCACCGGCATGCGCAGGCCTTCCTCGCGGAGCGTCTTGAGCACGCCGAACCCGTCGCCCTTCGGCAACATGACGTCGAGAATCACGAGGTCCCAGGGCGCGCCGTCGGTGGCCCGCTCGACCGCCGCGGCGCCGTCGCCCGCGACTTCCACCGCGTGCCCTTCCTCCTCGAGGCCCTTCCGGATGAAGCTGGCGACCTTCCGGTCGTCCTCGACCACCAGGATGCGCATAGGAAATCAGTTGTCGCGCACGCGCCGCGCCCTGTCAATGCCGCCACCGGCCCCGTGCTATGCTCGCGGCCGCTGTGCTCAACCCGAGTCATCTCTTCCAGCACCTCGGCTACGCGGCGATCCTCGTGATCGTCCTCCTCGGCAACGCAGGCGTGCCCGCGCCCGAAGAGTCGGTCCTCGTCCTGGGCGGCTACCTCGCGTGGCACGGGCGCCTCCACCTGCCACTTGTGATCATCGTGGGCGTGGTGAGCGCGAGCCTCGGCGACAACCTGGGCTTCTGGGCGGGGCGGCACTACGGCCTGCGGGCGGTCGCGCGCTTGCCGCTGCCGCCCGCGCGGGTCGCGCAGGCCCAGGCGCTCGTCGCGCGCTACGGCGCGCGGGCCGTCTTCGCCGCGCGCTTCGTGCCGGGCCTGCGCACGGTGGCGGGGCCGCTCGCGGGCGCAGGTGGGCTTCCTCCCCTCCGCTTCTTCGCGGCCAATCTCCTGGGCGCCGTCTGCTACGTCCCGTGGCCCGTGCTCGCGGGCTACGGCGTGGGCTACGGCCTGGGCGACCGGCTCGAGCGGCTGCGCCGCGCCACAGGCCTGTTCAGGGAGGACGCTGCGCTGTTCGGCGCCATTCTGGCCCTCGCGGGCGTGGCCTTCATCGTGATGATGCGCGCCAAGGGCCGGCGAACCGCCGGCTCAGCCGCACCGTGAGCCCGCCGGGGCGCCCCTCGCGAGCGCGAGCCGCTCAGAGCTTCGGGGCGATCGCGGAAGCGAAGATCTCCAGGTGCTCCATGTCGTCGAAGACGGGATTGAGCATGATCATGCCCGCGCCCGCGGCGATCACCTGCTGGAGTCCTGCGATGCACTCCTCCGGCGGCCCCCACACCGACACCTCCTCGGCCATCTGCGGCCGGCCGTAGAAGCCGCCGAACCATTCCGTCAGCCGCTTCCCCGCCCGCGCCTTGTCGCGGTCCACGGCGATGTAGACGCGCTTGGCGATGGGAAAGGTTGTGGGGTCGCGCTTGGCCTCGCTCAGCATCCCGCGCAGGAGCTTGACCTCGTCGGCGAATTTCGCCGTCGAGAGCGAGCCCGCGCCCATGAAGCCGTCGCCCATCTGGGCCGTGCGCCTGAGCGCGTTGGGATGGTGGGCGCCGAACCAGAGGGGCGGGTGCGGCTTCTGCACGGGCTTGGGCTCCTGCGGCAGGTTGGCGAGCTTGAAGAACTGCCCCTCGAAGGTGACGCGGGGCTCGGTCCAGAGGCGCTTCATCACCTCGAGGCCCTCGGCGAAGCGCTCGGCGCGCCGCTCGGCTTTGAGACCATACGCCGGATAGACAGCGGGCTGGCCGCCCAGCCCCACGCCGATCATGAGCCGGCCCCCGCTCAGGTGATCGAGCGTGGTCAGGCTCTTGGCCGTGTGCACGGGATCGCGCAGCGCCGTGAGGAGCACGGCCGAGCCGAGCCTGATCCGCGTGGTGACCGCCGCGGCGTAGGTCAAGAGCTCGACCGGCTCGAGGCTCGGGATGGCGCCGATGATCTGCTCGACGACCCACGCGCTGTGGAAGCCCAGCGCCTCGGCCCGCTCCAGATGCTTGCGGATGAAGCCGGGATCCACCGGACGACCGGGGAAAGTCTGGGGGATGGACACGGCGAGCTCGATGCGACTGATCACGATGAATCCTCCTTGGCGAGCCGCCGGGCGAGGCGCGCGGTGAACTCGTCCGGACGGCTCGGTGAGAGTACCACGAGGCCTCCCCGCGTATGGAGATAGACGAGGTCGGTCGTGTTGGTGATGGCGAGATAGTGCCGGCCTGTCCGGCGATTCCACCGCGGCCCCTGTGAGCCGAAGAGGACATTCAGGCCGACGGCGCCGAGGCCGCCAATCGTTCGAGGGTCGCGATCCGCGCCGTCAATGAAGACGTACGGGATGAGCCGCGAGAGCCATCGCCGCTCGATCCTGACGCCACCTGCCTCGAGCGTGTATCCCGCGGGGGCGAGCCCCTGGATGACCCAGAGCGCGCCGAGGAACGCCAGCGGCAGGATGAGCAGGCTGGGATCGCCGGAGGCGGCGACCATCGCAACCGAAAGCACGAAGGGTCCGCCGAAGCCGAGAGCGATGGCCGCCCCGGCGATCAGACGCTGGCGCCGGCCGAGGACGGCCGGATAGAAGTCGGCGTCCGCCAGAGTCAGCGCGGATGGATCTCCGTCGCGCCGAAGAAGTACGCAATCTCGAAAGCGGCCGACTCGGGCGAGTCGGAGCCGTGCACGGCGTTGGCCTCGATCGACGAGGCGAAGTCCTTGCGGATCGTGCCCGGCGCGGCCTTGGCGGGATCGGTGGCGCCCATGAGGTCGCGGAGGCGCGCGATGGCGCCCTCCCCTTCCAGCACCATCGGCATGCATGGCCCCTGTGTCATGAAGGCGCAGAGGCTCGCGTAAAACGGCCGCTCCTTGTGGACGATGTAGAACCCCGAGGCCTGGGCGGGCGAGAGGTGCACGAGCTTGGCGGCGAGGAGCTTGAGGCCCGCTTTTTCGAAGCGGGCGATGATCTGGCCGGCGACGTTCTTGGCGACGGCGTCCGGCTTGATGATGGTCAGCGTGCGCTCTACGGCCATCGGAGTGATGTGTCCTTTCGCCGAATTATTTTTTGCCCACCACACGGGCGACGGTAGCGCCCATGTCGGCGGGACTCTTGACCGTGGTGATGCCGGCGGCCTCCATGGCCTTCATCTTCTCGGCGGCCGTGCCCTTGCCTCCCGCGATGATCGCGCCGGCGTGGCCCATGCGGCGGCCTGGCGGCGCCGTCTGGCCGCAGATGAAGCCGATCACGGGCTTGGTCACGTTGGCCTTGATGAAGGCCGCCGCCTCTTCCTCGGCCGTGCCGCCGATCTCGCCGATCATCATGATCGCTTCCGTCTGCGGATCGCCCTGGAAGAGTCGGAGCATGTCGATGAAGTTGGTGCCGTTCACCGGGTCGCCACCGATGCCGACGCAGGACGATTGCCCCAAGCCGCGCTGGGTCAGCTGGTGGACGACCTCGTAGGTCAGCGTGCCGCTGCGGGAGACGACGCCGATCGGCCCTTCCTTGTGGATGTGGCCGGGCATGATGCCGATCTTGGCCTTGCCGGGCGAGATCAAGCCGGGGCAGTTCGGGCCGATGAGCCGGCTCGACGTGCGCGCGAGGAATGCTTTGACGCGGACCATGTCGGAGACGGGCACGCCCTCGGTGATGCAGACGACCAGCGGAACGCCCCCGTCCGCCGCCTCCATGATCGCGTCGGCCGCCGCGGGGGGCGGCACGAAGATCAGCGCGCAGTCGGCGCCGGTGGCCTTGACGCCCTCTTCCACCGTGTTCCAGACCGCGAAGCCTTCGTGGGTGGTCCCGCCCTTGCCGGGGGTGACCCCGCCCACGACCTGGGTGCCGTACTCCTTGCAGCGCGCGGCGTGGAAGGCGCCTTCCTTCCCCGTGATGCCCTGCACCAGCACGCGCGTATGCTTGTCGACCAGCACACTCATGCGCGCGCCCCCCGGGCCAGCGCGACAGCCTTCCTGGCTCCCTCGCCCATGTCGTCGGCCATCACGAGGGCGAGCCCGGACTCGGCGAGCATCTTCTTCCCCTGCTCGACGTTCGTGCCTTCCGCGCGCAGGACCACCGGCAGCTTCAGCCCGAGCTTCTTGACCGCGCTGATGATGCCCTCGGCGAGCCGGTCCACGCGGAGGATGCCACCGAAGACGTTGATGAAGACGGCCTTGACGGAAGGGTCGGAGGACAGAATGCGAAAGGCATTCTCGATCTGCTCGGGGGAGGCGCCGCCGCCCACGTCCAGGAAGTTCGCGGGCTCGCCGCCCGCCAGCTTAATGATGTCCATGGTCGCCATGGCGAGCCCCGCGCCGTTGACCATGCACCCCACGCTGCCGTCCAGCTTGATGTAGTTGAGCCCGTACTTGGACGCCTCGACGTCGAGCGGCGTCTCTTCGTTGACGTCGCGCAGCGCCACGATGTCCTTGTGGCGGTAGAGCGAGTTGTCGTCGAAGTTGAGCTTGGCGTCCAAGGCCAGCACCCGTCCGTCCCGCGTCACGACGAGCGGGTTGATCTCGGCCAGCGAGCAGTCCTTGTCGAGGTAGACGCGGAAGAGATTCAGGATCAGCCCCACGCCCGACTTGAACTGGTCGCCGGAGAGCCCGAGCCCGAAGGCCAAAGTGCGCGCCTGGAAGCCCTGGAGCCCCAGCGCCGGGTCCGTCCACTCGCGAATGATCTTGTCCGGATGCGTGGCGGCCACTTCCTCGATCTCCATGCCACCGGCCTGCGAGGCCATCACGACGTGCGTCCCGCGGCCGCGATCGAGCGTCATCGAAAGGTACAGCTCGGCCGCGATGGGGGAGGCTTCCTCGACGAGCACCTTCAGGACCTTGATGCCGTCGGGCGGAGTCTGCGGGGTCTTGAGCATCATGCCGAGTATCTGCCGCGCCGCCGCCTCGGCCGCCGCGGCATCGTCGCAGAGCTTGACGCCGCCGGCCTTGCCGCGGCCGCCGGCGTGCACCTGCGCCTTGACCACGATCTTGCCGCCGAGCTTCGCCGCGATCGCCTTCGCCTGCGCCGGCGTGTCGGCGACATCCCCGTTCGGCACGGGCACGCCGAATTCGCGCAGGATGGCCTTGCCCTGGTACTCGTGGATTTTCATCGTGGGAGGCCGCTCGGGCTCTCTGCTGTGAGCCGCGGGCTCACACGTGGATCAAAACCCATAGCGTGGCCACCGTGCCCGCTATGGCGCTGCCGTAGCACAGGACGGCAAGAGGCGTCCGGAGGCCGAAGAGTCCCAGGTCCTCCAGGAGGAAGCGGAAGCGGTGCGCCCAGTGGAACAGTGGCAGCGCGATGAGCACGAAGAGGTACAACTTGACGAGGGGCTGCCCGAGGAGCGCCGCCAGCTTCGCGTGGGTCAGCGAGACCCATCCCAGCGGGACGGCCAGGCCGAAGAGCACGAGGTGCACGGGCACCAGGAAGGCCGCCACCACCCCGCCCACCGAGAAGAGGATCCACCAGAAGGGCTCGTTGGACCTGGCCATGGCTCAGCTCCTCACCACGATCCAGTACAGGAGGAACAGCGACACGACCACCCAGGCCGCGAACGCGCCGGCGACGATCAGCGCGGGCGGCACCTGCTGATCGCCGACGCGAACCACCTGCACCACGCCCGTGAGCAGGAACCAGGTCACCGTATGGTACAGGGCAAAGAGCAGCGCGACGACATTGAAGACGATCCACCCCGGGGACGCGAGCCTGCCCACGACCGCGGCGTAGGCGTCCGGACCCTGCGCGACCGCGTGGACCAGCACGAGGAACTCGATCAGAAAGATCGCGATGAAGACGCTGGTCGCTTCCCGGATCATGAACCGGATGTATCCGGGCCGGCTGAGCCACCAGGTCGTGCGCATCTTGGGGTAATAGAGGCCGGGACGCTGGATACGCGTGTCGCTCATTGTAGCGAGGTCCGCGAGCCCGGCTCGCTCCGCAGGTGGCCTGATCGGGGTACGCGTGGCTTCATTTCTTGCCGCCCCATGGCATGAGCATCGACATCGCCCAGTCCTTGGCGCCCGCGACCTTGGAGCGCTGGATCGCGGCCGCGGGATCGACGTGCTTGGGGCAGACCACCGAGCACTCGCCCACGAAGGTGCAGTCCCAGACGCCGACGCTGTCGTTGAGGACCGGCTCCCGGAAGCGATAGCCCTCGTCTCGCGAGTCCATGTTGTAGCGGTGGGCCAGCGCGATCGCGGCGGGGCCGACGAAGGCCGGTGCCAGGCCGTACACGGGGCAGGCCGCGTAGCAGAGCATGCAGTTGATACACATGCTGAACTGCTTGAACGCCTCGAGCTGGGCGGGCGTCTGACGGTACTCGCCTTCCGACACGGGCTTTTCCGTCTCGCGGATCAGCCAGGGCTTGACCCGGCGGAGCTTCTCCATGAAATCGTCGAGGTCGACCACGAGGTCCCGGATCACGGGGAAGTTGGCCAGGGGTTCCACCCGGATCGACCCGGGGTGATAGTCCCGCAGAAACGCGGAGCACGTGAGCTTGGGAACGCCGTTCACCATCATCCCGCAGCTCCCGCACACCCCCATGCGACAGGACCACCGGTACGTGAGCGACCCGTCCACGCGGTCCTTGATGTGGTTGAGCGCATCGAGGACCACCCAGTCCTTCCGGTACGGCACGGAGAAGGACTCGGTGCGCGGCTCGGTGTCGTGGCCGGGCCGGTAGCGGGTCACTTCCAGCGTGATGGTCTCTT
>WNFT01004718.1_pt1 | contig 11892 bp, 10 predicted proteins | sample 5400191 | NCBI WGS metagenome assembly WNFT01 (sample SAMN13153359, study PRJNA577476) | soil metagenome | isolation source: 80 cm saprolite under Madrone tree | place: USA:California | collected 2016-06-14
CGGCGCTGCATTGGCGTTTCTGTTGACCGAGTCGCATTTGCTCGCCCGCCCCCATGTGCTGGCCCTGCCGCTGCTCGTGATATGGATGGCGGGCGTGATCAGGGCGCGCGACGAGGGCCGCGTCCCGTCTTTACTGCTGCTGCCGGTGATGACCCTGTGGTGTAACCTGCACGGCGGCTTTGTCGTCGGCCTGTTCTTCGCCGGGCTGCTCGCCGCAGAGGCCGTGCTCGAAGCACCGGCCTCGGGTCGCCTCCCGGCGTTGCGAGGCTGGGGCGTCTTTCTCGCTTTGTCCGCCCTCGCCGCGCTGATCTCGCCCAACGGGATCGACCTCTTCACCTTGCCGCTGCAAATGCTGCAGATGGGCTTTGCGACCTCGTCGATCTCGGAGTGGCGCAGCGTCGATTTCGCCCATTTCGACGCGCTCGAGGTGTGGATCGGGCTGGCGATATTGGGCGGCTTTTCGTTGGGCGTCAGACTGCCCTGGACGCGGACCCTGATGGTGTTGCTGCTGCTCTACCTGGCGCTGACTCATGTCCGCAACAAGGAGCTGCTGGGGATCATCGGCCCACTCCTGATCGCCGTCCCGCTCGCCAAGCAGCTGGGTCCGGCATCGTCCGCGCCGGCTAGGGGTGCTCGGCAGGGGGGTGCCGCGTGCCTCGCGACCGCGGCGGCATTGGCGGCCGTGATCGCGCTCGGGTTTTTCGCGGCCGCATCGGCGCTCGACCGGCGCGGTATCGCGCCCCGCGGCGACGTCGCCCCGATGGTCGCGGTTGAGGCCGCGCGCGAGGCGGGGCTCGCCGGCCATGTCTTCAATTCGGTCCGCTTCGGCGGCTATTTGATGCTCGTCGGCATTCCGACTTTTGTCGACGGTCGCGCCGACCTCTTCGGCGATGCGTTTCTGCAGCGCTACGTCGCGGCGTCGAGCGCTGTCGGCGGGTGGCTGCCCGAGCTGCTCGACCGTTACACCGTCGCCTGGACCTTGCTCGAGCCGCAGAGCCCGGCCGCGGGCCTCCTCGACCATCTGCCCGGCTGGGAGCGCGTCTATGCCGACCCCTATGCCGTGATTCACCGCAGGGGGCCGCCCCCCGCCTAGACGCTGCGGCTTTAACCAAGCGTGTCGCCCAATCGGTGCGCCAAGCCTGTTGGTGCCCCTCATCGCGGTGCGGGAATTCCCTGCTGTCAGGGAGAAATTCCCGTCGGAGTCCGGAACCGATCCGGTCAATGGCGAAAAACAGGCTTTCTATCAAATACTTAAACATTATTTCCTCGTTTTCCGGCAACGTCGAGCAGGGAATTTTTTGCGCTCCAGCAGGGAGATGGCAGGGGAATTTTGCGGGGCCGCCGTCTTTCTGCTCCAGCGACACCCGGGTTGCGCCGGCTCACCTCGCCGGCGACACTCCGCCACCCTCGCATAAACCATACCCCTCGATCGTGGCACCAAGATGGCGAAATATCTTTGAGAGAAACGCCGCCGCCGGCAATTGACTTACCGGTGGGCCGCGCAGGAGAGCCTTTGGACACAAACTCGGGCATTCCCGTGAGCCGTAGAAACGAGCGGCCCACGGAACTCCCGGCCCTAACCTCTTTGCGCGGACTTGCAGCGCTGACCGTGCTGCTCTTCCACAGCAGCTACGTCGCGGCCAACTTCGCCGGGGGCGCGCCGCCTGGGCTCTGGCGCCGCGGCTACCTAGCCGTGGATCTGTTCTTCTTTCTCAGTGGCTTCGTGCTGACCCATGTCTATCGTGGCCGCCTCATCGAAGAGCGGAGCTGGCAGTCCATCGGCAAGTTTCTCTGGGCGCGGTTTTGCCGGATCTATCCTGCAAGCCTCTTCGCGACCGCCGTGTTCGTCTTGGCGGGCACGGTCGGTAGGCTGCCTCTCCCGGCCGGCGTTTCCTTCAAGGAGCAACTCATTGCTGCCTTGTTCCTGATGCAAGTGCCGTGGCTTGATCATATTGTGATTAACTCGCCCGCCTGGTCGATTTCGGCGGAGTGCTATGCCTACCTGCTCTTCCCTCTAATCGTTCCGCTAATCTTTCGGCTGAGCAGCCGTGTAGCCGCGGCGATCGGGATTGCTCTATTAATCGGAATCGCGATCGTTCACGTACTCTTCACCCATGCGCAGACAGACTGGGGCTGGGGAGCGCTGCTCCGTGCGCTGCCCGAATTCGCCGCCGGGATTTTCGCCTACCGCGCCTACCGCGAGGGGCTGTTCGCAGCACTTTGGGAGAAGGACGCCACCCTCATTTTCATTATGGCGATGGTAATTGGAGGTTGTTTCGTCGGCGCGTCCGACGGCGTGATCGTCGTTCTTCTATTGCCGCTTCTGTTGGCCGCGGTGTGCAATTCCGGCCGGATGGCAAACATCCTTAACGCCCCGCCGTTGCGCTGGCTCGGCGAAATATCTTACTCGGTCTACATCTTTCAGGCGTTGCCGTTGATGCTGGCGGCAGGGATCTCCGGCACGCTGGTTGCACATGGTCTCGGCGGCAGCTGGTTTACAGCGCTTGCTGCGCTACTCGCGCTGGGCAGCGGCGTGCTCGTACATCGGCGCGTCGATCTGCCGGTACGCGCCGCGCTGCGCCGGCTGCCCGATCGGATGATGGCCTTGGCCGCCGCTTCTCGTGGGAGGGAAACCCGCCCCACTCCGCTCGTGCCGGTTTCGGTGTTGGAGCGCGATCGCTAAATATCGATCGGGCCCTTTCGTTGATCACAGAATGCCGCTTCGACCCGTGACCGATGCCCTTGAACGTCTCCAGGTGGAGGCCGACCCCGATCGGCGTACGCGCCGTCGCCCAGATATCTTCGCGGCTTGGTGGCTGGAGTCGTTCGGCTACACGCTAGCTGCCCTCTATCTATCTTATTTCGTCATTCTTTACCGGGCGGGAACCTGGATCATCGGCAAAACAGGGTTGCCGATCTACACGGATTTCGGGTTTTTCTGGCTAGCCGGCATACAAGCGCTGAACGGGAACACCGCTGCATTATACGACCCGGCACAGCTGACCAAGATCCAAGCAGCGCTCTTTCAGCCCAGCAATTTCATTTACCTTGATTGGGCGTACCCGCCCACTTTCCTCCTGATCCTGGCACCGCTCGCACTGTTGCCGTACCGCTATGCATTCATCACTTGGGATGTTCTAACCTTGCTCGGCTGCGTCGCTGCCGTGTACCTGGTCGTCCGGCGCAAGACGGCGATCGCGCTCGTGCTCGCGGCGCCGTTCACGGCGTGGAATTTTCTCGCGGCACAAAACGGGTTCCTTACGGCATCGCTGCTGGGCGCATCGCTGTTCTTTCTCGAACGCCGGCCGATAGTGGCGGGCATCTTTCTCGGTTGCCTCACCTACAAGCCGCAATTCGGGATCTTGTTCCCGGTGGCCCTCGTCGCGTCTCGCCAGTGGCGCGCCGTTCTCAGCGCAGCCGTCACCACCGTGTTCCTGGCCGGCATTTCGATCGCCCTATTCGGCACCGAATCGTGGATCGCCTTTCCGCGCGAGCTCTTCACGCAGGCGGGATTGGACCGGGTGGTTGCTCCGGACAGCAATTGGAGCTTTCTGCTGAGCGTGGTTGGACTCTTTCACAGCCTCCATGGCTTCGTGGCTTTCGCCTATATCGCCCAAGGAGCGACAGCAGTGGGCCTGGCGGTCTTGATATGGTGGGTTTGGCGGTCTCCCATCGTTTACAACCTAAAGTCGGCAACCCTCTCGGCAGCAGCGCTCCTGGCATCGCCTCACGTCTTCACCTACGACCTGGCGGCGATCGTAATCCCGGCCGCCTTCCTCGCCGCCGACCAGTTGGATCGCGGATTGCTGCGCGGTGACAAGGCGATCTGGATCGCGCTGTTCGGCGCCCCGCTCGCGGTCCTCGTGACGCTCGGAGACAACGCGCATGGCCCGACCTTCAGCAGTACCCCGGTCGGCGTTCTGACGACGATCGCGTTCCTGGCCGTGATCCTGCGCCGCGTCGTCTCGTCGGACCTCCGCCAAGCGCATTCGCGGGGCGGGCAACCTATCGCTCAGAGCCCTAGCCCTTTGACCGGAACACGATAAACCGCACGGCAAGAAAACCCCAGGCGGTCACGAACGGGGCGGTCGCAAGCTTGGCCGCTATCGGGACGATCATCGCCGACAGCAACCAGATCACAGCAGTCGACCCGACGAGAGAGACCAGATTTATCCCAACGAAACGATAAAACTGTGCCCCGGGCACCAGTGAATACGCCGGAGAGCGGAATGTAAAATTTCGGTTGAGTATAAACGAGGCGCAAAGTGCGGTCGTATACGATACGATATTTGCCGGCGCCGCGGCCGTTTTCAGCGCCGTTGTCAAGAATAAGAAAATCGACAAGTCGACAACCGTATTGATCCCGCCGACGACGCAATAGCGGGTGAAACGTTTGAGCGAGGCACCCGGTTTGTACCGTTCTCTGTCGAACGTCAGCACCCCGTTGGCCTGCTTCCCGTCGCTGCCGGGGATTGTATGATGTGTTTACAGTCCTGTGTGGACGGGTCCCATTGTCTGACTAAATAGAGTGGCCGCTGCTTCACCTCATTGAATGTCCGGCCGAGATACTCGCCGATGATCCCCAGAAAAATCAGTTGGAGCCCTCCAAAAAACAGGATTGCCACCAGCAACGATGGAAAACCGGGAACGGGATTGCCGAAAATAATCGTTCGGATGATCATATAAAACCCGTATACGATCGCCAGTATCGCCACGACGAGACCGACGTAAGTTGCGACCTTTAGCGGTGCAATGCTGAACGAAGTGATCCCCTCTATTGAGAAGTTCCACAGCTTCCAGTAATTCCATTTGCTCGCGCCGGCAAATCGAAGGTCGGTCTCGTAAGCCATCGGGATCTGACGATAGCCTATCCAGGCGAACAACCCTTTCATAAACCGGTGCCGCTCTCGGAGCGCGCCTAACGCGTCGACTGCGCGCCGGCTGAGAATGCGGAAATCTCCCGCGTCGATCGGTATGAGCCGGCCGCTGAGCGCGTTGATCACACGGTAGAAGGCGCGAGAACTCAGCTTCTTTGTGCCACTTTCGCCGGCCCGCGACACGCGCTGGCCGTAGATGATATCGGCGTCTTCCTCGCGCCACCGAGCAATAAATTTCGGGATCAGCTCCGGCGGGTGCTGCAGGTCTGCGTCGATGACGACGACGACATCGCCGCGCGTGTGGTCGAGCCCGGCGGTGAGCGCGATCTCCTTGCCGAAGTTCCGGCTGAGATCGATGATCCCGATCGTCGGATCGGCGCCCTTGAGCGCACGCAACAGCGCGAGGGTGTTGTCGCTGCTGCCGTCATTCACGAAGATTACTTCGCTCGGCGCCGAAAGATCCTGCCGGGCAATCGATAACCGTCGATTGAATTCGAAGATTACGTCATCCTCATTGTATGCTGGCACCACAATTGATATGAGGCTGACTTCCTCTCTTTCCCGCGACATCTTGCGACCATACTTCGGTTGAGCCTGGTATCCGAGCGAGGTAAGGCGCGGCGTGATCTTAGGATCTTCTTATCTCGGCGACCTCAGCCTTGCTCTTGAAAACACAAGTATGGGAAGCGGAGCGTAAATTACGGATTAAGCGTCGATATGGCGGCGCTCAGCCGCGCCTGTCAATAATTTCCGACGTAGTTGCCCTGGAGCCCTGAGATCAGCGAATTGCCGGCCGGTGGGGTATCCTCGGGTTAAGTTTTTTGTGAGACGTATTCCCCGGCCGTTGATTGAATCCGGATGGTGGAAGGGCGGCGCTTGACTCCTACGGCGATTCCTTCATCGAGCGCTTTGCTGAGGCGACGCGGGTTGGCGAAGGTGCCGTCGCCCTGATGCACGGCTCGGGAAGGTCGATGCGATGAGTGAAGCGCTGCGGGAGTTGCGCACCCATCTGGGCCGCGACTCGGGAGCCTTGCGCACGCTCGGTATTTTCAAACCCTGGCGATTGCAGGCCTATGGTTACACCCTCGCTGCGCTCTATGCGGCGATATTCCTCTACTTGTACATGGCTGGAATTTGGTTGCTGGATAGCAAGGGGGTACCTGTCTACCAAGATTTCACCAATATGTTGGCAGCCGGATCTGAAGCGCTGCAAGGGCAAGCGGCGTCGGTATATGATCTGATCGGGCACACGAGGGCTCAGGAAGCGCTTGTCGGAACGGGCAATGCCCGTTTCGCGGTTTGGCCCTACCCTCCGACCTATTTTTTGATCCTGGCGCCGTTGGCGATTCTCCCCTACGTCGCCGCATTCGCAACATGGATAGTGGTCACATTGCTTGGGTACATTGTCATCGTGTACCTGATCGTCCGACAACGGTCGGCGATCGCCCTGGCCTTGGCGGCACCATTTACGGTTTGGAACATTCTTGCCGGGCAAAATGGGTTTCTTACCGCCTCCCTGCTAGGGGCCTCGCTGCTTGCCCTCAAAGGCCGCCCCGTGCTGGCCGGCGTCTTCATCGGATGTCTCACCTACAAGCCGCAATGGGGGATATTGCTTCCAGTGGCCCTCGTCGCCGCCAAGCAATGGCGCACCCTCGCGAGCGCCGTCGGTACGACCGCGCTCCTCGCCAGCGCCTCGATCGCCGCGTTCGGGATCGCCCCCTGGGAAGGATTCCCTCGGGAGCTTCTTGCGCAGGCCGGAATAAACCTTTCGGCGAACCCCGATATCCTGACCCTCCGTTTTGACCCAAAAGCCCAATGGCAATATCACCAGTCAATTTTCGGTTTGATTCGAGCTCTCGGCGACGGCGTTTCGCTAGCGTGGCTCGCCCAAGGCTTGGCAATAACCAGCATGGGGGTCGTCGTGTCTCTCGTCTGGCGTTCTCCGGTGCGTTACACGCTCAAGGCGGCAACGTTGTCGGCTGCGTCGCTCGTCGCCACACCTTATGCCTTTGGATACGACATGGCCGCGATCGCGATTCCGGTTGCCTTTCTCGCGAGGGACCAAATGCAGTGCGGATTGCTGAGGGGTGAGCAAACACTTCTGCTGACGGTGTTCGGCGCGAGCCTGTTGTGCAATTTGGAGCCTCTGCCGCTTGAACCCGTCGTGGTAATCACCCTCGTGTGCATCATATTGCGTCGGATCCTGTTCTATGGCGGCCGCTTGGCGCCTTCGGCTGACGGAACGCCGTACGTGCTCGGTACAAATGAGTCATGACGGACGCTCTAGGGCTTCTGGGTGCCGGGGCGAAGTCCGATGGGAGATGTCCCCCACTCCTCGGTATATTCGCGACGTGGCGGCTGCTTGCGTATGGCTACACGTTCCCGGTGTTCTACGCTGCCTTCTTCCTATATCTATACTGGCGCGGTCTCTGGTTGATGAGCAATAGTGGCGTGCCAGTGTACCACGATTTTACCAATGTTTTTGTGGCCGGACTACAGGCATTGCACGGCGAGACGGCCTCCGTTTATATCCCGGCGGAATTTGCCAGGCTGCAAGACGCGTTAGTGGGACCCGGAAAATCCCTGTTTACGACTTGGCCGTACCCTCCAACTTACTTTTTGATCCTGGCGCCCGTCGCCCTCCTTCCCTATCTTGAAGCATTCCTGACCTGGGAATCGGCGACATTGCTGGGATTTATCGTAGTAATCTATTTAATAGTGCGACGATCGCCGGCGATTGCGCTGGTGCTGGCGTCGCCATTTACGGCCTGGAATTTTTTAATCGGCCAAAGCGGGTTTCTGACGGCGTCACTACTTGGGGCTTCTTTGCTGGTCCTCGAGCGCCAGCCCGTGCTCGCAGGTATTTTCATCGGGTGTCTTAGCTATAAGCCGCAATTTGGCATATTGTTTCCTGTGGCCCTTGTCGCCGCCAGCCAATGGCGCGCCTTTGCAAGCGCCGCCTGTACGGCCGTTTTCCTGGCCGGAGCCTCGGTCGCCGCGTTCGGTGTCGACACGTGGACTGCATTTCCTCAAGAGCTTCTCGCGGAAGCCGACGAAACTGTCTTTGCCGAGCCTGAGAGTCGATGGGGATATGTCCAGACGGTGTACGGACTGGTTCGTGCTCTGCACAGTGGCGCCGCTATAGCCTGGTTCGCTCAGGGTGCCACGACAGTCGCCACGATAATAATCGTTGCGATCGTCTGGCGGTCCCCGGTGAGGTACCCGTTGAAGGCAGCAACACTTTCGGTCGCAATATTCATCGCCACCCCTCGCGGTTTTGCCTATGATTTGGCGGCGATCGCGGTTCCGATTGCCTTTATCGCAAAGGACCAGATATGCCGCGGCCTGCTGAAGGGTGAGCAAACGATAATGATCGCGCTGTTCATCGCCAGCCTCTCAATCTTCCTCACTGCTGGACGAGCACCCGTCGGAGCGCTGATACTCCTCACCCTCTTCGGCCTGATTTTGCGACGTGCCCTTAATTGCGATAAGGAGCCCGCTGTCGTTCCGTGAGGCCACGACGTGGTTCGCTTGTCGGTTAGGTGCTGACGCCTGCCACTGGGTGCGCGACTGTGATCGAGAATCCTCAGCCGGCGTGGCTACCGCTGCTTTTGCTCGCTTTGCCCGGGATCGGATTTGCCGCGTACGCTCTCAACCAGACAGTCTTCCCCCGAGGCGAACAATCCCTTTGCACTATTCCGGCGATAGGCTTAGTGCTCGCGCTGCTGCCGACTCATCTCCTTGGACTGGCGTCCGGCTCTCTAGCGATCGGGCTCGCTGGCGCATGGAGCATCATCGGGGGAGCTGGTTACGCGTGGATAATTGGGCAATGGCGAGGGTTTCGCGTCGCTCTATCGGCAGGGCATGCAGGCTGGGCACGCACGCTAGGGATAGCGGCGCTCGCGACCACGCCCATCGTTCTCCCCACGATTTTGGCCAATTTTAACGATGAAGCCAATTACAATGGTCACTTTGCGATCATCGCGCACCTGCAAAATGGGACCTATCCACCTCGTTATCTCTACGAGCCGAGCCTCCCGCTTCGCTATCATTATGCGTTCGATCTTGCCGGTGCGATAGTCACGGGGTTGCTGCGCCTCCGCCTGGACCATGCAATTGACCTCCTTACTCTTGCGCTTTGGCCGTGCATGTTTCTTCTACTCTGGCGGGTCGGCGAGAGTGTTGGCGGGAGCCGGCGAGCCGGCCTCTTTGCCGCCCTAACGGTTTGTTTTTCAGGAGGCTGGCCGGCGCTTGCCCTGGTTTATTCGCCGTGCGGGCAGTGCTCGGTCAACCACCTCCGAATAAACCCTCCCTTCATTGATTACTTTTTTCAGCATCCCTGGAGCATCGGGGTTCCGATCTTCTGCCTGGTGCTGCTGCAGCGCGCTGCCCTCCCCCGGCTTAGCAACCGAGCGTTGGGAGTGGCAGCTCTGGTCTGCTCGCTATCGCTGCTGGCGCTCGCCCAGGCTGTCTTGTTTGTCACAACGGTCGTGGCGTTGGGGTTGACGGAAGCCTGGAGGCTCGTGCGGTTCCGCAACCGCGAAGCGGTAAACGTTTTCTTGGCCCTCGGCGCATCGTTGCTAATCGCGAGACTGATCGGCGGCTTTTTTGTCGCGGGGCCGTTCCCGCCATCGGGCGGGATTCTCGACACGGGATTTTATCTCGCTGACCTCTCCGGTCCAGATGCTGTACTTGGCCAGGCGCAATGGGACCTCGTCAGCTTTGGCGCGCTCCTTGTTTTGGGCGTTCTCGGTCTTCTCCGCGTACGCAACGACAAGGCGTTCCTGACGATGCTCGCGACGCTCGGACTTATCATCGTCAACTCGCTGCATTACAAACACACCTGGGACATCGTCAAGTTTGGCACCGTCAGCTTCATCGTGCTGGCGATCGGAGCCGGTGTCCTCCTATCCGACTTCGTAGGCCGGGCAGACACGTTTTTCCGGAGGGGGATTTTTGTTGTACTCGTCATAGCTGTTGCAGGGCAAGGGGCACCCTACCCATTCACTCGGCTTCTTGCGAACTACAATCCAGAGGAAAGGGTTCCCTTTTCGATGCAAATGATAAAACCCTATTTCTCAAGCGCATACCCGGTCGATCGAGACAATGCTCGGGCCGTATCCTTCCTGCGAGCCCATATGGGCCCTTCAGAGATCGCATACCGGACGGAAGAGAAATCCGAGCCATATGCGATCTGGGCAGGCCTTCCAACGCAGACCTCGGTGTACTCCGAAAACGGAAAAGAAGACGATGCGTACGGGCTCGGAGAGAAGAAGCTCGCAGCCCGGAGGAACCTCAGGACCGTATCGGAGAATTGGTTCGACCGCCTCGCGGCCGAAAACATCAGTTGGGTAGTGACCGACTCCGGTGATGCTGCGATCAACTCTATTCTGGAATGTCCCGAAGGACAGCGTAGGGCCGTTCTGCTTGCACATTATGGCGAAGTTCGCGTGTATCATTTACATGGACGCTGAGCTCGTCCAATCGGCTCTCACAAGGCCTGGAGAACAGCGGCTGACCCGCAGCAGGCCAATCGCCTGCCGATTTTCCGTAACCTGCGTGATCCTCTACAGTTCTCATGAATTTTTAAATATTTTTGAGAGGATTTTCGCCGTCAGGAATTGAATCGCGGACGGGCAGAGAGCGCTCGCGGGAGACCCGTGACGCGCCCGTCAATTGGCCCACTGTTACGAAGGATTTCGCATGCGTAAGCTAATCAACCGTTTCCGCCGGGACCAGGAAGGCGCGGCTTTGGTCGAATATGGTATGCTCGTCGGCCTGATTGCCGTGATCTGCGTGGGTGCCGTCACGCTCCTTGGACAGGAAGTGAGCGACGCGTTTAGTTACATTGCCTCTAGTCTTCTCGTCATCTGAGGCCAAGATCGATCGGCGCACGCGCCTATGCGGGCTTAGCCCGCATACCGCACGGGCAGCGCCCGGTCCCGCTTTATTGGAAAGTGATCGGGTCCTGGCGCTCCGCTGCCCCGAGAGTATGCACATGCTGAAGAGAATAAAACGTTTCCGCCAGGATGAGCGGGGGGCTGCGCTGATCGAATACGGTCTACTCATCGGCTTGATTGCGGTAGTCTGTGCAGCTGCTGTGACGCTCCTCGGGCAAGAACTCAGTGACGCGTTTAGCAGCTATGTCGTTGGTTTGTCGAGTATTTAAGGTGGAATCCGATCGGTATCCGCTTTCTCCGAGGGGTGCGGGAGATTGACTTGCAGACTGTGATCTTTTTTCTCGCGGCCGGCATCTTCGCCTTTGTCGCGGTCAGCGACTTCCGCACGCGCCGCATCCCGAACGGGTTCATCGTCGCCATTCTGTTGCTGGCGGCCTTGCGGATGGCACTGACCGGGACCCCGACAGGCGCCCTCTACACCCTCTTGGCGAGTGCTGCCCTCTTTGTCGCTACCTTTCTGCTGTTCTGGCGCGGTTTGCTCGGCGGCGGCGACGTCAAGCTGATCGGCGCGACCGGGCTCTTGATCGGCTATCATGGACTGTTCGAGTTTCTGTTTGTGATGAGCATATGCGGTGCGCTGATGGCGGTTGCGATCTTCGCCGGCGATCGGCTCAGGCGCCCGCCAATTTCTCCGCCGGGGACGATGTCCGCGGAGCGCGACCATCCGGAACCGCCGGACCGGCTGACCGTGCCTTACGGCATCGCGATAGCACTCGCCGCCACCTTTACCCTCTATGTCCAATCCACTTTCGCCGGGTGATCCCTGATGCGCGCCAAGACGATCCTGACGGCACTTTTTTTGACCTCTCTCGTTGTCGCCACCTGGGTCGTGCTGCAAGCTCTGCCGAAGGGCGATGCTTCGGCCGAGCGGCTGCCGCAGGTCGAGGTCCTCGTCGCCACGGTGCCGTTGTCAGCCGGGACCTTGTTGCGCGCCCAGGACGTTACCTGGCAGCCGGTCGCCCGCGCGCTCGAGCCGGGGGAGATCGTGCGGCCGTCCGAGGCGGCGCGCGCTACCAAGCCCGAGCTCGACGAAGAGGCGCGCGCCGAGGTCTATG
>WNFT01004721.1_pt1 | contig 11891 bp, 5 predicted proteins | sample 5400191 | NCBI WGS metagenome assembly WNFT01 (sample SAMN13153359, study PRJNA577476) | soil metagenome | isolation source: 80 cm saprolite under Madrone tree | place: USA:California | collected 2016-06-14
TCCTTTCTGTTGCGCCGAGCCGTCTCAACAAAGTGCTCGCGCTGCTGAAACGCCATCGCACCGCATGCGCGGCCATCATCGGGAAAATTGTTCCCGCGCACAAACCTCTCCTATGCATAAACGAATGACCGTTTCGCGCCGCGCCATTCCCTCAGTCACGAAGGTGCTTGATTCGTTAGGCAAAGTCGATCTTCCACGGCCGGTCGTCGTCACCATCGTCCGGCAGGAACTTTCGCGGATTCGCGCGCAAGGCGAGATTCCTGAATTCCGATCGATTGTCAATCTTGTACGCGGTTCGCTCGAGCAACTTCGCGCCAGCCGGCTACAACCGGTCATCAACGGGACCGGGATCGTCATTCACACGAACGTTGGACGCGCGCCGCTTGCGCCTGAGGCGGTCCAAGCGCTCAAAGAAGTCGGTTCGACTTACTCCAATCTCGAATATGATCTCGTGACGGGCGAGCGCGGTCGCCGCGGCACTTACATCGAGAAAGCGCTCGCGCTCCTTTGCGGAGCGGAAGCGGCCACGGTCGTTAACAACTGCGCGGCCGCGTTGGTGCTAATCGTTCAACATTTCGCCAGGAACAAACCGGAAATCGTTATCTCTCGTGGTGAGATGGTCCAAATCGGCGGCGGATTTCGCATCGGCGAAATACTCGAAGCGACCGGTGCGAAATTGCGCGAAATCGGCGCTACGAACAAAACCACGCTCGCCGACTACATGCGAGCCATCAACAAACAGACCGCAATGATCCTAAAGGTTCACCGCAGTAATTTTTTCATGACCGGCTTCGTCGAATCGCCTTCTTCGGCGGCGATCGCTGGGCTCGCGCGAAAAAAGCGTGTTCCATTTGTCGAGGATTTGGGAAGCGGCGCAATCGTTGCGACGGAAGAATTTGGAATACCCGAGCACGAGCCGACGCCTCCTGAAGCGCTCAAAGATGGGGCCGATCTTGTTTGCTTTAGCGGCGATAAATTGTTCGGCGGTCCGCAAGCGGGCATTATCGCCGGAAAAAAACGTTTCGTCGCCGCGTTAAAACGCGAGCCATTATTCCGCGCGTTGCGCTGCGACAAACTGATTTTCGCGGCGCTGCAATCGACGGTCGATCTTCACCTAAATGACTCGACATCCGAAATCCCGGCGCTCGCGCTCTTGCGAATTTCCAGGGACGAACTGCGCGCACGCGCGGCGGCAATCTTTGCCCGGCTACGAGGGTTGCCGCTGCAAATCACCATTGGCCGCGGGGCAGTTAAAGCCGGCGGCGGCACTTTGCCGAGGTCAATGATTTCCTCGATCACAATCGATATTCTTCCGGAAAGCGGTTCCGTGCGCGACTTCGCCACCAGTCTCCGCACCTCGGTTCCGCCCGTTGTCGGTTACATCGTGAATGAGCGTTTCAAACTCGATCTGCGCACGATTTTCCCGCACCAAGATGACCTCGTCGTCGATGCCATTCGTACGGCTTGCGCCATTCAGGACATTTTTCGGTAGGGCGCGACCGCGGGGCGCGCCGCCAACGGACGGCCCGGCGGGCCGTCCCTAGCAATTTTAGATGACAGAAAAAAATTTCATCCTCGCAACTGCCGGCCACGTCGATCACGGCAAAAGCGCGCTGGTCAAATCGCTGACCGGTACTGATCCCGATCGCTTGCCGGAGGAGAAGGCGAGAAAAATCACGATCGAGCTCGGTTTCGGGCAATTAATTCTCGATGGGCCCGATGAGCAACGGCTCCGCATCGGGATTGTCGATGTACCGGGTCACGAGGATTTCGTCCGAAACATGATCGCCGGCGCCGGCTCCATCGATCTCGCCCTCTTCGTTGTCGCTGTCGACGATGGTTGGATGCCGCAAACGGAAGAGCATCTGCAAATTCTGAATTATCTCGGCGTGGAACGAGCCGTGATCGCAGTTAGCAAAAGCGATCTTAGCGGCGTTGAGAGAACAACCGCGCAAATTCGCGAGCAATTGCGCAATACCGCGTTTGCCCGATCGCTAATCGTCCCTGTGTCGGCGCGTGATCAAAAGGGAATCGAAAACTTGAAGCGCGCCCTCGCCTCCGAGTTATCGGGCATGCAACCGCAACGCGACATCGGCAAACCGCGATTGTTTATCGATCGCGCCTTCACCTTGCGCGGGATCGGCACGGTTGTGACCGGTACGTTGACTGGCGGCGAACTTCGGCGCGGCCAGAAGGTTGTTTTGCAACCACAAAATTTTGAAGTGCGCATCCGGTCGATTCAAAGTCATAGCTGCGAGTTGGACTCTGCGAAGCCGGGAATGCGCACGGCAATCAATCTTCCAGATGTCGCCATTGGCGCCGGTCCCGAGCAAATCAAACGCGGCGATGTTATAACTTCTGTCGATCTTGGCCGGTCCAGCTCTACACTCGATGTTCTTCTCGAAAAATCGCCGCGTTTGGATCGAAAGGATCCAGGGGCACGACTGCTCAAAAATGGATCGTCAGTTTACGTTCACCACGGCACCGCGCGATTTTCAGCCAAGATTGCTTTGCTTGAAGAGCGCGCGCTCGAACCAGGCAAAGAAGCGATCGCGCAATTGAGACTGGCTTCACCGATCTTTGCCTTCATCGGTGACCGCTTTGTTCTTCGCGATGCATCGGAACAGCACACCATTGCCGGCGGACTCGTCCTTGATCCAGATGGCAACCGGGAAAAATTTCGAAGCGCGACGCAACGAAAATTGCTGAGCGCGCGCGCCCATGCGCCAGACGATGTCGATGTTTGCGTTCGCTCCGAGATTGCGCGGACTGGTTTCATACGAAGAGAACCTCCGCTTCGCAAATCGCGCTTCAGCGACGACGAAATTGCCAAGGCTTCACTGTGTCTGCAACGTGGCAATCAAATTATCATTCGCGGAAATGTGGTGGCGGATGTTCAGACCTGGCAGACGTTGTGCGCTCGAACGGTTGCTTTCATCGACAATGCGCACAAAAAGAATCCGGAACGCGCTGGTCTGGATTTGAAAGAGCTGCGCACCGCGCTGCGCGACCAACCGCCTGAGGTGTTCGAAGCGCTCATCTCGGATTTATGCGCGGATGTTTTTGTCCGAAAAGGATCGGTGATCGCGCGACTTTCCCATCGTCCCGCGCTGCCGCCTGATCTCCAGCTTGCCTCGACAAAGATTCGAGAAGCGCTCTCGAAAAAACCATTTGATCCACCTTCCCGCAAAGAGATCGCGTCAAATCCGCATGCCGAGCCGGCGCTCCGCTTTTTAATTGAACAAGGCGAGATTGTCGATGTTGGCCAGAACGTCATTCTCTTGCGCGAAAGTTTTGAGCAAATGCAAAACGCGGTCGTTGCATTCATTTCGGAGCGGGGGCCCTCGACAGTCAGCGATTTGCGTCAAGAGCTGCGAACTTCACGCCGCGTCACTGTTCCGTTCCTCGAGCACCTCGATCGCGGCGGAGTTACGCAGCGTGAAGGCGACCGGCGTAAGTTACGCGACCAACAAAGCATTTTTTCAAGCGCGAATCTGCTAAAGTAGCGAGTGCCAACGCGGAAAAGGGAAGCGCGCAAAAACTTGCGTGAAGTGTCGCTTTACATCGGTGCGTCGTTTCCGGCAGCGTGGGAAGACGTTCTTTTGCCCTGGTTCGAACGTGTCGCGCTCGCATCGATCCAAAGCGAAGAGTTGGTTGCAGTCGTTACGCCATTCCCAAGCACCGCAGTTTTTTTGCGTTCAAAGCTGCTCGAACATTCAATTCCATTGCTCGGTGTAAGGTTCATCACGCCACCGCAGCTTCGCGAGCTGCTTCTGGCAGATCGCGGGCTGGCGCTGCCGTTGCGGGAACACCTTCGTTTGCTTCTCGCGATCGCTGCCGAATCGGCGAACTCCTGGGATGCGGATCTTGCTGCGATCGCGAGATCGATCTCGATTGCGCCGGACAATCTGCTTCGAGTGTTCGATCAAGTAAGCGCGGCAGGCTGGAACTTTGAGCGCACGGGACCACCGGCTGCGCGCGAGATCGTAAAGCAATTTGAAGATCTCGTTCGCAAATGCGGATTTCAACTGGTCCACCAAGCTGATCGCGCGACGGCCGAAGAGGCTAAAACGGCGCCAACGCGATTTAACCACCTTTTGCTGATCGGATTCACTGCCGCGCACTGGCCGCTCTGGCCTTTGTTGCAATCAGCCGCCTTTTCGGCAAGACACACGACCGTTGTTCTCGAATATCCACGCGAACAAACCCGCGCGGCCGACGAATCGTGGATCGGCACCTGGGAAGAGAATTTCGAGTCGGCCGCGCCGATTGCGGACCCGACAGAGCGTACCCGGCCGTTCGCAGAGCTTATTCGGCCCGCAGATACCACGGTCGCTTTCCAAGCCCTGGAAAAACTCCATTTCCTGATCGGCCTCAATGCAACTGAGCAAGCGCAGGCCATCGTTGCCATTACGCTCAAATTTCTCGAGGAAAAATCCTGCAATCGTTTAGGCATTCTCTTCCCGTGTGTCGGCGCGTTATCGCGGCTCGTCTCGCACTTGCTTAGCGGCGCGGGCGTTCCGCACGATGATGGGATCGGACATCTCGCTCCCGGCGAATTCGAAGGCCCGCCATGGAACGCGTGGCTCGATCTGCAGGAAAATCATCAACTTGAACCGATGCTTCGATTCTTGGAAGCGAATCCGGAGTTGCTCGACGGGTTGTCGATCCAGGATGTGCGGGACACACTGCACAGCGCTTATCGAAACGTCCTGATCGATGACGTTAACGTGTTGCGCGAGTACTGCGCGCGGCAGACAGAGCGCGAGAAGCTCGTTCGAATCGCAAAACTATTAGGCACAATAACGTTTCTCCCCGCCAAAATCACGCTCAGCGGCTTTCTCGCCGAGACAAAGACGATCTTCTCCAAATTGAAATGGAGCGATCGTTGGACCGAGATCGATCGGTTTGCTCAAGGATGGAGTAACAAGCTCTCGACGGAATTTTCTCGCACGATCTATCTGCGCTGGCTCAAAGAGATTGTTAATTCGTTTGCGGTGACACGCGCGCCCGAGGGCGGCCATCTTTACAGTCGCGTCCACATGCTCTCCTACGCTGAGGCTGACACACACGAGTGGTCGCATCTCGTTCTCGCCGGACTCAATCAAGGCGAATGGCCGCAGAGCCAAAGCGAGTCCGGGTTTTTGCCAGACACGGAGATTGTCGATCTGAATGCGCGGGCCACGCGCCGCGGCAAACAGGGCGAAGGGCACTCGATCGTGGAGAAGGGCAAAACATTTCTGTTGAGTGCGCAAGGTGAGCGACAAATCGCTCTCCGCCAATTCGGCGCCGCACTCGAATCGGTCGAACATGGTCTGGCCATTACTGCCAGTTTGCTCCAGGAATCCGCGCCGGAGCGGCTCTGGAACCCGAGCGAACTGTTCAGCCAGATCTATTTTGCCACAGAGCGACGGCCACTTTCGCAGGAAACGATGTCGATGTTGCGGGAGGAAACCTCTGCCTGGCTGAAGGATGAGAAACTCTTCGAATCTGTTTCGATGGAAAATGGCGACGTCGCTCAAACTCGCACGGCATACGACGCCCGGCGACGCGGTGATGTGCCGTTCGGTGAATACGAATTTGCGTTACGGGAGTCACTCGATCGCGAGATCAGCTTGCGCGCGACTGAATGGGATAAGGTCGTCACAACTCCGGCGTTGATCTGGTTGAAAACGTATCTTGGCATCGAGAACCAGGAGCCGGATTTGAATCAATGGAACGCGGCAATCGGAACTTGGGTGCACGATTGGCTCGCCCAAATCGCTGCTACGACGGGAGAAAATGTTTTTGTCGATTTCCCACCGAGCGATGAAATGCACGAACGGATCGCACAAGCTGCGCGGCGATTCCGGAAAACGATCGTCGATCTTTGCGCGGCCTGCGGCCGAACCCTTCCCGATTGGTGGACGTCGGGTTGGGCCAACGCGTTCGCGCTCGCCGACTGTCTCGGGAGCAAATTGGCGGAAGTAGAAGACTGGCCGCAAATGGCCGCGGAATGGAATTTGAAATCGCCACAGCTCGTTTCGCTGCATGACGGAAGCAAACTTCGCGTCCACGGCCGAATCGATCTCATCCTTGCGCAGACGCGGCCGAAGGATTCGCAATTCGCCGGCGCCAATGTTTGGATCGTCGATTACAAAACCGGAAACAAAAAGGCCCTGACTGCGTCGGGGAGAACACCTGAGCTGCGGTTGGCGAGCGTGCGAAAGAAGCTCGTCTGTGGTGATGCCATTCAGCTTGGCCTTTACGGTTTCGCCGCACGCGACCTCGGTGCAGCCGAAATCAAGCTGAGCATTCTTTCGTTGCGCACTGAGCTCGACCGACCGCAGCTGGCCATCGCCGATCTAGCTGAGCATTCCGATTTTTGGAGCGAGCTTTACCGAATACAGGAAACCGGGGTCTTCGGTTTACGCGGATTGATCCGAAGCGACTTTGGTTTTAGCCCGGATTATCCTCTGGCGACGCTGCCGATCGATAAGGAGTTCCTGGACGAAAAATGGGTGCTGACCCATCCGGCTTTCGCCGATGACGAGGAAGACTGGTCATGAACAAGCCGATCGATCAGCCGGACCGCGAACGCTTCTTTTCCGAGTTGGACCGGAATTTTTCCGTTGTCGCAGCCGCGGGCTCTGGCAAAACGCGGGCGATTACCGATCGCATTGTCCAGATCGCAAAAAGCGAAAATTCGCGCGACCGGCTGCTTCAGCTCGTGGTCGTCGCGTTCACTAATCGCGCAGCGGACGAGATGCAGCAGCGCGCACGCGCCGAGGTGTTGCAAGCAGGCGTTTCTCTCGAGGTGTTGGCTGCGTTCAATCGCACCTTTTTCGGTACGATCCACAGCTTCTGCGTGCGATTGCTCGAAACTTACGGCCATTACTTGGGTTTGCCGCCAACGTTCGAGGTCATCACGGACGACGACGAAATCTGGAATGACTTTGTCCAGCAACGAACAACGATCGGCCGCTCGCTTTCCGATGAAAATCGGCGCGCGCTGCTTCGGCATGTCCAAGTTCGCTCGTTAATGGAGCTCGGTCGGCATGCTGATCTGAACGTTATCGACCCGCCAACCGGAAAATGTCCCGACACAGACTTCAGCGCTATTCACCGGTATGTCGCCAAGGGAGCAACGCTGCAAACTCTGCCTCCATATCAGAAGGAGTTAAAACGCGTGGAGCAAATCCGGCGAGGCACTGAAGATTTTGTTCGCTGGCCAATTTGTTCGTCGAAGGCGAAGGATTTCGTGCGAATCAAACGCGAGGCATTCGCGACGTTCCGCCGGTGGATTGACCAAGCCGCGCTTTGTGTGGCGACAGAGGTGCAGCGCGATTATCGCGCGTTTCGAATTGAGCGCGGCCTCTTGACCTACGACGATCAAATCGCGCTGGCGCTTGAGTTAACGAAGCATCCAAAGATCGGGCGTGAAATCCGGGAAAAATCTTTCCGCGTCATCCTCGATGAAGCGCAGGACACCGATCCGCGACAGTTCTCTTTGCTGCTCGAATTGGCACGCCCGCCGGAGGCGGCTGGCGAATGGCTCGAAACCAGGCGCGATCACCCGCCTTCCCCCGGCTACAGCGTGGCAGGCCCACGCCCGGGCCATTTCTGTATGGTCGGCGATTTTCAACAATCGATCTATCGTGACCGCGCCGATCTCGCCCGGTACCGGCGCATTCACGACACGCTGGTTGAAACCGGCGCGGCCGAGGCGCTCAAGTTTTCGGTCACGTTCCGGCTGGACACGGCCCAACTCGGTTTTGTGAACGAGACCTTTCGGGAAATTCTGAACGACTGCGATCATCAGGTTGCCTTCGTTGAGCTCAATCCGCGTCCGGAGATCTTGCCCGGACAAGTTGTGCGCCTGAATTTGCAACCCGGCAATCTTTTGCCCGACTCACGGGGAAAAATTTCGGACACGCGCAAAGCCGCCGAAGAGGCGTGCCAACTCGGCCAATGGCTCCATCGGACGGGTCCGGAGAAACTTCGCGCAGAAACGTGGCGCGATGTTGCCATTCTTTGTCCGCGGAAAGAATGGCTTCAGACATTGCGTCGGGGTCTGCGAGCGGCTGGACTCAACGTCCAAATCCAATCGGAAAAGGAATTGAAAGGCGATAGCCCGGCCTACGCCTGGCTGACCGCACTCTTAATAATAATGGCGCAACCGCGGTGCGGCTACGAGATCGCCGGTCTGCTCCGCGAGCTCTTTGGAATCTCCGATCATGACCTTGCGCTTTTTTCGGAGGGTTACGGCGACCGCTTTCAAATCGAGACCCTGACGAGCGGGAGCGATATCGTTTCCAAGAAATTGAGCCTGCTCGCGCAAATCCGATTGTCGATTTTGCCGTTGCCGCTGTTTGACGCGATCAACGAAATCGTCAGGGAAACCCGACTGCGCGAGCGTCTGAATGCGTTGCCGCGGGAGGATTTTGAGAATTTGGACGGCGAACTGGACGCTCTCCTGGCGCTCGCCGGCTCATCCGAAGCCGAAGCAATGACCTTGACCGAATTTTCCGAGTTGCTCCGAACGCATTTCGCCGATGTGCGCGAGATTCGCCCGTCCCGTCCGGATGCGATCCAGTTGATCACCTCGCAAAAGGCGAAAGGCTCGGAATGGCAGGCAGTGATCGTTCCTTTTTTGACGAGAAAGGTGCATTCGGCCTCGCCACGTTATCCGCGCCTTATCAAGAACCGGGAGACGGGCGAAACGACTGTTCTTCTCGATTTCTCCGATGTGACTGATGAGATCGACGAGGAACTTAAACACGAAGAGCGCCAGGAAATGGAACGGTTGCTTTACGTGACGTTGACTCGCGCGCGACACACTCTCGTGCTCGCCTTCGACAACGAACTATTCGCCAAAGCCAGCGGCGAGCTTCATAAGGATTCGCAGACGCGGTGGCTGAAAGCCGGCAAAGGCGAGCTAAACGAAATTGGCTTTGCCAGTGGCGCAACGGAACCGACCGTGTGTGCCGACACCGCTCAGGACCACGAAGCGAAATCGAAGGCGAAGTTGGATCGGATTGCAAGAGGATTGGCCGTCACAAAGATCGACAAGTCGGCCGCAATTGGGAACGCGGCGGTGTTTGTGCGCAAACTCAATCCGAGCGGCTTGCCGGTTGAGGAAATTGCAGCTGTGGAAGAACGATGGAAACCGAACGACTTGCTTCGATTGCCGCGTCCCGCCAGTCCGGCGCTGCGCTACGGTCTTTGGTGGCACGACTTTGTTCAGCGACTTCCTTGGAGCAATGGGAGCGACGGTTGGGACGACTTATTCCAGGCGCATCGAAAGCTCTCGCCCGACCCGGCGCGATCTTTGCGGGAATGGAAACTTCTTTTGAATCATCTTTCCGGTACGGATGATTTCCGTAAATTTGCTGGTGATGAATTAACCACGCACTCAGAGTTGCCGTTTCTCTGGCGCTTGGATCAGGGCCGATGTCTGGAAGGTGTTGTCGATCTTGCCTTATTTAATTCAGCGGCGCGGAAGTGTCTGATTTTGGATTGGAAAACGGACCGCGTCCCGCCCGATAGCACCGAGACGCTGCACGCCCGTTATCGGCCACAGCTCGCCGCTTATTGGAAAGCCGTACGCGAGATGACCCAGATGGGGGTCGAAGCCGCTATTTACTCAACATCCACTGGTACATTCTTGCTCTATAAGGAAGAAGAGCTGACGCAAGAATGGACACGCTTGAAAGGGCTGCCGCCTGAGCAGCTTTTCTCAGAGATGGCGGGCGACCAAGCCGAAACGCCAGTGCAGTTGGAGTTCTTCGAGCTCAGCAATCCCGCTCGCCGCGGATGAATTGCTCAACGCAGCGGTGCGCCTCGTCGTCCGTCATCTGGACGGGCGGATGCTTTGAGAAATAGGCGGAAGGGGAATGCAGGACGCCGCCGATGCCGCGATCGAGCGCGAGTTTGCAGCAGCGAATCGCGTCGATGGCGATGCCGGCGGAGTTCGGTGAATCTTCGACGGACAATTTGAGATCGATCTCCATCGGCACATCCCCGAAGAGGCGGCCTTCCACACGAATGAAGGCAATCTTGTTGTCGAGTTGCCACGGCACGTAATCGCTCGGGCCGATGTGGATGTTTTCGTCCGCCAGCCGTTCGCCCATGACCGATTGCACAGCTTCGGTCTTGGATGTTTTTTTGGATGTGAGCCGAGTGCGACTGAGCATGTTGAGAAAATCGGTGTTTCCGCCGGTGTTCAACTGATAGGTACGCTCGACTTTCACGCCGCGCTTGCGGAAAAGATCGACAATCATTCGATGCAAAACCGTGGCGCCCATTTGTGCTTTGATATCGTCGCCGATGATCGGGAGGTTTTTCTCGGCGAATCTTTTTGCCCAAACCGGATCGCTGGCGATGAAAACCGGAATGTTATTGACGAACGCGAGGCCGGCCTCCAAGGCGCAACCGACATAGAAACGGGTCGCTTCCTCGGAACCGACCGGGAGATAATTCACCATGATTTCGGCAGAGGAATTTTTCAGCTCGGACACGATTTGTTCGCGAGTCGATTCTTTTTCCAGCGGCAGGAATGTGCGGAGCGGATCCTGTTCGCGCATGTGGGGCGCATAGCTGTCGAACACGCAACCCATCTTCACGATTGCCCCGGTGAGATTGATCTTTTCGCAAAAAACTTTCGTGCAATTGGGCGGCGAGAATATGGCCTTGCTCACATCGAGCCCGACTTTGCGCCGGTCAATATCAAACGCGGCCACGACTTCGATATCGCTCGGCCGATAAGAGGCGATTTTCCGGTGCATCAGTCCGACGCCGGAGCCGTTGGCGGAGGAGCCGTGATAAAAATTTATTCCCTGGACGAGTGAACTGGCGCAGTTTCCCACTCCGACGATGGCGATTCTTATTTTTCTCATTTAAAAAAAGCAACCCTAGCCGCAGCACGGCGGTTCAGGCAATATGCAAGTTGTTATGTCGATTTTAAAACAAGCGGGTTCCTCTCTCTTCAGGATGAATGCTTGCGGCTCGAACGATTAGCGCATTCAAGATGGAGGCGCAAGCACTTAAGAGAGAGCAATTTTTATTGAAAAAAAAGGCTCTGCCGAGGAGATAGACGGGATGCGTTTGGAGTTTCGGGCCGTTGCGTGGCTGATCATGTTCGCTTTGCCCGCTCCTTCGCAGGCGGCGACCCCCGCTTATAGCAGCGAAGAAGCAGTCGCGCTTGCTCAAGCTCAAAATCCCGAAATTGCCATCGCTCGCAAGCAAGTGCAGGCAGCGCGCGGCGGCCTGATTGAAGCGCGCTCCGGCTTTCTTCCCTCGGTTGTCTCGACCGGATTGCTCGACAAACGGGAGCATCAGTCAGAAACGCGTCTTCGGGATGAGGATTACAACGCTTCGCTGCGAGTGCTGCAAAATCTCTACACCGGCGGCGCGGTCACCAGCCAGGTAGCGATTGCGCGCTTAAACATCGAGAAGCAGGAGTGTGAGTTCCAGGAAATTGCCAATCGCGTGGCGATGGATGTGCGGATCGCGTTTTACGAGCTCCTCTTGAATCGCGCGAAGATTAACGTGCGCGAAAATTCCGTGCGGGTTCTGGAGGAGGAACTGAAGACGCAACAGGAAAGGCTGAGCGCCGGGATTGTCGGCACATTGAATGTTCAGCGCGCCGAAGTAGCGCTGGCCAACGAGCGCCCGGAGTTGATCAACGCACAGACGCAACTGAAAAATTCCTACCTGCGCCTGGGAGAACTTCTCGGGATCAATTTCCCGCCTGATTCCGAGCAGGCACCCTTTGAAGTTTCGGGACAATTGCAATATCACCCGCGCCATCCCGATCTGAACGAATGCCTGGCCCGAGCGGATACGAGCCGCCCGGAAATCAAGGCGCGGCAAAAAGATATCGAGATCGAAGATCGGCAATACACGCTGGA
>WNFT01004723.1_pt1 | contig 11888 bp, 7 predicted proteins | sample 5400191 | NCBI WGS metagenome assembly WNFT01 (sample SAMN13153359, study PRJNA577476) | soil metagenome | isolation source: 80 cm saprolite under Madrone tree | place: USA:California | collected 2016-06-14
CTCGCCGAGCGCGTGGGCGCCATGGACCTGAGCGGCCGCGAGCAGCAGGTGCTGGAGCTGGTGGTCAAGGGCAAGAGCAACAAGGAGATCGCGAACGACCTCGCGATCACGGAGCCCACCGTCAAGGGGCACATCACCAACATCCTGGGCAAGCTCGGCGTGAGCGACCGGACCCAGGCCGTGATCGCCGCGCTCAAGCGCGGCATCGCCCACCTGTAGCGCTTTCCCCCCTACCAAAGTCGGTCCGCCGACGCCGACTTTGGTCTCGTGACCCCGAATCGCGCTGCGGCCATGATGGCGCTACTTCGCTCAATGCATCACGGAGGCTTCCATGTGCAGAGGTGTCGTCCTTGCCCTCTTCGCGGTCGCCGTGGTCCTGGTCCTCGCCGGCGCGGCAGGCGCCCAGGTCGAACAGGGGACCATCACCGGCACGGTCGTCGACGAGGCCGGCGCCGTCGTTCCCGGCGCGCGGGTGACGGCGACCCGGGTGGGCACCCAGGTCGCCCGTGACACCACGACCAACGGGAAGGGCTATTACGCGCTTCCCTACCTGGCCGCGGGCAGCTACGACGTCACCGCGGAGCTGGCCGGGTTCAAGCGGGCCCGGGTCGCCGTGGTGACGGTCCGGGTCGGCTTGACCGCGACCGTGGACCTGACGCTCACGGTCGGATCCGTGCAGACGGAGGTCACCGTCAACGCCAGCATGGGTCAGCTGGAGCTGCAGAGCCCGGCACTGGGCAACGTGATCGGCAGCCGCCAGATGCTCGAGCTCCCGATCGTCGGCCGAAACCCCTACACGCTGGTGGGCCTCGCTCCCGGTGTGATGGAGCGCGGCAACTCCGGCACCGGCCCCTTGGTGAACGGCGCGCGCTCCAACTCGACGGCAGTGATGCTGGATGGCGCGGAGCAGCGCAACAGCACCACCAACGACCTCAACTACACGCCGCCGCTCGAGAGCGTGCAGGAGTTCAAGGTGATCACCAACGGGCTCTCCGCCGAGTTCGGCCGCACCGGAGGCGGTGTCATCACCGCGGCCACGCGCTCCGGCGGCAACCAGTTCCAGGGCAGCGCCTACGGCTACATCCGCCGCGGCCAGTTCAACGCCAACAGCTGGACCAACAAGCGCAACCGCATCGCGCGCGGCTTCGAGCACATCGACAACTACGGCTTCTCGCTCGGCGGTCCCATCGTCAAGGACCGGACCTTCTTCTTCGTGAACGTGGAGCGCTCGAAGAACCTCAGCCCGGACGACCTGATCATGACCGTGCCCACTCTGCGCCAGCGCGCCGGCGACTTCTCGCAGACCCGCACCGGCGCGGGCCGGTTGATCACGATCTACGACCCGCTCACGACGCGGCCCGACTCCGCGGTTCCCGGCGCGTTCATCCGCGATCCCTTCCCGGGCAATGTGATCCCCGCGGACCGGATCGACCCCCTCGCCCAGAAGCTCCTCGAGTACTACGCGCTGCCGACCAACGACAACCCCTCGCAGAACTTCGTGCAGGAGCGTACGCGTACCAGCAAGGGGCTGCCGATCGTGGCGCGCATCGACCACACCTGGAGCTCTCATCATCTGTTCGGGGCGTTCCGGCAGAACCATTCCGAAAGCTCCTCGCCCACCATCAGCGTTGCCTTCCCGGACCCCGGCACCAACGGCGAGCGCGGCACCACCGAGAGTGAGTCGATCTCCGCAGTGTTGAGCGACACCGTCCTGTTCCGCTCCAACCTGATCGGCCAGTTCCGCCTTGGCTACACGCGCAGCCACTTCACCACCGCGCCCGCCACGCTGGGCGTGGACTTCTCAACGCTCGGCATCGGCAGCGCCGATGCCTCGCTGAAGGCGCACGCGGGGACCGCGATGTTCCCGCGCATCGATGTTTCCGGCGTCGAGCCGCTGGGCATGAACCGCGCGGGGCTGATCGACGACCTGGAGGGCACCAAGGAGCTGCAGGCGCACCTGACCTGGGTCAAGGGCGCGCACACCCTCAAGAGCGGCGTGCAGCTCGCGCGGATGGGCTTCGACGTCTTCCGGCCCGAGTATCCCTCCGGGCAGTACACCTTCGGGCCCGGCTTCACTCAGGGTCCGAACCCGCAGCAGGCGAGCGGCTCCGCCGGCTTCGGCCTGGCGACCTTCCTGCTCGGCGCGCCCACCGGCGGCCAGCTCACGGGCGACCCGCGGTTCAACACCTCGCAGAAGTACTGGGCGTCCTACGTCCAGGACGACTGGCGGATCACCCACGACCTGACGCTGAACATCGGCGTCCGCTATGAGTACCAGACGCCCTGGATCGAGGAGGCGGACCAGCTCACGTTCTTCGATGTGGACGCGGCCGACCCGCTGACGGGCCGCAAGGGCGTCGTGCGGCTGGTGGGCCGCGACGGCGCGTCCCGCTACCAGACCGACCCCGACAAGAACAACATCGCGCCCCGGCTCGGCTTCGCCTGGCACTTCGCGGAGAAGATGGTGGTGCGGGGCGGGTACGGGATCGCGTACTACCCGGGCAGCGGCGGCATCGGATCGGCACCGAGCGACCTGGGCGGCGGCGGCTACCTGACCTCCACGGGCGTGAACCTCGGCCAGCTCCCGACGAACCTGCTGGGGGCCCCCAACACGCCCCCGCCCGGCGCCTCGCTTCGGAATCCCTTCACCGCCGGCTACTTCAATCCTCCCGCGACGCAGGTCGGCGGCTCCGTGAACACCGCGTTCCGGGACCTGGTGACGCCGTATTCGCACATGTGGAACCTCAGCCTGCAGCGGACGCTGCCCTGGGGGATGGTCGGAGAGGTGGCCTACGTGGGGACGCGGCACCGGCACGTCTGGATCAACCTTCCCCGCAACACGGTTCCGTCCGAGTACCTCTCCCGCGGGATCGCGCTCAATGCGCCGGTACCAAACCCGTTCTTCGGCGTGATCCGGACCGGGGACGCCGCGCTCACCGGCCCCACCACGAGCGCGGGGCAGCTCCTGAGGCCGTATCCGCAATACGTCGGCGTCGCGCGCTTTCGGGACTCGGTCGGCGACGCCTGGTACAACGGCCTGACGGTGCGGCTGGAGAGGCGCTCGGACAAGGGTCTGACCTATCAGCTCGCCTACACGCTCAGCCGGGAAGAGGATACGGTGCCCGAACGCTTCGGGGCGCGGACGCCCGGCGGCAACGGGATCATCGATCCACGCAATCTCGCACTGTCGCGGGCGGTTGTGGACGACGATCGCACGCACGTCATGACCGCGAGCTTCATCTGGGAGCTGCCGGTCGGCGCGGGCCGCCGCTGGCTGAGCAAGGGCCTGCTCGCGCAGGTCGTGGGCGGCTGGCGAATCAGCGGGATCGGCCGCTTCGCGACCGGCCGGCCGCTGGTGGTGGCGGTCCCCGTCAGCAACGGCTCGACCGGCATCGGCGCCTTCGCCCGGGTGGTGGGGCCGCTGCGGCTGCCGGCGGGCCAGCAGAGCTTCAACCGGTGGTTCAACAACGAGAAGGACCCGACCAAGAACCCGGCCCTGCTGCCCCCGCTGGCCTTCAGCCTGGGCGACGGCAAGCGCACCTATCCCGAAGTGCGCGGCCCCAAGGTGAAGCGGCTCGACCTGTTGCTGAGCCGGCTGCAGAAAGTCCGCAGCGCCACCCTGGAGCTGCGCGTCGAGGCCCAGAACGCGTTCAACACGCCACAGATGGACGAACCCATCGGCGACTTCAATAGCGTCGACTATGGGACGATCATCGGCGGTGGCGGGCAGCGTCGGCTGCAGCTCGGCCTGCGCCTCGGCTTCTGATCGGGCCAGCGACCATGCGTCCCGGTGGCGTCGTCCGCGCGCGGGCCCCGATACCGTTGGCGATCCTCGGGATGCTCTGGATGCTGGGGGCGTGCCGCGGCGCAGGCTCGCTGGCGCCGCCCCGAGCGCCACGCCCCACGCCGGGAGCGGTCGCCCTCGGTCCGGAGGTCGACGCCAGCACCATGGACCGCAGGTTGCTCTTCGGCTACCAGGGGTGGTTCGGCTGCCCGGACGACGGATCGCCTCTGCACCGCTGGGAGCACTGGTTCCGCCGCGACGTGCCGGCCAGCCCGGCGACGGTGCACGTCGATTTCTGGCCGGACATGTCGGAGCTGGACCCGGACGAGCACTGCGTCACGCCGCTCCGGCTCCGGGACGGCCGGCCCGCCAACGTGTACTCCGCGTACAACCCGAAGACGGTGAACCGTCACTTCCGCTGGATGAAGGAGTATGGGCTCGCCGGCGTCTTCCTGCAGCGCTTCACCGGCGGGCTTCGGAGCGCAGGGATGCGGGGGTTCCGCGACGCGGTCCTGCACAACGTGAGGGCGGGCGCCGAGGAGCACGGGCGCGTGTTCGCCATCATGTACGACATCTCCGGCCAGCGTGAGGGGATCGTCGAGACGCTCGAGCAGGACTGGATCCATCTCGTCGACGAGCTCCGCGTCACCGAGAGCCCGCGCTACCTGCACCATCGCGGCAAGCCCGTGCTCGCCATCTGGGGCTTCGGATTCCACGACCGGAACGGCACTCCCGCGGAGGCCGCCGAACTGATCGAGTTCTTCAAGAACAACCCGGACCCCCGCTACCGCGTGACGCTGGTGGGGGGGGTGCCGAGCCGCTGGCGCGAGCGCGGGTACGACACGAAGCGTATCCCGGAGTGGGACCGGGTGTACCGGGCTTTCGACGTGATCAGCCCCTGGACGGTGGGACGGTTTCGCGACGCCCCCACCGCGGATCACTTCTATCGGAAAGTGATCGCCCGGGACCTCGACGCGGTGCGCGGGAGCGGGATCGAGTACCTGCCGGTCGTCTTCCCCGGCTTCTCCTGGCACAACCTGAAGGAGGGATCCTCCCCGTTCAACAAGATCCCGCGCCGGGGCGGCCGCTTCTTTTGGCGGCAGGTCCAGAACGCTCTGCGGGCCCACTGCACGATGCTCTACAGCGCCATGTTCGACGAGGTCGACGAGGGCACGGCGATGTACAAGCTCGGCGCGAGCCCCTCGGAAGTCCCGGGCGAGCCGGGCTTCGTCACGCTGGACGCCGACCGGGAGCCGGTTCCGAACGACTGGTACCTGAGGCTCGCGGGCGAGGCACAGAAGATGCTCCGCGGGGAGCCGATGCCCGCCGCGGAGCTGCCACTCGCGCTGCCGGGAAGCTCCGGAGGCGTGCCGTGAGGGGTCGCGCAGGGCGGGCGTCGCGATGGTTAGCGGAGGAGGGGCCTTCAGGCGGGCGCAGTCTCGCGTGGACCTGGAGGTTCATGACCAGCGCGAAGGCGCTCTCCCGGTTCTCTTGTTGTGTGGCATTCTTGGCGACGTGGTGGGGAAGATCGCGGGACAGCACTGATATCCTCGGAAGAGGCTCGGGCGGGTATTGAGTGTTTTGCCGACCAGATACTGCCGCGGGCCGCGTGTGTAATACGTACGTCTTATAGGGTCTTTTATATGCTGTAGCGTTTCTGGCGTTTCTGGTTTTCCAGTAACTTGAGCGGGCTCAATAACACTCGAGAAATCGACTCCCGCCGCCTCCACCATTTTCCCCTCTGCCGGCGGCATCTCACCCACGGTCCGCGCAGGACAGGCTTCATGCTGGAAACGCGATTCAAGAAGCGGCTTCCAAGAGGATGGTCGTACCCAATTGGTGCCCAAGAACTGAGTGCGTACCTTGAAGACGCGCCTGGTGCGAAGGAAAAGCCGCTCTCGTTCACCGACCGCGCCGGCTGGTTCCACTCCCAGCTTGATGCCGAGCGCAGGGACGACCATCCGTACCCGATTCTGCGCTTGTGGCTCTTCCGGGGCGGGGTATTGGCGGACAACCCGGATGCGGGCCACTGGGAGGTCCGTGTGTACGCTGTGCCGAGTACGCTACGGGCCGTGGTTCGGCGGTCACTCTTGCCCATTGCCATGCCGAAGGTGCGAGCCTGGCTGGCCGCCGCGCGGCCCGACACAGCCCTTGACGGAGGCGCCTACTGCTGCGTGTTGACCCGTGAAAGTGACGCCCGTCTTTACTTCGAGCAGTGCGTGAGCAAGTTCGAAAATCCGACTCGAGACGAAATTGAGGTGCCGTCCCGCATTGAGATGCAGGAGCTGACGAGGTCCGCGCCTGGCCAGACGAAGCGCAGCCCTCGCGGCTCTAGGCTGCCCGAACTGGTTTGTAATCCTGTTCGGCCAGGGGTGCCTGACCGATGTCCGCGAGTAGCTGGTTCAGGCGCTCAAGAGGCACGGCCAGGGGAGCCGTAATCTCGATGCCGACCGGGCGGCCGGTGACGTCGTAGTCGACGACCAGGAGGCCATCCGGCGACGGCTTCGTCTTCACGCTCTTTTCGCCTGTCGGGTGGGAGAGATGCAAGTACGCCGCGAAAGGCCGGCCCCTTCGGTAGGTGACTTGTAGCGACCGCTCGGTCATTCGGACACCTCGTAGACGGTCACGACGACAAGCAGGTTGACGCCGGCCTCGGGGTCGAGGATCACGATCCAGGGACGCTGGGGAGCCGATGGTAGCACTCCGACATCGAGGCTACATCCGTTGACGCAGGAGAACGCCCGCACCGCCCGGTAGGCGCGGTCGGCCGTGCTAATCTCTCGTGGCGCGCCCTCGTCCTGAGGCACGCGACGGGTGAACCCATGTCGTATTGGAGGGTGGGAGGGATGGTCGCGGCCGGGATGGCCGCTGCGGCATTGACCGCGACCGTTGGTGCGCAGGGCCATGCAAAGGCGAACTGGCTTACCGACGGGTACGACAAGGAACGCACGTCGTGGCAGCGCAACGAGACGCTGCTGAGCCCCGACACCGTGGGGCGCATGCAGCTCCTGTGGAAGGTGCGGCTCGACAACCAGTCGCACCAGCTGCACAACCTCTTTCCCGCCCTCATCGTCGGCGACGTCCTGACCGCGCAGGGACGCCGCGAACTGGCGATCGTCGCCGGTGTCTCCGACAACATCTACGGCATCGACGTCGAGCAGGGCACGCAGATCTGGAAGCGTCACTTCGACAGCACCTTCGAGGAGTCGGCCACCTCGCCTGCCAGCGTGCTGTGCCCTGGCGGGCTGACGGCGACGCCGATCGTCGTGCCCGCAGAGACGCCGGGCAAGTACACGGTCTACGCGATCTCGTGGGACGGCCGGCTGCGGACGCTCGATGCCTCCACCGGGGAGGAGACGATTCCTGCCGAGCCGTTCCTGCCGCCAAACGGCAAGCCCTACGGGCTGAACTATCTCGACAACGTGCTCTACACCACGACCGCGCAGGGCTGCGGCGGCAATCCGAACCAGTTCTATTCGTACGACCTGGCGACCAAGAAGGTCGGCAGCTTCGATCCCGGGAGTGGCGGGCTGTGGCCACGTCTTGGCCCATCCATCGGCAAGGACGGCCGCGTGTACGCCGGCAGCGGCGACGGCGACTATTTTCCGGAACGACAGATCTTCGGCCAGGCCATCATCGCGGCCAAGCAGAACCCGGCGACCAAGGCGATGGAGATGCAGGACTGGTTCGCGCCCGCCAACGCGTTCTGGCTGCGCAAGCGCGACCTCGACATGAACGTGACCGGTCCCGTTTTCGAGTACGAAGGCCGCGAGTACACCGTGCAGTCGAGCAAAGAGTGCCGTATCTGGCTACTCGATACCAGCGCACTCGGCGGCGAGGATCATCGCACGCCGGTGCACCGGACGCCTCTGGTCTGCAACGAAGAGGTGCAGTTCTCGTCGGCGGGGCCGTGGGGCGCGCTGGCGACATGGGAAGACGCCGACGGCACGCGCTGGATCCTGATGCCGTTCTGGGGGCCCAAGCACCCCAAGTTCACGGCGCCAATCGAGCACGGCGAGGTGGTGCAAGGGGCGGTGGCGGCCTTCAAACTCCAGGCGCGCCCTGGCGAGCTGCGGCTATTGCCCGCCTGGCTATCGCGAAACATGGTGAACGCCGACCCGGTTGTGATCGCCAACGGCGTCGTGTTCGCGTACGGCAGCGGCGAGGACCCGACGCAGGCGACCGTGGATATCGGTCTTGCGTACAACACGGCGGCCAATCGCATCGCGCACTCGACCCACGCGACGCTCTACGCGCTCGATGCGCGCACCGGCAGGGAGCTCTGGTCGAGCGGCGATCAGATCGCGACGTTCAACCACTTCACCAGCCTGTCGGTGGCCAACGGACGCGTCTACATCGGGACGTTCGACGGCTACCTCTATTGTTTCGGCCTCGCGGCCGCCGCCGGCACGAAGTGAGCGGCCGCGCGTTTCGGATGACGCGTCTTCGCAGAGTGAGCATCGTCGCCGGGGCGTCGGCGCTGCTCCACGCGCAGACCCGGGCAGGTGAGTGGACGACCACGGCCGGCGACGCGCAGCGAACCGCCTGGGTGCGTGCGGACGCGCGGCTGACCAAGGAGGCCGTCCAGGAGGGGCAGTTCAGCTTCCTTTGGAAGATGAAGCTCGACAACCAGTCGCGCCAGTGGAGCTCGCTGAGCGAGCCCATCCTGCTCGAGCGCCTGATCGGCTACCGAGGATTCAAGGCGCTTGGTTTCGTCGGGGGGAGCGCCGATCGGCTGTTTGCCGTCGACACCGATCTGGCGCGGCCGTACTGGACGACGCATCTGACCTACGCGGCCGCCACGGGCGGACAACCGCCGAGCTCCTGGGAATGTCCCGGCGGGCTCCTGGCGACACCGAGCCGACGCACGACGCTGGCGCCTTCCGCCTTCGGTGGGGGCAGCGATGGCGGGGGCGGTAGTGGTGCAAGGAGCGCGGTCGGCGAGCCTGGCAAAGGCGCCGCCGTGCTGAGCGAGATCCGGCCGTCGGCCGTCGCCTCGGCGGCGCTACCCGTGGCGCCGGGCGACGTCGCCCCACCGGTGCCGGCCAGCAACGTGCGGGCGCCGATTGCATTTGGTGGGGTCGATCCGCTGTACGTGATGGGGAGCGACGGGCTGCTGCGCACGCTGCGCGTGAGCGACGGTACGATGACCGGCCCCATGGTACCGTTTCTTCCGCCGAGCGCCCGGCCGTCGTCGCTGACCTTCATCGACGGTGTGATCTACACGTCGACCTCACACGGGTGCGGCGGCGCGCCCAACGGTGTCTGGGCGCTCGACCTGACGGCCGCCAACACCGTGACGACCTGGCGCTCAGGTGGCGCCCAGGTGGCGGGAAGTGCCGGGCCCAGCTTCGGCACCGATGGCACGATCTACGTCGCGACGACCACAGACGCTTCGACGCCCGCGGGCCCCTACGCCAACAGCGTCGTCGCCCTCGACCGCGCGACGCTTCGGCCGAAGCACTGGCTTGCGACCGACGGCGCGGACTTCAACGCGTCGCCCGTCCTGTTCAAGCACAAGGACCACGAGCTGGCCGCCGTGTCAGGCAGCGACGGCCGCGTGTATCTGCTCGACACCGCGTCGCTTGGCGGGGCCGACCACCGCACGCCGCTGCACGTCACGGCGAAGTACTCGGCGGCGGGTCAGGGCGGCGGTCTTGCGACTTGGGAAGATGATGAAGGGACGCGATGGATCGCCGCCTCGGTCGGCGGGAGCATCGTCGTCTTCACGCTGGTCGACGCCGGCGGCCGGCCGACGCTCGCTCCGGCGTGGCGGTCACCGAGCCTGGTCTCGCCGTTGGCGCCGCTGGTGGTCAACGGGATGGTGTTTGCCGTGTCGAGCGGCCAGCGCTCGGGGCCTGCGAGGTTGTACGTGCTCGACGCCGCCAGCGGAAAGCTCCTCTGGAACAGCCGTCTGACCATCACCTCGACCGCGCGCGCCAGGATGGCCGCCGGGTCTGGCCAGGTCTATGTGGTGACGGATGACAATCACCTGTACGCCTTCGGCATCCCGATGGAGCACTGAGCGACGATGCGGGGCGCGTTGGTGGTCGTCGCCCTTCTCGCGGGTGCCGCGCGCGCCGCCGGGCAGGATTCCTTCCCCGACGGCCCCGGCAAGGACATCACCGTGCGAGTGTGCGGCGCATGCCACTCTTCGGCGCGCAGCGCGGCCTTGAGGCTCACGCGCGGCGGCTGGCAGGGCGTGATCGCGAAGATGGTGTCGCTGGGCGCCAAAGGCAGCGATGCGGAGCTGGCCGCGGTGCTCGACTACCTGTCCGCCAACTTCAAGGGCGACGCGGCCAAGCCCGTCAACATGAACACGGCACCGGCCATCGACCTCGAAAGCGTCGCCGGACTGCTGCGCAAGGAAGCCGCCGTGCTCATCGCTTATCGTGCCAAGCACGGGCCGTGCAAAACGCTACAGGACCTGAAGAAGATCCCCGGCGTCGATTTCCGCAAGATCGAGCGCCGGCGCGACCGTCTGGTCTGCATGTAGGAAGCGCGCGGGCTGCGACTATCGTGCCGCGACCTGCCGCCCGATCCACGGCACGACCGCCTGGAGCAGCGCGGGATGGGCACCGGTGAACCGGTGGTCCGCGCCCTCGATGGTCAGAAGCTCCGGACGGCCGCCGGCGGCGGCCCTGGCATCGACCGAGTCGTGCAGGGGGACGAGCTCATCGGCCGTGCCGTGCACCAGCAGCCAGGGGATGCGAATGCCACGAGCCACGTCGGTCAAGGAGCCGATCCGCCGGGCGTCTTCCTCGAGGTTGCGGTTCCACGGACAGGCGGGCTTTCCCAGCATGGCTTCGCCGGCGCCAAGGTGCCCGAAATGCCGCTGCATGAAGTGATGGACGTGAACCATGCCGGCGAGGGACACCAGAACCGCGATGCGCGGGTCACGGCTCGCCCGCAGGAGCCCGACGGCGCCGCCCATGCTGTGGCCGACGCAGGCCACTCGCCAGCCCGCGAGCGCGTCCAGGATGCTACCGAGGTCCTCTACTTCCTTCGTCGGGGTTGCGTCCTCGAAGCGTCCCTCGGAGGCGCCGTTTCCCGAGAACGAGAATTGCAGGACGGCGATCTCGGTAGCGGTCAGAGCCGCCGCGAGAGCCCTGGCCCACGGCCGATCTCTCTCTGAAGTGACGCCATGGACGATGACGACCACGTCCTGGCGACCCGGCCGGCCCGCGACGAAGGTGTGGTCGAGCCGCTCGCCGCGCGCATTTCGGATCTCGCCTGCCGCAACATGGTTGCCGGTGTCGGGCGGGGTCAATTCTCCTCGATGAGGGCGATCAATCGGTCGACCGCCTCGCGCACGAAGGCGGGGTCCTCGGCATGGGTGTTGCGCTCGACCACGGCCAGGGTCCGGGGCACGCGGGACTTCAGCTCCGCGAAGAAGCGGGCGTCGCTCGCCGGGTCGTTGAGGGGCCCGCCTGGCTTCGCGTAGCTGCCGGTTCCGGCGAGGGGCAGCATCAGTACCGCTTTGCTCCGGGTGTGTTCGAGCCGCCGGGCGATTTCGCGCGCCACCTCCACCATCTCCACGGACTGCAGCCGGGGGACGAAGATGACCGGATTGTGGAACACGTACTTGTAATTCTTGTACTTGTCGGGGACGCTGCTCGGCGGGTCGACCAGCAGGCCCACGTGCTCCGCGCCCCCCGGGCAGAGCACCTGGGGCAGGCCCAGGTCTCCGGCCACGGTCAGCCGCTCCTTGCCGCCCGCGCGCACCCCGCCGAAGAGCTCGTCGGTGATCTCGCCCATCGCGTAGTCGAAGACCGCGCCGACGATGCCCTGGCGCATCATCAGCTCCATGGCGCGTCCTCCCGATCCCACGGCGTGGAAGACGATGACCTCGTAACCTCGGGCGGCGAATTGCTCGAGCGCCAGCAGGGCGCCGCTGGTCAGGACGCCGAGGTTCGACATCCCGATGAGCGTCTTGCCGCGCCGCTCCGTGGGCAGGGAGGCTTCGGCCTGGGCCATCCCGTGCGCGGCCCCCGCTGCGTTCGCCAGCACTTTGCGCAGGAACGCGTTGAGCCCGATGATGTCGGCCACGCTGAACATCATGGTGATGTCCATGACGTCGACGTAGGCCGAGGTGTTCCCCGAG
>WNFT01004724.1_pt1 | contig 11888 bp, 5 predicted proteins | sample 5400191 | NCBI WGS metagenome assembly WNFT01 (sample SAMN13153359, study PRJNA577476) | soil metagenome | isolation source: 80 cm saprolite under Madrone tree | place: USA:California | collected 2016-06-14
CACAGGACACAAGGTTAGGCCGGAAGATCGCCCTGAAGCTGCTACCGACTCAGTTCACCACCGATAAAGATCGATTGCGCCGCTTCGAGCAAGAGGCTCACTCCGCATCAACTCTCTCGCACCCGAACGTCTGTGTGATCCATGAGGTGGGTGAGACGGAAGATGATCGTCACTACATCGCGATGGAGTACGTTGATGGAGTGACACTGCGGCAACAGATGATAAAGGCTCGGCTGAAGCTGAGCGAAGTGCTTGATGTTGCGGTGCAAGTGGCCTCCGGCCTGGCGGCGGCGCATGAGGTTGGGGTAACGCACCGTGACATTAAGCCTGAGAACATCATGCTCCGGCGCGATGGCTATGTGAAGGTGCTTGACTTTGGGATCGCGAAACTGGCCGAGCAGGAGCTTCCTTCAAAGATCGAACCCGAAGAAGCGTTAGATCTCGTGGCGACTCACGTCGGGTCTATTCTGGGCACTGTGCGTTATATGTCGCCGGAACAGGCGCGCGGCGAGCCAGTGGACCATCGCACCGATATCTGGAGTCTCGGCGTAGTGCTCTACGAAATATTGACTGGGAACTCGCCGTTTCATGGTCACACGGCGCACGAGCTAATTAAAGCGACAGTTACTTTGGAACCATCACCGATGACTCGGCCAGGAGTAAAGCTTCCGCACGAGTTAGAGCAGATTGTTAGCCGTGCGCTGCGTAAGGATCGGCAACAACGATATACCAGGGTCAACGAAATGCTCGACGCGCTGAAAAACCTTCAGCGAAAATTGGAGGTCGCCACCGAGTTGGCACGCGCTCCTTTATGGCTCCGTTGGATACGAACACCCGTTGCTCTTCTTCTCGCCTTATTGGTGATAGCTCTAGCCATTTCGCTACCCTTGCTCTGGAGGAGTAGGTCGCCGGAAACCGAGACTAAACCAGGCATCGCTGTTTTGCCCTTCGAGAATCTGAGCGAGGAAAAATCGAATGCTTACTTTGCTGACGGAATCCAGGATGAGATTTTGACCCGATTATCGAAAATCGCCGATCTGAAAGTCATCTCGCGCACTTCGACGCAAAAATACAAAAGCGCGCCAGCTAATCTGCGCGACGTCGCGCAGCAACTTGGTGTTTCGAATATTCTTGAAGGCAGCGTTCAGAAAATGACTGATCAGGTGCGCATCTCCGTGCAATTGATCAATGCGACCAACGATTCACATCTCTGGGCTGAAACCTACGATAGAAAGCTGATCGACACGTTTCAGGTCGAAAGTGACGTCGCCAAGAAAATCGCAGGTGTGCTTGAAGCAAAACTCACTGGCAAAGAAAGGGCCGCGCTCCAGGGTCAGGGTACGGATGATCCGCAGGCCTACGAAGCGTATCTGCACGCGGTCGCTCTGCGCAATGGTCAATCGACGGAAGACAAGCAGCGATATATCGATTTTGCGCGGCGCGCGGTAGAGCTGGACCCAAGTTATGCTCAGGCGTGGGCCGATTTGGCGATTGGGGAAGCAACTAAGTATTTCTATCCTGAACGCACGGAGGCGCAGAAGGAACGCGCTCGGATCGCAGCGGGCACAGCGCTTCGTTTGGCGCCAGAGTTAGCGGAGGCGCAAACCGCGATGGGCACCTACGATTACTATTGCCTGCGCGATTACGACCGCGCCCTGGAACAATTCGAAAAGGCAAGACAACTCGCGCCTAACGACAGCCAGGTGATTGCCTCGGTTGCCTTGGTGAAACGCCGACAAGGCAGGGTAGAGGAAGCCATTCTCTTGCAGAAGCAAGCAAGCCAACTCGATCCGTTGAATGAGGAAACATGGGTGGAACTGGCGCGATCATACGTCGGTGTCCGCAAGTTCGATCTCGCTTATCCCGCCTTCAATCAGGCGTTGAAAGTCGTTCCTCATGACTCATATATCCTGTCGCAGAAGGCAGAAGCCTATTTGGCCGCAGGCGATCTCGTGACCGCCTGGCAGACAGTGAAAGACGTTAAGTTCACCATGGAACCCCGAGGCGCCGGCACCTATGTGAATCTGCTGATTTTTCAGCGCCTCTTCGATGATGCGATCACTTTTATCTCCTCTGCGATCGCGCAGGAGAAAGAGATGCCACCGCTTTTTGTCGCTCTCGCACATTCTGAACTCGGGATCTTACACCAGTTGAAAGGGGAACCGGCACAAGCGCAACCATTGCTTTTGCAAGCAGAAGGCGAGTTGAAGGCCTTGTCGGAGCGCGATCAAGGAATTCTTCTTTCTGAAACTCTGCTAGCCGTGGAGGCAGGCCTCGGACGTAGGGATGAGGTCGAACGTCTGGCAAAGCATAACTTGAAGATAGTTGGACGAGACCAATGGCAACTTCCGTATGAAAAAGAATGCATCGCCCGTGCCTACGTAGCTCTGGGCGATCTTGATCATGCTTTGCCCTTACTTAGTGATGCCTTACAGGCTCCATGTGTTATACCACTGACTCCGGCACACTTGCGTTTTGATCCGCTCTATGACTCTTGGCGGAAGGATCCCAGGTTTCAAAAGTTAGCTGGCGGGCAGTAGGGCTTGGGAGACTTAGAGGTTTGAAGATCGAAACGTAAGATAACACTAGCCTCAATGGACGAACTCTTGAAAGCCCGGCCCCCCGCTGCGGGGCTTCGCCATGGACTCGGGGGGACAGAACCTCGCTAGCTAGTTCTGTCCAGGGTCGTCACCCTTCCGGCCGGAATCACCGATTCCGGCTACAACTGCTTCGCTATCAGCCGGGCGCTGACTTTGTCGAGCGTGGCCTTTAACTTCGCCACGGTCGCTTCCAGCTCGGTAATCGTGGCCTCCTCACTCTTCAGCGCCGTTCCCTGCTCTTCCACCGTCTGGTGCTCCTTCAGGAATTCATTAAGTAACATCGCATTGACTGCTTCGTAGCGAACTGAGTAGGGCTTGCCTTGGTCATCTTTCGCCACCAGGTCGGGATCAACCTTCTCGACTTGCTCCGCTACGAGGCCAAATTGCGGAATGCCTTTGGAATCCAGCTCTTTCTTGTAGCGAAAAGTAACCGGGTGGAGCGACAGAACTGCCTCGCTCGCTTTATCCATTGGCTGGATGTTCTCCTTGAACCGGGCCGAGGACGTGGTTGTTCCAAGATGCCCACTGGAATCGACGATCACGCCGATGCCGCTCGCATTCTGGTTAATCAGTCTAAACTGAAAACGCGGCGGCAACGAGACGTGCTTGCTCGCGCTTGTGCCTAGCAAGTGCGCCGACGGCAGGGCTGGCACTGGCTTCGCGCCCGGCGTAGGCGATCTCGGCGCAAAAAAGAGCGCGCAAGCGCGGTTCGATGAAAGTCCACGCGCCCATGTTTTCCGATTCTTCCTGGCACCAGACGAACTTCGCGTTTTTAGGAAATGGCTTGAGCATTTCGCGCAGCTTCTTTTCCGCCAGCGGATATAGCTGCTCGATGCGGACGATCGCCGCATCGTCAATCTTGCGATCAGTCCGGTAATTGAGCAGGTCGTAATAAACTTTCCCGGAGCAAAAGATGATGCGCTTCACGTTGTCGACTGGACCAGCTTGAGATGAGCCGAGTACTTCCTCGAAGCGGCCATGGATGAATTCTTCAGCAGGCGAGGATGCATACTTGGCGCGCAACAGACTCTTTGGCGTAAAGATGATGAGTGGCTTGATGAAGTCGCGTTTCATCTGGCGGCGCAGGACATGGAAGTACTGCGCGGCGGTAGTGAGATTGCAGACTTGGATGTTGTCTTCGGCGCAGGATTGAAGAAAGCGCTCGATGCGAGCGCTGGAATGTTCCGGACCCTGCCCTTCGTAGCCGTGCGGAAGCAACAGCACAATCCCACTGGGGCTTTGCCACTTAGATTCCGCTGAGACGATGAACTGATCGATGATCGTCTGCGCGCCGTTAATGAAATCGCCGAACTGCGCCTCCCAGAGACAAAGCATTTTCGGATAATCGAGTGAGTAACCGTAATCGAACCCAAGCGCGGCAGCTTCGGACAACGGGCTGTTGTAAATGCAAATCCGCGCTTGTTTTTCAGCCAGATGCATCAGCGGCACGTAGGGTTTGCCCGTCTTTGCATCGTATAGCACTGAATGCCGTGTACTGAACGTGCCGCGCGAACTGTCCTGACCCGATAATCGGATCGGAACGCCCTCCAAAAGAAGTGAGCCGAATGCGAGCGCTTCGGCGTAATGCCATTCATATGGCCCGCCCTCCTCGAACACTTTGTGCTGATGATCGAGGACAATGCGTTGAATCTTTGGCTGGACTTCGAACCCCGTTGGGACACGCGTGAGACCGTCGACGATCGTTTTCAGCGTCGTCTCGCTGATGGCAGTCGGCTCGGACTCGCTCGTGTACTGCGGTTGAAAGATCGCCGTTGATTCCTTGAACCTGGCCTTTTGTCCCGCTCTGCGTTTTTCGATGGCGTTCACCTCATCGCGCGTCATTTCCAGCCGCAGTGCGAACTCGGTTTCCAGCGAGGCAGCGTCGTCTTCGGTCAGCGTGCCGGCTTCGAGCAACTCGCGTTTATAAAGCTGGGTAACCGAAGGGCGTTTGTCGATCTTTGCGTAGAGATCGGGTTGCGTGAAGGACGGTTCGTCTCCTTCGTTATGGCCGTATCGGCGATAGCAATACAAGTCGATGACCACGTCGCGCCCGAAGTGCTGACGGAAATCGAATGCCAAATCACTGACAAATTTCACTGCGAGCGGGTCGTCGCCGTTTACATGGAAAATCGGGGCTTCGATGATCTTAGCGATGTCCGTAGCGTACCGGGACGATCGCGCATCTTTGGGAAGCGTAGTGAAGCCAATTTGATTGTTCACCACGACGTGAATGGTGCCGCCGGTGCTGTAACCGTGTAACTGCGACAAATTCAGCGTCTCGGCTACGATCCCCTGCGCGATGAACGCGGCATCGCCGTGCACCAGAAGTGGCAAAACTTTCCTTCGGTGTTCGGTATCTCCGCGAATGCGCTGGCGGGCGCGCGCTTTCCCTTCGACTACCGGATCGACAGCTTCCAAGTGGCTGGGGTTGGACGAGAGCCGGATCTCGACCTCCGCGCCCGAAGCGAGCCGGCGCACAGCGTCATAACCGAGGTGGTATTTCACGTCGCCGTCGCCGGCGACCAAGTCGGGAATGTAATTCTCGCTAAACTCGGTGAAGATAATTTTGAGCGATTTTCGCAAAAAATTCGCGAGCACATTGAGCCGCCCGCGATGCGCCATGCCCATGGAGATCTCTTCGACGCCGCCCTCGGGGCATTTGTGCAGGATTGTCTCAAGAGCGACCATCAGCGTTTCCGATCCCTGCAACGAGAAGCGTTTTTGCCCCACGAAGCGGGTATGCAGAAAGATCTCGAATGATTCGGCTTCGAGCAGCGCCCGAAGCAAACCGATTTGAACCGCACGCGGGGTTAAATGCTTGTGCGGTCTTGTCTCCAGTTGCCGCCGAATCCAGTCGCGGATGTGCGGGTCCTGGATGTGCATGAACTCCGAGCCAATGGAATCGGCATAGATTCTTGCGAGACCGGCGACCATCTCGCGCAACGTCATCGGGCGGTTGTCGAGGAAGAATTTCGAGGAAACGCGACGATCGAGATCTGATTCGCTGAAGCCGAACTCCTTGAGACTCAGCAACGGATTGGCGGGCGCTGTTTCTGCCAACGGGTCCACCCGCGCGATTGTGTGCCCGAGCGAGCAATATGCGTAAACGAGACTATCAACGCGCGTCTGCAATGCCGCTTCGCGCGCCTCGACCTCGGCTGCCGCCGTTCCGTTTTGCTGTGGCAGATTCCCCAACTCGAATCCTTCAAAAAAGGCAGACCACCCTGCATCTACCAAATCAGGATTCTCCTGCCACCGACGATAGTTTTCCTCGATCAGGTTGAGATTTGCGCGAGCGTCAATGGATGTGCGCATAGCAGATTTAATGTCCGATGATTAGCGCCGGCGGCAAGTTGACAGTCGGAAGTCGGTCTCGTTACTTGCTGAGCATATGCGTCAGAAAGGTTATCTTGTGTGCGCGCTGGCGGGGTTTTTGATGGTCGCGGTGTCAGCGCCATGTTTCGCACAGGCCGATCCCGCCTCGGAGCCTTCGGTTCTCGCCGTGGCGAAGGTTCTACCTGCGGTGGTGAATATCAATACGGAGCGTGTCGTTCGACGCACTGTGCGCGACCCGATTGACGATTTCTATACGCAGTTCTTCGGCTATAATCGGGTTCGGCCACGCGAAATCCGTCAGACCCTGCAAAGTCTCGGCTCCGGTTTCATCATCGATCCTGCCGGTTATATCGTAACGAACCAGCACGTAGTTGAGCGGGCGGCGGACTTGAAGATTCACGTCACCACAAACGATGGCAAGACTTACCGCGCTCATTACATTGCCGGCGACGACAAGACCGATCTGGCATTCATCAAAATCGATGCGCAAACCGATTTCCCATTCATCAATCTCGACAACATTTCTCCCAATCTGCTCGGTGAGACAGTAATGGTAGTCGGCAACGCCGTAGGCTACGGCAGCTCGATCAGTCGTGGCGTGCTGAGCGCCGCCAAACGCAACATCACCGTGGAGGAGACCGAGTACAAGGATTTGGTGCAAACCGACGCCGCAATTAATCCCGGCAATAGCGGGGGCCCGGTGATCGATCTCTCCGGCCGGCTGGTCGGTATTGCTTCTGCAAAGATGGCGTTCACGCCACAGGGCGTGCCCACGCAGGGACTCGGTTTCGCCATTCCGGCCAATGTCGTGCGTGACAGTGTCAATCATTTCAAGCAAGTGGCGATGAAGCAGGGGAAACTTAAAAACTCGCCTGCGCCTGCCGAACCGAGCGAGGCGCGCGCCGAGAAGTTGTTTGGAATGCAGCTACAAGACTTGAACCAGGAATTGAGCGATGCGCTTGGTTATCTCCGAGGCCGTGGAGTTTTGATTACGGCAGTGGAACCGGATAGCCCGGCAGACCAGGCCGGAATCAAGCGCGGAATGATGATCTATCGCATAAACAAATCGGACGTTTCTTCCGTGCCACAGGTCGAGGAAGCTTTACGAACTGCCGCGAGCGGCGCAGACGCGGAATTCACCATCGGCATTATCCACGCCCGCGGAGAGAACCATGAGCTCGCAACCTTGACTCTGACGGCGCGATAAAAAATTGCCAACGCAATCGCGATTCGGTTGTCTCATCGAAGTGTTACACAATGATCAAGGTTGAGAACCTGACGAAACGTTACGCTGGTCAGACTGCCATTCAGGATCTGAATTTCGAGGTTTCCCGAGGGGAGATCATGGGATTCCTCGGCCCGAACGGCGCTGGGAAAACGACGACCATGCGGATCCTGGCCGGCTTCATGCCGCCGACTTCTGGCCGCGCCAGCATCGCGGGCTTCGATGTCTTTGAACAATCACTTAAGGCGCGGGCGCACCTCGGCTACATGCCCGAAAATGTGCCGCTCTACAGCGACATGCGCGTGACGGAGTATCTGAATTACCGCGCGGCGCTCAAAGGCGTGCCACACCGCCGCATTGCAGAGCGTGTTGGCGATGTGAAGGAACTCTGTGGGCTTAAGGACGTTGAGCGAAAGGTCATCGGCGCGTTGTCCAAAGGGTATCGCCAGCGCGTTGGCCTGGCGGATGCGCTGCTGGCTGAACCGGACCTTCTTATTCTAGACGAACCGACGATCGGTCTGGATCCCAATCAGATCCGGCAGGTCCGCGAGTTAATCAAAAATCTTGGCAAGCAGCACACCATTTTGCTTTCAACGCACATTTTGCCCGAGGTGGAGATGACGTGCAGCCGGGTGATTATCGTTCACAGAGGGCGAATCGAGGCGTGCGATACGCCGGAAAATTTGCTGGGGAAAATCAGACAAGCGGGCGGCGTCGAGCTCGAAGCAAAGGTCGGGAACGACAACGGCGAAGAGGAATTAAAGAAAATTTCTGGCGTTCGAGACGTTGTTACCGGTGGTCAGGACGAGTGGAAGAGATTCTCGCTGCGGGTTGAATCGGGTACGGATGTCCGTGATGCGGTTTTCCAGCTAGCCGTCGAACGCCGCTGGGCCGTGCGCGAACTCACTCAGCGGCGCGGCACACTCGAGGATGTGTTTGTTGAGCTAACCCACCCGGATCAGGTCTGACTGGAGTAACTGGAGTAGTGCGGAACGATGCGTAAATTCTGGACCCTGCTGTCGCGCGAGGTGCGCAGCTATTTCTACTCTCCGATCGCTTACATCGTGATGATCTTTTTTCTGATCATCAGCGGGATCGATTTTTACTTCCAGGTCTCGTTCATGAACCAGCGCCAGGTGCAGTACACAATCCAGGAGGCTTTCTTTAATTCCGTGTTCTTTTGGTTCGCTTTTGTTTTGATTTTTCCGTTGATCACGATGCGCTTGTTTGCCGAAGAATTTAAGCTTGGCACCATTGAGCCGCTCACGACTGCACCGGTGCGCGACTGGCAAGTGGTGCTCTCGAAATTTCTTGGGGCGCTTGTGTTTTACGTGATCCTCTGGATCCCGACGCTGCTTTATTTTTGGATTTTCGCGAGAATAACAAACCAGCCTGCGGCGCACTCTCCCGGAGCATACTTCGGCTCCTACCTGATGCTTCTACTGCTTGGGATGTTTTATCTTTCGATTGGCTGCCTCACATCTGTGCTGACCCGGAACCAGATCATCGCGGCAATCATTTCGTTCTGCGCAATCACGCTTTTGTTCTTTCTCGGCCTGGTGCAGTTCATCCTGCTCGACGTAACTTCCGCGACGCGCGATTTGCTGGGCTATTTTTCTGCGATCGAACACATGGGGACGTTCTCGCGAGGTGTCATCGATACCCGGCCGATCGTTCTTTACGTCAGCATGACGATTGTGGTGCTGGTGCTCACGTATCAGGCATTTCAATCCAGGAAGTGGAGGTTATGATTCATGGCTGAGGAATCAAAGCAGCCGCGCGTCCGCGCGAGAAAAATTGGCCGGGTCCGGATTGGTCTCAATGTTGTCGTCCAGATTGTGCTGGTCCTGTTTCTCGCTGCGATGGTCAATTCGTACGCTTTTAAACACTACGTCCGCTGGGATTTTTCACGCGACCAAAAATATGCATTGTCAGATAAAACGAAGCGGTTCCTTGACTCCCTCAAAGGTAAGATGCGCATCACGGTGTTCTTTTCGCCGAACACTCCGATCACCTCGGACGTTCAGAATCTGTTGACCGAATATCAGTACGCCGGGAAAGGCAAAATCGACGTCGAGCAAATTGATCCGGAGCGGAATCTTTCCCGAGCCAAAGAGTTGTTCGATAAATACAAAGTCGTCACTGACGAGAGCCTTTTGGTGCTCGACTACAACGGGCGCAACAAGACGGTGAAAGCATCAGAGATGGCCGATGTTGACCAGAGTGGAACGGAGTTCGGCGAAGGTCCGCGGGTCGCCGCATTCAAAGGTGAACAGGCGATCACCAGCGCGATGATCGACCTCGTAGAAGGGAAAAAGAAAACGTTGGGCTATGTCACCGGCCACAAGGAACCGGCGCTTTCCGCACCCACCAGCCCGGTCACGATGCTGAAAACCTTTATCGAGAATGAAAATATCAAATTTCAAGAGTTAAACCTTCTCGATCAGGCTGTAATCCCTGCCGATATGAATGCAGTAATGATCGTCGGACCGCAGTACGATTTTTCCGATCACGAAATGAAAGTGCTGCGAGATTTCTGGGACAAACAGGGACGCATCCTCGTTCTTGTCGACCCGGCAGCGAACACACCCAGACTGCGCAGCTTTCTGGATGAGCTGGGGATCAAAGTAAATGACGACAGGCTCATGGCTTTCGTGCGCACAGGAATTCAAGAGCTTGCGCTGACGAGAGATGTCCAGGCGCATTTCCTCGGTGATAGCCTAGTTACGAAGCGGCTCGCGGATGTGCGGGCAATTTTTGTCGGCGGCACATCTTCACTCACATTGGATCCAAACCGCGGCCGAGCTGTCAACATCCGGCTGGAGCCGCTCATTCAGGCAGAAAAAGGTTACTTTGCCGAGACTGATTACAACTCAGATAATCAGGCAAAGCTGCAGGGGGACGCGCAAAAAGCGGGCGACACGCCGCTGACAATCGCTGCGGCAGCGGAAAAAGGCGGCAGCGCTGATACTCGGGTGCAGGTGAACTCGTCACGCCTCGTTGCGACGAGCAATTCTACATTCGTTCAAGACAATGCCATCATGCAGGATCAGGCCGCGCTGGATTTTGTTTCCGGCGCAGTGAACTGGCTGCTGAGCCGGGAGCAGATGATCGGTATCGCGCCAAAAATTCCGAAGCCTCTCACGTTCAGCCTTGACCCGGAGGCGTTGCACCGGCTGCGCTGGATTGTTCTGATCCTGATGCCGCTGATTCCCGCTGCCATTGGAACAGTCGTCTGGTGGCAACGCCGCGTCTGACATGAATTGGAGGAACACGCTCATCCTGGCAATCATTGCGCTCGCCGGCATCGCTTATTTCAAATTCTTCGAAATGAAGCGGCCGGGCACAGAAGAAGCGCGGCGTCACGCCCAGAACATGGTCAGTTTTGATCGAATCAAGATCGACGGAATTGTGATCCAAAACGGCGATCAAACCATCGAGATCCGACGCCGCGATAACAAGTGGCGCTTGGAAACTCCCATTAAGGACCAGGCCGATAGCGCGTTAGTCGATACTTTGTTGTCGGACCTGGAGAACTGGCAAAGGGATGGAACTATCCCGGCCAAAGAAATCGACGCCGACAAAAGCAAGCTGGCTGAGTATGGCCTGAACAATCCGAAACTGAAATTGAAATTACTCGGACACGCGCGGCCACCGGAAATTTTGTTCGGCAAAGATGCTGCAATGGAAGGCAGAATGTATGTGCGCTTTCAGAACTCAAAGGAAACGTTTGTCGCCGGTCAATCGGTAAAGAAAGATATCGACAAGCAGCCGGAGGAATTCCGGGACAAAAAACTGACCGACCTGAGCACTCTGCAGGTGCACCGGGTGGTGTTGAAAACGCCCATCGGCGAAATCGAATTGGAGAAGAAAGATACGCACTGGGACATCCTGAAACCGCTCCGCGCGCGTGCCGATGACCAGAAAGTTAATGACCTTATCTCGCAGGTCACATCGGCGCGCGTTGGACAATTTGTAGCTGATGATCGCGGCGACCTGCACCCTTACGGACTAGCGGAGCCGCGCGGATCAATCACACTGTTCGATCAGGAGCAGAAACAAGATCAAAAAATCGAGATCGGCGAGTCCATCAAAGTTGCCGGTCGGGAAGACAAAGGCCAGACGTTGCAAATCGGGAGCGTGCCGGAGAAGGAAAAGGATCAAGTGTATGTACGGTTCGCCCCTCGCGGCTCTGTTTACACGTTGCCGAAAAAAATAGAGGAGATTCTTAACACCAAGCCGACGGACTTGCGCGACGACCATTTGGTTCGGATCGACACGAACATTCTTGATCGGATCACTATCGACGCGCCAGGCAAACCCAAAACCGTTCTCGCACGCAAAGACGGTAACTGGACCGTCGCCACCCGAAACAACGCACCGGCGGATTCAGGCGCAGTTCGGCGCATGATTGACGCGTTGCAAAATGAGCGGGTAACAAGATTTGTCGAAGATGTCGCTTCCAATCTGCCGAAATACGGCCTCGACAAACCGCAGCTGCAATTGACCTTTAGTTCGTTTGCCTCGGAGAACACCGCCGAAAGCAAAGCGGGCGAGCAACCGTTCGCCACAATCGCCTTTGGAAAAGATGAGGGAGACAACCTTTACGCGCGCATGACGGACGAGCCATTTGTCGTCGCAGTACGCCGCGGGTTGCTTGATCAGATTTCACCTGATCCGTTGCGATGGCAGGACCTGTCAATCTTCAAATTCACGCCGGAGCAGAT
>WNFT01007868.1_pt1 | contig 11887 bp, 14 predicted proteins | sample 5400191 | NCBI WGS metagenome assembly WNFT01 (sample SAMN13153359, study PRJNA577476) | soil metagenome | isolation source: 80 cm saprolite under Madrone tree | place: USA:California | collected 2016-06-14
TGCGATTCGCCGCGCAGCAAAAAATAAAGCTGGTTCAAGATGCCAAGGTGATCCGCGATCAGAATGATCTCGCTTTGCATATTGCGAAAGTATGGGCCGATCTGTGCGAACTGTTCAGAGCGCGATGCAATGAGTTCAACGCCGAGCCAGGTGTTGCAGGCATCCTGAGTTGCGACACAAAGCGAACGCGGGAGTTGAAAATAACCAGAAGCGACAATGCCGCCATGCTGCGCGGAGCATTCGACCCCAAGCGCCACACCATTCACTTTATGGGACCTAATATCGGCAAGGAAAAATCTGAAATTAGAATCGAGGTGATAGAGGGTAGTTCCGAGATGTGCTTCGTGGATGCCTTGCAGAGAATCCTCAATCCCCAGGATATCGTGGACATTTCTTTGACCGATTGCTGCAACTGAATTAAGTTCCCGGCCTGCCCGATGGACCGCGCTACCGGCCTCCAGGTTTAATTTCCGAATGTGCCTCATATCGAACAGGTTTCAAATCTCTAATCTGCCATCCTTCTGACCACAAGCACGGAATCAAACAAGAAGTTATACGCGTTGCGCGTAAACAAGGGACTTCTTGGTTGACCCGCGCGCAAAGCTAAAAGGAGTTGAAGACATGCTTGGATTAATCGCCGCGGTTCTGATTGTTCTCTGGTTGCTTCGGTTCTTTGCCTTTCACGTTTCCAGCGGCGTCGTTCATGTCCTGCTGATAATCGGGATTGTGATGCTCGTTCTGCATTTCCTCAGGGGTAGAACAGCTACCGTCTGAACGACTCGCTCTTAAAAGGACGCCATCCTGAGGCTACCCGGCGAGGTCCGGCTAGTGGACTCCGGTGGAACCGGAGGTCGTAGAAGGACCTCACGCACCTCTAGGCTTTGTGTGTTCCCAAGAAGAGCTTATACTCGGCGCGCTGAAACAGGAGGTGCCCAGTGGATTACGAACTGCAAAAAGCGATGCAGCGCGAGCTGAACGAACGAATTCCGCCTGCGGCAAAGGGTGACCCACAGAACGAGCTGCGGCATGTCGTCAATTCACAGCGATTCTCCGGAAAGACTTTTGACCAGAGTGTCACAATCGCCCTAAGTTTTGTCCGCAAACGATATCCCCATTTCACTTTCCGTATTCTGCCGCCGCGATAAGGATTTCGCGCCGCCGCGATTCGCCTGCCACGCTCTGCCCACTCAATCGATAAAATCTGCAGCTTGACTCTAGACTATACTCCAGGGTGTAGATTCCTCGAAGGAGCCGCTTATGCATATCGGTGGCGTAGCAAGAAAGATCGGTCTCACCCCGGACGCAATTCGCTTTTACGAGCGAAACGCCTTGCTTCCGCGTCCTTCGCGAACCCCCGGTGGCTTTCGGCAGTACGACGATACGGACGTGGAAACTTTGCGATTCATTCGCCAAACCCAGGGCCTGGGGTTTACGCTCAAGGAAGTTCGCGAGCTTCTCGCGCTGCGCGGCAGCTGTCTGCAACCCTGTGCCCCGGTGTGTCTTCGCCTCCAGAAAAAACTCCTTCAGGTCCGGCGAAAGCTCTGCGACCTCCAAACATTGCAACACCAACTGCAATCGGCCCTGCGCACCTGCACGAAGGAGCTCCATCGAAAAAATGCCCGCTGCCCGCTCCTCAGCGGCGCGAAGCAAACCGCCCGAGAGAGTGCCACGTGAAAATTGAGGTTCTGTACGTATTGGACTGTCCGCATTACCCTGCGGCGGTGGCGGAACTCAAAAGCGTTTTGGCTGTTGAGAGAATCTCCGCTCCAATCAGCGAAGTACTTGTAGCCAACGCCCGAATGGCCGAAACGCTGAAGTTTCGCGGCTCTCCTACTATTCGAATCAACGGCCGGGATATTGCCGGCGAATCAGAGGCGCAACACTTTGCAGTCTCCTGTCGGTTGTATCCGGGCGAGAAACAGCCCGGCGTGCCGTCGGCGGAAATGATTCACCGCGCCGTTCGGGAAGCAATGCGTGGAGAGAACCAGTGAGACCGGGCACGGGCCTTTCGGCGTCCCTTGCGGCAATTGTTAGCTCGCTAGCTACCATGGCATGCTGCGTGCCCCTTGGCTTTGCGGCTGCCATTGGCGCCGCCGGCGCCAGCGCTTTTCTGCTGCGGTTTCGGCCGTGGTTCCTTGTGCTGTCCCTCGCGCTGATCGGCGTGGGATTCTGGCAGCAGCGTCGCGCAAAGCAGTGCGCCGTAAAGGGTCGTCTCGTCGGGCAAATTCTGCTCTGGACGGCCGTCGCCATTGTGCTTGCCATGCTTCTCTTCCCGCAGCAGATTGCCGGATTTTTGGCGGATCATCTCTACCGCTCATGAAATGAGAAAACGACTTCTTATCGCGGTTCTGGTTGCAGTACTGCTGTTGGTCGCGGCTGTGTATCTTTGGGGGCCGTCCAAGACGCCTGCAGGACAGCCGCCGCTCTCCGTCTTGTCCGCATCGACTTTCAGCGAATTCCAAAACGCGTTTGACTCCACGGCAGACGCGCCTCGCATCATCCTTTTGCTCTCCCCGACTTGAGCAACATGTCTGCGGGGGGCCTCCGCAGCCGAAAAATTTCTTGCCAGCCATTCGGGCACGAAACTCCGCGTTCTGGTCATCTGGGAGCCAATCTTGCCCACGGATTTTACTTCGCCCAGCGGAAGCGCCCTCGGCAGAATCGCCGACCAACGAGCGAGGCAGTTGCGCAATGGAGCGACGAACCATCCCCAGCCTTCTTGAACGGCCCTGTAGTCCGCGTCATCCCCGCCCTCGAAAGCGCCTTGGCTAATATGAATTGAGCGCTGCGTGTTTTTCATGCCCCGCAGAAGAGTCGACGTTCAGTTTCTCCCCGCGCTCGCTTTCTGAGCGCGGGGATCCACAAAAGCTAGAGGCCGCGCGGAAAGAACGCCGGGACACGGCTGGCGTACTCATCGAACTGCACGCCGAACGCTTCGCGCAGAAGCTTTTCTTCGGCGCGGATGCGAATGCGGTTGCCGAGAAGGAAAACAAGAATGGCAGCGCCCAGCGCCCACCAAGTGCTGTACCCCATGCCTGTGGCCACCATTAACCCGAACATCCCCAGGTAGATCGGATTACGCACCACTGCGTAAGGTCCTTGCGTGATCAATTCGTGCCCCTGAATCATGCGCGCCTCGTAGGTCCACTGCTTGCCGAGGGCGCGCACCGCTCGCAAGCAAAACCAGCAACTAGAGTAGGCCAGCGCAACGGTTGCAGCGGCAAAAACCACCTCGCCAAAGAGCGAAGGAGGCAGCGACCACCACTGCGCGCGGTGAAAGGACCCAACCAAACCGAAACCGCCAGCCTGCAAGGCAATGCCCCACTTCGCAGCCGCGACACGTTTGGTTTCCTCCGCTTTGGGCGGCCTCTTGCGAAATAAGAAGATGGCCCCGAAAACCAACCACGCCAAAAAGACCAGAATCAGAGTAACGACGCCGACCATGTCGATCCTCATACGGTCTCCTAGAACAGATATGCAGAATAGCCTAGAAACGCTGTGATTTTACCGGGTCTTGAAATCTCCTCCGCGGTGCTGATTCTAAGCGGGTTACGTAAGGACAAAGTGGCGTACCTCCCTGGTTAATCAAACCCGAGATAACCCTTTGGCTACACTTGACACAGACCGGGACTCCAGTACTGGCCCCTAGCGCGCTCCCACACCACAGACTCCAACCTGCTCCCGACAAGCGTGTCCATCGATGCCTGAGAACTGGTGCGAAAGTCGGCTGCAAATCGAATCAGACCAAGGAGAAAAAAGGCCAATGAAAGATTCCCGTAAGAGGGTTTCAGGGTTCGTGCTAATTGCCGTGATTGCAATCGCAATGATCGCACCAGGGTTGCAAGCAGGGCCGGCTATTGCGGCCAGGTTCAAGCTACCGTTCGACGCACACTTGGGGAAAATGGTACTTCCGGCAGGCGACTACACGTTTTCGCTCGACCATGCCGCTTTCCACGGAGTCATCCGCTTCTATCGGGGAAACCAGGCTGTGGGAATGGTGCTCGCGCAGTCATATGACGATCAGAAAAGGCAGGGCGAGAACCCGGTCTTCGTTTGTATTCGCCACGACGGAAACGTCACGGTCCGGGCGCTGCGCTTGCCCTCGGTCGGGACGTTCTATTTTCCTCTGCCGAAGGAGTTAGAGGGGCTCATGGCCCGGCAGCCGCAGCTGATCGAAACCGTCTCGGTTGAAGTGAGGGGCGAGTAACGGCGCTTCTGGGCGGATCCGCACCTAACGCTGTCGAACTCCTCGGGCCGGACGACTGGCAGACCCCTGCAACGGGCGTTTGCCCGAACGTCCGGCCTTCCTTATTCCGTTTGTTCGCCTACACGGCCGGCCCCGCGTAGGATGTGAAGCGAAGGAGCCGCGATTAACCCACTATGAGGAGATCGAATCCGGCGAGCCGAAGCAAACTTAGCAACGAGCGTAGCCTGCCGTTGCCGCAGCTGGATATCTAGGGTTTGAAAAGGACGACACGCACATTATCGGCGGTAGTGGCAGCGCCGCTGTTGGAGGTGGTGCCGAAGCATACGACATCACCACCGTGACGAAAGTTATGAATATTTTCGGAAGAAAAAACTTCTTGCCCATGATTCATTTCGCAAAAAGGAAGATCGCCCAAATAGTTCTCATCGCCTTGGTGAGTGGCACAGGTCTGTTCACCGCGGCATCCTTTATCTATATTCGATTCCACTACGCCGCGGTTATGCCAAAGTCACCCCAACCTCAGACCGGCAGAATTTATCCAATAAAGGCTCAATACGAAGTCGTTGTTTATATAAACAAAGAAGAGCTTGAATGGCATGATTTTGTTGAATATGACCTGACGAGCATATCCGGGGGCGGTGGGCTTCTCCTATTTCTCTTGGGAACTCGTTGGGGTTGGTTCAAAAAAGGACAGAAATTCGCTGTAAATCCTGAATAACGCATTATAAAAGGGCGCCCCTTTTGGAGTAGGTCTTGATCGTTCGCATCATCGCCTACAGAAACTCATGAATGATGCCAAGTATATTGGGCTGAATGTCGCGCACGCCAGCGCCGGTCATGACCGTATGCATTTGACTTCGTTCGCGGGCACGATCCGAACAGCCCTTGCCGCCGCGTTGTGTCTCCTGGTCTCGGTATCGCCGGCCGCTTCGCGGCAACAAGCGGCCAATGGACCAACTGGCGAATCCATTAAAGCAGTGTCCGTGGCGGTAAATGTATATGCCATCGCTGAAGGCCGTCACGCCCGGTTGATTCGAGATCTGACCAAGGACGACTTCGAACTGAGCGAAGATGCGACTCCACAGAGAATCGAGTACTTCTCACAGGAGACGAATGCGGCGCTGAGTTTGGGGGTCGCCATCGACACAAGCGTCAGCCAGCGTCACTTGCTCGCCATGGAACAGGACGCCGCGAAAAACTTTCTGCGCTCCGTTCTACGGAATGGCGATCAGGCCTTCGTGATGAATTTCGACTTGGATGTGAAGTTGCTCCAGGATTTTACGGACGCGGCAGCCCAATTGGCGCGCGCTATCGATTCGGTGGAAATCAACGAAACTGGAAGAAGCATCCTCCAGGATGCCGCGGCGAGCCCCACAGGAGGCACACACCTCTATGATGCCGTCTATCTGGCTTCCAATGAATTGATGAAGGCCCGCTTTGGACGCAAGGTGCTGGTGCTGGTCACCGACGGGGAGGACCAGGGGAGCAAGATCAACTTGCAAAAATCAATCGAAGCGGCGGAGAAGGCGGACGTCATCGTCTACTCGATTGTCGTAAGCGATCCGGAGTTTTACTCATTGATGGGCGACACGTACCACGGAGACTCCAGTGTGCGCAAACTCGCTCGCGAAACGGGAGGCCGCACCATTCGCGTGAAATCCATCGAGCAGATTGGACAGGCATTCGAGCAGATCGCGCACGAGCTTCGCTCGCAATATCTCCTGGGCTATTCCCCGTCAAATTTTCGCCATGACGGTTCTTTTCGACGCATTCACGTAAAAGTCCGCGGGCGCAAGTACATGGTCCGGACTCGCACTGGGTATTACGACTGCAGCGACGAGCACACGGATCCGAAGAATCCCAATCAATGAAGCCGCCTCGGCCAGGTTCAGCTGCCAAGAACAAAGGCCTCTCCTAAACATTGCGTTGGAAACTTACCATCAGGCAAATCGGGTCCGCGCCGGGGGCAGGTTGGAAGTGAGAAGCAGACCAGGCCAGTCGGCGGAACTGCCCAACGAGCCGCACTTGTCACTTAAGTGTGGCCACGGTGATCCGCGGTTGACACCAGAGGGCGGCCGGCATATCGTTTTTTGTAAAGATAAAGTTGAAATCGGAAATTCCGTCTTACTCAGAAGGCCCTGAAGAACAACGCCCGTGAAGCGATTCGGAACATCGGTGGACTGAGCCCAATGATGAACATTCCTGTTTTGCTGGCGTCGCTGGCGATTTGTATTTCGCCAGCGCTGCGTGAAAACGACGCGCGCACCCCTGGTTCTGAAATTAGCAAGGCACAAGACGCATGGCGCGCGACCATTGCCGGCCCCTCTAGATCCTCGCCTGGATCACCGTGCGAGACCACAGGGAAGAAAGAACTCAGGATTACGTGCGACTACATGCCAACGACGCATTCCGCTTCGGCCGGCATCGGGCCGCGGATCGTGCTTAATCGCAGCGTGCTCTCGTTCGACACCAACGACCAAAACTATATGCACGTCGAATTGACGTTCACCAATGCAGGTACATCCCGGATTTCCGCTGCACACCCAGTCTATCTGGCCATCGACGACCAGGCGGGTGACAACCACGTGCGGCGCGTCTTGCCGCAGGTCGATTTTCGCAAGCTCGCTCCGGGCGAACGACTCACATTCTCGGATCGGTTTCTCGTCCCCGCTTTCCGGCCGGGTCATTACGCGATCCAATTGTGGATACCGAATCCTGATCCTTTCCTGAGATTCAATGCCGCGCGCAATCTCCTGCTCAGCAGTGCGGGAGTGGCCGATCCGGCGACGGGACTGAACACCCTCGCGGCGTTCACGGTTGTGCGTTGAAGCGGTCAAGTCCAGCTGCGGCCTTCACGAGTGGCTGGAGGCGAGAACCAGGCCAGGCACCTCAATAATTTTCTGGACATCTGCCAGATTGGAAACAGGAAGGTGCGTCATGACCCTTGGGAAAACTGCGAAGGCAACACTAGCATCGGGTCTGTTGTTGCTGGCGGCCATGCCCGCGTCGGCGACAATCACAGTGGTTCAGCACGCCAGTACCAGCACGGGAAGCAACACATCGCTCGCCCTGGCGTTCCCCAGCGCCAATACGGCTGGCAACCTGCTCGTCGTTGCTGTCAGCACCTATGCGGGTGAGACCATCAACACCCCGACAGACTCGCTCAACAATACCTACACCCAGGCGGTCACGGTTTCTCAGTCGGGGAACGCGGTCGCCGCCATCTACTACGCACCCAATTGCAAGGGCGGGCCAAATACCGTTACGGCGCATATCAGTGCCGGGGATAACATGCACTTGCACATTTATGAGATCGTCGGCATCGCGCCTTCTTCCCCTTTGGATGCAGCCGGAACCAGCACTTTGAACAGTACCAGCAGCCTCACCGTCTCCACCACCAGTGCAACCACCAACCCGAATGATTACGTCTTTGCGTACTTCGGGGACAACAGTTCTCAGGAGACCTTTACAGTCGGAAGTGGATACGGTGACACCGAGCAGAGCGAATCAACCAGCGGTGACGCCGGCTTCTCTGAAGACGAGATCGTTTCCTCAAGCGGAACCCAAATAGCGACGGCAACGGCCTCTGGAACAGATTCCATTACCGCGCTGATCGTTGCCTTCAAGGCCGCATCCGGGGCGGCGACACCCATCTTGTCTGTTTCGCCGACCAGCCTTGGGTTTACGGCCACAGCAGGTGCAGCCAACCCGGCGTCGAAAGCGCTAAACGTATCGAACGGTGCATCCGGTTCAGCCTCGCTCTCTTTTACGGCATCGAGCGATTCTCCGTCTTGGCTGTCGGTTAATCCTACAAGCGGCTCAGCGACAGGCGGTGGCGCAGCCGTGCCGTTGACGGTTTCCGCCACGACGCCTTCGACGGCCGGAACCCTGACGGGCCACATTACCGTCACCGCAGGCGGCGCAACCGGCTCGCCTGCAACCGTGACCGTTACCTTTACTGTGAACGCCGTGCAGCACTCCGTTGTGACGAGCTGGACGGCTAGCACCTCGAGTGGCGCACAGTACAACGTCTACCGTGGCGTCGGGAGTTGTGGCGCCACCGGCCAAACCGCAATTCGGCTGAACGCCACATTGATCAGCGGTACCTCTTTTACCGACAGCACACCGGCGAGCGGCGCAACATACTGCTACTACGCAACGGCCGTGGTAAGCGGCGTTGAATCGGCACCCGCGAACCAGGTGACGGTAGTGATTCCGACTCCGTGAGGCGGCTAAGTGAGAAGCTTCCCTGCACTTCTGCCAATAATGTTGCTTGCAGCGACCGCGCATGCGCAGGTCGTGACCTATCAATACGACATTGCTCGCACCGGGCAGAATATAAACGAGACGATCCTGAACCCTTCCAATGTCAACACGAATCAGTTCGGAAAGCTATTCTCGCAGCCGGTGGACGGCTATATCTACGCGCAGCCGCTCTATCTCCCGAACGTCGCTGTTCCCGGCAAGGGAACCCACAATGTCGTCTTTGTGGCCACGGAAATGGACAGCGTCTACGCGTTTGATGCTGACAGCAACACCGGTGCGAATACCAGCCCGCTCTGGCAGGCCAGCTTGATTGACACGGCGCACGGCGCGGCTTCGGGCGCGACCCCAGTGGACAGCAGCACCGATATTGGTTGCACCGACTTGGTTCCTAAAATCGGCATCACCAGCACGCCGATAATCGATCCCTCTAGCGGCACGATCTACGTCGAGGCGAAGTCGAAAGAAAACGGAACCTTCGTACACCGCCTCCACGCCCTGGACATTACCACCGGTGCGGAGAGGTCACCCGGCCCGGTGCAGATTTCGGCCACCGTGAAGGGCACCGGCGACGGAAGCTCCGGCGGCAATCTCTCCTTCGATGCCCTTGCCCTTTATCAGCTCAACCGTCCCGGCCTGCTCCTGATGAATGGAATTATTTACATCGGCTTTGCATCGCATTGCGATTTTGGGCCGTATCACGGCTGGTTGTTTGCCTATGACGCTGCGACCTTGACGCAGAAGGGGGTGTTCGTCACCACACCGAACGGGGGATTAGGCGGGCTCTGGATGTCCGGCTCCGGACTGGCGGGCGACGGCGCCGGCAACGTCTTTGTCGCCACGGGGAATGGAACCTTCGACACGACAAACGTCCCAGCAACGGAATTGGGCGATAGCATTCTCAAGATTGCCCTCAACAACGGTAACCTGAATCTTCTCGACTATTTTACTCCGCAAGATCAAAACAGCTTGAATATAAGTGATACCGACCTCGGCTCCGGCGGCGTTCTCCTGCTTCCTGATCAGCCAGGGAGCCATCCGCATCTATTGGTGGAAGCCGGCAAAGAAGGAAGAATCTATCTGGTGGATCGCGATGCGATGACCACCTCACCTCAGCACTACTGCAATGGCTGCTCAAGTGACCCGGAAATTGTTCAAGAATCCAATTCCGGACTGGTCGGCGGGATGTTCAGCACGCCGGCATACTGGAACAATACTGTCTATTTCTGGGGCCACAACGATACCTTGAAATCGATTCCGGTTGTCAACGGACTGCTCGATTTCGCTCATATCTCGAGCAGCGCGACTTCGATTGGATTTCCTGGGGCCACACCTTCGATCTCCGCGAACGGCACGACCGCCGGGACAGCCATTCTTTGGGCCATCGACTCCTCCCATTATGGTTTTCCAGACTCGATTCTAGGTGCCTCTGTGCTTTATGCTTACGATGCGACCAACACCTCGACACAGCTCTGGAACAGCACGCAAGCGCCGAACAATCGCGACCAGGCAGGAAACGCCGCGAAGTTCTCGGTGCCGATGATTTCCAATGGAAAGGTCTACATCGGCACGTCCACCGAAGTCGATGTATATGGTTTGCTCGTCCCGACGGCGGCCACTCCGACCTTCAACCCTCCTGGAGGGACTTACAACAGCGCGCAATCCGTCGCCATCAACGATACCACTCCCGGAGCGGTGATCCACTACACTACCGACGGCAGCGCCCCGACGACGTCTTCGACTGTGTATGACGGCACCGTCCCGATCCCGGTCACGCAGACAACCACCATCAGCGCCATTGCTTCGGCCAGCGGCCTCGGGAACAGTGCCGTGGCCACGGCCATCTATACATTGGCTCCGAATCCACCGACTAACTTCACGGCGGTGGTTGTCGGAGCGCCTAATCCGCCAACCAATTTCACGGCAACAGTATTTAACTGATATCGGCTGGATCCCGCTTCCCAACACCTTTACGATTGTGCCGGGTGGCGGGCAATCCGGAATGTATGGTCCGCCGCTTCGCCGCAAGCGAAATGTATAGTCCGCCGCTTCGCCGCAAGCGAAATGTATGGTCCGCCGCTTCGCCGCAAGCGAATGTATGGTCCGCCGCTTCGCCGCAAGCGAAATGTGGGATGTCACAAGTTGGTCTGCGCAAATGTATACGGCCTTTGTTGGAGTGAATCACTCCTGGCCAGGATGGAATGCGCTGCGCTCTTTTCCCCATTAGTAATTCAGTCTCTAGAGACTTCTTCCGGTTACGGGTTTAAAGAGCGCCGGGTTCGACCGTTGTGCCATCTCCTCATTCGCCAGCAGACCTGGTAAGAAATCTTGTTCTCCGCAGTCGTCGCTAAGCTGCCGCTACATCGGCCAACACGGGAGGCCGATATGGTTCATTCTTCGCGAGCACAGCCCAGGCTATGCGGGCGAGTTTGTTAGCTAACGCCACGGCGGCGACGTTGCGGTGCGTGCGTGATGTGAGCTGTGCCAACCACGCACTCAGACCGGAAGATTGCTTCGTGCGCTGTTGCAGGACCGCACGTGCGCCTTGTACGAACAGTCTTCGCAAATAAGAGTTACCACGTTTGCTGATGCCGAGCAGCTTCTGCTGGCCGCCGGTGGAGTGCTCGCGCGGAACGACCCCCATCCAAGCTGCGAACTCCCGTCCCTTATGGAAGGCCGCTCCGTTGCCGATCGCCGCGATGAGTGCGGTGGCCGTGACTGGTCCGATGCCAGGGATGGCCACCAGCCGTTGGCAGGCTTCGTTTTCGCGAACGGTCTTCTTGATCAGCGCATCGGCTTCGTCGATTCGCAGGTCCAGGTGATCGAGCTCCAGCTTCAGTTGCGCCAGCAGCATGCGCAAGGCGCCGGATAGTTTCGCGTCGGCGTCTTCCAGGATCCCGGGCAATGCCGCACCGACATAACACCGTCCCTTTCGGAGAGTGATGCCACGTTCGAGCAGCAATCCACGAATCTGGTTGATGACCGCCGTGCGACGCATCACCCAGCGCTCGCGCACCCGATGCAGGGACTGCAGATCCAGCTGGTCATCAGTCTTGATCGGCACAAAGCGCATCGTCGGACGTGCAACCGCCTCCGCGATCGCTTCGGCATCGATGTAGTCGCTCTTGTTCGTTTTCACATACGGCTTCACGTACTGCGCTGGTATCAGCCGCACCTCATGTCCCTGTTCTCGCAGGGCTCGGCCAAGAAAATGCGCACCTCCGCAGGCTTCCATGCCAATCAACTTGACGTGCACGTTCGCGGTGAAGCGCAGCAGTTGGGTGCGCGAGAACTTCTTGCGCACCACAACCTCGCCGCGCAGGTTAAGCCCGACCAGATGAAAAACTGTCTTACCAAGATCAATGCCGATGGTATGTAGTTCCATGGGATGCCTCCTCCGCAAGCCTCTCATACGCA
>WNFT01004725.1_pt1 | contig 11885 bp, 9 predicted proteins | sample 5400191 | NCBI WGS metagenome assembly WNFT01 (sample SAMN13153359, study PRJNA577476) | soil metagenome | isolation source: 80 cm saprolite under Madrone tree | place: USA:California | collected 2016-06-14
GACGAGGTCGGCGAGCTGTCCGGGCCCATCCAGGCGAAGCTGCTCCGCGCGCTGCAGGAGGGAGAGATCCAGCCGGTCGGGGCAGGGCGGGTGGAGAAGGTGGACGTGCGGGTGGTGGCCTGCACCAACCGCGACCTGGGCGCCGAAGCGCGCGCGCACCGGTTCCGCGAGGATCTGTACTACCGCCTGGCGGTGGTCGAGCTGATCGTGCCGCCGCTCCACGAGCATCGCGAGGACATTCCCGCGCTGGCGACGGAATTCGGGCGCCGCTATGCCGAGCGGTTCGGCATGGTCGACGTGCGGCTCGCTCCCGAGCTGCTGGAAGCCCTCCAGCGCGCCGACTGGCCCGGCAACGTCCGCCAGCTGGAGAACGCCATCGCGCGGATGGTCGCGCTGGGCGGCGCCGGCGAGATCGGTCTGGAGGCGTTCGCGGCCGCGGTCGGCACGGCCGAGCCGGGCGGGGAACCGGCGCCGGACGGAACGCTCACGCTGCGCGAGCAGGTGGAGGCGCTCGAGCGCAGCGTCATCGCGCGGACCTTGAGCTCGGTGGCGGGAAATCAGTCCGAGGCGGCGCGGCGGCTGGGGCTCAGCCGGGGATCGCTGATCGACCGGTTGAAGAAGTACGGGTTCGTCGGGAACGGGACGGATCCCAGCGCGTAACCGTGCTGCTCTCGGCGCGGGCGATCGTCACAAGCGCGCGCGTCGCAGGAGTTGCGCGTTGACTGCCACGATCACGGTGCTCGAAGACATCAGCACGGCGCCGAGAGCGGGCGACAAGACGAGCCCGCGAGTGGCCAGGATGCCCGCTGCCAGAGGAATGGCTACGATGTTGTAGCCCGCCGCCCACCACAGGTTCTGGACCATCTTGCGGTAGGTGGCGCGAGAGAGGTCGATGATTCGCGGGACGTCACGCGGATCGTTCCGGATGAGCACGATGTCTCCCGCCTCGACAGCAACCTCCGTTCCGGCGCCGATTGCGATGCCGACGTCGGCGGTCACGAGGGCTGGCGCATCATTCACTCCGTCGCCCACCATTGCCACGCGTTTGCCGGCCCGCTTCAGCTCCTCGATCTTCGACGCTTTTTGATCCGGGAGGACCTCCGCGAAGACGGTGCCGATCCCGACCTCGGCGGCGACGGCGTCCGCAACGGGCCTGGCGTCGCCGGTCATCATCACGACCTCGATGCCACGGTCCCGGAGAGCTCGCACCGCGTCCTTCGACTCCGGCCGGACCACGTCTGCCACGGCGAACGTGGCGAGCACTCGACGTTCGTCCGCGAGATGGATCGACGATTGTCCACGCCGCGCGGCCCCCTCCGCCGCTCGACGCAACGTGGAGGACAGCTCCAGCGAGCGCGCGCGGAGCAGCGCCGGGCCGCCGATGTACAGCTCGCGCCCGTCGACGCGCGCCTTCGCCCCTTGCCCCGGAATGGCCTCGAATGCTTCGGCTGGAGGGAAATCGATGCCGCGCTCTCTCGCGGTCCGAACGATTCCCTGCGCAATCGTGTGCTCCGAATCGGCCTCCACTGCCGCCGCCAGTCGGAGCGCCTCCTCCGGCGCCAGACCCTCGACCGCGGCGATCTCGACCACTCCGAACTCGCCTTTCGTCAGGGTGCCGGTCTTGTCGAAGACGACGGTATCCACCTTCCGGGCCCGTTCCAGCCCTCGCCGATCCCGCACCAGGAGCCCGCTTCGCGCACCGAGCGTGGTGGAGATCGCGATCACGAGCGGGATGGCGAGCCCGAGCGCGTGCGGGCAGGCAATGACGAGAACGGAAACCACGCGTTCGACGGCGAACGCAGGATCGTCGCGCCGGATGACGAGCCAGGCGATGAACGTCACCGCGGCGGCGACCACCGCGACCACGGTGAGCATGAACGCCGCGCGGTCCGCAAGCACCTGGGCACGTGAGCGCGACGTTTGAGCCTGCTCCACGAGGCGCATGATGCCCGCGAGCGCGGTCCGCTCACCAGTGCCGGTCACCTCGACCCTGAGCGACCCGGCGCCGTTGACCGTTCCGGCGATGACCTTGTCGCCGGGCGCCTTCTGGACCGGCCGTGACTCGCCCGTGATCAGCGACTCGTTCACCGCGCTCGAACCCTCCCGCACCACGCCGTCGGCGGGAACGCTCGCACCTGGCCGGACGAGAACGAGGTCGCCTTCGCGCAGATCCTCGATCGACACGTCTTCCGTTCGAGCTCCCGCGATCCGTGTCGCAGTGCGAGGCAGAAGCTTGGCGAGCTCCCTGAGCGCGCCTTGCGCTTGCGAGGTGGAGCGCATCTCGATCCAATGGCCGAGGAGCATGATCGTCACCAGGGTGGCGAGCTCCTCCCACAACGGTACGCCCGGATATCCCAGCGTGACCATCACGCTGAATACGAATGCGACCGAAATCGCGAGCGCGATGAGGGTCATCATCCCGGGCAACCGGTCTCTCAGCTCCCGGGCCGCGCCTCGGATGAATACGGACCCACCCTGCAGGAAAACGGCAGTTCCAAACGCAGCCGGGATCCAGTGGGCGCCCGGCACCTGCGGCGCCTTGTACCCGAACGCCTGCTGGAGCATGTGTCCCCAGACCAGGATGGGGAGCGTGAGCAGCAGCGAGACGAAGAACCGATCTCGGAACATCGCCACGCCGTGACCGGCGTGGGCGTCATGCCCGGCGCCCTCGGGGCGGCGACCGTGCTCATGAGCTGCATCGTGGCGGTGGCGGTGAACCGCATCGTGTTGCAGCGACATGTCAGCCTCGTTCATGTCGTTGCTCCTTGTGTGAGTTGCGGAAGGCCCCGACCCTTCCAGACGAGGTAGAGCGCGGGGTAGACCACGAGCTCGAGCAAGGCTGAAGTGACGACGCCACCGACCATGGGCGCCGCGATGCGCTTCATCACGTCCGCGCCGGTGCCCTGCGACCAGAGAATGGGCACCAGACCGACCAGGATGGTGGCGACCGTCATCATTTTCGGGCGGATCCGCTTCACGGCGCCGGCCACCACGGCCTCGCGCGCCTCATCTCGATTCCGAGGCTTGCGGTCCTTCCAGGCAAGGTCGAGGTAGAGCAGCATCACGATGCCGGTCTCGGCGTCGAGGCCGGCGAGCGCGATGAGCCCGACCCACACCGCGACCGACATGTTGTAGCCGAGCAACCAGAGGAGCCAGAAGGCGCCGACGAGCGAGAACGGCACGGCGAGCATGACCAGCAGCGCCTCGACGGCGCTGCCCGAATTGAAGAAGAGCAGCATGAAGATGATGGCGAGGGTGAGCGGGATGACGATGGCGAGCCGCGCCTTGGCGCGCTCCAGGTAGCGGTACTGGCCGGCCCAGTCGAGCCGGTAACCAGGGGGAATCTTCACCTTGTCCTTGACGGCTTTCTTCGCGTCCCTCACGTAGTCGTCGATCGGGCGCGCCGTGTCCGCGAACACGTACCCGGCGAGTTGTCCGTTCTCGTCCCGCAGCATCGAGGGCCCGGAACGCAGCCTTGGATTCGCGACCTGGGCGAGGGAGATCTGCGCCCCGTCCATGGTCGCGACCCGAACACGTCCCAGGGCGTTCAGGTCGGACCGGAAATCCCGCGCGTATCGCACCGTGACGGGGTACCGCTCGCGTCCTTCCACGGTGGTGGAGACCGTCAAGCCGCCGACGGCGGTCTCGACGACGTCCTCCACGTCGCCAACGTTGAGGCCATGGCGGGCCGCACGGTCACGGTCGACGTCGAAATCGAGGAAGTACCCGCCGCCGATGCGCTCGGAAAACGCGCTTCGCGTCCCCGGCACCTCACGCAACGCCGCCTCGATCTCTGCTCCGATGCGATCGATCTCCTTGGTGTCCGGTCCCAGCACCAGGACTCCCAGGGGGCTGCGCACGCCCGTGGCGAGCATCTCGGTGCGGGTCTGGATCGGCATCCACCAGACGTTGGGCATGCCCGCGAACTGCATCGCGCCGTCGAGCTTGCTCACCAACGCGTCCCAGTCCTCGCCCTTGGGCCAGAGCGACGGATCTTTGAGACTCACGACGGTCTCGAACATCGAGAGGGGCGCCGGATCCGTCGGGGAATCGAACCGCCCCGCCTTTCCGAAGACGCGCTCGACCTCCGGAAATCGCCTGAGCACCTGGTCCTGCCTCTGCAGCACGTCGCTGGCCGTGGCGTCGCTCATCCCCGGAACGCTGGTCGGCATGTAGAGAAGCGTGCCCTCGTTGAGCGGGGGCATGAATTCGCTCCCCAGCAGCCGCACGATGGGAAAGGTGATCGCGACCACGACGACGGCGCCGCCGATCACTCCCCAGCGGAACCGCAGCGCAAACCGGCACACCGGGTCGTAGATGCGGGTGAGGACGCGCGAGATGGGATTGCGCTCCTCGGAGCGGATGCGGCCACGGATGAAGGTGGTGGCGATGGCGGGTACCAGCGTCACGGAGAGGACCGCCGCGAAAGCCATGGAGAACGTCTTCGTCCACGCCAGGGGCGAGAACAGCCGCCCCTCGGTGCCTTCGAGCGTGAACACCGGCAAGAAGCCGACGGTGATGACCAGCAGCGAGAAGAAGATCGGCCGGCCTACTTCCTGGAGCGCGGACACGACGATCTGGGCGCGTGGCTCCTTCTGGCCGGCTGCCTCCCAGATCTCCAGCCTCTTGTGCACGTTCTCGACGACGATGATCGCCGCGTCGACCATCGCGCCCATCGCGATCGCGATTCCGCCGAGCGACATGATGTTGGCCGTGAGGCCCATCTGCTTCATCGGGACGAAGGCCAGCACCACCGCGATGGGCAGGAGGATCGCCGGCACCAGCGTCGAGCGGAAGTGGAGCAGGAAGAGCAGGATGACCAGTGTGACGACGATCAATTCCTCGATGAGGGTGTGCTTGAGCGTGTCGATGCTGGCACGGATGAGGGTGGAGCGATCGTACGCGGGCACGATCTGGACTCCTTGTGGCAGCGTCGGCCGGATCTCCTCGATCCGCGCTTTGACGGCATCGATGACCTGGAGCGCGTTGGTGCCCGAGCGCGCGACGACCACTCCTCCGACCACCTCGCCCTCGCCGTCCAGCTCTGCCAGTCCGCGACGCTGGGCCGGACCGATGCGCACCGCGGCGACGTCGCGCAGCAGGACCGGCGTACCCAGGTGCGCGCCGAGCACGACCTTCTCCAGATCGCGAGGCTCTTTCACGTAGCCGCGGCCGCGCACGTAGTGTTCCGTTCCGCTCACCTCGAGAACGCGTCCGCCCACGTCGGCGTTGGACATCCGCACTGCCTCGACCACCTTGCTGAGCGGAATTCCCAGGGCGGCGAGGCGATCGGGATCGACGTCGACCTGGTACTCCTTGACGAAGCCCCCGATGCCCGCCACCTCGGCGACGCCCGGCACCGCCTGGAGCGCGTAGCGGATGTTCCAGTCCTGCAGCGATTGCAGTTGCTGGAGCGTCGCATGGCCAGTCTTGTCGACGACGGCGTATTCGAACACCCAGCCCACGCCGGTGGCATCGGGGCCGAGGATGGGAGTCACGCCCTGCGGGAGCCTGTTGGAGATGCTGGAGAGCTTCTCCAGCACACGGCTGCGGGCCCAGTACAGGTCGGTCCCATCCTCGAAGATCACGTTGACGAAGGACATCCCGAACATCGACTGCCCGCGCACCGCCGTGACGCGCGGCGAGCCCAGCATCGAGCTCACGACCGGATAGGTGATGTTGTCCTCGACCAGGTCGGGCGCACGTCCCATCCATTCGGAGAAGACGATCACTTGCACGTCCGAGAGATCGGGGACGGCGTCCAATGCCGTGCTGCGAAGGGAGAGGATGCCCCACGCCGTTCCCAGGGCCACCAGGAGGAGCGTGGCCAGACGATTGTTCGCGCACCAGCCGATGATGCGCGAGATCATGGGCGTCCCCATCGCGGCAGCGCGTTCCGGAGCTGCGCCTCGCTCGACAAGAGGAAGGTGGCTTGCGTCGCGACCTCCTCGCCCTCGCTGAGGCCCGCCAGCACTTCGTCGTAGTCACCCACCATGGCGCCGACCTTGACTTCGGTCGCCTGCAATCGACCTTCGCCGCGCTTGACGAAAGCGTAGCGGTGCTCTCCGGACGCGAGCAATGCGTTGTCGGGAACGGCGAGCCGGTTTCCCAGCGGCACCTCGATGCTCACGTCCACGAACATCCCGGGCTTCAACGAGAGCCGGCCGTTGGGGAACGCGAGCCGCGCGCGAACGGCCCGCGTCTTCTCCTCGACCGTCGGGTAGACGAACTGTACGTTTCCTTTCCAGGTGGCGCCGCTCGCCCACGGCAGGGTCATCGTCGCCGGCTGTCCGGGCTGCAGGTAGGGAGCGTCGGACTCGAAGAGGTCCGCGAGCACCCAGACCCGCCCCAGGTTGCCGATGCGGTAGAGGACGTTTCCGGCCATCGTACGGGTCCCAGCGACCACGTTCTTCTCCAGGACGGCGCCGCTCGCGGGGCTGTGGATGGTCACACGCGGCCCGGCGTTGCCCCGTTTGCGCAGCTCGGCGATCTGCGCATCGGAGAGACCCCACAGCCGCAGCCGCTCCTCGGCCGCGCGGACCAACTGCTCGCTCCCGGGCACGCCCTGGCTGCGGATCGCAACCAGGTAGTCCTGCTCGCTCGCGAGAAGCTCCGGGCTGTAGAGGACGAGCAGCGGTTGACCGGCTTTGACGGCCTGACCTGTCTGATCGACGAACAGTTTTTCGACGTAGGCGTCGTACTTGAGGACGACGTCCGAGACCTGCGTCTCATCGACTTGCACGCGGCCGGAGGCCCGCAGCGAGAGCGACAGCGGCCTGCGCTCGACCTTCGCAAAGACCACTCCGATGAGCTGCTGGCGCTGGGGGCTCACCTCCAGCATCTGGGAAGCGCCTTCCCGCGGTGTCCCTGCTGCTCCCCGCGACTCGGCCGTGTAACCCTTCCGTGGAGGCGACACCTTGAGCTTCAGCTGCGCGGGCGCGTGGCCGGGCGCGTCGATCTCGAGCGTCAGGTACCAGTCGCCCAGCATCGCGAGGCTGTAGCTGACGTCATATCTGCCGCCACCGAGCGGTTTCGTTTCGCCGTTTCCCTTCATTTCCGGCATGGCGCCCATCGCGGGCATGTCGTAGACGAATGCAACTTGCGCACCATCGACCGGCTTGTTGGTCGCGTCCTTCACCGTGACGTGCAGCACGTTGTCACCTGCGCGAGGTGGATCGGGATCGACGGCAATCTGCACGAGCAGGTCTCCGGCATGGAGCACATCGCCGGCGTCTCCCTTCGACCTGGCGCATGCGGCGGCCAGCACGACCAGCGTCAGCGCCCACTTACCGATGCTCTTCATGTCCCGCCTCCGCCGCTCGCTCGAGTCCGAGGTCGCTGCCCACGGCGCGCTGCAACTCCGCAAGCCGTTGCTCGTAGCTGGCCAGGTGCATGGCCAGATTCATCTCGTGCATGCGCAGCTCGCGAGCGGCTTCCAGGACGGTCGTGAAATCCGCCTTCCCGGCCGCGTAGCTGGTTCGCCCGCTCTCGACTGCCTGCAGGGCGATGGGGATCAGCTGATGGTGCAGGTCGATCTGACGCATCTCCGCGAGCACGTGCGCGTGGCTTTCCGCGACCTCGGACGCGACCCGGTTGCGCAACGCGTGCTCGGCTTCTTGCGCCGCGATCAGCTGCGCCTGTGCCGCGGCGATGCGCGGCTCGTTCTTGCTGCCGAAGAAGATCGGCAGGTTCACCTGGAACCCGGCGAAGAGGAAGTCGGACACGCCCGTCGGGTTGCGGAACGTGTGCATCTCGGCCACGAAGAGTCCGAGATCCGGAATGCGGCTCGCGCGCGCCAGACGCTCTTGCGCCTGCGCTCCGGCGATCGCGGCGCGCGAGCCGGCCAGCTCCGGGCGCTCGCGCAATGCCCGCTCGCTCAGCCCCGCCGGGTCCGGGAGCCCTGTCAGCACGCGGGGGTAGGTCGTGGATCCCGGGGGCGAGGTCGGATCACGATCCAGGACCGCGGCCAGCCTGGCCCAGGCGGACCGGCGGTGATCGATCGCCGTTTCCCGCTCCGAGCGGACCTGGATGAGCGCACCCTGCGTTCGCAGGAGCTCGACCCGCTCGGCTCTTCCCGTCGAAACGCGCGCTTCCGACGAACGCAGGACGACGTTCAGGATGGCTTCCAGCTCGTCGTCGATCTGCTGGGTGCGGTCCGCGAGGAAGAGGTCGAAGTACGCCGACGCGACCTGCGTCTCCACCTCGCGCTGCTTCTGCGCGAGGTCGGCTCCGGCCATCGCAGCCTCCGCCCGCGCCGCGTCCGCGCGCGCTCCGCGCTTTCCACCCAGCGGGAAGCTCTGGCTGAGCTGGACCATCACCGGGACCGTGGAGAAGTCGACCGGAGTGTTCCAGAGCTGGACCATCAGCGTCGGGTCGTCCAGCGCGCCGGCAGGAGCGACGGCGCTCTGCGTGGCGCGCATGCGCGCCGTCGCGGCCTTCAGATCCGGATTCTTCTCTCTTGCCTCGCGGAGCAGGTCCGCAAGACGAAGAGAGGGTGGCGCGGCGAGCGCCACGGACAGCAGCATTGCGATCACGGCTAGCCTCCCGCTGGAGCGCAGCGGTTTTGGGTGGACGAACGCGCACGGCCCCGGGCCACGGAGGTGCCCGGTGCGACGATTCACCCGAGGCTCAGATCAGCAAGGCTCGATGAGTGATGAATGCCGGTGGTCCGGCGGATGGTGCGGCCGTACCCCGCGGCCTGGGTGCGGCCAGCGCGAATCTGTCCGCGAGCGGCACCCTTGCAAGGCCGACTGCAACCGGCGCAGGAGTCTCCTGCCGTTGCTCGTGCACCGGCCGCACGCCATCGAGCGCGTGAAACGTCCGATGCTGGCAGCACTCCGCGCGAACCAGCGGCTGCTCCGGTGGCGCCGTCTCTGCGCAACCGATGATTTCCTCGCCCGTGTAGCGGCAGAACAACCGGGTGCTCGTCACCGCCGGAGCGGCGATGACCGCGAGAAGCGCGAGAAGGGAGGCGCTACGCCACAGCACGATGGAAACTCTAACCCACCAACCGCGCCCGCGCCACGGCGGGGTCCGCGCCGCGCCTCGTTCAGGCTGGTGCCGCAGTGACCTTGCTCGCCAACGCAATCCAGGCCGCCAGTGCACATTCGCGCTGCTCCGCGCCCCAGGGTCGCCCCGACGCCTTGCCCGCCGCGTCGAGCTGCGCGCGCATGCGGCTCTCCGAAATGGACAACGCGGTCTTCGCTCGCTTGTCGAGCTCTTTTGCGGGAAGCCGGACGACGGGGATTCCCAACGCCTCGCAAGCGCGAGCGACGACGTCGCGGTACAGCTCGCCTTCGGCGGTGTGCACCAGAGGGTGCGAGCGCAGGATGACCTCGAGCGGCGGCAGCGGCTTCCCGCTGCCGATGAGGATCGCCGCCGACTGGAGCGAGCAGCGATCCGCGGTGGACTCGGCGAGCGCTGCGATGGCGGTCTTCGCGGCCGCGAGCGATGCGCGCGCAGCGGTATCGATGATGGGCTGGGCCTCTTCCACCGACAGGCCTCGCTCGTGGCCGACGTGGTAGACCGCCGCCGTCTCGAATGTATGGAGCATGTCTACCCGCCGCTTCGCGGCGATCTGGATCCCGCCGTCCGTCTCGGCCAGCACGACTGCATAAGCCCACCCGGTGTGGGCCTTGAACGCGATCGCGCCGCGCGGCTTGCGCGAGGAGGGCACGGGACATTCTACCTGTTACACTGGCCTCGAGGGTTCCGCCATGGCCAACGCCCGCGCCGGTCTCCTGCTCGTCGCGCTCTTGTTTCTCGGATGCAAGACGGGCTCCCCGAATACGCTCGTCGGCGCCGCCGTGACCACCGCCGCGGGGCTGGGGGCGTCCGCCGCGAACCGCGCCGCCGGCGGCTGCATCGCGATCTGCACCGCCGGGACCGTCTGCAACACCAGGACCGGGCTGTGCGATCGCCAGGCGTGCGACGGAAGGTGCGCGCAGAACGAGGTCTGCGAGGAGACGTTCTCCGGCGGCAAGTGCGTCGTGGGAACGACCGGCGTCGCCGCCAAGGCGGACGGCCGGCCCCGGACGGCTCCGGTGGTTCCCATCACCCAGGCGCCGGACGCGAACCATGCGTCGCCGACCATCGTGCCCGCGGCGGAGCAGCGCGACCCGCCGAAGTGAGCAACGACCCATGCGCGGCATCGAGCAGGTCCCCTGGATCTACGACGCCCTCTGCGCGCTCGCGGAGTGGCAAGGGATGCGCCGCTGGCGCGAGTGGCTCGCGCGGGGAGCACGGGGGCGCACGCTCGACCTCGGTTGCGGCACCGGCCGCAACCTGCCGCTCTTTCCCAAGGAGGCGCGGGCCATCGGTCTCGATCCTTCGCCGGACGCCCTGCGCCGCGCGCGGCAGCGGTCGCCGTCAGTCCCGTTGGTGCGCGCCAGCGCCCAGGCGCTGCCCTTCCGCGACGGCGCGTTCGAGACGGTGGTGAGCGGCCTGGTCTTCTGCAGCGTTCCCGATCCGGCCGGGGCGCTGGTGGAAGTCCGTCGCGTCCTGCGGCCGGGAGGGCGGCTCCGCATGTTGGAGCACGTACGCGCGACCGGCGCATTCCGGGCGCGCTTGCAGGACCTGATCCAGCCCGCCTGGACGCGCATCGCGGGCGGCTGTCACCCGAATCGGGACACCGAGCGCACGGTGCGGTCGGCGGGCTTCGCCATCGAGGAAGAGGGGCGAAGGTCCAAGGGGACGATGCGCAGGTTCCAGGCGGCGCCCAGCAGGGATCGGTTCACTTCTTCTTCGGAGCCGGGGGCGACGCGAACTGCACCTTGAACGCCTCCCTGCGCCCGTTCTTGTGCTTCGCATGGACCACCGCGCGGCTCCCGACGTTCAGGTCCTGTGCGCTCGCCGGCGCGCCGTCCTTCACGAACTCCGTCTCCTTCCCGACGGCGAACTTCTCCTCGCCGTGCTGGGTCTTCAGCGTCAGCTCGTCCGCGCTGACGGAGGTGACGACCCCGCGCGCGTCGTGGCCTCCCTCGTGGGCGAACGCCGCCAGGGACGCGGTCCAGAGCGCAAGGGCGAAGAGCAACGATGCGATCTTCATCTGTCGCCTCCTCACTTCGTTCGGGCTGGCTGGTCGCGACCCTGGAGGAACTCTTCGTCCTCCTGCATCTCGCGCCATTCCGCCATGCTCTTCGGATTCATGCGTTCCATCTCCAGCTTCTCCTCGCGCGTGAGCCGCGGCAGGTGGCGGATGAAGGCGACGACCTGCCAGGTCTCGTGCTTGCTGTGCTCGCTTCCGTCGCCCCAGCCGGGCATGCCCGTCAAGCGGACGCCGTTCTCGATGATGTAGAAGAGCTCGCCGTCGCTGAGCTCTTGGGTCTCCGCGCGAAGCAGATCCGGAGACCGGGGATACAGGTTGCGGCCCATCTCCGTCTGGCCGCTGCCGTCGGTCGCGTGGCAGACGGCGCAGTGGTCGGCGAAGTGCGCGCGGCCGGCGGCCGACGGTTGCGGCGCCACCGGGTTCCGCAGCTGCTTGTACTCGTCCGGAATTCCCATCCGCAGCAGCCGCCGCGCGATGGCGGCTTCCAGTCGCGTCGGCTCCGCCTTGGCGCTGACGCCTCCGGCCACCAATAAAACCGCGCCGCCCGCGACGATGCAGGCGAACGCAAGGACGAGCAGCAGCCCAAGGGCGATGAAGAGCCTCTTCACGCGGACGGGGATCCTTGCCTTTCCCGAGGCAACGGCGCAAACGGAACCCACGGCAAGTACCAGATGGTCCTGGAAAACAAGTTCCCCGGCGAGAAGGACTTCACTCCCTTCATGGAAGGCACCTACTCCCGCAAATAGGGCGCCCGCACATGCGCGCATAGAAGGCCACCCCTCGCGTCGGTCCGGATTCTTTCAATCCAATCGGGATTCATTACCGTCATCCCGTCGCA
>WNFT01005826.1_pt1 | contig 11884 bp, 10 predicted proteins | sample 5400191 | NCBI WGS metagenome assembly WNFT01 (sample SAMN13153359, study PRJNA577476) | soil metagenome | isolation source: 80 cm saprolite under Madrone tree | place: USA:California | collected 2016-06-14
CTGCGATCAGCCGATGAAATGGGAAATGGTGCATTTTGATGTCCAGCTCATCGGCGGACTCGTATTGCATCGTGGCAAGATTTCCGAGATGGCGACGGGTGAAGGCAAAACCCTGGTTGCGACTTTACCGCTTTATTTAAACGCACTGACCGGGCGCGGCGCGCATTTGGTGACGGTGAACGATTACCTGGCGCGACGTGACGCCGAGTGGATGAGCCAGCTCTATAGCTTTCTCGGGCTCACTGTCGGTTGCATCCAGCACGATCAGGAACCGAGCGTTCGCCGACAGCAATATGCCTGCGACATTACCTACGGCACAAACTCCGAGTTCGGTTTCGATTATCTGCGCGACAACGGAATGGCGACGACGCGCGAACAGCAGGTGCAGCGCGGCTACAACTACGCCATTGTCGATGAAGTCGATTCGATCCTGATCGACGAAGCGCGCACGCCACTAATCATTAGCGGACCCGCGACAATTTCGACGCACCAATACGACAAGTGGAAGCCGCTGGTCGAGCAACTGGTGCGCAAACAGACCATGCTTTGCAATCGCATCGCGAGTGAGGCCAAAGAGAGGTTCGAGGCGGGTAAGCTGGAAGAAGGCGGACTCCTGATGTTCAAAGTAAAGCTCGGTCAGCCGCGCAACAAACAATTGTTGCGCATGATGGAGGAGCCGGAAAAGCGCAAGGCGATCGACAAGGCGGAACTGTCGTTTTATCAGGACACCCGCAAGGACGAACTTTTTGCGTTAAAGGAAGAGTTGTTCTTTACCATCGACGAAAAATCGCAGGAAGCGGACTTGTCCGAGCAGGGGCGATCGTTCATGAACCCGGATGATCCGAACGCATTCGTGCTACCGGATTTGATCAGCGAATTTACTGAGATCGATCTAAACCAGTCGTTAAGCGACGAGGAAAAGGAAAAACAAAAAGGGGAAAAGCAACAGCTTTGCGACACGCAAGCGGAGCGAATTCACAACATCTCGCAATTGTTGCGCGCCTATTGCTTGTTCGAGAAGGGGGATGACGGGCACGGCTGAAACAGAAGCGAACGAATTCCACGACATCTACAAGCTGGACGTGTTGGTGATTCCGACCAATCGGCCGGTCGCGCGCAAAGATTCCAACGACCGCATCTATAAAACGCGGCGTGAGAAATACAACGCCGTGATTAACGAGATTAAGGAATGCCACGCCAAGACGCAACCGGTCCTGGTTGGAACGGTGAGCGTGGAAGCAAGCGAGTTGCTTTCGCGCATGCTCAAGCGCGAAAAAATCCCGCACAATGTGTTGAACGCGAAATATCACATGCAGGAAGCGGAGATTGTCGCGCGCGCCAGTTGCGTGGACGTTGTGCGCGCCAGGGAGATCCAGGCGCATCACGTTTTTATGTCAGCTTCGAAGACGATTTGATGCGGAATTTCGGCGCGGCCGATCGGATGACAAAAATAATGGAACGCTTCGGCTTGGAAGAAGGGCAGGAGCTAGAACATCCATGGCTGAATAAATCGGTGGAGACGGCACAGAAGCGAGTGGAGCAACGCAATTATCTCATTCGCAAACGCACCCTCGACATGGACGACGTGATGAACAATCAGCGCGAAGTCGTTTATGGTTATCGCAATGAAGTGATCGATAGCGAGGAACCGCGCCCCTTGATCTACGAGGTGATTGATGAAGCGGTGCCGGCCAAAGTTCAGGAGTATCTTGGAACCGGGAAGCCAGACGAGGACGCGAATTACGCCGGCCTTCTGCAATGGGTAAATACCACCTTCCCGCTCGGACTAAACAAAGATCGCGGCCAATTCGAAACGCGCGATCCGGAGGCAAACGCGCAATTTTTGATTGAAAAAATCAAGGATGCCTATCAGCGGAAATCGTCGCACGAAGAACCGACGGCGGTGAAAAGCCTGGAACGTTATATCATTCTTAACGCGATTGATCGGCTTTGGCAGGAACACCTCTACGCGATGGATGCCTTGCGCGAAGGTGTTTATCTGCGCGCCTATGCGCAAAAGGACCCGCTGATTGAATACAAAGCGGAAGCTTACGACATGTTTGTCGAGCTGATGGCGAACATTAAGAACGAAGTGTTGCACAATCTTTTCCGCAGCACCTCGAACCTGCAGGCATTCGAGAATTTCCTGGCGACACTTCCGCAATTTCTGTTGCGCGAAACCGCCCCGGGGGCAGGACCGGACGGGGCGTCGACCGGAACGGCGAAACGTCCCGCCAGTGTCCGAACAAATACGCCAACGACTGCGACGCGGGCGCTGGAGCCTGAAAATGGTGAATATGCAATCGATCTGCCAGTACGGCGTGGCGGTCCGAAAGTCGGCCGCAATGAACCGTGTCCCTGTGGTAGCGGAAAGAAATACAAAAACTGCTGTGGCCGCGTCGCGTAGTTTGCGCTTGCAAACATTCGCTGGCGCTATTGCGTTCTTCTCCAATATGCGCCGTCCTGTATTCCTGCTCGTTATTGGGTTCGCACTGAAATGTTCGGCCGAAGATCTGCCATTGTACCGGCCGGCGCTGATCGGCAAGTCCCCAGAGGCGATTATCAATCGCATTGACGAAAACCTGTTGCTGAAAGCGGGGCAAAAAGATGCCGCCGTAATGTTTTCCGCGGGGGTGGAGAAAACGGGCGAACTGAAATGGAGCGGTACCTATCGGGGCACGCCCGATTCAAAATTGCTCGAACAGGAAGTGCTGCGAGTGCTGGCGAACGCGAAAATGATTCCAGCGGTGCGTAATCATCAGCCCATCTCGGTTGTTTTTTACGGCACCGTCCTTTTCGAGGTGGTTAATAACAAACCGCGGCTACGCATTTTCTCGAATCAGGAAGAAAGCGAGCTCAAAAAAGAGGGCGATTTTATCGGACCGCAACTTTGCCTGGGTGGTGACTCGAAATTCTCCGGGTTGCATTATCCGAGCGCGCAACGGGCGCCGTTGGCGGTGGACGGGACGGTCGACCTTTGGGTGAAAATCGACGCTAGTGGAAATTTGCAGGAGGAAAAAGTTGTCAAGGAATCTCCGCCGCTTTTGGGATTTGGCGACGCTGCGCTGGATGATTTTGCTAATGCCAAATTCATTCCGGCTTTTCGCGATGGCAAACCGGTCTCATGCGAAATCACTCTTCCGCTTTATTACAAACCGGAAGGGTGAACCAGCTGGTAACGGGAACAGGGCGGGGCGAAATGCTGGGGAGAGATTTTTTCCAGCGCGACCCGCTCAGCTGTGCCCGCGAACTGATCGGATGCGAGCTAATTTGGAATTCGTGCGCTGGGGTAATCGTCGAAACGGAAGCCTACAACGCAATCGGCGATGAAGCTTGTCATTGCTTTGTGCGCCCGAGTGCGCGCGCGTTCGTCGAGCGAAATCATGCTGGGGCGGCCTACGTTTATTTCAATTACGGCGTTCACTGGATGTTGAACGTTTTGGTGAAAGGAAGGGAAAACGGTTTTGTTCTCATCCGTGCGCTTGAGCCAACTCGCGGGATCGCGCTGATGAGGAGGCGACGGGACGTCCATGATATTCATCGGCTTTGTTCGGGTCCTGGCAAGCTGACGCAGGCATTGGCTATTACCGGCCGACACGACGAGATGGATTTGTGTTGCGATGAGAATCGTTGTTTCCGAAAGCCAGCTGCTTCACTTGACGTTGTTGCCGACGAGAGAATCGGCATTCGGCGCTCGGCCCATTTGCCGTGGCGCTTTACTTTACGTGACAGCGTACACGTTAGCCGGAAAGTCCGGTCAGCTCGAGCGCAGTTGCCAGCTGCGCCGTAATCGGCAACTGCGGGGAACGTGTTTAGCGTTGCGGATATCCCATTTCATTAACACCTCGCTTCAGCGAGGTGCATGGGCCAGGAGTACTACCGCAACCGCTTTAGCGGTTTTCTTATGCAGTGACGAAAAACCGCCGAAGCGGTTAGGGCTTCCTCAGGGGGTTATTAACACCCAGCTAAAGCAGGGTGTTAATGAGAGGATCGGTCGACGCTAAGAATATACACTGCGGAACGAATCTGGTTCGCGCGTTGACCAAATGCGCGGCCTCGCCGATTTTCCGCGGGTGAATTCGCGAAACAAACAGCGCGTGCTTCTTGGCATGAGCGGCGGAGTCGATTCCAGCGTCGCTGGTTATTTGCTGCGCGAGCAAGGCTACGACGTCATCGGGGTGACGATGAAAGTGTGGCCGCAAGACTGCATTTCACGGGCGGAGGACAAATGCTGCGGGCCACAGGCCGTGGCGGACGCACGTAGTGTCGCCCATGCCCTCGGAATTCCGCATTACGTGGTCGACGAAGCGGACCAGTTCGAAAAACTCGTGATCAATTATTTTTCGAGCGAATACCAGGCCGGTCGCACGCCGAATCCGTGTGTGATGTGCAACGAAAAATTGAAATTCGGAAATCTTTGGGAAAAAGCAAAGGCGCTTGGATGTGACTATATCGCGACCGGACACTACGCGATCATTGAACATCACGATGCCGCGGCCGGCGACCGCGGCTACAAGCGCGCGGTGTTGCGCAAAGGGGTCGATTCACGGAAGGATCAGTCATATTTTCTGTTTAGTTTGCGGCAGGAACAATTGCAGCGTGCGCTCACTCCACTGGGTCGAATGTCGAAATCCGAAATCCGCGCGATTGCCCGAGAACTCGGCCTAAAAGTGGCCGACAAACCGGACAGCCAGGAGATTTGTTTCGTGCCGGGTCAGGATTACAAAGCGTTTCTGCGGTCGCACCTTGGCGAGAACCAATTTCATCCCGGCGGAATTTACGATCTCGACGGTAACTTCATTGCGACGCACGACGGGATTGAAATGTTTACCATTGGTCAGCGCAAAGGTTTGCCAGGTGGGTCAGCGCAGCCGCGGTATGTCGTCGATCTCGATCCGGAAACGAACCGGGTCATCGTTGGTCAGGCGGAAGATTTGCTGGTGGAAGAGTTTGAGATCGATCACGTCAATTGGATTTCTGCAGCCGGGGTCGATGAGCCCGATTCGCGGTCAGCGACCGCGGCTACAATGTCGCACGAAGTAACGGTCAAGATTCGTTATAATCATCCGGGGACGCGTGCGACACTAGTGCCGATGGAAAATCAACGCGCGCGCATCCGTCTGCGCGAGCCGCAAAAAGCCGTTACCCCAGGACAGGCGGCGGTGTTTTACGATGATGACCTTGTTCTCGGCGGCGGCTGGATTTGCCGGCAGGCGGAATTGGTAGCGGCGTGAACGAACAGTTTGTCATCGCGTTCAGCACGTTTCCTGACAAAGAAATAGCGCAGAAGATCGCACGCGAACTTGTTGAAAATGCGATCATCGCCTGCGCGAACCTCGTGCCGTCGGTAGAATCAATTTATTTCTGGAATGAGAAGGTGGAGACGAGTGCGGAAGTATTCGCGATTTTTAAAATGACGGCGGCCCGTTATTCGGAATTCGAATCGCGCTTGCGCGAGTTGCATCCGTATGATGTTCCGGAAATCGTACGATTGAACATCGCCGAGGGCTCGGCCGATTACCTTCGTTGGATCGAGGAGAGCTGTTCACGAACTTAGGAACGACTGCTCGTCATCCCGAGCCGCACAGACGGCGAGGGACCTCACGAATGTGGTGGCAATCTTCAAGTTAGCTTGTGTGATCTAAGAGTGTAGGAGAGGTCCCTCGCTTGCGCTCGGGATGACGGACGATTGTTGCGCGGAATTGATTAACGGGAACGCTTCCGCCGGGCGCCTAAGAAGATGGCGGCACCGATCGCATTCGCGATAATGGCGACGAAGGCGATTTTTGTGCCGAAGATTAGCGGGTTCGGCACGTCGATGATGGGGTAGACGGTGAAGAAAATGGCAAGCAATGAAACACCACAGCCACACGCCGATGCGACTCGCAACCACACTGGCGCGCCCGAACGAACAGCAGAAGTCCCGAAAATTGGAAGGGCGAACAAGCTCAAGTAGACGATAGCGTAGAAAACATTGGCTGCGTTGTCGACGAGTTGAAACGCTTCCTGAATTCCAGCGCCAATCTGGCTGGAAATGGCAATGACCAGCGTGATGATGCCGACAAAAACCACCGAGTTGATCGGCGTTTTATATTTTGGATGCAACCGCGTGAACCAGACTGGCAGCAGCCGGTCCCAGCCCGCAACCATGGGCAAGCGCGAGGTGCCGGTGAAATGAACACTCGTTGAAGAAATGGTTCGCACTGTCATCAGGATGATGCCAGCGGACGCGATCGCGCCGGCGATGGGGAATGAACGCAGCCCAAGACGCAAGGTCTGCGGCACGGGCCCTATCAAATCGATGGGGTTATTGCCAACGAATGCCAGCACTGAACTTGTGCCCAGGATAAATGCCAAAGCAATAATGGGAGATGCGATGATGACCGAACGACCGATGTCCCGGGCGGGCGAGCGCGTTTCGCCGGCAAGAATTGCGACGTATTCGAATCCGCTTAGCGCGCCGATCGCCAGTTTGCTGAAGATATTAAGGCAATAGAACAGTGACACCGTGGGCGCAGCGATCTGAAGCGGTTGATATTGTCTCAATTCGCCGCGGGCAAGGCCGATAAACGGTAATGCGATGAGCGCGCCGTAAACCAGAAGCATGACAAGGCCGCCGATGTTATGAACCCACTTGCCTAACGCCAGACCTCGTATGGCCGTCCAGCCAAGGCCGATCACGAGGGCGCAACTAATCAATGACACGCACCATTTGCTATTCGGCATCCAGGTGGCGCTTTCGCCAATCGCGTAGGAGATGTTGGTCGTGACAAACATTCCCCCCAGCGCGATGACCGTGATAGAAAGCAGCCACAAATTCCACGCCACGATGAAGCCGGCAAATTCGTTGAACCCGATTTTAGCCCATTGATAGATGCCGCCCTCAAGCGGCATGAGGCGATTTAAGTAAATCACGACCGCCGCCTGGGGAATGTAAAAAAGTAAGATGGCAAGCAGCCAGAAGAAGAGATGTGAGTGCCCGAGCTTTGCCGCGGTCCCGACCCAGCCTGAGCCGACAATAAACAAGATTTGGGTGAGCACGAGATCGCGCAGGCCAAGTTCCTTTTTGAGAGGAGCGCTGCGGTCTTCGACTGCTTGTTCCGCACGGTCTAATTCGTTAGCCATTGTCGCGCGTGAAAATTTAAAGACCGCGCTCAGGCACGACTACCCCTCGGCCTTTTTCTTCGGTGGCGGCTCGGTTCGGAATTCCTTGTGCCGAATCTTGCCGCCGGCGTAGGCAATATAACCGCTCATTCCGAGAACCATTACGCCGACGAAAATCGTGGTAAGAAGGAGCGAGGTTGAAGTCTTGGGCCATTTTATCGGAAGAGCGAGCGCGAGTGCGCTTAGTCCCGCCAAGGCGTAGAAGAAATAAATGAGTTGTTCGGCACGATGCTGGTGTTCATCGAGCCAAGCCTGCCCGTCGTCATCAGTCATGGACAAGACGCGATCGTAACCTTCCTCGCCGAATTCATATACCGGCCAGGCCGAGGCGGCACTGATTAGGACGAGAGCGAGCGTCGCGATTTGTGCCGGCCGACTCCGAAGAAAAAATGCCACGATCAATCCGATCCAGCCCATCGCCAATCCGTAGATCGGTAGAGGGTTGATAAGGACGTGAACATATTCAGGTTGGCGCTGGAGAGCGTGAAGAAAGGCGGTCATTTGGTTGCGGCCAGGACGACGGCGTTACTAAGTTTCGCAAGCCGTTCTGGAACGTAACGCTTCCAGTCGCTAGTGGTGAAATGCCACCATTCGGTGCGCAATCCATAGAAGCCGGCGTCCGCCATTGTTGTTTGCAGAAGATACAAGTGATTGCGCACGAGCCGATCGCTGCCAGTGTAATGAAGCATCGCCGCCGGTGTGAAGTCATCGAAATCGGTTGGCATCGAGAGTGGCCGCCCCCAATCGTCCACCAGAGTTGCATCAACCGCCACGCCCCAGCTGTGGAACGAGCCGGAACCACCGCTTGGATTGACGACGTAATCATTTCTCGGCGCGAGCCGCCACAACTGTGCCTGGGCATCACGCGGCCGATAAGCATCCCAGATTTTCAGGCCGCAATTGTAGCGCCGTAGAATTGCCTGGGCGGTGATCAATTTTCGCGCCACACCCGCCCGGATTAGTGGCTGCATGCTTGACGGATAGAGCGGACGATGCGCGATATTCTCTGAAGTCGCATAACGCAATTCAATCCGAATGGCCGGGGCAATGGTTCTGAGATCAACCCACTCGAAATCGTTTGTGGGGAGCGCCGAAATTTGCGCGCGAACAATCGGCGCGCCGAGCAGAAAGGTTGCGAAAACGATGAGGGACATCGCGGGATTAGTTAGCTGCGGTCGCGGATGGTGGCGCATCAGTCTTGGCGATGCGTTGGAGCAGAAGTCGTGCGCTGTTTTCCGGTATGTTGAAGCGGATTTCGAGATCCGCATGTTGGCGAGTGATTTCGGGCGGAGTGGCGAAAAGCGGGAGATCGGATTGCTCGATTCGCAGCCAACGCTGCGGATCATCGTGAATGCTTTTGGCCAGATCACTTGCCGCGTTTTCCGATGGCAGTCTCAAGAGGAGACGCGCTTTCACCGGCGTCTGGAGGGAAACGCCCAGTCCGAGCAATTGCGCGCTCTCCAAAAGTTCTCGCGGGAAAATTGGATGAAACGCGCGAGCCAATCCAGGCGGGTCGCGCGAAATCAAACGTAAGGTTGTTTCCCGATCGAGTGCCTGAAAGCGATCGAAAAATTCCCCCGTGATTTGCAGATCCGCCTCCAGTCCGAGACGCACTCGCACCAACTCGTCCACTCCATCGGGCATGCCGACGGCGAGGGTTTTCGGGCCCACGCGCGCGATGCTGAAGTCGGATTGCTGCCAGACCGGAAGCCCGCTAATTGTACGTCGTTCAAATTGCTTATCTTCCGCTATTGTCCGCACCACCGTCGAAACATTATCGCGCGCTTCCACCAGAAGAAATTCTCGTGGCGGCGAATTTTCAACGGTAGTCAGAGCCCGAGTGATGCGTGCAGCGTCGCCAGGAATTCTTAAGCGCGGTATCTGCGAAGCAGCGCCGATCAGGCCGGGCCAGGTTTGCAGCCAAAAATCTTCGTTCCGCCATTTCTTTGGCAAATCATCGCGATCAAAGCGCTCTGCATTTAACGAGAGAATGGCATCGGTTTCGCGCGGCAGCCATTCACGTTTGGGCGGGGATTGAAAGACGAGGGGCAGAACAATTGCCAGCAAGATGAGAATCGAGACGATAACGAAATAAAATTTTCGCAATTCCTGCTTATCGATTTGCTCGGAGAGAACGCTGAGTTGTTCCCTGTGTTCATTATGACGCTGAACCGATTGGCGGTGACGCAGGACGTCATGCAGTAAATGCGGCGCATTCGGCGGGGCGATGCCGCGCGTTGCAAGATGGCGACCGATGTTCAGGTAAGCCGGATTCTTTCGTTCCTCGACCGTCTGGTGCTGCGCTCTTGCTTCCCGCAATGCGTCTTGCTGCGCCCGTGCCTTTTCTGCCAAGGCGCGATCGGTCGCTTCGAATCGCTCGCGTACGCGTGTGATGTTTCGCTCCGCAGCCGATAATTCTTCCTCCGCCGTGGCCAGCTTTTGTGTCGCCTGCCGGCTCGCTTCCGCGCTTCCCTCACGAGCGCGAACAATTTCCGCGCGCTCCTGCGGCAACCGCGCGCGTTTGCTGGCGAGCACCGCCGTGCGTGCATCCAGGTCGGCCGGGGGCGGCGCCTGCGCCTGCAAGGCTGAAAGTTGTTTGAGTAGCTCGCGATCGGCTGAATCATTTGCTTGCAAGCGTGATTCCACACTCGCCAGCTCGCGCTCACAAATGGTGGCGGCGTTTTTCGCGTCGTCGCGCTGCTGCAGGATTGGCTTTTTCTCCGTCTCCAATTTGCTAATCGCCTCGTCCTGGGCACGCGCGTTTTCTGTCCGCTCCGCTTCGATTTGCTTGACCGCAACTTCGATTTGCGCGATGCGCAGTGCCACTTCCTTTTGCTCCTGCTCGAGTTTCTTAAGTGCGACGATCTCGTTGCGGACTTCCGGGAAACTCGCCGCCTGCGCGGTGCCTTCGCGTCCGAGATAAATTTCGCTGCGCTGCAGCTGCCGCTTTACGTGTCGCAGCGCCATGCGCGTGCGTTGCCGTCGCACTTTCAACCCAAGCTCGCGCAGACCGGTGCGAATGAAACTCACAAGCGAATGCTAACCGAACAACTCTTTTGAAAAAGAGCAATTCACTCCTGGGGAAGTTCCGTAAGAAGAACCGCGCCTTTTACACGCACGGTCTAAACAGACCGCGCAGGTCATCCTGAACGAAGCGAAGGACCTCACAAACGAAGATTGAGCACGCGAGCTAACTAGTATGTCCCAAACTTCAAGTGCGAGGTCCCTCGTTGCGCTCGGGATGACAACGCTTTCACGTTCTAGCGCCATTGATCGAAAGGGAATTACCCGTTCCGTAAATCATTCCTCTTCGCTCAACTTCGCCAGGACACTAAAATCCTCGAGAGTTGTCGTGTCGCCGGTCACGGTTTTGCCGCTGGCAATTTCCTTCAGTAAACGCCGCATGATCTTGCCGCTACGCGTTTTTGGCAACGCTTCCGCGAATCGGATTTCATCTGGCTTCGCAATTGCGCCGATGTGAACGCCGACGTGATCGCGCAATTCCATTTTTAACCCGGCCGATGGGCTGGCGATTCCTTTCAAGGTGACGAATGCGACGACGGCCTGCCCTTTCATTTCATCAGGCCGACCTACCACGGCGGCTTCCGCCACTTTCGCGTGCGCGACCAATGCGCTCTCGATTTCCGAGGTGCCGAGACGATGTCCGGCGACATTGAGCACGTCGTCAATGCGGCCAACAATCCAAAAATATCCATCGCGATCGCGTCGCGCGCCGTCTCCGGTGAGATAGCATCCTTTGAATTCGCTCCAGTACTGTTTTTGATAACGTTCCATGTCCCCATAGATCGTGCGCAACATCGATGGCCATGGCTTTCGGATGATTAATTTCCCGCCCATATTTGCCCCGACCTCTTCGCCACGTTCGTCCACCACTGCGGCATCGACACCAAAGAACGGCAACGTCGCGCTTCCGGGTTTGGTCGGGATTGCGCCCGGTAATGGCGTGATCATGATTGCGCCAGTCTCAGTTTGCCACCAGGTATCAACAACCGGGCAGTGCCCACCCCCAATCGTCTTCTGATACCACATCCATGCCTCGGGATTGATCGGCTCGCCCACCGAACCAAGAAGGCGCAACGACGAAAGATCGTGCTTCTTCACCCAGTCATCGCCCCAGCGAATGAACGCGCGAATCGCTGTGGGTGCGGTATATAAAATCGTAACTCTATAATCTTCGACGATTTTCCAAAATCGGTCTGGTTCCGGCCAGTTGGGCGCGCCCTCATACATCAAAGTGGTCGCTCCCAGTGTGAGCGGACCGTAAACGACGTAACTGTGGCCAGTGACCCAGCCCACGTCTGCAGTGCACCAGAAAAGATCTTCGTCGCGGACATCAAAAACATATTTCATCGTCGAATAAATGCCGAGCAAATAGCCCCCGGTGGTATGCAGAATTCCCTTCGGTTTTCCGGTCGAGCCGCTGGTATAGAGAATGTAGAGCGGATGCTCGGAATCGAGGGCAAGGGGCTCGCAATTCGCACCGACGTATTCCAGCTCGCGATGCCACCAAACGTCGCGCCCTTCCTCCATGTGAATTTCATTGCCGACGCGTTTGAAAACGATCACATGTTTTACCGAGGTACCGCCACTCAGAGCGTGGTCGACATTATTTTTTAACGGTACGATTGCCCCGCGCCGGTAGCTACCATCCGCGGTAATCAACGCGATCGCCCCGCAGTCCGCGATGCGATCGCGAATG
>WNFT01004732.1_pt1 | contig 11881 bp, 13 predicted proteins | sample 5400191 | NCBI WGS metagenome assembly WNFT01 (sample SAMN13153359, study PRJNA577476) | soil metagenome | isolation source: 80 cm saprolite under Madrone tree | place: USA:California | collected 2016-06-14
CGGCCAGGCGGAGCGCCGGCTCGCCGAGCACCGCCAGCGGACGCTCCTCTTCATCGACGAGATCCACCGCTTCAACAAAGCGCAGCAGGACGCCCTGCTCCCCCACGTCGAGCGGGCACCATCACGTTGATCGGCGCCACCACCGAGAATCCCAGCTTCGAAGTGAACTCGGCGCTGCTCTCCCGCTGCCGGGTCTTCGCTCTGCGCCCCCTGGAGGAAGCGGACCTCCGCGTCGTGATCGAGCGCGCGCTGGCCGACAAGGAGCGGGGTCTGGGCGGCTCGCTAGTGGCCAAGCCCGAGTTCCTCGAGCACGTGGCGAAGCACTCGTCCGGCGACGCCCGGCGTGCGCTGTCCGCGCTGGAGGTCGCCGCCGCCCGCGCCCGCGCCGAGCGGCGCGACGTCCTGGACGCCCGCGATGCCGAGGAAGCGCTGCAGCAGAAGACGCTGCTCTACGACAAGTCGGGCGACGCGCACTACGACACCGTCAGCGCCTTCATCAAGAGCCTGCGGGGCAGCGACCCCGACGCGGCGGCGTACTACCTGGTCCGCATGCTGGAGTCGGGCGAGGAGCCGCGTTTTTTGCTTCGCCGGATGGTCATCTTCGCCGCCGAGGACGTCGGCAACGCGGACCCGCGCGCCTTGAGCGTCGCGGTGGACGCCTTGCGCGCCTTCGAGCTGGTGGGGTTGCCCGAAGGAGTGCTTCCGATGACGCAGGCGGCGGTCTTCCTCGCCACCTGCCCGAAGAGCAATTCCACCCTCACCACCTATACCGGCGCCCGCAAGGCCGTGCTCGAGCATGGCCCCCTGCCCGTCCCTCTGAAGCTGCGCAACGCGCCCACGCCGCTGATGAAGGCGATGGGCTACAGCGGGGGCTACCGATATCCGCACAACTTCGCGGGAAATTACGTGCCGGAGGAGTACCTCCCGGACGCGCTGCGCGGGCAGCGGTTCTACGAGCCCGGCGGAAACGGCGAGGAAGCTGCCATCCGCGAGCGCCTTGCACGCTGGCGCGCGGAGAGCGAGGAGCGGCGCCGCGGCGAGGAAGCGGAAGCGGCTGCCGTCTCCGCGGTGGCACGGACGCTGGATGAGTAGCTGATCCAGTGGCCGCTGCCGGGCCGCTGTTTATCATCGATCGCGTGGAAGCGATCTACGCCAGCGCGCGGCGAATCGGAGTTCTGATCGGGGGCTCCGTCCTGCTCGTCGCCGGACTGGCGATGCTGGTCCTGCCAGGGCCCGGTGTCGCCGCGATCATCGCAGGTCTGGCACTGTTGGGAACGCAGTTCGAGTGGGCGCGGCGCGCGTCTGGGTGGCTGCGGGATCGGATCGCCGCGGTCCTGGCGGCGGTCAAGCTCAAGGTCCAGCGGAGCCGGTAGCCCGCTGGAGCGCGGAAAGCCGACCCACGCACGCTTCGGCCGCAAGATCAAGACTGGTTTGGGCGAGCGGTCCGGGATAGCAGGAGCGCTCCCGATGGCGCTCGATCTCTCGCTCCTCAATCCACAGCAGAGGCAGGCAGTCGTCCAGACCGAGGGACCCGTGCTGGTGCTGGCCGGCGCGGGATCGGGCAAGACGCGGGTGATCGCGCACCGGGTGGTGCACCTGCTCGAGCGAGGGGTGCCGGCGCGAGCGATCCTGGCCGTGACGTTCACCAACAAAGCCGCCGCGGAGATGAAGGACCGCGTCGTCCAGCTCGCCGGCGACAAGGCGGAGGCGCGGCGCGTCCTGGTGAGCACGTTCCACGCGTTCGGGATGCGGGTCGTCCGCGAGAAGCACGAACAGCTCGGGCTGCCGGCGCGGTTCGCCATCCTCGACGCAGGGGACCAGGCGGCGCTGGTCAAGCGGCTCCTGCGCGACCTCAAGGTGGACGACAAGCGGTTCGACGTCGGCCGGCTGCTGGCGATCGTCTCCCGCCTGCGCACCGGCGGCGCCCCGGGGCATCCGGACGACGAGTACGAGCTCTGCGCGGCGGAGCTGCTGCCCAGGTACGAGCTCGGCCTGCGGGCCATGGGAGCGGTGGACTTCGACGATCTGCTGATCCTGCCGCTGAGGCTGTTCAGCGAGCCGGCCATGCTGCAGGAGTACCAGTCGCGGTACCGCTACCTGATGGTGGACGAGTACCAGGACACCAACGGCGCGCAGCTCCAGCTCCTCGAGCAGCTCGCCGGGATGCGGCGGAACCTCTGCGTGGTGGGCGACGACGACCAGAGCATCTACGCCTGGCGCGGCGCGCAGGTGCGGCACATCCAGGAATTCGACCGGAAGTTCGCCGGCTGCGTCGAGGTCCGGCTGGAGCAGAACTACCGGAGCAACGGGAACATCCTCGAGGCGGCCAACGCGGTGATCGGCAAGAACCCGGGGCGGAAACCCAAGCGGCTCTGGACCGACCGCGGGCGCGGGCCCAACATCCGCCTGGTCGCCGCGCCGTCGGACGAGGCGGAGGCGAAGCACGTGGCGGACGAGATCGTCCGGGTCTCGTACGAGGAGAAGATTCCCGCGCGCGAGATCGCCATCCTCTACCGCACCAACGCGCAGGCGCGGCCGTTCGAGGAGGCGTTGCGGCTGGCCGGCATCCGGTACCGGGTGGTCGGGGGGACGTCGCTGTTCGATCGGAAAGAAGTGCGCGACCTGGTGGCCTACCTGCGCGCCGCCTTGAATCCGCGGGATGAGGTGGCGCTCTTGCGCATCGTGAACGTCCCCGCGCGAGGGATCGGCGACCAGACCGTGACGCGGGCGCAGGAGCTGGCGCGCGAGCGCAAGTGCACGGTGTGGGACGTCTTCTGCGGAGCGCCGGCGGAGCTGGGCCACGCCCAGGAGCGGATCGCCGCGTTCGTCGGCCTTTTGCGCAAGTACGGCGAGTCGCTGGGGCGCAAGGGCTTCTCGCAGGCGGCGCGGGAGCTGGTGGAGGAGGTGCGCCTGTTCGAGGAAGCGCGCCGCGGCGCCCAGAGCTTGCCGGCGCAGGCGCGCAAGGTGGAGGCGATCGAGTCGCTCCTCGGCCAGCTCGTCGAGTACGAGAAGGCGGAGGAGCAGAAGGCCGCGGAGCGTTCACTCTCCGGGGCGGAGGACGCCGACGAGGCTTTCGCGAAGGGCCTGCCGGGATACCTGGCGCGGCTGGCGCTCGACTCGAAGGAGGCGGACGGCGAGCGGGGCGAGGCAGTGACCCTGATGACGCTGCACGGTGCGAAGGGGCTCGAATGGCGCTGCGTCTTCCTCTGCGGCCTTGAGGAAGGGCTCCTGCCCCATTCAGGCCGGGGCTTCGACGATTCCGGCAGCGAACCTCGGGCGGACGGAGCGTTGAATCTGGAAGAGGAGCGCCGGCTCTGCTACGTCGGAATCACCCGCGCCCGGGAACGGCTGATCCTGACCCGCGCCGTGGAGCGGCTGCGGCGGGGCAAGGCCATCCCCCGCACCCCCTCCCGCTTCCTCGAGGACATTCCCGAGGAACTGGTCGACTTCATCGACCTGTCCGGTCCGAGGCCCGAGGCCCCCAAAGCGGTCCAGGAAGCCAAGGCAAAGAGCTTCTTCTCCTCGATGACCGAGCTGCTGGGCGACCCCTCCCCCGCCCGCAAATAGTCCTGGGGCCCGTTCTGTTGACACTCCGGGCCTGATCGCGTATCTACCGCCGCCCCTCAGCGGCTTGCCGCAAGGGGATTTTTGTTCTGGGAGTCTTTTCAAAATGAAGACCGTGATGGGCAGCAAGAAGACCGTCCAGCGGAACTGGGTGGTCATCGACGTGAAGGACAAGGTGCTGGGGCGCGTCGCGACCACCATCGCGAGCGTGCTGCGCGGCAAGAACAAGCCGATCTTCACTCCGCACGCGGACTGCGGCGACTTCGTGGTGGTGATCAACGCCGACAAGGTCCGGCTGACCGGCAAGAAGTGGCACGACAAGAAGTACATCCACCACACCATGTACCCGGGCGGGCTGGTGACGTTCTCCGCGGAGCAGGCCGTGCAGCGCAAGCCCACCCGCCTGGTCGAGGACGCCGTCCGCCGCATGCTCCCGCGCACCGCCCTCGGCCGCGCCCTGATGAAGAAGCTGAAGATCTACGCCGGCGACCAGCACCCGCACGCCGCCCAGAAGCCCGCCGCCATGGAAGCGGCGAACGCCTAAGAGGTTCCAGAGAGATGGCCAAGGACCTGATCGTTTCCGCCACCGGACGCCGCAAGGAGTCGATCGCGCGCGTGCGCATGAAGCCGGGCTCGGGCGAATTCGTCGTCAACGACCGCACCCTCGACGAGTACTTCGGGCGCGAGACCAGCAAGATGATCCTCAAGCAGCCCCTCGACGTGGTGGAGCAGAATGGCAAGGTCGACATCGCCGTCACCGTCTGCGGCGGCGGGCTGTCGGGGCAGGCCGGCGCCATCCGCCACGGCATCAGCCGTGCACTGACCAAGCTGAACCCGGAGTTCCGGCCGCCGCTGAAGAAGGCGGGCTTCTTGACCCGCGATGCGCGCGCCGTGGAGCGCAAGAAGTACGGGCGGCCGGGAGCGCGCAAGCGGTTCCAGTTCTCGAAGCGCTAAGCATCCTGTCGCTCACATCGGAGCACACCGGCAGCCGCTGGCGTTCATTGGGAGCGTCCAAAGTCGCGTGCTAGCGTCGAGCGATGGAATTGAACGAGATCCTGCAAGTCGCGCTCAGGGGCGGCGCCTCGGACATCCATCTCAAGGCCGGCCTCCCCCCGATGTTCCGCGTCGACGGCTCGCTGGTCCCGCTCAAGGACGCCCGCCGCCTTCCGCCCGAGGAGATCTCGCGGATGGCCTTCGGGATCATGAACGACTACCAGAAAGAGAAGTTCAAGGCGCAGAACGAGCTGGACCTCGCGTACGGCGTCCCCGGGCTGGGGCGCTTCCGCGTCAACGTCTTCCAGCAGCGCGGCACCCTCGGAGTCGTGCTGCGGGTGATCCCGTTCAAGATCGCCACCATCGATCAGCTGGTGCTCCCCAAGGTGCTGGAGAAGATCGCCGGCGAGCAGCGCGGGCTGATCCTGGTTACCGGGACCACCGGGTCGGGCAAGTCGACCACGCTGGCGGCGATGGTCGACCACATCAACACCAACGAGACCTGCCACATCATGACGATCGAGGACCCGATCGAGTTCCTCGTCCGCGACAAGCGGAGCATCGTCAACCAGCGCGAGGTGGGCGTGGATACGCTCTCGTTCGCGCAGGCGCTCAAGTCCGCGCTGCGCCAGGATCCCGACGTGATCCTGGTGGGCGAAATGCGCGACCTGGAGACCATCGAGACCGCGCTGACCGCGGCCGAGACCGGCCACCTGGTGCTCTCGACGCTGCACACCCTGGACGCGACCGAGACCATCACCCGCATCGTCTCCGCCTTTCCCCCGCACCAGCAGAAGCAGGTGCGGCTGCAGCTGGGATCGGTGCTGAGGGGCGTGATCTCGCAGCGCCTGGTCCCCCGGGCCGACGGCAAGGGCCGCGTCGCCGCGGTCGAAGTGCTGGTCGCCAACTCGCGCATCCGCGAGATGATCGAGGACAAGGACCGCACCAAGGAGATCCTGCAAGCGATCTCGCAGAGCTTCACCACCTACGGGATGCAGACGTTCGACCAGTCGCTGATGAGCCTCTTCAAGCAGAACCTCATCAGCTACGAGGAAGCGCTGCGGCAGTGCTCGAACCCGGACGACTTCGCGCTGCGCGTCTCCGGCGTCAGCGGGACGAGCGACAGCAGCTGGGACGATTTCGAGGGCCAGAAGAACGACGGCCGGCAACCCGCTGCCGCCCAGGCCGGCCGCCCTCCGCCCCCGGCCCGGCCGGGCGCCTCGAACGGCGGGAAGCCCACGCCGCCGGTCGTCTCCAAGCAGCAGACGCCGTCCAAACCAGCTCCTGGCAGCGACGACGATTTCCAGATCGAGCGGTTCTAGCCGCTGCCGCACCGGAGGTGCGGCTTTGCGGCTACGCACGAGAATGATCATTCGGCCAGTGCGCCTCGCCGACTGTTTCTAACCAGCCGTCAGGCGTCCGTCATTCAACCGGTTGAACGGGCCGGGCGCGAGCCCCTATCCTGCCGCGGTGCCCGCCGCGACCGCCCTGGAAAAAGCCCTGCAACTGCTCGCCGTTCGCGCCCGGACGGCCCAGGAGCTCGATCGGGCGCTCGCCCGGTCCGGCTTCCCTGAACCCGAGCGCGAGTCCGCGCTGGCGCGTGTCCGGGAGCTAGGCTACATCAACGACGCAGAGACGGCCCGTGACCGCGCCAGATCGCGGGTGGGTCGAGGAGAGGCCCCGCGGCTGGCCGCGAAGAAGCTGGTCGCGCAGGGCGTCGGGCAAGGCGACGCGCGCGCCGCGGTTACGGATGCCGCGGAGGGCGCGTCGGAAGAGGAGCTGGCCTCGCGGGCGCTGGAACGGCGCCTGAAGGGCCGTCAGCCCGCGGATGAGCGGGAGCAGCGGCGCCTGTTCCGGGCGCTGGTCCGGAAGGGACACTCCCCCTCCGCGGCGGCGAAGGCGCTGGGGATCGCGTGGGAAGGAACCGATGACGTCGAAGACTGGTAAGGCGCTTCTCCTCACCCTGCTCTGCGCCTGCGCGAGCAGCAAGGAGAGCGTGGACATCACCAAGCCGATCACCGGCGCCGAGGCGAGCAACGCCGCCAAGGCGTACGAGAGGGGCATGCAGGAGAAGAAGGACCAGAACCCGATGGAGGCCACCCGCTTCTTCGAGTACGTGCGGAACAACTTCCCCTACTCGCAGTACGCGGCCCTCGCCCAACTCGCCATCGCCGACATGGCCTTCGAGCGGGACGACTGGTCGCAGGCCGCCACCCAGTACCAGGACTTCGTCAAGAGCCATCCTTCGCATCCCAAGGCCGATTACGCGGCGTACCGGACGGGGCTGGCGTACTTCAACGACCGCGCCTCCGACGTCTTCATCCTTCCGCCCAGCCACGAGAAGGACCAGGCGCCCTTGCGCCAGGCGCTGGAAGCGCTCAACAAGTTCGTGAGCTCGTACCCGAAGAGCGAGTACGTCCCGAAGGCCCAGGCGATGATCGGGGACTGCCGCGAGCTCCTCGCCGCCCACGAGCGCTACGTGGCCGAGTTCTACTGGAAGCGCGAGCAATGGCGCGGCGCCGCCGGCAGGTACATCGTCCTGGCGGACACCTACGGCGACCTCCGCGGGGGCAAGATGCACGCGGACTCGCTCTGGCGCGCGGCGATGGCCTATCGCAACGCCAAGGCCTCCGCGGACGAGCGCCGGGTGCTGCAGCGTCTGGTGCAGGAAGCGCCGCAGGACCCCCACCGCGCCGAGGCCGAGGCGCTCTTGCGGACGCTTCCCCCGGAGGCGTCGAGCGCTCCTCCCCCGGAAGCGAAACCGGGTCCAGAAAGTGTGAAGCCGCCCGCGTCCCGTCCAGCCGACGCGACCCCGGAGCCCGGTCCGTCGCCGAACCCCCAGGCCTCGCCGGCTGCTCCGCTGACGCCGCCCGGCGGATGATTCATGGTACGCTCTCCTCCCGGACGCAGGGACGGGGAGCGCATGGACGACCAATTGAGGGAGCTGGTCGCCCTCGGCAGGGAGCACTTCCAGCGCGGCGATTATTCGCTCGCGGCGGGACATCTGGAACAGGCATTGGCGCGCGGCGTCGTTTTCGCCGACGTGCACCACATGCTGGGCGTCATCTACCACCACCTGGGCGAGTTCGAGGCGGCGCAGCGCGCGCTGCAGAAGGCGCTCGACATCAATCCCGGATACGTCGAGGCCGGGCTGAACCTGGCCATCGTCTGCAACGACCTGGGCCAGTACGAGCGGGCGCAGAAGATCTACGGCGCGGCGGTGGAGCGGGCCCGGGCCCGGGGCAAGCGCGAGCCCAACGGCGACGAGCCGATGGACAGCTACACCCGCGGCAAGATCGCCAACCTGCACGCCGCGGTGGCTGACGGGTACATGTCCATCCGCCGGCCGACCGACGCCGCGGCGGAATACCGGCGGGCGCTGTCCCTCTGCCCGACCTTCGTCGACCTGCGGCTGCGCCTCGCCCATGCGCTGCGGGAAGCGAACGACATCGAGGGGGCGGTGGCCGAATTCCGCATCGCTGTCCAGCACGCGCCGGCGTACGTCCCGGCCCGGGTCGCCCTGGGCGTCGCGCTGTACACCGGAGGCAAGCTGGAAGAGGCCGTCGGTCAGTGGGAAGAGGTGCTGCGCATGGATCCGCAGCACCGGATCGCTTCCATGTACCTGAAGCTCGCGCGGGCGCAGGCGAGAAAGACCGGGGCATGAGCGATCGCGCGTTCGCGCTTCGCTTCATCTCCGGGAAGTATCAGGGCGGCGAGTACCCACTGGCGGACGCGGGCGAGCTGACGATCGGCCGATCGAGCGAGCTGGACATGGTCCTGATCGAGGACATGGTCTCGCGCAAGCACGCCAGGCTGACGGTGGCGCCGGGCGGCATCACCATCGCGGACCTCGGCTCGACCAACGGCACGTTCGTCAACGGAGAGAAGGTCGGCCGGGCGCAGCTGAAGGAAGGCGACCGCATCCTCATCGGCACCAACATCCTCAAGCTGGTGGCGGTGACGCGGCAGCCGGGCACCCCGGTCGACGTCAGGGCCGCCCAGCGGAGCCTGGAGGCGAGCGCCGCCGCCCAACAGACCCGGCAAGGCGGGCGCACTTCGGTGCAAGGCCGGCTGGAGGAGGTTCCGCTGGTGGACCTGCTGCAGCTCCTCAGCACCTCCAAGAAGACGGGCTCCATCGTGATCCAGGGATACCGGAGCGGCCGCGTCGACCTGCGCGCCGGCAAGGTCGTGAGCGCGACCGTCGATGCCGATCCGTCCCTGCGGCCGAAGAAGGCGCTGTTCCGGATGGTCACCTGGGGCCAGGGCGGGTTCGAGTTCGCCGCCCAGGAAGGCGAGCTTCCTCCTTCAAGGAACGAGATCGCCGAGCCCACCTCGCAGGTGATCATGGAAGCGATCCAGCAGGCCGAAGAGCTCGCGAGCGGAGGCTTCCCCGCGCCGACCGCGGCGGTCGGAATCGTCATGCCGCTGTCGCCCAGCCTGCGAGCCCTGACCCCCCAGGAGCTGGACCTGATCCAGCTGGTGCACAACCATGGCGTGGTGCAGGCGGTCCTGGACCGGGCAGCGGAGAGCGACCTGGAGGTGGCGCGGCAGCTCCGGTCGCTGATGGAGCGCGGGTACCTCCGGCAGTTCTGACGCGCGGGAATCTCCCGGACGCGTTAGAACGGAGGGCCGTGGACGACAAGGCCACAGATCAGGCGTCGGCGGAGACGGCCAACGAGCACCCCAAGCCGGTGCGGCTCACGCTGCTCAGCCACGGCTCGGGTTGAGCCTGCAAGCTCCGCCCCGCGGAGCTCGCGCAGGTCCTGCGCGCACTGACTCCTGCCCGCCGCCCCAAGCCGCTGCTCGTCGGCACCGAGACGCGCGACGACGCCTCGGTGTGGAAGCTGGACGCCCGGCGCGGGCTGGTCGCTACCCTGGACTTCTTCGCCCCCGTGGTGGACGACCCTCGCGACTACGGGCGCATCGCCGCCGCCAACTCGCTGTCCGACGTCTACGCGATGGGTGGAACGCCGCTGTACGCGCTGAACATCGTCGGCTGGCCCCGCTCGCAACCTTTCGAGCTTCTTGGAGAAATCCTCGCGGGAGGGGCGGAGGTGGCGCTGGAGGCCTCCTGCCCCATCGTCGGCGGACACAGCGTCGACGATCTCGAGCCCAAGTACGGGCTGGCGGTGACAGGGCTGGTGGACCCCAGGCGCATCCTGAGCAACGCGGGCGCCAAACCGGGCGACGTGCTCCTCTTCGGCAAGGCGCTCGGCACCGGGATCGCGGTGTCCGCGATCAAGAAGGGAGTCGCCTCCCCCGAGCTGATCGAGGCCGCCACCGCGCAGATGAAGCAGCTGAACCGGGCCGCGGGCGAGGTGTACGCGAGGCACTGGAAGTCGGTGCACGCGCTCACCGACGTGACCGGCTTCGGCCTCATGGGCCATCTCGACTCCGCCATGCGCGCCTCGAAGACGCGCGCGCGGATCGACGCGGCGGCGATTCCGATCCTTCCCCAAGTGCGAGAGCTGGCGCGAGAGGGCGTCGTGCCCGGCGGGACGACGGCGAATCTGGAGTTCGTCTCGGTGCGCGCGACGTTCCCGGAGCGGATGAGCGAGCCGGACCGTCTGATCCTGGCCGACGCGCAGACCAACGGCGGCATGCTGGCCGCCGTGAGCGAGAAGGCGGTCTCCGCGATCCTGAAGGCGCTGGCCAACGCGGGCGCGCCGGCGCAAGTGATCGGCCAGGTGGCCCGCTTGCGTCGCGGCGGGGAACCGGGCATCGATGTGAGCGGTGAAATTTCCTCCCCGGCGGACCGTACTGCCGTGCAGGAGAAACGCAGATGATTCGCACAGTAGCTTCCCTCGCCCTCATCGTCGTCGCGGCCTGGATCGCCATCCGGATCGTCTTCGGCTTCGCCGGAGGGCTTCTCGCGCTCCTCCTCTCGCTCGCTTTTTTCGCGCTCAAGGTCCTGCTCGTGGCGGGGCTCGTGTACTGGCTGCTCACCGTCTTCAGCCCGGACACCGCCAAGAAGGTGCGCGACACGTTCCGGGGTGAGTCGCTGTAATCCTTGGAGCCGCCTGACCTTCGGGTACACTGGCGTGCGTGCGCCGGGCCCTCGCGCTGAGCATCGCTTGCCTGCTCGCCCTGCCCGCGCTGGCGGAGAAGCGGGCGCCGCTCATCGTCGTCCTCGATCCGGGCCACGGCGGCCGCTGGCCGCACGACGGCGCGCACGGCGGGCGCGGGCTGCACGAAAAGGTGATCGCGCTGCAAGTGGCGCGGAAGACCAAGGAGTACCTCGAGTCCCAGGGCGCGTCGGTGATCCTCACCCGGACCACCGACGACGACGTCGCGCTCGCGGACCGCGTCCGGATCGCGAACGAGGCAGGCGCCGACGTCTTCCTCTCCATCCACTGCAACTCGATGGAGACGCGCGAGTCCCGCAAGGTGACCCGCGGCGTGGAGACGTACTTCCTCTCTCCCGACCCCACCGACGCCGAAGCGCGCATGCTGGCGAAGCTCGAGAACGGCGGCCCCGAGGCAGTGCCGCTGCCGAAGGCGACCGACGCGGTGACCGGGATCCTCAACGACCTCGCGCTCGGTCAGGCCCGCAACGACTCGGCTGCCCTGGCCCTGATCGTCCAGCAGTACATGGTGCGCGGTCTCAAGGCGCCGTCGCGGGGAGTGCGGCAGGCGCCGTTCCTGGTGCTCTCGGGCACGCGGATGCCGTCGGTGCTGGTGGAGATCGGCTTCATCTCCCATCCGCGCGAGGGCCGGATGCTGGGGCGCGGCAGCTACCAGCGGCGGGTGGCGCAAGCTCTGGCCGACGGCGTGCGCGACTTCGCCGACAAGGTGCTGGCGCGCAGGCTCGTGGCCCAGGTCAAGACGCAGCCGCCGAAGACCGAGGCCCCGCCGGTGAACACCGCCGGCGTGGTTGCCTCACCCTCCGGGACGCGGTAAGTCGCAGCCCCCATGCCCCGCAAGGATCGCGGACCGGACCAGCTCCGCTCCGTCACGCTCGTCGCGAACTTCACCGAACACGCCGAAGGCAGCGTGCTCTGCAGCTTCGGGCGGACGCGCGTGCTCTGCACCGCGACGGCGGAAGAGCGCGTCCCCAGCCACGTGAAGGGGTCGGGGCGGGGATGGGTGACGGCGGAGTACGGGATGCTGCCGCGCTCGACGCATACCCGCACCGATCGGGAGGCGGCGAAGGGAAAGCAGAGCGGGCGCACGCAGGAGATCCAGCGGCTGATCGGCCGCGCCTTGCGGGCTGCCGTCGATCTGGTCGCGCTCGGTCAGGCCCGCAACGACTCGGCTGCCCTGGCCCTGATCGTCCAGCAGTACATGGTGCGCGGTCTCAAGGCGCCGTCGCGGGGAGTGCGGC